>Ga0065711_1007262_pt1 | contig 15512 bp, 3 predicted proteins | sample Hoacrofraction12_FD_59098 | JGI IMG/M metagenome (GOLD analysis project Ga0065711, IMG submission 59098) | Hoatzin crop microbial communities from Cojedes, Venezuela - Epithelial fraction 12 v2 (version 2) | ecosystem: Host-associated > Birds > Digestive system > Esophagus > Crop | place... | reverse complement strand
CTCACCAGGGCAGTGTAGAGGGGAAGGAGAACCTCCCTCGTCCTGCTGGCCACACTCTTCTTGATGCACCCCAGGATCCCATTGGCTTTCTTGGCAGCCAGGGCACACTGCTGGCTCATGGTCAACCTGTTGTCCACCAGGACACCCAGGTCCCTCTCCGCAGAGCTGCTCTCCAGCAGGTCCACCCCAAGCCTGTACTGATGCATGGGGTTGTTCCTCCCCAGGTGCAGGACTTTTGAATTAGTAAAATTTTTATGGAAGTTATAGATAGTTTTAATACTGTTTCTCTTGCAGGAAAATACTCTGAGGACTGCAGAAATGCACGATAAACATCACAAGATTAATGAAAAAATATATTAAGGTGTTATGAATGAGTGCTTACCGATAAACACATTTTTCCTGCAGTCTTCTTCAAAAAGATGCTTTCCACTAGAACAGAATTGACACTACTAAGATTTAGGACCCTTAGACTGATAAATGAGGTAACTTAAGTCACCCTATTGGCTAAACATCTAGATTCCTTCTAACTTGAGTCAGAGTCCACTGTAATTAGAAGACTGTTCTCTCCAACTGGTACTCAGCCCCCTCTCCAGCTGAGATAACATCAGGAATGATGTTCATCAGACATGAAGTTTTCTCACATACAAAGTGTTGCTGAAGACTAGTTTCTTTTTCACTAGTTCTGGGTTTTTTACTCTTTCTTCTTTTCCTCTGTTTTTATGATCACTATACTTTATCATAGTCTTACTGTCAGAAATGTTCACCCTCTATGAGATCTCAGCAAGATATTTTTTTTCCACTGTCTTCATTTCTTCTTTCTTTCTAGAGCACATTTCATAGCTTCCATCTTTTGTTCATAGTCTGTGATTTTGTCACTGTCTGGAATTGATATCTAAGATTTTTTTTTTTCCTATTCTTTTTTCAGTTCTGTGCTGTGTGTGAGTTGATATCTCACATTTGATACCCAAGAGAAACAAAAGTACATGGCCTTTTTATCTTTTATATATTATTCCAAACTCAAGGTCTTTGTGAATGTCTCCAGCTGCTAAGAATTCCAAAACATAATCAGGCAAATCACAACATAAGACTCTTACAATACAAAAATTAAGAAGCTTCCAAATAGCTCACGTATTTGGCAAATGGGTACCCATACACTTCCTAGTTCTAAAGCTATAATCAGCTTTTGAAACACTAATTTTAAAACTATATTCCTATATGTTTTCAGATAAAAAAAGAAAGAGCTTAAGTGGTAATTTATTATCTCTTACAAAACAGGTCAGTTAAAAAGATTCTCGGAGGATAATAGGATCGTAGCTACTCTAGTAAGCCGTATGCTTCTCCAGGCATGCTTTTTTTCCAGGGGACTCTTTGCATTTCGATGAAGTCATTCTAAGTAATATACTTGATTATATTTTTATAGCTAAAATGTTGTCTGGAGTCTAAAATGTATATTCTTTAACTCAAATACAATTTGTTCTATAGACAGAATTTGTTTATGTAACTGATTAACCAGGATTAAATTAGGTCAAACTCTGTTGGCACATTTTGGAGCTGTAATTGGTTTCTGTAATTGGTAGCTATAAACCCGAATGTAATCAGCTCAGAGTAAGTACACTCTGTGCCATTAACTAGTAAAGTTTGGGATCTCTTGGGAAAGCTTTGTAAATTGTACACTACAGACAGGATTAAAAGTTTATGAGTTTCTGTTCTGCTGAGAAATTTATTTTGTTGAACCAGCCATTCAGAAGAATAAGAACGTATTTTTATCAAACAGTAAAAAATAATGTTAACAGTTTTATCTTGATGTGGAAAAATTCACTTTAGAGATGCATTTAAAATTTATGTCCTTTTCCTAAGGATAACTGAAAAATTAACTTTCAGATACAGTATTCTTCACTCATGTGTGATAACATTATGTGCCTCTTTTAAACATATCTTTCTACAGTTTACAAAATCATACAGAAGTGAGGAAAAATCAGGGAATTTTAAGTCTGAGAAGCTTTATGTGAAATTATTACAAGCAAAATAAAGTGCCAGGTTGCGTGGACTGATCAAGTATGTCTTGTACTCTCAGGACATAACTCATAGAAAAAGCATGTGACAACCTCCAGTGACTGATGTCAGACTTCTCCTAATTTGTCAAGATTCTTAATCTGTAAGTAACATTGTCCATATGACTAGTGGTTGAGACTCTGCTGTTTCTTTGCAGAAGTCATAAATTCTGTGAACTTGCAAATAGGACTAGAAAGGAACTCAAAGGGTCATCTACTCTGCTTCAAAGGTAGATTCTGCAACAACATTGATTTGTCTGGTGATTTTTTACCTACATTTATCTTACACTTCCAAAACCAAAGATTACACAACATTCTTTAAAACATGTTGTTTTTGTTATGCTTTCCCTTCCCTTCCATTCCCTTGATTTATGAACCACATCATTTTGTGACTCTTCTTACATTTTCTTTTGCCTTCTCAGTCATATCTTTCCAACTCCAGAGTCAATCTAGAACACCTCTTTTATTTGTCTCAGTGCTCCTTAGTATTAAATAATTGTTAACAAAGCCTTTAAAATGGGTGTGGGCATTTACAGTTATAAAGGCTGACCAAATGTAGCTGACTACTTCTGAGATAGCTATGCAGTCTTATAAACAACGGAGAAAGATATGTGCTTCTGTGGTGTGATGTATCTTATCCTGGGTGAATGTCTGAAAAGTACCAGATAAAAAAAGTGTTATAACAGTGCCTATTTTTCAGAGGAAGCAGCCTAAAATAACTTAGATAAAAGTATCTACACTGTGGAAATGAAGAGTTGGATGAGATGGATCCTGACTTTGTATAGCTGCTAAAATATTCCTTGTATTTGGGTAGTTAAAATCTTCATGGTTCATACACTGTTTCATGTACCTTCTTATTTTGTGATGTGTTTCACATGCAGACTCTACTGAGATTATATGCAGAGGTTATCCTTTTTATTGTCAATATAGAAAATTTAATAGTTTTTTTTTTCTGACATTTGCATTTCATGTACAAGGGAATACTTCCTGTCCCTTACCAGCTGTTCTTCCTGAAAAGGTCTGCTTTTTCATAGTCATATTCTAGACATATCTTCCTTTTATAAATTTGGAATTCACCTAAGACAACTATACTGCCACAAGGAACAACAAGGGAGATGATTACATGTAACTACAGTAAAAAAAGATTATCCTAACTTTACGAACATTATTTTCTAATAAAATTTAACTTTGAAGAGATCTTTTTTCAGCTATTCAGCAGTCTCTATATCCTGTGTCTCAAAAAAGATTTTACACATCAAATTTATAGCACAGCGAATGTTGTGGAAATCAGAGTATATAACATTGTGTATAGTATATAGCATTGCACTATAATTTATGCCTCCAAACATAAGTCAGGATTCTCATTTATTTCTTTCTTTTGGTATTCTTATCATTTTACTTAGATATATAGTTCGTCGCGTACTCCTTATCGTAGTAACTGATAAAACATTTGTATTCATGTGTAACATCATTTTATATAAAAACACAAATGAAAACATTTCTTGAAAACTAACATCTTTTTATTTGGCAAGTTGAGAAGATTATAGGGTGGTTGTGGAGTATCATCTCAACAGACTGAACTTTGAAAAGGTGCATTTGGTCATTTTTTATTTGATATATTTGTTGTATGCTAGCAGTCTGGATCAACAGGACAGTCCAGTTCGGTCTGGGAGTTAAATCTGTTGCATAACTGGTAAGGTATAGTCTTCACAGTCTGCCAATACGCACCTATTTAATTCTATGTAAATGAAAGTAAAATATCTATTTCATTTCCTGGCAGCTTGTCAGTCACTTAAAATCACAATCTATTCTAAAGAACAGTTACTCAATAACGTAGGTATTCACATTCACAACAAAAAAAAGTAAACTGTAATAATTAAAAAGTGAGCCTTGTAATAACTAAAATTTAACACTAGCATTCCTTTTTATATTTTTCGTTTGAGGACTGAGTGAAGATTCTCAGGTACAGTTGTATATACTTTGATGCTCTGTAAGAAATACCCAGGTTGAAATGTTCATACGTTTAAAGTTTTAAAGCAAAATTCTTGGTTTATTTTTGACCCTTCATGTTGGAGGATATGTAGGGAAACAAGCTGAGAAGAAGTTATCATTATCCAATCTGCATCATGACTATGGCCAGCTTGCAGCTAGTGAATGGTTTTCTGCAGGAAAGCCTGAACATTTTTTCTCCCGTGGGCACACTATCAAACTTCATATTTCTGCCTTAGCTGCTGGTGTCTGAGGTTTTTATTTCTTTGTTTATTTGGTTGATTGGTTGGTTTCTTTCAATTTTTAAATTCTGTTTTGTGTATTTTTCAAATTTCTATTTTGTGAATCAATTAACTTTTTGGGTGGGCGTAAATCCTTTTCATAGGCTCCTTAAAGACTTCTGTTTCCCCCTTCCATTTTCCATAAAGTCCACAAAATGAAAAGTTGTCCAGGGCAATAAAAATGGAGTTGTAATTTGGTATATACTAAGTGCTCATATTGATGACTTGTTTTGACAGATTTTAGATGTGCTTCTTCAGTGCTACTAACTGTGTATGAAACATCTACGCATTTCTGAAAATTAGGAGAAAAACTTGCTGAAACCTAGGCCTTGACTTGTGGAAGAAAGATAATAAAAACCATGTAATGATATTAACAGGCTCTGAAGATAGCCTTCAAGTACAGTATCTTTCAGCAATATAACATCATCTAAAGTGTGCACTGCAATATTGCAAGGGAGTTATGGCAATGAAGCACTTAAATGTTGTTCACAGAAAATTTTAGAAGTCTGAGTCACACTACTCTTGGGTATCTGCATATATTCTGTAGTTTAACAGAGTCATCTATGCTAAAACATGAATATGGCTTTGTGGGTCTATTTGATGTGAAGAGTGTAGTATGAACTGCATTTGTCTTAACTGAAGCGTAACATTTAAAAAAAGTTTATACTATCAATATACAGTTACAGAAGTTAATTTGATGTTGTTTTTTATTAAAGTGGTGATAAGTTGTATAAATCTTTCTTGAAGTTCAGGACTCAAGTAAAAAATGAGTGAAAGAGACCGAATTTTCTAGAGTAGCATAGCAACATTTTACTACAAGCCTGGGTCTGCCTAATTTAGACAGGAGTTATAGTCTAAAGAGAAACTCTAACTGAAAGTAGTGTCTGACAAGGTGTATGGGGTTGCTGTTATTCTTGGTTACTTTTTTGTCTCTCTTTCTCTATTAGTCTGTTCTTATAAGATAGTGAATGTGTAGCGATCTGTATATAGCTGAACCAAACTCAAGAAAATCTGTGTCTATTGGTACTGTGTAAACATTTGGGAGTAATTAGACCACAGTGAAACATCGTGTTCAGGGTTACTAACTGAATCCTGGCTATTGTTTGGATTTAAATTTCCTGCTTCTATTTTGCTAAATTCCTACTAAAGTTGATAGAAGAAAAAAGGAAAATATTGCTAAGAATCAGTATTTTTCATGTGAAGATGACATTATGTATCAATGTGAACATTAAGTAACAAGCATTCATGCTTAAGGCACAATACTTCTGAGAGGTTGAAATTCTTGGAAAGAGTCAAGTCATCTGTCCTTATTGAATCAGGCTTCTTATAAACAGCATAATTATGAGAATGTGCACTTTCCTTTTTGATAAAAATACTTACTTGTAAATTTCCATTTAAATATATTTATGCATATTTTTAAATTTAAAATGTTTCTAATTCTTTGATGAAGGGTGTAAATTTGTATACATTTTCCATTCTATAGGGCACAGAAATAAAGTGTAATTAAGACAGAAAAAAAAGGCCATAAGAGTCTCTGAGACAGCATCTAATCCAACACTGTTCACTGAAAAAAATCCAGCAGAAAAGTGATATGTGTTGATAATTTGTCTGCAGAGAATTTCATGTTACATACAGTTTATGACGTTCTATTAATTATTTCAGTTCTAGATCAGAAATAGAATCAGATGTGAAATTTAAGGGTGGTTTTGTCTTTTTTTTAAGAACATTTTAAAAATTAATTTTAAAAGTATCTTGACCTTAACTGTGACACAGTGCCTCTCCTTAAATACAAGCGACATTGAAGCATCGTGGCCAAACTAACAAATCAAACATGCTCTCAGCATGAAGCCTCAGTAGATTTGTTTTATTTGTTGATTTCAATTTGCCTAGAATCCTGCAGGTTAAAGACTGTTTAAATGTAATAATGTACTGTATCTTGGAGTGCATAAACTAAACATTCAGATACTCTTTATCTTCTTTACATAATGCTAATTTGTTTGCTCTTAACTCTGAATCAAGAAAAGGCAGTGAAATATTAATAATGCCCATATTATTCACCATGTAAAACTAATGCACATAACAGGCATTTGAAGCATTGAATGCAATAGATGTATTTCCTTAGTGCTCTTTCCTTTTGCTGCTACTTTTGGTTCATTTCATGTATATGCATTTATCCCCGTGTAGGAGCTTTCAGGTAACTGGTGGTCTGAAGGGATGTTGTGACTCGTAGTAAAGACAAAATGAGCTGGTGATAGTATCACAGGGTAGTATCTACCGAGATATTTTTTTTCTTAAGGTATCATTGTCAGCATCTTTGTAATGCCATTTATAGTTTGACTTGATGGACTATCTCAAAGGGGACCTCCAGATGGCACTTTTCCTGCTAGTAATAATTAAGCCTTCATGGGCATAAGCAGGTCTTCAACAGCAATTGTACGTAAAGCTCATTTGTACTATCTGTTATGAACTTCTAAAGGTCTGTTGAAAAAAAAAAAAATTAAATCAGAGATACAGCAAAATAGATTCATTTTTAATGAAGTTAAATGCCTTAGTACAAATGTAACTACTTTCAGTTGTAGCTGTAACAGTGCTTAATGATGTGGGATGATTATTTAGGATCAGATTGCTTATGTGCTGTGTCATATCATCCAGCTTTATGCATGTCCTTTCAGTTATTTTGTGTTATATTTTTCAGTCAGTTAGATACAAGAACCTTTAGCAACCTAGAAATAGACCTGTTGATTTATTTCAAGACCAACATAGCTTCAAATTCTATTAAAATCCAGAATTCAAATTGAGTCTAGTGGAAACAATGACTTTTGGAAGATAATAAAAGAGCTCTGCACTCAGAAAGAAGTGGGGAAATATGACAATACCATAAGTCTGAAAACTGTAGGAGTGTCTTATTTCTAAAATTTTCCCAGAGCAGCAAATGGACAAGATGCTGGAGGTGAGGTAAAGGTGAAAGAAACAGGAACCTAGGTGGAATTTTCTTAGAATGTTGATTGAAGGGAAGACATTCATAAAGAAGCAGACACTTTCTGCGGGCTGTGCTGCAGCCAGGTCTTTAGCTTTTATAACCAGGGGACCCTCCCTGAGAAATGAGGGCTGCTGGACAGAAAGGAGTTCATCTGACAAAGTGAGGACAGTCCATCTTTGACAGCAAGCTTCCTGATCTGAACAGCCGGGTTTTTAATGATAGTTGATAAGGGATAGTGACTAAAGAGAAAAGAAGTTATGGGGACATATTAAAGAAGTGGCCCTCACACTACCTGAAAACAGAACAACTGGGGGCCCTTTTCAAGTGTCACTGCACAAAGGCATCAGTACAGAAGAGGAATTAGAAATTCATGAATGGCACAGAGCTATGGTCCCAGTGGGATTAGAGAGATTTAGTGAGAGATTTTACATGGCTAGATTGCTACACTGGATGTACGCTGGCTCCATTAAAAAAGCATGCCAGCTAGCAGCAAGAGTGATGCTGTTGCCTGAAGGTGAGTTGGAAGGCAAGCACAAGAACAGCACAAGCCAGACAATGTCCTCTCCAGCAGTGTGTGGACAACAAGCAACAGAGACACAGGCTGCAATGTGGGAAGTTCCAATTAGATCTGGGGATGTCTTTATAAGGGAGGCCAAACATCATGAGAGGCTGCTGGAGAAGTTGTAGAACCTCCGTCCTTGAAGACGCTCGCAACTCAGCTGGGCGCAGCTGTTGATCCTTATTTGAGCAGGTAGATGGACCAGACGACTTCTAAAGACCCATTCTAGAGTGTATTCTATAATTCTACAATCATTTTGTAAAAATTAAAAATTTAGATTTATGTGATTTTGAAGAAATAACAGTGCTGTTTTCCAAGGATTTCAATTAGTAGGGTTCTAAGATTTCCCTTTCTCTACTTTGTGCAATTGTAGGGTAATAAGCAGTGGTTCTGATGATCTTTTCCAACAATACAGGAAAATATGTCTGCTTGCTAACTGCTTGTTTGTTACTACCTGCTTATTACTGTGTCCTAGGAAGTGGATTTCGATCAGTGTTTTTGCTTTGGGCTGCATTTACTTTTCCAACTCTTTCTATTATTTCTAATGTTTCACTTCAGATATAAACAAAAATATATAATATACATGTGTATAATCAAATAAGAACCTGATCTGGATATCACTACAGCCTCTGAGACATTTGAGATTGAACTGAAGGGAAAAGAACTGTGATAGAAAGTAAATATGGAAATGCCAGATGAAATCAAATGATTAAAAATGCAGGTAAGAATTACAGCCAGCACGTTGCAGCTTACAAGAGAAAGCAAGAAATGAATAAAGAAGACTCTTTAATTCTGCTTAATCTAACCAAAATCCTGGTCCTTCTCCTACATATTCTTTTTGTGTTTCCTTTTGAATAGAAGTTAGCAGATAACTGTTTCTGACTTCTTTTTTCTTTTTTTTGAAATTTGTATATCTTTTTTCATATCAGCTCCTAGTCTTGCTTTTAGGAATCAACTAGTTCATCTGTTTTAATTCTCCTCTCCTAAGAGAATTTTTTCAGATCAATAATCACGTTCCATGACTCTTAGTTTTTCTGTACTTCACTTCTGCCTCAGTAGAATGAGATATCATCAGTATAATAACATTATAATCTATTCAATGCAGCTTACCATCTCTTTAAAGGTCAAAAAATTTCTGCCTAATGATCAGATATATTTAGAAACCATACTAATATTTGCAAATTTTTCTCAAGTCTTATATTTCATATGAATTAAGAAAAGCATAACTATTTCTAACTTTTTTTGTGCTTTGTATTTATGTATAGCAGAATTTCCTTATTTCTACTTATTAGCTAAATTCTAACAGAAAATGTCCCATGTATTTTAATTTCATTTATTGGAAAATGACTTTAAATAAGTCAGTAGTGTACTGAAGTATAAATAATTTATAATTATTAGCTCCATATAAAGGTATTAGAACTCAAGTAACTTTAAAGAATACAGCAAGGAACTAGAGAGTAGAAATTAAGAGTTCTGGAATGTAGCTCTATCAATAAATGCAAAACATAAATTTTATTTTCTGTATACCTCTTATTTCTGCAACTATTCTAGCTAGAATGTCTCTTTTCTAGATAATACAAAGATTTGAAATTAATTTCCGTAAGAATGTACTCTGATCTTGTCTCAGCTTTAGCTTATAGGCTAAGTGTTATACTTTCACAGTTTGGCTACCATATAGATTTACAATGAATGCTGCATTTGAGTCCAGGCTTCTTCACTGAAATTTTTAATATGTACTGTGTTTGATTGCCATCTGTCTTTATAGCTGTAGAAGTCATTGGTGATTCTAATTTAACTCTCCTCTTTCTGTGATAGGTATTATTTCTCAGTACATGCAATTCATAATAAGATTTTGAAGCAGTTCTGGTAGGTACTGTGCTTCATTTTCCCCTGCAGTCAGGTGAACACAAATGGAGACTCTATAAAATTGTATTCAGAAGATGCTTTTTGATCTGTTTTCTTTCATCACTACCATATGCCTTGGCCAGTGTAAACCCACTGAATGCATTTCAATATAATCATAAATGACCACTCAGACATTTTTGTAGGCCTGATCTAGCAATCATTTTTGCTTACTGATCGTAGTCTTATTCAAATAAAAGATATATTAGGATGTCTGCCATTCTTCTTGTACATGCACAGGTGTTACAGCCTTTACAAGATAAGAAGGCTGGATTTTATTTATTTATTTATTTTCCCCAGCAGTTATTTGGACCTTAAAGTTTTCTGCAGAGAAGAAAACAGCATTGGGTTCTAATAGCTACTATCTGATGAAAGGCATTATTCCTCTATTGGCAGACTAATTCTATTAATTGCAAATTTGTTAGCAGCTAACACTTAAAGTCAGCTCAATAGCTTGATATAACTCCGGAGTGCTAAGCCAACATACACAGTATCTTCTAATAATTTTGTAGCTATTTAGGGTTATATCCCTTCACAATGATTTCTCTGTCTCCAAGTCCTTTGTGGATAAATCTGCACATTCCATGATAATCACTGATAAGAACAGGCATTTTTTCTAGGACACTCTTTATGATCTAAAGATATATTTTTCAAGACAAGCTTTTCTAGTGATTTTTTATCATCCTATATTCAATCATTCTTGGTTCTTCAGAACTGGAGATATTCCAAAAACTTCTCTATTACTCTTTTTAATGACTCTGATGATCAGCATGATCCACAACCTCTGAAGAAATCTTTTAAATCTTCAGATCAGTTCTTACCACAATATGTTAAAATCTTTAGAGTTTCATGAAGTGTCTGCAACTCATGTTTTATTCACTTCAATAGAAAGACTTGCTGCTGTTCCTGGCACAAATTATTTGAATTGAGCATCATACACTAAAGTGCAATTGATTATGTATCAAAATTTTAGAACTTCTCTGGGTGCCTGTTTTGCACTTCTGACACAAAGATAATATTTCAAACATGAAACCTGATAAATATCAATATTTAGCCCTAATCATCGACAATAACTTATGGGAAGTTCAGTAGCACTGTTTATTCAGGCATATGTGCAATTGAAGTGATAAAATTTCATAGTAAAGAAAATTTGAATTTTTTGTAAAGGTGTATTATAAAATTTATTTTACTGGTGTATAGTGGCTTAGAAGGAGAGAACAGATTTTTGTATTAAGTTGTTGGTCATGCATATTACCAAAAAACCAAGCCCACATAATCTTCAAAAGTATTTATAAACCAAAAAATATATGGAATTATCAGAAGAACTTTTTTGCAACTTCAAAGTCACACTGGCCAACACTTGAACTTGTTCATATTGTTTCAGGAGGAGGAATAGATTCCTACGGTTTTTAATATGTATTTGGCTTGGGCTAGTGACATTACATTAGAAACACTAAAAAAAATTAAAAGTTTGAATGTGGTATCTAAGGATGAGATTCATTTCACTTAACGTCGATTACCTAAAAATTGATGATCTCACCTCAGCTAGGTTGCCTCCAGAGACACCAAGGAGGATGGTTGTTGCACTGATCAGAAACATCATTTAGAAAAAGATAAATTACTTTCTGAAGGAGCTTATTTCTACCATGTGAAAAGAGAATAAAACTAAATAACTATCTTACCTTAAGATGTCACATTTTCAGATGGGCTAAAATGAGGTGAAATGGTTTTCACTTAGGGTCACAGAAAAAATTACATATAATGTGTCCTATATTTATTTAAGGTTTTAATTTCATAATTTTACACTACTATGTCAATGATATGTTACTGCAGTGCATTAGGTAGTTATATAACATTGCAATGTCATTCTAACCTTCCTCAGTCTTTTACTGTGGATGGATGAAAGGCTAGAAGACCAGTCATTGGTAGCTTATTACCTCTGGATCTCTTTAGCCTGATTACTGGAGGTGAAGTGGGCCAGTTTCCTTTCTGTTTTCTGAGATTGAGTAGCACAGGGATAAGTGAGTTTCCCTTATCTGATTAACTCATCTCCTGCTGCCACTTCATTCTTAACCTATTTATTGAACCAAGAATAATGGTAAATAGCTGATCATCTTAACTGAGAACAATGTAGAATTTTTACAAATTCTTGGACTCTGTAGTTGCCATAGATAGCCTTCATGGCTGTGTCTACAAGGGATAAAACCAGACAGGGTTTGAAGTCAAAGTATGGTTAATGAAAAGAACAGATTATCAGTCCAGCTGCTGTTATTTCACTAAATAAAGCAAATAAAATATTTTTTTTTGCATAAGAAGAGAAATTAGTGAACATATTAAATCTTCATCATTCACTTCTGAAGCAGTCAATGTATATTACAAATGTAAATGTCAAGTGTGTTTATTTGGTTTTGACAATGAATATTCAAGTCAGTTTTTGTACTATAAAAATTTTCCTTTACGAAACTCTCTAAAAAACCAATTTAGTTACATGCATCACTTCATAACACAACCTTTAAACAAGTATCTCGTAAAATTTTGTATCTTTGTTAGAAAAACAATGTCTCTTATCAACAAGATGTCTCAAACTAGCACTTAAATTAATTTTTGTAGGTACCTGGGTCAAATTAATGAAAATTAGTGAAAAGGATAGAAAGGGAAGCTACTGTGGAAAGTAAAGCAAAAAGGGAAAAGAAATTAGTTGTAACATCGCAAACCCCAGGGGCTTTTGCACTGTATCTAGACCTGTCATTTGCACTGCCAGTGCTGTATTTGCAAAGCTTACATTCTCTGTAGCATGTGTCCCTGCCACTGACGCGTTGCACAATGGCTATCTTATTAAATACATATAAATGCATCGTTTCTGAGAGTAAATGATGTTATTACAGTACAATTAAAGGAATTAAATTAATCTTTCCCCAGATTATGCTAGCTAAAAAATAGGACCGTAAAACTGATTTCATGAGATTCCTGGTTCACAGAAGGAAATCAAGTCGTCTGTAAACAGTCCTTTACTACAAGAAGAAACACAAAAGACATGAAGTAATGAATGAAGCACTGTTTTTGTGAGAATCAAACTGAAATGTATTGTTAAATATTAGAGCATTTTAAGGTGGCCTTTTAAAAATATGAGCACAGACATTGCTTTCTTTCTGTTTCTTACTCTTTGCTGTAGTTGAATCTATCAGTGCCTCTAGTGGATTCTCTTCTGAAGCCCTTAGTGTGTGAATGTCAGTGCTTGTGTAAGTCTCCCTGGAAAATTTATTACTGAAGCATTTAAATTGGGTTAAATTGGCACATTTCTTAAAGTATGCTGGGATCATGACGCTCCTTTTATTCCTTCCTACCAGACATTCTAGTTAAGAGAGAAGAAAGTCTATGGAATAAAAAAGAAGAAACCTATTGGAACAAGAAATTCGTAAGGAAGAAACATACTTGATTTTTTCTTTCTCCTGGATAAGATTTGCCTGGGCAAGTTCTGTGCAAGATTTTGGTGGATCAGCAAATGAAGGATAGGAATGTTTCAGGCATGATGCTCCCACAAGATAGAATTGCTCTTTAAGATAAACTAAGATAAACTAAGTTGAATAAATAGGTACTAAAAATAACCCGAAAAATAATTTGCTGATAGAATTCTCCATACAGAGTAAGTAAATCATAACATAACAAAATTATAGAAAGTGAGCACTGAAGTCTGTCAAGGGCTCTAAGTGAACAGTAAATACAAATTTTTCTCATTTTTGATAATGTTACTTTTTTAACCGGGCATTTGTAACATTAGTTCAACCTCAGAGAAATTAGCGGTTCAATATTAATATGAGGGATGTCTTACAAATTAAAACAAGAACTCATTTCTTCCCTTTGGGAAATGAAACACAAAAGCATGGAGGACTGAAAAACATTATAAAATCTTTATTAATATGGATAAAAATTCTGTCTTTGGAGGGAGAAAATTGATAGAATAGGACTACTTCAGTTGGAAGCGACCTACAACAATCATCTAGTCTAACTGCTTGACCAATTTCAGAGATGATCAGAATTTAAAGCATGTTGTGAAGAGCCTTGCCCAAATGTTTATTAAAAACTGACAGGCTTGGGGCATTGCTCACCTCTCTAGGCAGCCTGTTCCAGTGTCTGACCACCCTCTCAGTAAAGAAATGCTTCCTAATATCAAGTCTCAACATCCCCTTATTCATCTTTGAACCATTGCCATGCATCCTATCACTGGATCCCAGGGAGCAGGGATCAGCACTTCCCTCTCCGCTTCCCCACCTAAGGAAGCTGTAGAGAGCAATGAGATAGCCCCTCAGGCTCCTTTTCTCCAAACTAGACAACCACAAAATCCTTAGCTGTTCCTGATAGGACATTCCTTCCAGCCCTTTCACCAGCTTTGTTGCCCTCCTCTGGATGCACTCAAGGACGTTTACATCCTTCTTAAATTATGGGGCCCAGAACTGCACACAGTATTCAAGGTGAGGCCACACCAGCACCAAATACAATGGGATAATCCCCTCTTTTGACTAGCTGGTTAGCCCTCTATCTTATACTGGAGTATATCAGAATAAGTCTATTGAAATCCTGGCAGAAAAAGAAAGAACACTGCTGGATGGTCTGGTAGAGGACAAGGTGGGAGGGCTGTCCACAGATGAGTCACATCTGCCTGTCCCTCAGCAATAAGCGGTCCTTGTGAAAAGAATGTATAATCATCCAAGGGGCATATGTCATCAAAACAATAACTAAGTGATTTCACAGACTATGATTAGAATTAATAAAGACAATACTTCTAGTGTATACATCTGAGGAGATTAAAGAAGACTCAACGTATTTTAGTTTGTCTCTGAATAATTTTGTAGCTGGTTATGATTAAAATTAGCTGCATTTACCAACTGGAGTGGTTAATTTCCAATTCCTTTTCTTTGTCAGAAGCAAATAGCTAGAAACATCAGCTAAGTCTAATCCACCACATTTCTTTCAAGTGATGAAGATAGATTTTCTTGTTTGGCTTTTTGCTGCTGTGCTTTTTCTAGGTGGGAAATCTTTTTAATTTTCTTATGTATTTTCTTGGCTACTCCTTCATTACAATTCAAAATAAAGCTATATAAAATAAGCACACTAAGCTATACCTAACCGTATAACCCGAAACAGATTCCCTTGCACTCTACACAAACTGTGTTTAACATGGATATTCTGTAACCATATGGAATCATAGAATCTTAGAATCATAGGTTGGAAAAGACCTTTAAGATCATCAAGTCCAACCATCCACCCAACACCACCATGCCTACTAAACCATATCCTGAAGTGCAACATCTACACATTTTTTAAACACCTCCAGGGATGGGGACACAACCACCTCCCTGGGAAGCCTGTTTCAATGTCTGACCACTATTTCTGTGAAGAAATTTTTCCTAATATCTAATCTAAACCTCCCCTGACGAAACTTGAGGCAATTACCTCTAGTCCTATCGCAAGTTACCTGGGAGAAGAGACCAACATCTGTCTCACTACAACCTCCTTTCAGGTACTTGTAAAGAGTGATGAGGTCTTCCCTCAGCCTCCTCTTCACCAAACTAAACAGCCTGAGTTCTTTCAGTCGCTCCTCCTAACATGTGTTCTCTAGACCCCTCACCAGCCTTGTTGTCCTTCTGTGGACACACTCCAGAACTCAATGTCCTGTTTGCACTGAGAGGCCCAAAACTGAGCACAGTACTCCAGGTGCTGCCTCACTAGTGCCGAGTACAGGGCGATGATCA
>Ga0065711_1007164_pt1 | contig 15512 bp, 9 predicted proteins | sample Hoacrofraction12_FD_59098 | JGI IMG/M metagenome (GOLD analysis project Ga0065711, IMG submission 59098) | Hoatzin crop microbial communities from Cojedes, Venezuela - Epithelial fraction 12 v2 (version 2) | ecosystem: Host-associated > Birds > Digestive system > Esophagus > Crop | place... | reverse complement strand
TTGTAGCCCTCCGCTGGACTCTCTCCAGTAGCTCTTCATCTTTCTTGAACTGGGGAGCCCAGAACTGGACACAGTACTCCAGATGAGGCCTCACCAGGGCAGTGTAGAGGGGAAGGAGAACCTCCCTCATTCTGCTGGCCACACTTTTCTTGATGCACCCCAGGATCCCACTGGCCTTCTTGGCAGCCAGGGCACACTGCTGGCTCATGGTTAACCTGTCGTCCACCAGGACACCCAGGTCCCTCTGCACACAGCTGCTCTCCAGCAGGCCAGCCCCGAGCCTGTACTGGTGCATGGGGTTGTTCCTCCTCAGGTGCAGGACCCTGCACTTGCCCTTGTTGAACCTCATCAGATTCCTCTGCACCCAACTCTCCAGCCTGTCCAGGTCTTGCTGGATGGCAGCACAGCCTTCTGGTGAATCCCTCAAGCCACAGCACTCAGTTCATGAAGTCCCTTGCACTTGCCCTTTCCACAGTGATATGTCTAACTATCTTTCAAAGCTATCTAAACTATCTGAACTGAAGAGTACCCGTTAAACGCACCAGTCCAAGCAAGGTTTAACCTGACTGGTAACTGAAGTCTAATATCTCATAAGCCATTTACACCAGCATGAGATTTTTCTTTGATGTCAAAGTAGGCTCCAGTAATTCCAAACGGTGCTAAGAGAATACACAGTTAAGCGAATTTTTCTTTTGGTTGATTAGTACCTTCTACTCTTTCATTAGTCTGTAGAGGTCTAAAATGGCAAGTGACTTTTAATATAAGCCTAAAAACTTACAGAAGTAGAACAAGGTTAATTGTTTTACAATTGCTGCTTCCTCTCCTTAGTCTCTGGTCAATGTGCAACGCCATTAGCTTTACAATTTCACGAAGATTACTTGATAAGTATTACAATTATTACAAGGCTATGTTATCTACATTCTGCTTGTATTTAAAATCTTATCTAAAATTTTAAAGCATGTGATGCACTATTTTTATGGTTGTCTAGGAATCTTCTTTTTTTTTGCATTTATTTCAAGCCTTATCACACTGCGCCTGAGTGGAACAGCAATTGCTTCTGATGCACTGTTTTCACCGAAGAAGCAATGTCTGTCATGGCCTTAGCATAACTACATGTTAATAAAGTATTACTAACCAATAAACTGCAAGCTAGGTAGCCAAGGTTTTGTGAAACAGAGAAGAATTTCTGATGTTTCAAATGTGTTGCTAAATTTAACAGACCTTAAATAGGTCTCTGATCTCAGAGTGTCTGTCTACAGTGTAGAACTCTCCTATGCGGTCTGAAATTGAATGCAAAGCTGTCAGTTGCTCCCCAAAATCTTATCTATGCTGGAATGATGGTGCTAAACGTAAGATGACATTTGAAGTATGACAACAAATTTGTGGCATGTCTGTAAGTCACAGGTTTTGGCACTATCAAGCAGTGAGGGGGCTAAAGCTCTGGACTTTGCAAGAAGGATGAGCTATCCCATAAGACCAGCTTTTACACGCAGTGAAATAACAGTTTAAAATATTCTGTTCTGAAATCACTAAGCAGGAAAATTGAACTATATTAAAAAGCATGGTTATGGAAAATTAATCTTGGAAGTGGAAATGAATAGTTAAACTGATGGAATTGGAGGGGGATGGTACACAAGGGCACTTCAGTCACAGCTGAAGAGTTAGAGCTTTGGACTTTATGGAATCTTACCTTTTCAGGTGATTTTTGGAATCATGTCCTCTGTGAGTGGAACTGGTACTTGGGTATCAACAATACCAGTTTTTGCATATATTGTTTACTCCTCATATTGATGCCAAAAGAAGAAAACAGCACAAGCATCTCCATGGCTGCAACAGAGGCCGTTAAATTTAATGTTTCATTTGTTGAGTAGGTTAGACTGTATATAACAAAGTTCGTATTGGGCATTTTCAAGGGGACAATAGAAATTAGATTCCATTAGGAACCTAGTAAAATTTGAGTTCTATGATATCCCTGTAGGAGTAATACTTTTGTCTTGTCTCTTGCTGATTTCTTCCTTGCTTCTAAAAATACGGAGAAATAGTTGACTAAGGAGAAAGTCATTCCAATTCTAGCAGTCAGGGACAACTTCAGCCTGGCTCTTGAGGGCAGTACTTGGCACTTGGTAGTTAAGAATTTGTATTGCTTGTTAGCTTTGACTGTGATGATGTGTAGTGATTTCATGTTTCACGCAGTGTACAGATAGTCCACTCTGATGCAGTAAGGAGTGTGATACTGCAGTCTGTCAATATTGCACATAGGCACAAGGTACTTTACTGAAGATGAAATAAATCCCATGTTGCCCTAACTTTTTAGTACAAGAAAATTAAAACAGACGGGCAAGCAACCTTCACTCTGCATAAAACTGAGTGCACTGCAAACTCTTCTGGAACTTTTAGCACCTTTTTTTAAACAAAAAATAAAGGGGAATTGAAGAAATACTTCAAAGGGGCAAGATACAGAGTCAAAATTTTTAGAAGTTATTTGACCTCAGGAGAGCTTCCATACAGGCTGTTTACTGACGTAAAGACAGCTTCCCCTAGATCTAACCTAGAGGAAAGGTAAAACTGACCTATACCACACTAGTAATGAATGATTACTTGTCTTGTGGTCTACATCCAGCTCTGAGAAGGTCTCACAGGTATACATTGTTTGTCTGGCAACTAAATCTCAAGGAAATCACTGGCTAACTGAAGAGCTGAAAGAACAGCAAAGGCCAGGAAAGCAGACTTTGCACTTTAGGAAGGTCTTTAACGCTGTTCCCTACAGTATCCTCCTGGAGAAACTAGCTGCCCATGGTTTGGATGGGTGTACTCTTCGCTGGGTAAAGGACTAGCTGAATGGCCGAGTGCAGAGAGTGGTAGTGAATGGAGTTAAATCCAGATGGCGAATGCCCCCTCCCTGGAAGTGTCCAAGGCCAGGTTGGATGGGGCTTTGAGCAACGCGGTCCAGTGGAAGGTGTCCCTGCCCATGGCAGGGGGGGTTGGAACTGAATGATCTGTAAGGTCCCTTCCAACCCAAACCATTCTATGATTCTATGACCAGGCAGCAAAAATGGTCTCTAAGAAAAGGCTTGAAAGTATCGTTCTTCTCTAATCAAGATGAGATGAAGGAAAGGAATGCAAATGTTCAGTATACAAAGGGCTGTTGCAAAGAAGGGAAGAATGTGCCATCTATACCGCTGGTAGGCAGGATGGGAGGAAACAGGCTGTAATTTCAGTGAGAAAGTTGGATGTTGGAAATCACCTCCACTGGTGAGAGCAGTGATGTGCAGCAGGCAGCTACCTGGTGAACTTGTGGAGTCTTTACCATTAAACCTCTTGAGGTACATGTTGGAATGGAGTAGTTTGGGCACAGTCTGTCACCTAGCCTTGAGACAGGATTCACTAAGTGAGGTTTGGAGCTCTGCTTTTCTGCGATTCTGATTTCTGGGTGCCTACTCACTGCAGAGGTCTATCTGGTAACCAGAAAGAAAGCTGTCCTTAAAATAGTACCCTGAAATTGCAAAATGCTATACTTTCCATGTCATGGGTGGAGAAGAAGCTGGGTCCATCACAAGGCCTGTCCAGATCAAGCTTTTCTCCTGGCTCCTTTTTCTCCTGGCACTGAGAGTGCTCTGTTCCCAAGCACTCTCAGTCCCATGGAAGAAGCACCTGGGCGTATGTACGAAACTGCATCCCAGTGCAGCCCAGTCAGGACAGCTGGGGGATTAGGAGCTGGAGGGTACCTCACTGCTCGAAGTGGCTTTCCTTGCAGCCCCTGTGGTTCACAAGAAGTGATATGAAAATTGTGGCGAGGTTATGAGAACCAATATCTTTGTTACAGGTTACATTTCTCCTTCAGAGAAAAAAGTGAGTTTCTCCACCTATTCCAGTAGACAACTTGTATTAAATTACACACTAGCCTAGTTTATGCTAGAGTGCAAACACCTTTTCCAGATTAATCCTGAAACTGAATGTTACAGGAAAATACCTCGATTTAGCTCTTGTAAGTTATTAGTCCCTGTTTTACTCAACAAGACACAAGCTGGAATAATTGTCTCCCAGAAACTGAATTTTAAGGCCTGTCTATTGAAGGACATTGTGTAGAAGTAGTGGCACAATTATTTCAAGCTAAGTCACCATTCAGGTGGAGCTGTGCTCCATGGACAAAAAAAAAGTAAACTCCATTATTCATTTTCTTGCTTTCCACAGACAATTTATTCCAGTGTTAAAGTCACTGAAAAGAACATACTTCATGCCTGTATGCCCCTGAAATAACTACTTCAGTACACTGTGGTGGGGATAATTATAGGAAGGGTGTTGGCTGGATATGAAGGGCTGAACAGCAGAACCCATAGCTGGCAGTATATGGAAGTACTTGGAGGAAGTCGTCTTGCTGCTTTGACAAGTCCATATAAATGTTTTTTAACAGCACAAAATAAACAGTTTCAAGATGAGGCCTGAGCAAGTGTTACCGTCACTACTTAGTGTGTTAGTTAGATATGTTGAGATGTACAGTATATTTTAGTAAAATGGTTTTCTTATGGCCATTGAAAGTTTCTTCCTCTGTAGTTTTGTTAATAGGTGGCAGACTTTGAAAAGAGAATAAAAGACCTATTATAGCTGTAGTTGCTATTCTTTTCTCACTTTGAAGTTAAAAAATTAGGCAGAACTGTGAGGCAGTGGGCTTTCTGTTGGGGTGTATCATGTTGTCCTCCTATTCATAAATTACTTTGTCTCTTACAATGTCAAAGCAAGCTTTAAAATTGAGTTACTATGTTATGACTGAAATAAAGCACTCTGAGGCTGAAGTGGGAGCTGATGTTCTGTGCAGAGATTTCCAGTGTGCACTACCACACTTCTCTGAGGATGCAACCTGTTGAACGCCAAGCATTACTGTCGGGCCTTGGCAAGACCTGTTTCAATATCAGCTGTATAACATTCTCTGCTCAGCTTCCTTTTTTCAGTTGCTGGCAGTGACATCTTGCTTTCATCTTTTGAACTGACAGTTTTCCATAGATTTGCCTTCATTGTGGAGACAGATGTTTGTTTTCAGAAGTCTGAATAAACAGAATTTCAACCCCTTCTGTCAGAGAAGAATGAGGAGGGACTATTCCTCTGCTGTAAAAATAAATTCTGCTGTTCTGTTTTTATTTGAAAATGAAAGTCTAGCAGGGAAATTATTTTGGAACTATGCATGACCTCGTTTTGAAAAGGCATTGACTTTGATTTCTCAGTTCTGAAACACACATCAAAAATAAAAAAAAAGCCTACGGAGTGCTTGGTGGGGGTTGTTGCTGATTGAAGAGAGAAGTAGTATATTCATGCTAGGAGACCTTCACTGCCTGTGATCTTACAACTACAGTAAAATGGCAAGCCATTCTATGGAAAGCTTTTGATGTTGAATTTGGCTGAGAAGTAGAGAAGATTTCTGGAGGGAGGACCTTCTGAACTATCTAGTATGCACCTAGTATGTTAATAAGACACTACCCTTTTTGAATGTCTGCACAAGAGTGACAATCCAGTGCTACCATAGCAGTGCAATCAAGGATGCTCTAAGGATGCTCTAAATCTTCAAAGGCATTAAAGGGTTGAGAAAAGTGGCTGCCAGAGTCCCAGAGAGGACAGAAGAAAAATTATTTTCTGGAGAATTAAGGTTTAGTGTGGAAAGGACTTGTTCTTTCATACCTTAATACTAACTTCATACTAGGCTATTTAAGAATTTGTTATACAAAAAATTAAAATGGTGTCTCAATGGAAATGGTGTAGGCAAGCGTAGCCCAGTGCTTTTATGAAATCTGGTTTGTTAGGCGTGTGGTACTGTCTTTGGTCTGAACCTGAGAAGGGTTGGAGAAGGGTTGACACCCATCATAGGACTCAGCTATATTTCTTTTCTGTTGTCACATTTTGTAATGTGCCTTTGAGCATCAATCACTAGTAAAACCTGGGACCAGGCCATGGAGTTCAAAGCCTCTCTGAAAGCAACTGAAACAGTACGTAGGTTGGAGCTGGTTGTATTTTAGGCCTTCATCGACACCTTGGCATAGGGCATCCAAATCTGGGAGGCCTGGTTTTTTTCTTTTTTTTTTTGTGCTAGTCTCCTAGTATAAAAACCTTTTTTAGGCAGTTTGCCAGGTGTCGTGGTTACTACAGTGCTTAATTCCAGCATAGTTCTACAGCTTGAGAACATACGACCTGTAGTCAACAGGATCAGTTTAATTGCTAAACTTTGTCATTAATTAGTTTATGATGAAAATAGCGATTCTAAGGCATCTTTTTGTGGAAGGAAAAAAAAAAAATCAAATGCTTAAATGCAGTCTACCTATGTCTATCATACCTAGAGTACAGAAACAGGACAGTTTTGTATTGGAAGTCATGCTGTATTTCTCAGTGCTACTTCTGAGTTTGTTCATCTTCAGGAGCTGCCTTTTATAACCCACCTAAAATAAGTATTCTTTTCTATGCATCCTGAGTCTAGTTAAACTACCTCTCCAGGCTCAGTAGGATGTCAGATGCTCTGTGTTGTTCCTGAACTGTTTGAGGAGTTCGCCTTACAAAGCTGGGTGCTACCCATTAGCCTGTGCACAGTGAATCCCTTCACATCAGTCAGCCAGATAAGCATCTTTCATAAATAGTTATACAGAAACGTCAAATGTGCTGCAAGTTGCAAAGGGAGGGCAAAGTGATAATAATAAAATGAGGGTTAGAGAAAGGGAGATGAGAAGGAACACAAAAGCTGCTGATGGACTTTCTGCACACCCTTCTTTTCCTATTCCTCTCTGTTTTGTCCCCTCCTTTTGCCTCTCCTCTGCTTCTCTTTGCAACAACATTGACCTGCTGTAAATGTCGCAAAACAAAAGGCAGAGTTGGATAGCTTCATACTTGACAGACTGAACGAAGCAGTTGCTCTGCCTTTACTGTGTCTAATGAGGGATGAAAACAAGTATAGGGAAAGCATCACCTCAGTTCAGCTGCACAGTTCTCACTTAAAAAGTCCTTCAGCCCCAATTATCCTGGAGTGTTAATGACTGGGCTGTAGGAACTAGAATGAAATACCATTAAAATTGCTTATATGAACAACCTCTCTCTCTCTCTCCAAGTGAGATGGGAGTGTGCATCATCCATCAGCTCTATTGATCTAAGTCAGTCTCAAGCACTCTTTTGATTTGAGGTATTGACAATTTTAGTCGAACAAGGGTGGACTATTACGATTGGAAGTCAGCAGGGTACTGGTGATGATGCATCCATAGAAGAAGCCTAATAATAACTTGAATGCCATGGAATCAATAGCGGAATCATCAGTGGATAAACACTGTGTTTTTCAGGGTTTGACGGGGCTTGAAGGTATGCTGTATGTGAACCACTAGTGAAAAAGAGGTGGGGGGAAAGATCTTTACCACTGTAGAAGCAGAGAGCTTTGTTATAGCAACAGTATTATAAATGGTTTTGATATTTAGGACAGCATAGATAGAAATCATTAGTCGTACAAATGTGTCATGGCAACAGTCGAGGCGCCCTTTGAAGTTTATTTTGTTTTGTTTCCTTTTTGCAGGACACTCTTGCTTCTTACTTTTTTCCATTTCCCACTAACAGTCAAGTTCATTAGAGCAAAAAAACCTCTGCCTTATGAATAGGAGAAGGCTTTTCTCAATGGTATTTTTGTGCAATTACTTTATGGCAATAACATTTGAGATAATAAACCAGATTCCCTCCTGATGAAAACAAATGTGGTTACCTCGGAAGTAAACCTAGTTTTGCATTCAAGACACAGAGAAGATAGAAGTCCCAGCTTTGCAAGAGACCCAAATAACCTTATAGTACAGCTTAATCCTCTGCTATTAAAATCAATGTGTAGAACATAACAGTAATAACATTTAATTAAGTAAAGAACTATTGCTCTTTTGGATGTTGTGATTTGTGGTCTCTTGGTAGGATGGACACTGGGAGAACTAGGAGGACTTACGTGGGGTTTGTTTGCTTTTTGGTTTGGGGATTTTTTTTTATTTTTTTATTTTTTTTCAAAATCTACACAGCCCTACCTGCTTAATGTACCTGGCTGCTTTCCAGTAGTAGAGATCATGAAAAGACTCTGCCTAGAAGACAAAAAGAACACTCATCAGATATAGGAGAAATAATATATATGCCTTGGGGAGTGTATTATGTGAAATGAAGATAATGAGAACCACCTCCCATCGTGGATGAGGAATGATCATCTATCACACATGCAGATGATCCTTGCAGTTAGCTGTTAGAGGACAAAGTGAGTGAAGCTGCACCATCTTTCCCAGTGGAATATGGCGCCCTGAGCTGCTCGCTCACCGACAGATATGTACCCTTTTGGAAAGATAGGCTATACTCTGCCTATGAAATAATCCTCAACGCTGTTTCTCAGTATTAGATTAACTCTTTGAGATGTTCTTTTGGACAAATACTTAAAGTTTAAGAAAATGGAGGGGAGAGGCAGAAAAGGTAGTCACCTCACCAACACTTAGACTGCAGGCAGGAAGTCTCTGCCTGCTAACCCACCTTGTTTTCCCCGCCCTGTGCCAGTGTCACTCCCCTTCATTTTTGCCGGCTGAGCTGTGCAAGTGAGCAATCCTCCCAACTCAGCCAAAATGATCTAGGCTGGTTCAAGCTGCGAGACTGGTCTTTGTGTGTGTTGATGGGAGGGGATTTGAGGAAGGCAGAAATCCTCAGCACCAGGTGCTAGCGAACAGCTGGGGTGGGCTGGTAGGAAGGAGGTGCCACCTTCCACTGGCACAACTGGTAGTGGGAATGCACGTTTATCTCCTTCCTCCTGAGTATCGGCTAGAAACATATTCGATTGCTTTCTTTTCTTCCTTCAAAATGAGGGAATTGTCATAACAACTTTAGTTCAAATTTGTCTCCTCTCTCTGAATATTAATTGGAGAAGAAAAGGGGTCCTTAATTCTCATGCATAAGCATATAGACACTGCATGAACTGTGGCAGTATTTCAACCTCTGGCACTAGTGTTCTGTCAAACACTCACTTTCATTTCTGATTCTGCAAGCATCTTGACCTCTGACATTTATTTGGTTTGGTCACAAATCACCTTTCTGATCATGGCGAACAACCACATATGAGAAGTCTCACTCTAATTCTGCTATAGTATGTCTATTTTTTTGAGGAGATCTCTTCTAAATAAATTCCTGATGTATTTTTCTAGATTAGCATAGGGCATGCTTGGCTTGTTTTCTGCCATGTTTTTCCCCCTAAGAAAAATAGAAATGGCTGAGGGCTGTGTTTTGTTGTACTTTGGATTTTTGTAAGGACAAAAGCAGTGTATCATTGGTTTGGTTTTTTTCCTCCTTTTGACTTAATACTGATTAATACCAGGGATCATTACATAGATCTGTTTTCATGTCCCATGGCAGCATAGATAAGCTTTCTGTTTTCAAGATCCTGAGGACAGTAAGCTAAAAATCTACACATCTGAAGCTCAGTGTTGAAAACTGCGTTTTACATATGAGCTTGCAATATATTGTATTATGCTTACAGGTCTAGCGAACCACATTGAACCAGTCTTCAGCAGCAGCAGCTAGCTTTGATGGTTTTGTGATAATTCAGCCATTAATAAATACACAGCATCCCTAGGCATATATAGGAATTTAGTACATATAAATCAATCCACCCGTAAGCTTTTCGGCTGCGTTATATTGGCTTGTGGGGCATCATGAATTCTCTTGTAGGACAAACTGTTCTTTGGTTTCAGTGTAACAGAAATGCCTGTTTGCGAGTTAGGTCCAATTGTGACCTCATGGGTGATTTTGATTGTGGTTGTATCAGGGCTGCCAGTTTATTTCTGCGTTTTCTAAGAGACTTGGAGGAGAGTGGGTCCAGTACATGAAAGAAAGCTCAAAGGAGAGGTTGCAATGATGGTTCCGTCATGTGGAATGCAAAATTCTGTTAGTGGTTTCTTTGTGCCAGACTAAGTCTTTTAGAATGCACTGGGGTCAGGTTCAAATATAGGTCCCACATCTTCCCTCTATAGGGCAAGCATCAGGGTTTATTGTGCTGTAGAGGATTCTTTGATCAATATGGAATTGTACTGATACATTTAGCAAAGTACCTACTAATATTAAAAAAATAAAAAAACACCCTAGCAGCACTGTAATATTCTAGAATTTTTTTTCTGTAAACTCATGAAAGATAACTGTCTGTATATCAAACAAGAGAGCTCAGCTGAAATTCAAGTTAGGAACAATGCATTCATAAGCTTGAGAAAAATGGGAAAGGAGAAAAAGGCAATAAAGGATGGAAGATTTGTGTCTGAGTGGCTGCTACTATTCACAGCTGTACAGAGAAATCAGGGAACCCAGTCTGTTTGCTTCATCCCTCTCTTTCTCCTTCCCTGCAGACTGGAGTACTTGGAGAGGTGGTGGTTGAGAATTCATGGAAGGAAAATAAATGCTTATGCAAAATGAGGGATGCATACTTTTGCAGCCTTCACCTATGTGCAAGGGACGGGTGTGATAGTGTCTAACTGTTTTATCTGCCAACTGATCTTTAAAAAAGTGTGGTTACCACAGCAACAGCCACAGAGTTGTGATTTACAGCATGACACTTCTTGCATGCTCCACAGCACAGAGTCTCTCTCCCTCTGGTTGGAGTCTCTTGGGTTAACCAGTGCCCGTTCGGTGCTGCCTCCACTGCAGCTCCCACCTCTCCCCGCAGGGTAACCCACTGTCTCAGCTCACGGAGCGGAGGCAGGTGGTACAGACCGATGGCTGCTTTCACACCTTATGCATTTTGGCTTGGTCGAAGTCTTGATGACCTTGAGGTACAAGGGTCCCGCAGCCATCCCTGTGATGAATGCGGTGCGGAGCAGCAGCCGTGGGAGGTTTGCCTTTCAGTGCAAGAAGAGCGAGCAATGAGCTTAATTGCAGTTGCTTGTAACTGACCTAAAGCATCTTATCTTCTCTTCATGGCTTCCTCACCTTTGGCTCTTCTTATCTGCAAAGATAAGTTGTGTCTGTGCTGATAAATTACAAAAAGATTATGAAGCTTCTCTGGTGATGGTGGTACAAATATTTGCTCTGATCAGTGCTGTGCGTGTATCCATCGGGTTGTTGAAGAGTTGCAGTTTTGGCACTGTGTTATGTAAGGGGGTAATTCTGTTGGGTAATAAATTCATGAGACCCAGGGAAAGACTGCTGCTGTAGTAAATAGATGCTGCATCAAATAGTTTCTATCTGTATTTCTACAAACAGACGAAAGTCACGCATAGAAGAGGTCCTGAGGCAGTTTCGCTTTCTTGGTTTTCGTAACCAGTTTGAGCCTCTTCCTTTCTGTTTTGTCCAAAATTGGTTTTATGTCTTGTGAAGGAGAAAAGTAGTCTTAATGAATGAGCTTTCAGAAAGGTGCACTTTAATGAAATCATGGAAATACCTGGAGGTACTGAGACTGCAGGCCAGCTTCTTTATTTTTATACCCCAGTAAAATGTGAAAGTTTGAAGGGAAAGATGGAGGCAAGCCTTCTGTAAGGCAGGCCCAAAGTAGCAAGGGCAACCACTTTGGCTTGCCTTGCTAAGCAACTGGATTAAGCTACCTCAGACTTTGCAGAAAGTGAATAATATTTTCTTTAAAAAAAAAACATCTCTTCTAAAATACACAAAATCTAAGCATAAAAGAACCAGAAAAAAAACTAAGAAAAGAATTATAGGCAAACAGTAGACAACTGCCTTATACTGGATTCAGAAAGATATAAAAGCTCTTACAAATCTCTTATGCCAGTTAGTCCCTTCAGAGAGTAAAAGAACAGAATGGTAATTATCACAGTTTTCTTTCTGGCTTTCTACTTTAGCTTTTCGCATGAGCAAAGCAGAAGGGATATACACATTAAAAAAGCAACATCAAAGGAAAACAACCCAGCCGGAAAATAAAGGGCTTTCACAATGCTGTGTAAAGGAACATAGGGAAGTCAGCTTAATGGCACAGATCCTGTTTGACATAGAATTAGCCATCACTACTGTAACAGATAAGGAATACTCAAATGCAATATCAACATGATATTGTGACTACAGAATACATCTCCCCGGCCTCCTTGTCTCATGACTAGTTTAGATTTCTCATATAGTGCTAATAATTTCACAAGCAGCATGGTAACAAGAGACTTCTTACATAGCTCTCTTCTATGAGGACACAAGAAGCTGGGGAGAAATTACACTAATTTTATGGCATTTAAAGTTAAAGGAATTCTGCCAGTTTCTCCCGAATCTGTTTGGAAAATGCTTAAGCTTTAAAGAGTATAGGTAAGAAACTGTTGGAGAAAACTCCTACTATGTTAAAGGGGAAGAAAACAATTGGCTTTTTACGCATTTTCCACTCCATAAATATACACTTTCATGTTCATATACTACAAGATATTTATATAACACAATATTATTCATGCCTTATGCAACAGTTATTTTTCATGAACCGAAGACAGAGAATATAAGGCGGAGCCAGCTCTTCAGTAGTTTAGGAAGAAAACAAATAGGATTAGGTGTTGTTTGTCTTATATCAAATCAGTAGCTCATCTTTCTGCATTTATCTTCAACACAGCAGGGCAGTCTGTGGATATAGAGCACTAAAGGGAGTCACAAGCTCAGGTAAGAAGTGAAAATGAGGTAAAAGTTAAGAGCAGAACTAAGCCAGTGTTTTGCTGCTGACTGTTTCAGTTTGTGGAGCTGAGACTTAAGCTGGTATGCCAATCGTTTGACCTTGAGCGTTATCAGTGGAGTCCAACTAGAGTTATACTGGTGAAAGTGAGATGTGTCTTGTCGACTGGTGTCACATAAGTACATCCTTTTCCATAGGAATGGATAGCTTATATAAATGGGTTGAGTCTTTGAAAGTACCTTTTTAAAAACAAACAAACAATCCTCTCTCCAATACCTGGCAACTTAGCTTGGGCTTTGTAGTTGGACTCCACAAAACAAAAAAAAAAAGGGAAGACAGGATTTGAAATCTAAATTCAATATGAGGAATTTCCCCAGGCCTGGAAAAAAAATTAGCTTATTAAAAATGGCCTGTGGATTTTTGTAGTGTTAACAGGCCAATATCCAATATATCCTTTTCTTTTACTTGTAGATGGATAAAAATAAAATGAGGCGAACCGATTAGTGTATACTCATGTGGCCATTTGGAAGGCGACTTAACACAAATTGTATAAAGGAAATTAGTTACACAAATTGCTAGAGAAAAATGACCCATAAATCTTGTATTTGTCTGTAAAGGGGAGATATGTGAAAATTTCAGGTGTATTGAGGCCTAGAGATGGAAGTCTTTTAAGGGCCACTAGACCTTGTTGTTGTAAGGGAGACTATAAATGATTCTAACAGCCATGTAACAAAACAGTTGTCTCTGTAAAAACACCACAAAATTAAAAGGAACTAAACAACCCACTGCAATTTTTTCCACCTGTTTTTTTTTTATCTTTATGATAAGCATCATTTCCATGGAGACTATGACTGTTTTTTCCCCAAAACATTATCTTGACAGCGCACACTATATTCATTTCAGTGGAGACATTTCTCCAAATAAATGGACAACCTAGGTAGTATTTCTTGCATGATCTAGTCACAGTGCCTGAGAAAGGTGTGGTTTCTCCACCTTTTAAGATCATAATTTCTGCCAACACAAGATTTTCTTTTTGAAGTATTTATCTATTTTGACGTAAGTCTCACCCACTTGGCTTCTGTGAAAACTGTTTGAAACTGTTAACTTTGATTAACGTTGCATAATTTCTTATTCGAGTAGTCTGAATTTAATGTAGAGGATACTGTGTCAAACCCTTTTCTCACGCAGCATTGTTCTACTACAGCAGTATAGAACAAAAGCAACAATAGAAAGATGAACCTGGATTAACTTTGGCAAACACATGTTTATGTTCAAGATTGATTCATTATATCACCTTCAAGGTACATTCATACTGTTAAACTAGAACTTCTGTTGGATAACATGTACACTTAGATGTTTGTACGTGCTTAGGTAATGCTGAATGTGAACATTTGCTGCAATAGAAATACTGATACACAACGTTAGAAAAAGCCTGGAAGATTTTTTTTTTGTTTCCATGTTCCAAAAACTAGACTTTTTTTCAACATCAACTTAAAATTTTTTGATAGGAAATTGTACTCCTGAAGAAACATTTCAGGGTGTACTGCATGCGGTCAATCTTTTAATCTTAGAGATAGGAATTAGGTGCTCAGATCTAAATTTTACGAGGACCAAATCTCTGTTGGTTTGTCTCATTTCTACAGAGTGATCTCATTGCTTTGGTCTGATTCTCAGTAGTTGCCTGTAGGCATAACTATGGAGAAGTCACTGGAGCTCTGACTTCCCCTGAGAAGCTGAAGTAAGCTGTGCTTTTCAAAATATCTGACAGATGTGTGATGCAAAGTCAGTGTATGGCAAGTCAATTAATCTTTCTGTGCCTCGGTTCATCCCTGCATAAAATGTCATGCACATCTCCCAGGGTGTTATGCAGCCTAACAGATGTTTATTAAGCACTCTGAGAATCTGTTATGGAAGGAACATAGCTGCCATACAACACAGTGCACCTTTGCCTCAGAGTGGAGATCTTCAGAGTATTTATATAACAAATATGGAGAAAGACTGTTTACCAAGGCCTGTAGCAACAAGACAAGGGTCAATGATTTTAAACTGAAAGAGAGTAGATTTAGACGGGATACAGGGGAGAAATTCTTTATGATGAAGGTGGTGAGAAACCGGAACAGGTNGCCCCCAGAAGCTGTGGGTGCCCCACCATTGGCACTTTTCAAGGCCAGGTTGGACAAGGCTTTCAGCAACCTGGTCTAGTGAAAGACACCCCTGCCCATGGCAGACGGGTTGGACTAGATGTTCTTTGAAGGTGCCTTCTGACCCAAACCATTCTGTGACTCTGTGATTTAGTTTCAGGCCTCACGCTCCAAGACTGAAAGCTACCCCAGGCCACTAACATCCAAGTAATTGAATTATAGACCACCACCAGTGATTAAACATGCAGCCATACTGACCCTAAGGATTTCTCTCTTCTGGATGCTACTGCATTTTAATAATGTGGCTTGTGGTAAGGAGAGAGGCACCCAGCTCACAGTGATGAGGAGGAGGCAGAGACAGTACAAGAAATAAGAAGGGTTTTATTCTGCACAATAACTGGATTTTCTAGAAAACTTGGCTTTGCTTTTCTCAGGCAACTGCTTCTAATGCAACAGCTTGCGTAAAATATATTGTACCTGCATTAATTCAGCAGCCTTTCTGCTCAGTTGAGAGATTTCCCCAGCTGTACCTTGCAGATCTGTTTCACAACCTGAAATTCTCTTGCCATTACTCAAGTTATTTCGTTTGATGTGACGTTTCTTGCACTCAGAAGACCTGAGAAAGCTACACATAGCTTTGAAAGACAGGAAGGAAGAAAATGATATACTAGACTACTCGTTGTAATACCAGTTGTCAAATGAGTCGGAGATGACATATCTGGCAGCCCTGGATTAATTTTTTTTTTTTTTTTTTTTGGTGCATTTATCTT
>Ga0065711_1042268_pt1 | contig 15513 bp, 9 predicted proteins | sample Hoacrofraction12_FD_59098 | JGI IMG/M metagenome (GOLD analysis project Ga0065711, IMG submission 59098) | Hoatzin crop microbial communities from Cojedes, Venezuela - Epithelial fraction 12 v2 (version 2) | ecosystem: Host-associated > Birds > Digestive system > Esophagus > Crop | place... | reverse complement strand
AGAGTGTGGTGACTCATTTGCACAGCCAGAGGATTGACTGTCCCTGCACATATTAAGGGATGAATCATGCTCCACAAAAGCAATTAAAAATGCCTACTAAATGCCTGGCTACCTTCTTAGTCTATCCAACCCTTTGTTCCTCCTCTGGACTGCTGACCCTGTTACACCTGGCCAAGCTTCAGCGTCAGCTTTTTGTACTGTTGGAGACCTCTGTCTTTCTAGTTTTTCTGGATCTAGCTGATCTAATCTCAAAAGCTGTTTTTCAGATTTGGAAAAGCCCTGCAGCTATATGCACTACACAGATTATTAAGGAAAGCCTTCCCCTTTCTCTACAGACAGAGTGTGTTGGATCACCTACACACCAGCAACAAATAACATGCTGTAATCTATCTAGGGGCTGTAGTGATGGACTTGTTAGAAATGCCCTCGCTAATGTATAGAAGGGAAAACAAGAAAGTTAACACTCAGCAGAGGAGAATTTCTCTACTTGTTAGCCCTGAGGGCCCTAATAGTTGCTCTGAAAAGCCCTGTGAGCTCCTAACACTTGACACGAAGAAGGGTCCTTCTTCTATTGGCAGATTCTCCAGAATGAGGCATCGTGCAAGCTCCTGTGAAGAACATGATCTTGAGGCCAGCCTCAAGCAGTACACCAGGGCAGCTGTGGGTTGCTGAGCCAGGGTGGGGCCCGCCTGGACAAGGTCTTGTGCAGCCTGCTGTAGGTGACCCTGCTTTGGCAGGAGGGTTGGACCATTTGACCCACAGAGGTCCCTTCCAACCCCGACCATCCTGTGATTCCTGTGATCCTGTTATCTGTTGGATCCTAGGCATCTGTTGGATGCCCTGGGGCATGTGATTTTTGCTTCCGCACTTGTGTGTGGACAAGCCCTGACCCAGGGAACCCTACCACTATTATGTATAAATAACAAATATTAATGCAAATCCCACAGAGCCTGTTGAGGCATTAGGTCAATCTGAGCAAGCTTAGTATGAAACATTCATCATATTGACTTTGCACCTGAATCTCTTGAACATGCTCATGATGCTTCTTGTGTTAATTCACAGGCAGATTTGCTGATGGTGTTTCCTGTTTTGCTGTCTTCTGGCAGTTACCAGTTAATGAATAACAGGCAGCTTTGAGAGCGAGATACGAGAAGGAGATGTATTCATACTGTCCAGATTTAAGAGACTAAGCTAGATACCTAGGCTTTTGTAACTGAACCTTTAGTAAGCAAATGAAAGCATCTAAATTAGGAGCCTACTTCTTTCTTCTGACAGCGTTGTGAAGCTGCGTGTCTAATTTTGACAAGATCGGTAGTGTGAATAATCTAAGCTACAGTCTCACTTATCTTTGAAGACCCTATGAACATGAAAAGGGTAGACTGAGCTGTGGAGACAGACATCTGAACTCCTTCCTTGGGGGCTTTAAAATGTCCCCCCCTGCAAGCAAGTTGTGAAAGGGGTTTGCTCTCTAGCACAGGACTGAAGAGACTGGTTATGCTGGGTGAGAACGTTCCTAGAAACTCTCTATACTCTTTGTTTTGTTACTTTTTTGAGAGAACTAGGCAAATACCTTGTTGTAATGATTAGAAAAATGTCTTGTGTCTTTTCATGATTTCACTGTGTATACTTCTCCAACATTCTCTTGTTGGACCTTATGCCATTGCTTATAGCTGCAGATAAACAGGCTTTTGATGTAATATTTTAAATCTGATGTAAAAATGGTGTGTGAAGTTTTTTTTGCCATTTGCATGTTATGTTGTGGCACTTAAAGGCAGGACCTTTTATTCTGTTGTATGACATGGGATGCATCTCTAGCCGATATACAGGAGGTCAGACAGCTTTAGTGCTGTCAGCCTCCATTAGCCTGTAACTTAAATGAATACAGGCCAAGTGGAGACGTCGTATAAATAACTCTCAAGTGGCAAAATGACAGAATTCCACAGCTTGTCTGCTGCAAGCTGCAGTTATTCGTTAATAATTAAATCGAGATATTTTATTCAGAAGCAACAATATGCTTTGTGAACAAGAGAGATAACTGCTGTTTATTCTTTGCTACACAGTTTTTCTTGCAAATCAAAAGTTTGTGTCTTTAAGGATGATAATTCCATGGGAACTCCTATGAAATCTTTAGAGTGTTCAGATGGTTCTTACTGGGAAAGAACTGCTGAAACAGACACGTGAAATAAAAGCAATGGGTGAGTTTGAAGAGGTCTGAATTTGTGGCAGCAGCCTAATTGCCATGTTTGTCTTGGGTTATCAGCTTAGACTTTTTTTCATCAGCACCATGATCAGGCAGCTTCTAGTTCTTAGGTGAGTTGCTGTATCTTTACAGAAAGCCGTTAAGTAAAATGTGATCACTACCATCCTTAGTGCAGTTATGTGTCCAACATCCTTTCCTCAGTGAAAGAAGTGGCAACAATACGGTTTAGGACCTGGCTTACAGAAGGGTCTTGTTTTCTCAGAATAATCTTAATTTAGACTAATTGAATTTTGATATTTTACTGTTAGTCCAAAAAGCCGTTTCCATCTTAAGTCTTTATTGGTCTGTGTTCCTCTAGTGAGGAGTCTGTTAAAGCAGTAGAAAGAAAACTAGTGTTAGAACCTGGAAAATAATGGGCTGGGTCAAAGTCACAGGATCCTGGGGATGGTGAGTGTTGGCAGATGCTGTAGGGAGCTTTATCAGATGCAAACCTGTATCACAGGGTGTATGCAAAAGGAGGGAAAACAAAGCATTTAAGGAACAGTGCAATATATCATAATACTCGGTTGTGACAGGTACTGTATTTCTCTTGTGAGAGTGCTAAGAGTCCTAATTTGATTCAATATACATGAATGAATGTGACCACTTAGCATTTGGCTTGTGACCTACACCTTGTTTTCTCTGTGTTAAGTGAGTGGTTTTAGGTGTGTGTGTTTTTTTTTTTTTTCTAAAAGATGAAGGTTTACTATGTGACTGCTTTGGTCCAGTGTGAATGCAACAGCTTTTGCCCATTTAACGCAGTAGTTAGGCAAGCATCGTAGGCTGCAATGCAGTTTGTTCTTATAGAGGATAACAGCAATGTATTTGGGCATGTGTGCAATAATGGTGACACACAGCCAGAAACAGAACCTGTAGCTAAGCAAACACTAAAATTGCCAAGTAAAAAAGGTGGTTCCAGTCATCCCATGCTTGCTCCAGTCACTTCATGCTTTTGAAAACAGCTGAATATGCCATGCGTGCATGATCTGCAGAAACAAATTGGACTGGACTGCAGACTTCAGCAGTAGTGATGGCGTCTTCTCTAGAGCACAGCCAACTGCTAGATGAAAAAGATCAGTTATTATGCAATCTGTAGACTGATTTATTTTATTGAGCCTTTTGACCTGCCAGCATTGCAGAATGCTCTATCTGTCACCTATCGCCCACAGGCTTTAGCTCACCTGACTCTTCAAGTATTCAGGGTGTTGCAATCTTTGGACAGTCTCCTCTTGATTACTTGCTTAGAAGAGGTTCTTGAGGAAGAGTGCTTCTCAAAACTTGTCCCACTATAAAGTGCATCCTCTTTCCTTTGGTAATTCCTAGTGCCAAGCTAGAGGTACATTTGGACAAAAGTTGACCAAATGCTCAGGAACTGGTGTGAAAGAGATGACAACATAAGAAAGAGGAGTAGGGAGAGGAGAGCATGTATGCAATAAGAACATTATTGATATTTGTGAAAGGAAATACTATACAGTAAAAAGGGGCTAATGCAAGAATAAATACAGTTTGAGGCATCTCTCAGTCAAGGGTTTCTTCCAATGCTTCCTTACAATACAGGGATTAATACTGTGCAGCTGACCTCTTCCATATCTACTTAGTTTGCTAGCTTCACGTTGCAGAGGGAAGAGCCCTCTCTGCTTTCACACCACCCACTTACTGCAGCAGAATTGGTGACTGCTGTCCCCTAGGACAAGCTCTGGGCATCTGAGGTGCAGGTGAATTGTTGTGCTGATCACAGGGCGTAACCTCGTCACAGCACAGCCTCAAATCTGTGCCTCTGCGTGTGGCTTGCCTAGCTCTAGTGGTAACAGTATGGCATCTATTGACAAACCGCATGCTTTGCAAATCCTTTTACAGGCTTGCTTCTGATGCTCACACCAGGAATACTCGGCTCTGCTGCGCTCTCACCAGCAAGAACTTTAATAGGCTTTTTTCCCCTGTCTAACTGCTCATTTGATAATTTATCTCAACGGTTTCTTGGCATCTTTACTCAGTATTTGTTCATATGCCAAATCAACTAATACTTGCTCAAACTTGGCTTTTGACCTTGCTGCCACAAATTCAGCATCTATGAATGATAATCGAATGCTGGGTACCAGGTGTGAATGTTAGTGAATGCTACAGTGAGTCTGTGGCAGCCAAGCTGGTGTAATTTTGCTTGTCATGGATGGAAAAGTAAGGGGGCATGGCAGCTAGGGAGGATGGGTTGCTGTTTTCTGTTTCACTTGCTTGGCTGAGATGGAGCAAAATGTTGCCGATATAAGCATCATCTGGTTAAAAATTGAAGTCTGAGTTAAAAAACCAAATACAGGCGGTGTTCCTTGTTATTAGAGTTTTGAGATGTTTTCTTCAAAAGCTTTAAAGGGAAATAGGATTCTTGTACTTGCTTTTAATTAGCAATTTCATTAAGTTGTTTTAGAAGTTGATATAGCCTGGTATAGGTTTTGCCCTAGGAGTTGGGGGTGACTGCCTCTGGTGTTTGCTTGCAGGCTTTGTTACCTCATATTCCACATCTCAAGATGTAGAAAATGGTACTGAGATCTCTTGTAAATCACATTAAGCTCTAGCAATACACTATTGAAGCTCTATGTAAGAGCTAGCTGTTACTGTTTTATAACCTTAACTGTAAAGACAAAACATCTGGGATGTTTCTGTTTACTAGGTTGGGTGACAGTGTAATAGTTGCTCTCGAATTAGTTAACTATTTACAGTGTTTTATAGTAAAGGGCTTCTACAAATGCAGCTACATGGAAACATCCAGTTATGACAGGTCTAAAGAAAAAAAACTACAAATCCATTAGCTTCAGGGCTTGGGTATGATAGAGGAGTGGCAGTTATGCCAGCCTTCCACAATTCCAAATTGCTTCCACTCTAGGCTGGGTATGTCCATAGGAGGCTTATTTCTGAAGGAATTTGAGTATCTGTTCTTATTCCTGGGTTTTACATGGAGTGTTACACATGAATGATTAATTTCAAGATAGGTTCTAACAGATGTGACCAGCTGGAATCAGCATAGTGCAAGATTAGTCCTGATTTTTGCCACTTTATTTTATAACATCTGTCACTGTAACAAGTTTACTTTCTGTTTCTTCATTGTATCTGTGCATGACACTGATTACTCGCTGCATGTTCACTGCAATTTTGTCCTCTGAAAAATGTTTCTTTATATCTAAGAATTCTTTTAATGAGAGAAAGGGAGTCTGCAGGATAGAGGAAGATCAGTAGTCCTTCTGAGACTAACATGACTGTTGAAAGCGTTGACAAGAAGCAGTCTTTGATCTAGTTATCTGAGAAGTTTTCTTCAGTCCTGAGCATCTTAGTCTGTCTTGTCTGTGCCTGATTCAAGCAGTTTGTAGTCCATCCCATTATCTAGAATTACTCCTTTAATAACTTCATACTTTATAGAAACTGTAATTCATTTCTTCTTAAAACTTTACGTACTTATTGCTGAACTTTTCTATAGCTTGGAAAGATGTCTGTCAGGTTTTGTTAACTTTTAGTCTTAAATCTGTGTAATTCATTTGAAGACACTGTTAGATTTCTTCTTGCTGTAATCATCTGTAGTTTTAAGTTGTAAATCTTCCTCTAGGAATCTGTCAGTATAAGTGTGCTGTGTTAAATCTGGAAATGTAAAATTTGAAGCCTGTAGGGAGAAGAGAACAGCAAGAGACATTGAGCGCCTCCACCTTTGCAGTGAGCCTCCAGGAGCCAACTCTCAGTGGTGACATAGGGCATGGAATATGGGAGGACCTGAAACATTCTCTTTTAATCTTAGTGGCCTGCTCTGGGAAGGTCAGGACTTTGCTCTTTGACTCCCTATATCCTCATAATGAAATGCTGGGCAAATTGATCCTTCCCTGTCATGGGCATACTTGTGTTGGTAAGGGAAAGGTGGGAGTAACACTGGGAGACTGTTGTCTTCCTTGCTGCTTGTAGTAGCTCTAATGCTAGTCCCAGCAGTTCATGGTAGTTTGTACTACCTGATCAGGAAAGTTTTGACTGTCTGTTTGTGTAATAAGAAGTACAAATTTAGATGAGAAAGTGAAGAAATTGATCTGGATCTGATGTTTCATGTAGGAAGAGTGTGTAAAGCCAGACAGGAGTGTACATTACTGTCCCTAAATCCTGATCCTCTCACATAGGCAGCTTCAGGTGATGATGTTAAAAAATCAGTGAAAATAGGGAGAGACATATGGGTAGTATCATTCCTCTAGTCTTCATGATGCTACAGCTACTGTTTAAAAAAAAAATAAAATAATCAAACCAAACAGCAGCAACAAAAACCCTGATGCAGGTTATCTGGGAGGTGTTTGAATTTTGTGTTCCTGTTTTAATATTGCTTTTCTTATTTTGAAGCAGATGGGGGGAAGCTCTCTGTATATTCACAAGAGGTTCCCAGAATCCAGTATAAGTTTCACAAATATCTTACTAGTAGTAGGTAGCAGTATGCTAGTATTTGCCCAGTGTATTAAAAGGAGATGGTCAGAATGTGCTTGACAGCAAGTAATGAAAATATATGGAACATGCCAAAAGATTATCTGACAAATAATGAAGATGCTAAACATGAGCCAAGTAAAGAAGCTCTCTGACAAAGAGAATTCTTTACCAAACAGTCCATAAGAGACCTTACAAACAGAAAAATGTAATTCCCTTGCTCTGTGCAAGCAGATGGGAGAGGCAGCTGGGGAGTTCTGAAATAACCATTCAAGGAGAAGAATTCTAGGATTTTAGATCTGTCCTAATTGGATAAGTGAAGTGTTTAGGGAATATTGGACCACGTTCTTTCACTGTGTAAGTTGCTGGCTCCACTGATGCTAGAGGGACATGCTAATTTTTATGTGAGATGAGGTAAAATGGATAGTTTGTGGTATTGGGAAATCTTTTGATTAAGGCTGCCCAATTTTAGCTGCTCTAAGAATTCAGTAGAACCTGTAAAGAGTAAGCGTAAAGCAAATGACCCTGATGTCCTAAAAAAAAAAAAAATTCAGGATGATGAAATTGGAAACCTATAATACGTTCTCATTGAAAGACAATCAAAAGTTGAAAGCTGTCTCTGCTGCTTTCTCTTCTTTTTCTATTCTAATTGTCTGTTTTCGGAGAGGGTAAGTCTGGTTTTACCCTTTTTCCTTTCCTTGCGTACTCTCTTGATACCATTATTTCCATCTTGCACTGCTATATGCAGTTCATCTGGCTGCATACTGAAAAAAAGGCTTCCCGTTCTTTGGCAGGAAGATGAAACTTCTGCCACTACAAAATGCAAGTATCACTGCTATATCTGAATTCGAGCACCAGCGTAACTGAAGTGAAAAAGCACCATTGGTATAAAATAACAAGAAGTTCTTCAGTTGCAATTTACTCGGACTATTGAATGGAATTAAAGTAATAGTTTCCTTCTTTCTCCGCAGAAGTTGTTTGTCAGCTATGTAGTGCTTTTGTATTTCCTTATACAACTGAGGCAAGATGAGATAGTCATGTGGCAATTTGAAAATAAGATACTTTAACATCTTTAAAGAGTTCAGCAATACTATGAAATGAAGTTTTTCAGAATCGACAGGAAACATTCAGCTTCTTCCACAGCAGGGACTGACAGACCATGTCAAACCTTGCTCTGACAGTTTCTGACTCAAAGCAATGGATTCACTCAGATTACACACAGTGTGAGTCAATTTGGTTTAGAGATTATAAAAAGACTAAATGAATCAGTTATAGTCTTTCTGTTGTCTTTAGTGTTGTATGCATAATATTCTGTGTATGGTGGTTATATTTGCACTAGGTAGTTATGAAAAACTTGAGGTTACACTGGACCAAACAAACTGTGACATTTCTATTTTTTCTGCAATACCATAAATCATCAAACATGGTAAATTAAGATCTATTTTTATTTAAATAATGTTTCAAAAGGAAAACTTGTCATATGACAACTTTGAAATAACTGAAAGTACTAGAGATGATTTGGAAAGGCTTTTCTGCTCATTTGAATAAAGCCCATCTTCCTCATGGAAGAAAACTTTAATAAAGCAAGCTTGATTTAGCCAAGTATAACTCCTGGGTAATAACACTTCGAACTTTTGAAGTGGCATGATTTGTATCTTTTAATAGGTTGAGTAATTCATTTGTTTGTGTATATACACAAAAGCTACCAGAATTAGTCTTTTTAATATTTGTTTACAACTGAAGTGGCCACTGGTTCCTTGACTGCTGTGTCTGATGATTGCAATTCAAATATTTTATCTAACTCCTTTTAAAACATGACAGACTTCACAACTTTCGAGCAGCAGCGTTTCAGCTATGACTAAGCCTTATGGATGCCATTCTGAAGCTCCAGAAAAATGAAGTAGAGTTGGAATAATTGAATGCTGAGTGGGCTTCAAGATGAGCAGAAGAACAGGATTGCTGGGCCATGAGAGTACAAACCATACAGCCATACGTCATGCTTTATAGTAGTCTATGCAAAGAAAAGTTTGAGAGATTTATTATGCAAATATAATGTCATAAGCATTGACACTTCAAAGGCCTGTGCATGCATTTACCATATAATTGCCTGAAGATACAGGCTGTTTTGGATGTTGAGCCTTTATTTGCATTTGGAGGATTAGCAGACTGTTTATTTTACTACCCTTAGCCTTTAAGTGCACTTAAGCTGTTTTTCCAACAGAGCTGAATTTATTCAGTGCGAACTTCTTGATTGACACAGTAAGAAGAGCATATCAACAAAAGTGTACAGGACCTTGCAGTAAACAGCCGGTTTCATTGGTGACCTTGTAAAGTGTAATGGGAATCAGTGGATTTGAATTTAAAAATATAGATTGTAACCAGTATTAGAGACTTCACAAGGAAAAAAATGTACATAGATTAAGATTAGAGCTGACAGAATAACAGTTTTTCCTGTTAACTTTATCATATCTTAAAAATATTCAGTGCACATAATTTATTTTCATTTTCATTATCCTTTCAGCTTAGGTGGCAGGCCAAGTTTCCAGGGAAGTTAATGGAAATCTCTGTATTGACTTTAGACAAATTTAGATCAGTCTCTAAATGGCAAAGAATGAGCCCCAAATATTTATGCATATTTATGAACTGAATGAAAATTTGTTAATGAAATGTTCATACACGATTCATTCCAGGCTGGCTGTAGCATTCATCTAAAAAAGCCCATAAATGCATTTCTTCTAGTGTTCTTTTAAATACTGACCGAAGAAGTCAATGGGATTTTGGTGGAATGAGACATTTGGGATTTGGTCAGTATTCACGTACTTAAATCTCTAATATTTATTGCTAGGTATTGATGCTTACGTGGTGAGTAGGAACTTCATGCGTGGAAGAAAGATATGTCACTTCAGCTTGATCAAAGCCATTCTCTGTTTCCAGTGTCATAAACCTTGACCAGCCCTGACTTTGTCCCTCAACAGGAACTCAAGGATGTCCTTATTGCTTCCAGCCTGCCAATATTTCCTGTGGAGCTTAAGTGAAAAGGAGGTACTCAATTCTGTCAGTTTAACAACAGATTGGTTTATTTACACTAATTCATTCTCATATGCTAGAGCTTGAAGCATGTGGCAGCTGGTAGGAAAGCTAAATCCTTGTGCTCTAGGAGGCCAGATCTTCCAGGTGAGCAGCTGCTGTCAGGCTATATCAGTCATTGTTGCCAAAATGCCTTGACAGTGCCCTCTTGACTGTCTTTTTCAGAAACAAAAATTGGATGAGATAAGATAAATGGATCCTTTCTGTGGAAAGACTAATGTGCTTTAGTCCATGCAAGTACAGTTCCTTTCTGTGATACTTAGTCTGGTGACAATGGATTAGGAATTTTTCCCCTTCATCTAACATGGAAACAAATGAGCTTTTTCCCTTCTTGTCCTTCTAGAGTTACTCACTGAACACTTATTCAAACTACTTGTAGTTGCATCTTTCTGCTTTTCCGACTTTCAGGCTCTGTTTTGAATTGCCCTTTGGCATTAGGACTTGATTCCACCATCCCCTCTCATTTCATAGTGAACACTGCAAAAATGAATGTAACCTTATTTCAGCAGATGAGAAAGCATCTTCACGCAATACCTAATTGGGGCTGACTGGGATGGAGGAGGTCACTTTTCAGCCTTGCTATTGCCTCAGGTAGATTACGTCCAAATTATCAGTACCTAGCTGTGGGATTCACTACAGCATTAGCAAATTACTTTTAAAAATAGAGATAAGCAATTGCTCTCAGACACTGTAGCTTAGTTCCCTCTGTGCACGTATTTCATCATACCTGGACCACATACTAACGCTATGCTAATTCAGGTGCTGTTTAAAAGCCGGGAAACACGATCTGTGCGATTTGGCTAAGGATTAGCCTGCTGTGGTAAGGTTAAGAGTTAGAGCCATTTTGGCTTTTTAGTAGGTCACTCCCCTGAGGGACGGTGACTTAATTTCTCTTTTTTCAATATGAATTTTTATTATATCAACTTAGTTAATTGGTTGTACATGATTCTTTATCCTAGAGACTTCTCTCTGCCAAGCTTCAATTAAATGTATTCTTGCTAAAATTGATAGTGTTCCTTAATATTGACCTGAAGGAAAAGCCCCTTGGATTCAGCTTGAGAGACAGAACAGGTCTGTTTGAACTGCCGTTACTGAAATATGGCCAAAACTGTTCCATTCATAACCTCTTCTGATAATGCTTGTATGTGAGCATTGGTGGCACTACCAGTTTGTACTTGTAGTTCTGTGCTTTCAGCATAAGGATCGGCAGGGCAGATGATTTCTCTTATAGCTGTTGAGCTAATCTAATGGGTTCTAGATAGAAGCAGCAGCTGCTTGCTTATGCATCGAATCTGTATTTTTACCTGTCATTAAGTGTGCAGTGAAGAACACTATTTTGGAAAGGCTGGTGATGTGTAGTTGCTCGTGCCTTTGGTAGACCCTGAACACCTCACACCAGATGTATGTTGCCTGACAGGAGCAGATGTTATGTTTGTATTTAAACTGAAGGTGTTGCAAGTGCAGCAGACTTGAGAAATGGAAAAAGTATCCCTGTCTCTCAAACAAGTCTCTTATTATCCTGAGGTCAAGAAGGAAAGAGCTCATGAGAAGAATGACAGGTTTTATAACTTGATATCTTCCCATGTGCTGTTGCACTGGGCAGATTGTCCCAACACAGAAAGCAAGCTGTTTCTTTGAGCCTAGGAAGCTATGTGCCTGTAGGAATTGTGTTTTATGCACCCAGAATACTGGCCTTTTGCCCATTAGCAGGTACAGTCTTTGGGAAATCCCACTGAGATACTGCATTAAGATGTGGTGCAAAGCCAGAGGGAATATGCCAAAAGGGGTAAACCTAAAGCTGTTTCTATTATGGTTAGAGTGTAGCTAGTGCATGTGAAGTTTTCCTTTCTAGCACTGGGAAATGAACCTTGTGTAGGGTTTCTCTTCAAAGCATGAATATCTCACTTGAACTGAAATACCAGAGTCTAGTGCAACAGCTGTATCAGCAAATTCTAAAGGGGATTCACCTCTCTAGAAGATGATGCAACACCCCAATCGCCACTCCCAAGGGCTGTATGCAAAAACTGCTTTCATATTTTCAGCTAGCTAGGAATTGCTTTTGATCTGGCTGTTGTTACCATCTATGCTCTGGGCACTTTAATAAAGTGTATATTCAGCAGTTGTTATACTATGACCAACAGTACATGGAGCAAAATGTTTGTCACTTTGGCAGTCTACTGAATCCCTTACAAACAGAGGCACAGTCATCCTCAGAAGGTTATCCATGCCGTTACAACAGGCAAAGTGGGACACTGGGGCACGTTCTGTGAAATGATTAATAGGTATATGACTAGCACTGTATTATTTATTATGACATCTACATTGTCTCGCCTGAAAATTGCCTTTTGCTGATGTAGAAGGGCAATGTTTTCCCCATGTAGTTTATAGCCATTATAAACAACTTTTACCAGCATCTCTGCTATCACATCCTGTCTCTCACCTTCTCTTCATCTCTGTTTCTAATAAGTGATGTGAAGCTGCTGCTGCGATGCCTTGGTATGGACTAACTTGCAAAATCCCAGGGCTCTGCAGTGAAAGTATAGATCTTCTGCTGAGTCATCAGTAATGACAGATACTGGAGTTTTACAGACACACAGTCACTTTTACTGACTTATTCTCATTTGAATTTGCTGAGTTTTATTTGTTCTGGACACTATTATTCAAGGTGCTAATATTTCTTGAGTGTGAAGGGAAATAAGAGCAAGAGCAGCTCTCCAGGCTTAGCCTTATTAAAAATAACAAAGGTGGACTTCAGAGAAATATATAGCTTTGACCTGCCTGTGCCTGTACTCAGTTTAGAGCAATTGGGAATTTTACATGCTTATAGTACTCTGTAACTTAAAAAGTAATGCAGTTTGTGCACCAATGTGGTGCTTTTGAAAATCAAAAAAAACATCAGTCCTTGCTTTTTGGAGCATGAATAGATCGGAAGTGTTTAGATGCCTCTCAAAACGGATAATATAGTGATATTTTTTCTCTTTGGCTAACTTTTCATTGATTCTCATGTTTGTGGTTACCCAGCCTATTTCAAAGCTTGTCAAACAGTTGAGCAGGAAGAAAGTGTTTGAGACGTTACATGCTGACATGAAATTTCTGTTTGCACCCCCCTTTTGTTCTCATTATCTGCTTTCGTTCAGCAGATGCCTTGAGTTGAGACAGGCTTTGAGTTTTCTCACTGTCTCTGCCTCAAGTTTTATTTCTTTTCTATACTTCACAGGGTCTACTTGCTTGCCAGAGTCAGGGGATGACTTGTACTAGTGCTGATGGGAGTTGGAATGTGTAAATTCAATTAGTGCTAATGGGAGTTAGTCCTATGAATTTTCTATGCGTCAGTACTCTTTTAGACCCCTATGCATTGTGGCTCCCCTTTAGCTAGATTTCCTAATTTCCCTTTTCATGGTGCGTGCTCTTTGTACTCCTTCAGCAGTTAAGCAAAAATCTCAAGTTTACTATGACTGGAAAAGCACATTCTGACAATGGAAAACTTACTTTGTTAAATTTATTTGATCACTTGAAGCTAGATGTCTGCACCTTGATCATATGTGAACTATGTGGTATATGGCACAAAATGCTCTAAGGTTTTGGGCAAAGTACAGGAATGTGATAAGTTTTACATGACAGTAAACTCGCCTAGGATTGCAGCTGGCTAAAAACTATAACTACCTGGAATGTGTTCTTTACCCTATGATTCCAGAAAATTTCTTATCAGTTTCATTCTTTTCAGTTAAAAATGGTCAAACTGAATTTTATTTTAAAAGAATTTGTGTAATATTCTGTGTCATATGTTCTTAGCATAGATGCTGTTTTGTCTATTCTTGTTTTGGCAACACTTTCTACGGTATGTCTTAATGCCAAATCAAGGCTCAATTTTTGAGTTTCCTTTTACAATACAGGTAACCATGTTCATTCTGAAAAACTTTTTATACGCTATTGTACAAATCAGTCTGTGGGGTACAGACAAATCTTGTTTTATAAAGCTGCAAAAATTGATGGCCATTGCTGCTCTGAGTTAAAAGATGCATCACTGAGTACAAATTAATTCTGAAGTGAATTCTCACCTTTAATGAAAAGAATGAACAAATATATCTCTTCCAAACTGTTTGTCTCTGGTTTGGATGGTTTCTCTGCAGTCCTTCCTGCGTAAGGCCCAACCCCCCAGCCTCAGGACCCTTATTCTGAAGTAGGCAATTGCCTGTAATATTAGAGGACTGGTAGTGACAAAAGGACTACACAAATGGGTGGCTCTGGCTCTGCCCCTATTTTGTCTGAGCGAGGGAAGAGAACAGGGTTTCTGAGCTCTCTGAAGAGCCCTATCTGTTTTCTGCAGAGCTGCTGGTGGCTCTCACAGCTACTGCCCTAGAGAGGCAGGCAGGGACATGGGCAGTGTTGCCTCATCTGTAGGGACTGGTCTCTTCCTCCTTCTGTCCTTCTTTTCCCCTGCGTGGAGCAGGTTTGCAACTGCAGCTGCAGAACTCTTCTCCAAGCTTATAATTCCAGGTAGGTGGTTACTCTGTCTTTGGGATGCCAAGATTCAACCTACTCTGCTCAGAAACTTTGAAGCATCTCTATGTCAAATAGAGGAAAAAATTATGAACACTTCATTCCCACTTTGCCCCTGGTTCTATGGAAATAGTGTTTGCTTTGCAGGTTAGCTGAGTTGCCTTAGGTTTGGGTGGTGAGAATGAGAGGGGGGGGAAAATACTTGCTGAAATGGGCTGATTTGGACTTTTATACTGAAGAACAGTCAAAACGTAATATGGCTTTTCCAGACAGGAAGCTGAGGCTTCTTCACTTAAATTAGAAGAATCTGAAATACCCAAAGGGTATTGGAAATGTGGAGACTGTGGACAACAGGTCCTCTCTTCTTTCTGTGCGAACACAGTAGCACCATTGCATAATTGTAAGGCATAGTTCTAACCTGGTATTCTAGTGGAATTTACTCCATGTCCTTCTCTGCCCAAAATACTGTATCTCTGCAGAGTACTGAAATAAAAGGATAATGCAAACTACGATAAAGCAAATCACTCTCACCAAATGGATGTCATCTACCTGGATTTTTGTAAAGCCTTTGACATGGTCCCCCACGACATCCTTCTCTCCAAATTGGAGAGCCATGGATTTGATGGGGAGACCGTTCGGTGGATAAGGAATTGGTTGGATGGTCGCAGCCAAAGGGTAGTGGTCAACGGCTCAATGTCCAGATGGAGACCAGTGATGAGTGGAGTCCCTCAGGAGTCCATACCGTGACCGGTGCTGTTCAATATATTTATCAATGACATGGACAGCGACATCGAGTGTACCCTCAGCAAGTTTGCAGATGACACCAAGCTGAGTGGTACGGTTGAGACACCAGAAAGACGGGATGTCATCCAGAGGGATCTGGACAAGCTGGAGAGGTGGGTCTGTGTGAACCTCATGAGGTTCAACAAGGCCAAGTGCAAGGTCCTACAGCTGGGTCAGGGTAATCCCCGGTATCAATACAGGCTGGGGGATGAAAGGATCGAGAGCAGCCCTGCTGAGAGGGACTTGGGGGTACTGATAGACAAAAGGCTGGACATGAGCCCGCAATGTGCGCTGGCAGCCCAGAGGGCCAACCGTGTCCTGGGCTGCATCAAGAGAAGCATGGCCAGCAGGTCGAGAGAGGTGATTCTGCCCCTCTCCTCTGCTCTGGTGAGACCTCCCCTGGAGTACTGCGTTCAGCTCTGGAGCCCTCAGCACAAGAAGGACATGGAACTGTTGGAGCGGGTCCAAAG
>Ga0065711_1009489_pt1 | contig 15513 bp, 11 predicted proteins | sample Hoacrofraction12_FD_59098 | JGI IMG/M metagenome (GOLD analysis project Ga0065711, IMG submission 59098) | Hoatzin crop microbial communities from Cojedes, Venezuela - Epithelial fraction 12 v2 (version 2) | ecosystem: Host-associated > Birds > Digestive system > Esophagus > Crop | place... | reverse complement strand
GAACAACTGCCTCCAAGCTATCTGTTTAAGGCTATCCCACAGGCACAGAACCCCTCCCCACAACGAGCCCAATCTGAACCAGTAGGTCTCTGGAAAACTGGAGTGCTAGGTACCAGTAATGTTGGAGACCACATTGTGGCTTTCAGGCTCTGCCTTTTCATACTCCAGGCACAGAGTGCCAGCAGTAGTTAACATTGTTCTTTAGAGAACAAATTACACCACTCTTCATAACTTTATAAGGATTGAAAACCAGAGAAGGTCATAACTCTTCCTGAACTATTATCTAACAGCAATAAACAGAAGCTTCAAGCAGTGGAAACCTGCAACAACCCATAAACACTCTGCATTTGGTTTTAAAAGGTTGCAGACTTTCTTCCCACACCAGTGGGATTCCTCTGCCACTGATCTAGCATGTTCCCAGCTCAGGTATTACTGATCCCTTGCTATTCACATGTGTGCTCATTTGTAAAACTGCAAAACGTTTTAACTTCAGTAGTGTCTCCAGGTTCACTCTCATAATCGCCCAACCTTAACTGCAGAGCTTAGATTTACCAGAACATTTTCTTTCCCTTCCCCCAAGTCAGAAATTCGTCTGTGAAAAACTTTGCTTCTTCACATGCAAATTGGGTTTCAGACATTTCCCCTGCTAATGACTTGGAACCTGCTTGAAAGACAGCAGAGCCTTTGCTCCTCAGACCACTTCAACTGACCCAGCCACTGCCCAGATAACATACTCAGCACCTGATGTGAAATAAGCAGAAACCACTACTTAAATCAGTGTGCTGTTTCTCCACAAAAGAAAAGAGCCAAATGGAAAATGCAGGTAGTCCTGAGGATGGTACAGAAATTAAAAACAGTACAGACTGCAAGTGCTGGAAAGCCACAGATAAGTGTGACTCATTTCGTAACTTATGCTTTAAAATAAGCTAAATATCAAGAAAATATACCACCAAAAGACATGCCTGCAAAACGTTACCTAATTTCTACCAGACCTCCCAAGTTCTATAGGAAAAGGCAAAGCAGATATCAACTCCTCTTTTAAAGTTCTGTGTGTTACAGAAGAGGAGGCTTTTCAGGAAATTGCATTATATTCATATCAATATAAATACTAAAACAAAGCAAAGTGAAGAATCTCGAGCTCTCAAGGAAACCAGTGGCAACTACAGAAACAAACAGCAGCAATGACTCAGCCCAAGTGAATACAAAGGAAAACGTAGGCACAAGGTTAGTCAGCTGGGTGATTCTCAAGCTCCTGGCAGAGGAACCCAGGAGGAAACTTCATTAAATTTTCCAGGAAAGTCCCGAACTGGAATTAACATGGTTTGGCTGAGTCTCTTTACTAACTGGCCCTAGTTAGACGGGGCCAAGAACCTGGAGTACGGTGCACCCACCCTCAGGGTAGCTGAATTAATACTCCCAATATGGAAGCAACCCAGCCCCGTGCCTACCTAGTCAATCCATGCCACAGGTAGCAGTAGGCAGATTTCCAGCTTCCCTACACCAGCTTGGGCTGAGAAAGCAGAGTCCGTCAAAAGCAGACAAAAACTAAAGAAACTCTTTTCTTGAATAACTTTACCTGGTCCTGGAGCTTCTGAAACATGAGAGGGTGAGGTGTCTCCAAAATGGTCTCACTCAAACGGGACTGCCCTTCGACATTGACTTGGGAGGAAGCTTTACTGGACAAGAAAGTCGTGTAAATTTCTTTAGCTTTTTCTTGCATCTGCAAAAGGACATATTTATTTAAAGAATTATTTGCTGTGGGAATAGTCTCTGTATTTGTTAATGCTTTGTTGGAGACTGCTCTGGGTCACCTACTTCTCGAGGTTCACACCTTCAAACCAAAACATAATCCCAATTAAAGAAAAAAAGTAACAAAACAAATACACATAGATTATTTTATTTGTGTATATTAATTTGTACTGGAGGAAAAACATCTCTGCAGGCCAACTCCTGCACCGACATTAGTGGAAGCTGCCAGCATTCGACACTTTGGCTAAACAGCAGGTTGCAATGTTTGAATCTGAGAATCCAGTGTTAAACTGCTCAGCATCATCAACTAGGCCTTGTGTTCACTATTTAGAAGACTATTTTTACTAACAGATTACCAGCACGTGCAAGGAACCCAGAGGGAAAAAGCACAGTGGAAACTTACCGCAAGGCAAAACTAAGCAAAGTCAGTGTATAATGCAGGCTGCTGATACATAAACTTGTCATGCTACATGCTTTGTCACAACTATGCTTTTACCTCAGGGCAGCTCACATGCAACACTGGCTACATGACTAAAAAAAAATCCAACAAGTATTTTTTTGGCTATTTTTTTGGCTGAAGAGCCTCTGAAAGCTGACAAATAAGGGCAGGCATGACTCACGTAAAGCAGTCTGTTAGTGTTTGCCCTGATTTCACAATTGTGTTTCAGTGGTCTTCTCTTGATAAATCAGTAGCAGCGATAACATTTTGACCCAGCTAGCATCTTCAAGCTCCGCAGCAGTAAATGAGCGGCCGCAATCCTCTGAAACACAATGCAAGCTCCCCCCTGACCAGAAGGTTGGGTAAGAGCAAGCCAGCGGGGCAGGAGAGAGCCCAGCCAGGCAGGAGGCAAGGCTCCCGGCCGCCATCCGAATTCGGCACGCTGAAAACAAGGCCTGTGCAGCTGCAGGCACTGTGCAGTCACAAGCCATGGTTACTTGTCCATGTTCCGCACCATCCATCTGACAAGCAACCACATCTCCAGACCTGCACCAGCTAAAGGGCTGTGTCTTTGATAAGAAGCGGGCTCAAACCAGAAAGCATTTAAACTCTTTGCCCATGAAGTAGTCATAGAATTTCTTTCATGTTTTACAGCTGAGAATCAACATTTGGGGATAATTAGAAGAAAAGCTACATGTGTTTGACAATTCACAAGGCCTAAAGAGTTAACTCTCTCACTGCCGAAGAGCACACACATTTGCCAGGAGTATTCCTTTTTAATACCGAGTATTCATCTGGTGGGTGAAACATCATGTGTCAGGTGCACCAGGTCTAAATTAAGTGTTTCATAACAATTTCCCATCTTTTCAGTTTCACAGATGACTTGGTCAGCCATGTCTGTTCTAAATAAGTAATTAACCCAATTGATCAGAGGTGTGACTGCTTTAACTGGTAAAGTTAATACCCTAATAAAGGTACCTTTAGCTATTATCACATGAGCAAGGATAAGTGATTGTACTCTGTCAGTCCTGCCAAAATAACATTTGAACCTGTTGTACTATTTCAATCATATTTAAGAGAGGGGCAAAGGACTGAGAAATAATTACCCTCCTACCGATTCAATGGAAAAGAGTGGTGAGAGAAAGGGAGAGAAAAAGCAGCACGTGCACTTGGGGAAAAGCTGCAGTATAGGTTCAGAAGTTATTGACGCTGCTGGAACTGCCAGCATGTTCTCAGCACTGGCTGATCACTGCACACGCAGCTCCTCGTCGCCACAACACGAGGTGCTGCTTGCCCGGGGGAACACAGGAGCGAGCTGGGCACTGCGGAGAAAGAGCAGAGCAAGGCTTGAGGGGAAACATGAAACTAGAAGTACTGTGAGGAAGTTTAAAGAACACGGGGGAAAGAAGACGACTGCGTGGGAGGCTGGCGAGATGAGGAAGATCTCTGGATTTGTGGGGGAGACAGACACAGAAAGGAAGTGAAAGCACTGTGGGAGGGAGAGGGGGTCGCTGGAGAGACGCAGGGGACCTGAATTTATTGTAATGGGGAAATGTGGAAATGCACAGCTGAATATTACAGGTTCTGCTGCACATTGAACAACTGTTGTTACATCTGTGCTTCAGTAGGAGAGCACCAGTTTAACTACAATTTTTTTTTTTAAACAGAAAATACAGTTAAAGCTGCCAGTACATTTATACATCCCCCAAATAAAATTCAGGGACAGCCAGATTCAAGCGGAGGAGACAGCCATGTTTCTCGTTCAGTGTGTGGCATTCTTTGTTCTGTGTCAGCCTGAAACTAATGCCTCGGCACAGGGGACTCTGCTCTGGAATTTAAACACCACTTGAACTGGGATCTTGTTCACAGGTGGTTATTAAAGGATTTCTGGCACTTTTCACTTACATCTGTGTGCTCGCCCCAGCATCCGTGCCAAATTCCCATTTGGCGTATGAAGTTCTGCCTACAGAAATCCCCCTCACTGTTTCAAGTGGATACAATATTCCTTCCCACTTCCTTTCCTAAGGTCAAATTCAGCTCTCAAGCATGTGTGGTTCCCAAATGAGGTGAATGGAAGACCCAGATGCTCATCAGAACAGGCTCCAGCAGCTAGCAGCTGTGCAGCATTACCCAGTCCTGCTTAATCACTGCCACATTCCATGTGGGAAGCAGCAGAAGAAACTCTTGAACAGGTATACTTTGTTCTGAAATTGTGCTCTACAAAACTTCTCGACATCAGTATTTTGGTGGGTTTTAGCAGTAGCTGAAAAGATTCCTTTTGGTCCGAAGCATTTATTACAATCTGTAATTTATTTTTAAAGCTCAGCTGCAAGAGAAGAAACATTTAAACCTTGGGAAGTAGCACCATGGACATGTTCTTAATTTCATTAACAGTCACAAACACAACAGCATATGACCAACTCCAATAAAATATTTAAAGTCAAATTTTATTCGCTTACCCCCACCACTCCCATTTCAATAATTAAATGTGTCCGAAGATGAGGACCACATGGGCGACAGCAGAGCTAACTGCTAGAAGTGGACTTGACCTTATTCCTTCCTCAATCTTCGCTGAAAATTACATTTCTATTTTCACTTACATTTTAAAGGAAGGATAAAGAAAGAACACCTCTCTTTTTAAATTACAGAAATGTGTCTTGAACTGAGAGGAAGAGTTTTTGATTAGATGCTGCAAGAAGATAGGCTGAACCCAGTCCATCTAAAACCTGCCTGGACGAGTAACGTAGTCTGCTTGCTGTCTAGCTCTGTAGATGCCAAAAATCTCCCCTGCTCCCCGAAAAATGCAAGCATTTTTTATTAGTTCACCCAAACAGGAAAACAAACACGAACTCGTGGGGCAGTCTGGTCTGAACTCCGTTTCTGCCTTCTCCTAAGCCCTCCCACCACCAGTCTCAAGCCAACACAACAGCCAAGAGCCTGGCCTCTCCCTGCCAGCGCTCCCCCAGTCCAGTAACCTCGCGATCCCGGCTGCAGAGTGTCTCACGCTCAAGGGACAGAGAAGATGCATCTGTATAGCATCTTGCAAGATCTGCCTGCGTTGGCTTGATATAAGTCAGCTTCTAAGCAGAGCCCACGTGACTGTGGTTAGAATGAGGACTGAACCCAACTTAATAAGCTTTGAGGAAAAGCCCAGGATATCTTCTCAGAACAGCACTGTCACAGTTAGTGTGCAACCAAGAGAAAGCAGAAGCAGGGTGGGCCTGCATCCACCTGCAAAGACCAAAGAGGACATGAGGGCACGACAGTGCATATACAGCGCCAACCACCCTAACGGCATACCGGCCCACACAAACCCAAACACCGCTGCGGGCTGACACCGGAGGGATGACAATACCACCAGGCACAATCGACACTTCATCCACTGACCAGGTGCTGACCTTCATGCAAGTTTAAACCATCCAAGAAAAGCCCCACACTAATGCTCTCACGCCAAGTAATGAAAAGTTTATTTTATGCTTTAAAAATAGCAGGGGGGGGAGGTTGGTGGAAAAATCCCACTCGATCTGCGTTAAATTGAAATCAGCTTTATCTGACCAAAAGTCTAAGTGTCTGTGAGCTACTTTCTGTGGTAAACCAGCTCTAATGAGAAGCAGGTTATGAAAAAAGTAAAAAGTTGGTTTTAGAAGACTTCGCTCACATTAGATAGACACAAAGTAATGTCAGCAAGAGTCACCTTCAGAAGACAAACTCATGCTTCATGCTATCATAAACACTGGAAAGACTTCTATTTTTAGTGCTTTTCCTAGCTTTGTAAATTATCTAAACAAAGCCATCCATAAGCAGTAGCTATAAAAATTTACTGCAAGTCTGTGTCATTCTAAAGCACAATTATGCTAGCTGCCTGTAACAGCTTTGGCAGTACTAGACTTCACATTGACCATACTGCGTAATGGTTGGTACTGAATAATTAAGCTAAATGGAACCCAGTTAAGTGTCTGTCCATTCATTTAAGGATTCACTGTTACTATTCTATACATCAGTTTACTATTTCCTGTAAAATAGCTAAAAAGATGGAAATTATTTAGCAAGGGAAAATATTATTATTTTTCCACTTTCATTTCCATTTTAAAATGCAGTGCAGTACCTGTCCAAGGCGCACCAAGCAAAGGCTACATTCCTCTTGGCAAGGGCACTGTACGACATACAAAGAAAACACATCTGCCCTGTAGAAAGCAAAGGGTTCTCCCCACTTGGCTCCGGATGTTTTTTCAGTGCAAAACAGAGCATACTTACAGAAAGTAGGCTCCCCTCTCAAAAATACGTTTTGTTGAAAATCCAGGGATTTATTTTTTTTTTTTAAATCTGCTGGGAAACAGTTTCAGCTGACACTACTTGACTGACCTTAAGAGAGGAATCCTGCGGTCCGATGTAGCTCTCTTATGCCTGCGCTTTGTAACGCTCCTAGAAGCCCAGTTCCCCCTACCCGATTCCTGTTCCCTGACGTTTCCGACGCTGCTCAAAGCAGGTGCAGTCCCATCTGCAGCAGGTTTAAGTGGCATTTTCCCAGCCTCACCTCCCTGAGGCACTCTGCTTACTTTGGCCAGAAGAGCGCAAAAGGGGCTGCACATTTGCACCCATTGCCTTCCAAAATGCTCCCTTTGGCAACACGAGCTGCACACATGTGAAAAGCGTAAAGGTGGGATTTCAAAAAAAGGGCTCCCGGGATTTAGGAGTCTGACTCTCAAGGACAGTGATGTTCAGCTGGAGTTTTGAAGCTCCTTCATTTCATGCTCACAGAATCCTCATATCACAGATCAAACACATTCAGAATTTCACAAAAACTTTATCAGAAACAAGCAAACAAAACACAGTGCATGTTTTAGGCCTAACACTATACTATAGGCTTGAAAGCCTAAATGGTAAAGTAAATCCTGTGTTCCTGGTGGATCTAAATGCAGGCCAAGATCCAAACAGTGGAAAAAACTTACTGGAGGTGGCTGGTTGAAAAATTTCCAATAGAATATTTTCTGCTAGAAAAATACAGCTTTCATGAAAATGCTCTGCAGGTATACATCAATTTCAATAGATACTTCAGCAAAAAAGTCTAAATGGACCCTCAATTTCTTTTGTTTTGTAACTTGTCATTTGATAAGGCAAAACTTCTCATTTTGGTATTGTAAAACATTTTGTTTGCACTGTTTGTTATTTTTATGTTCCTCTAAAATATTGTAATGGTGTATATTTTCATGTAATAGCCACTATGCTTAAAAACAGTCCTGAATGAAATGTCTTTACATTTTCAAGCAAGATGATGCAACAACACTGAATTACAGCTTTTGCGATTCCCAAGCAACAACAAAAAGTCCAGAGTTTTCAAAACATGGGAAACAGGACAATTTCAGCATTCTGTTTTGATTTGAATAGAACCAGCTTTATCTCCAAACAATTCCACCACCATGATTTCTTCAAACACATTTATTTGCACTCGCATAAAGCATGTTCTGCAATAGAAACGTTATAGCTCCAGCTCTGCTATGGAAATTTTGTTGACAAGTAAAATTTATTTAGAAAACATACCTGTTTTTTTCCCTGTGTTTTCTTAAATTCTTCACATGCTAGCCAGAACAAAACATTTTCTTCACTAAATTCTTTCTTTAAAAATTCCTAGAGAAAAGAAAAACAAACAAACAAACGTTAGGATCAAATTTCTTGATTGTTTTTCCTCTCTTCCTACTACAGCTATTAAAACTAGAAGCCACCTACGGCGAGCTTTACCACAGTATGAGTGGACATAATACAGCGTAACAGAACCCCTGCACTGGTGCATCTGCACACTACCGAGACACAAACGAACAATCATACATTCAGCACTTTAAAAGCACATTCCAGGAGAATGATGAGCTACGTTTAATCTCAGAGCATACCAGTAACTAACAAAAGGAGTTTCTTCAGTCTCCCTTAAATAACTCGAGCAATTTTACAGTCATTACTCAAAGGGAAATCCAAAAATATACGAATTCATTAGCAGGTGAGTATAATGAACTATTTTAATGAGTCTCAGATCACTTGAGATCTTCACCTAGTATCTTTCTGATTTTTTAATGAGTAAAATCTCTACAAATAAAAGTGTTTCTAAACATGATCATCAGTGGCAATAAATTCACTTAGGTAAACTAAAGCAGAAGATGTATTTGCATTCTCTAGACAGTGTTTAAACAAAGCACATTCCTCCAAACGTGAGGAATGTTTTAAAATGGGGAAAAAATGTACATTAAATTTCTTTATAAAACATAATGACCAAAATATTCATAGCTCTGAGATCATCAGTTTTCACTTTCAAGTGTTAGAAAATAGAGATCAAATAACACCAAGAACTGAATAACACCAAGACTACTGGGATTTTTTTTAAAGAATTTTAAATCACAGTGTTTTGTAATTCTAGTTTACATCACTTTCAAACGCATCTGGCAGGAAACCATTTTATCCCAGTGCTTTTTATCAGTGCTTGGTATGGCAAAACCATACCCAAGTAGGTAGCTCCTATTCCTACAGCTAATATGGCAAGAAGGCCTCGAAAAACCAACTCACCACCCTCACCTAATTGAGCCTCAGGGCTGCCTTTCGCGCCGCACAAGCCCACATTTTGTAGTAAACTTAAAGAGAATTCTTTTCAATACAGCTGCTGCAAAACAGGATAGGAGCCACACAGCCATCAGGCTCGGGAGCTGTTAGTGGTAACTCATTGCTTAAGTAAGGACAACGTATGAGAATAAAGTGAGCAGCATCGATCCTCGGTGATAAATAATGCTTGGCAAGAGAGATCAGTGGCTCAAGGACTGTAGTTTATCCAGCAGTAACTTGTTAATCTGTGCAACAGCTGATAGATCTGGTTGGAAAGATGCAACCAAAAGCCTTCCATGTGCCTTACGAGAGCAAGCTGCAGTGGCAATGGGCACAAGGCACCTCCTCAGAAGCTCAGCAAATGCCACAGCTCCAGCTCTGCCACCTCTGCTCAGGGTGCCTGTCTAGAATGATGCATGCCTATGTGCTTACAGCACCAGCACAGATGCACCATTTATCTTGAGACTCATTCAGCTTTAAATCCTAACTTTGGTTTATGTAAATATCCATAGTTAATATAGCAACCCTAAATCGTTTCACTCCTTCTGGATCTTCGAGGAGGTTCTCCAGTGACGCAGCCCATTTTGAGGTTCCTTTCAAGGTTTGGTGGCTGCTGCTTGGGTGACCCTCGCTGTCATTTATCTCTGGAAAAAAATTGAAAAAAAATGCCATCTTCATTAGAAGCGGTTAATGTCACATGCATTTCTTCCCCATTGCCCTCTGCGCCCTTGTATTACAGCTGCTCTCTTTAAAGGAAACACCATAAAACTGAAAATAAACACACACACATATTTGAATTCTGCTTTGCCTCTAAGAAGGCAAAAATGCCTTGCAGTTAGATAATTCATGCGCATGTAAGTAGGCACTGTCACTGTTTTATAGGAGTTCAAGCACCTTTTGCATGTGGAACACAATGACCGCAGCCCGTGTAGTAAAAGGACCATTTGCTTTTTGTTCTGGCACTGTCAACGACATTGGCTTCTATAAAGCAAATCCTGGTCAGTCACAGACATGGAATTTACTTTTAAGAAAAGAATCATCACTGGAGGTTGGGAAAAGGCAGTGGGAGAAAGAAAAATAAAGCTCTGTTTAGCAGGAGAACAAGTCCAATACATTAACCCAGTCTAATGGGAGGAAAGACAGCTGGCAGAGGAGCCTCGCTCCAGCCAAGTCAACCTGCTATTGGGCAAGTGGTATTTGGGTGATTTTTCTGTTTGCGTCTGTGTTTTCAAGTCCACTGAACTTCTGCTTTTACAAGGTGTACTGGACTGCGCCCACACCTTATCTGCCAGCCAGCCTTCTCACAGAGAGGAGAGACGGCACACATTTTTGAATTTTTCCATCCCAGGGACAAGTACGTTACATCCAGGGCTGGTGATGCCAAAAATATTGTTTGCTGGCTACCCATCAGAAAACCTTTTACTTGGGAAGACTCCAGGAACGTTAATGCTGATCTGAAAAAACTCTAAACCAGACATAAAGCGCTTGGCCTCCTTTCTTCTCCCACCCACAATGCCCAGCGAAGGCACCAGGAGCACAAGGCATGAGAAATCAGGCTGAGACCCACTTCAGCTCACTACACGCTGCAAAGGTGCACGAAACTCCACCTGTAATAAACACAGCTTCTATTTGTTTTTATAATCCCTTCATTTCTCCCTACCAACTTATTGGAAATACGGATCTCTGTAGCTTGTGCTTAAGCTCTGTTCAAAAACCCTTCCTCCACTGTGAAACTAAACCTCAGCAAGTATCGCAAAAAGCTATCTGTGCAGAGCTATACTATCAGATGCCCTTTTCAGCTGGTAGCTAGAATGATAAATGCTAAGGTTAAAGCCCTACAAAGCACTGGCACAACAGCAAAGCCTACTGAGTTTTGGTTGGTAGGGACCTGTAGAGTCTATTTGTTTTTCCTCACAGTGAGATGGACCACTGTTTTCAATGAATGAGTATCTCCTCTTCTCCCTTGACACCAGTGTTGTTTTTTCATACAGCAGAAATTAGAAAGCTGGAGAAAAGGTAAACTTTCTGGAGCCGTGGATTCCGTATCCATTGCCTAATACTGACAGATGTACACTCATGCCCCAAGTAAATAAAGATGTATAAAGGAACGCATCTAAAATGACTGAGCAAACAATCACTGCAGGCTACATTTTTCATGTGTAAATCCTGTCTCTCCTTTGCCTGCCCTGCTCTCTGTGCTGCAGTTACAGCACCAATACAAAATTTCTTACACAACGAATGCACGACTGTGCCTGCACAAAACCCTTCAGGATTCAAGATCATAACCAGCCTGGGTAAGGACTGGGACAGATTGGTGTCCAAAGCAGCAAGTATACCTACAGCTCTGTGTAAGAAACACACAGTCTGCTGCTAGTTAAAGGTCGAGAGTCAGGACCTGAGGAGCGTCTCCAAACCACGACTGCAGACTTCATACGTGACACAAGAGTACAGTGAGTTAACTGTGCCTCAGTTTCCCCTCCCCTCAGGGAAAAGGATGTGGTTCATTATTATCGCTTGCAAAATTTATTTTAGGAACCTGACTCAAAGTATCTGGGCATCTAAACTCAGTAAAATCTGTGAGATTTAAGTGGGAATAGCCAAGTACGTTGGAGCAGAACACAATTACCTCCGAGGAGCTTGAGTATCTCTTGTTATGATCACTCTCACCTGCAAACAGAATGGCAGCTCTCTGGGTAACACTGCTAGTGGCCCAAAGAACCAGGCCATTCCCTTACTTAACATATGATTTAGCACAGAACATATGCGAGTGACATTTTACTTCTAGCGTTTCTTTTCCTGCCAAATATTAAGTGGACATTAACGATTACTTTGGAAAGCATGTATTTCAATGAGCCAATGCAATACAGGGCAGACCCAGTGCCACGAGAACCTAAAAAAAATTTCTGGTGAGCAAAGGCCGGAACAAGTGCTTCCACACACCCGGGACACGTCGATCTACTCCCCCTCAGCTGCTTTCACTGGTCTCTCACGGTACAGCTGGCCATTCTCTATCATCCCCAACCACCACCACTCTCCCCAGCTCCCTCTCACTTCCAGCCTACCCAGCACAGCCCAACTCCATCCAGAGTTTATGTTCCCTCCACTCCTCCCTGCCACCCTCCAAACCCTGTGCTCTCCTGCGACCCTGCTCTCTTTCTCCCCACCTCCTCCTCCTCCAGCCTGAGTAGAGAAAAAATTGGTTTGAAGGGAGGACCTACACGACTTCATCCTCACGTCCATTCTGCCGAGCCTCGTTGTACAGGACTCTGTTACCCGGTTTGTTTCCTCACCTCACCTGCTCCCCACAACCAAAAAAGCACTGCGGCACTGCGATGAGGCTGGCCCGTTCCCCATGCAGTGCAACCCTTCCAGTTACCCCTTGCCTTGCTTATTCAAGCTGGGAGCTTCCCTGAGCAGAGGCTTTGGGACGGTGCTGGGAGCTGCCCCGAGCAGAGGCTTTGGGACGACGTGGGTGCCACCAGCAGCCGGAACCCCAGCCCAAGCCAGGCTGCAGGTCCCAGCACCAGCCCACATCAAGGCAGGGGACAGTAGCCGGAGCGCGGCGATGGAGGCAGACCCTCGGACCGCCTGCACGTAACGAACACAAAAGGCCAGAGAACCCTCTTGGGTCCTCCCATCAGGTAGCGCGGCACAGCTCTTATCTTGAGCGGTCCCCCAAAAACACAGTGACTGCATCCAAGAGGGCCCAAGCCATGCCAGGGGACGCGCGGGCGGCTCCGCAGCGCTCAGGTCTGTGTGCCGGGCCCAGCACCGACCAAGCGCTCTCTCTCTGGGCTGAGCACCCTTCATCCCCGTGTCCAGCGTTCCTTTGCACCTGCCATAAAACATTAACGTTCCCCTTCAGTGCAAACGTAAATAGGCTGCACATGATACTTGACAGTAGGAAACACCTTGAAATTTTGTGAGGGTATTGAAACTGATGGGTTTTTTCTCACACCCCATTAAATATGCCACCACAACATCTTTTCTAATAGAAAAGTGACCCCCTCATTTAGGATCGTAACTTCCCACTCCACATGCTGGCTTCATTTAGCAGATTTGATGTGTGACTTCTAGAACTTTTTTAAGAGCTTGAAAGAGGCAAAAGAGGTTTTCCCCACAAATGACTCAAGCAGCTAATTCCCAAATCCATATCCCATAACAGATTACCAAATTACCCTAAGAACTGTGAAGTACGTTGAAGTACAATTTACTGAAAGTCTGAAACAATTTACTTTAGAAGGCAATACTGCAATAAATGTAATCACATGAATGACCCTCCTGAAACCTATTTATCTCTGTTTGCTGTTTACAAAAATAACTTTCTCCTGTTAAAATCATATAGTGACAAAGTTGTATAACACACACTTGGAAAGAACATGCTCGACACCACTGTTTAACAACCAAAATGCATACATTGGTACAATCATTTAAATGAGGAAGGCAGACATTTGCTGTTACTGACAACTGGGAGATGGATTTTGTGCATCAAAAAGGGTATTACAAAATGGCAGTTCTTCCACCGATATTTCTGCAAAAGCAACGTGCAGAATGTACAACGGAGGACAAACACACTGACTGCATTTCTCGCTGTCACAGGAGAGCGCTTGCTGTCTTTCACACGGGTGAGAAGCCAAGAGGCAGGGAAAGCTGACAAAGCGTGCCCGGCGCAGTTGCAGAGACTCTGCTGTTCAAACTTTCCACTGAGCGTACGACCGTAACGCAACTGCTTGCACGACGTGCGGCGGCCAGCTGCTTCTACAAACGCGGCAAATGACTAAGCGCTTGTTTTAACAGCGCCGTTCTTTTAGAGAGGAACCCGACGCTAAGCCAGCAAATAGGCAGTTGCATTAGCTGGAGCATTATTTCAGAGAAGCATCTTACAGATGCTGCTTTCCCCTACCACACAGCAGTGCTGCCACATGGGACTGCAGATAAAGGCTCTTTGTAAGCAACAGATGCAACAGTAAGCGCAGCACTAATAACACTAATTACCAGTTGAAGCACGGTATCAAGAAAGGCAAATATTTGCATTCTCTAAACAGCAACTTGGACTGAAACCCCTGGAAGTACCAATAACATCCAAATATAGAACTCTGCAGGTCAAAACTCCTGGTTCTGGCCCTGGCTTTCAAGAACCACCAAAAAAAAATGTGGAAATCCATCAAACTTTTCAGAATATCCAGACACAGCTCATCAAGCTGGACATGCTAACCCGCCTGCCTTGCAGCAGGGCTACACACTGGAAGCTTTCCCAGACTGCTGCCGTTCCCAAGCTGCTGGGACAGCAGCCTGCGTGGCTCCGTACCCAGCAGCGCAGGCACACCCACTTCACAGGACCCCACCGAACACATCCCCCAACCCACCCCCTCCACCCCAACCCCTACCCACCCTACCTGCTGGTTCTAACCGCCTCTTTCCTGCACACACCTCCTGCGAACTCCTCAACAAGTGACAGCCGGCACACGAACAGTGCACGTGACAAAAGCACCACGTAAGTAGCGTATTCCTTAGTCTACACTCAAACTTTCATACACAATGTTAAGAAAAGACTTCTCATTTTCTTCCTGAAGAACTTTGGATCACACCACCTGCATTTCCCCCTTGTCACCTGGATCACAAAGCCGTGAGCCACGAACCTTTATTGTTACCTTAAAAGCACTCTGAATACCTCGTCTTTTCCTACGGTCACCGCAACGCCTACCCAGCAACAATCACCGATCTGGAATTAATAAATCCAAGGTTATGAAACAGTGGGAAACTTCCTAAGCAGGCAGCTGAAAAGGGAAAATTCCCTTACTTTCCATGTATCCGAGCAGCACCGGATGAAACCTCACACAACAATTTTTTCCTAGTGGGAAGGAGCTGAATCCGAGACCCCCTCGCTACGGGCGGGCTGCCCTCCGCACGCTTTGGCTGTTCAAAGCGGGAACCTCAACATCCTCTTCTGACTGTCTCTGACAGCAGATGGCTGCTGGATTCCACTTTTAACTACCAGGAAGGAAACTAAAGGGACGTTCCGCTTTTGTAGCATCTCTGGAAGCGTGCAACAGGCATGCAGTCTTTAAAAAACACAGAAAATAAAAAACCCACCCCGCTAGACAAACACCACATTTGGCTTTTCTTAGAAAGACTGGAACTTCTTAGTGCACGTTATAAAGCGTGGTATTATCTTCTGGGGTTTGAGTGTGCAACTTGTACCCCGGTTGTTTTAGCCACGGAGCGGACCCGCAGCAGCAGGGACACCGCGCTGTGAGGCGCCCGCCCGCGGCGGAACCGCGCAGCCCGGCATCGCCCGCGCCTCGGCGGCTCCGCTCCAGGTCGCGACGCTCCCGCCGAAGGCAAACTCCTCCGAGCCAGCTCGGTGCCGGGCTCCCCTCAGCCGGGAGAGCCGCCGGCCGGGCTCCCCTCAGCAGAAAAGGCGGGAGAGCCCCCGGCCGGGCTCCCCTCAGCCGTGCTCCCCTCAGCCGAGGGCCCCCCGCTCACCGCCGCCCACCACCGGCGGGGCCCGGCCGCGCTCTCCTCCCCCGAGGCTGGGCGGACGGCGGAGCGGAGCCCTTCCCCAGCCGGCAGCGCTTCCTCAAGCCGTGTGTCCCCCCACCCCTTTACCTGACGGCGGGCGCTTCCTGCTGAGCCGGCTGACGGCCCGGTTGAACATCTCGGGGGCGGCCGCGCGGCCCCGCGCTGCCCGGAGCCGGAGGGGGAGGCCGCGCCTTCCCCGCCCGCTCCCTCCCGGGAGCCGC
>Ga0065711_1007161_pt1 | contig 15514 bp, 10 predicted proteins | sample Hoacrofraction12_FD_59098 | JGI IMG/M metagenome (GOLD analysis project Ga0065711, IMG submission 59098) | Hoatzin crop microbial communities from Cojedes, Venezuela - Epithelial fraction 12 v2 (version 2) | ecosystem: Host-associated > Birds > Digestive system > Esophagus > Crop | place... | reverse complement strand
AAAATCGTCCCCCCCCCCCCCCTTCGATTATGACTTTGAATATAAATGTAAAGAAATCTCTTGACAAGACTGGAATACACATATACACAGAGTGATCTCCTCTCACAAGTCAGTGTTGCCACTTCCTTCAGAATTATGTTCCGCTTACTGTGATCCTCTCCAGTACACAGCAAATACAAAAACTCACATCAGGTTCTAGCAGGGTACAAGCAACTATCATCTGATTTCTGGCAGGGTACCTTTACAGACGTGGTATGAGGCTGCAGTAGCTCATCTGAGCACTCACAGGAAAGAGAGATGTCATTTCCTACTGTCTTTCAGGATTATTGCTCCTCAGGCTTTTCTGCTTTCTACACACAGGTCTGCAAAAGAATATTTCCCCGCTTTCTCAAATACACCAGCTTCTTTCTCCCCCTTTCAATTTTGTATCAGTTGCAGGTTTTGTTGTTGGGGTTTTTACTTCCCCCTAAACTCACAGTTTCAGACTCTGCAGGCAGAGTTGTTCTCTTGTCCCGCCTGGGATTCACAACCTGCGATAAATCACCTCTCGCTCCTCTTCCACTGAGAGGGCAGTTGACACTAGATCTCTCAGTTCAGCACAAAGCATTTACGTATTTTGAAGTCTTCAGCAAATTATAAGCTTCTCAAATACGGTGATGATAAAAATCCTCGATCTTGTAGGCTTATTCTCCCTTTGTCTTTGACACTAAGTATATAACATAAGTAAGGTGATCAAGGCGAAGATTAGCACAGGCACCAAGACATGTACATATATGTAATTTACTCTCCCACTTCCTCCGCCAGTGCCAATTTCCAAACACAGCCTGGCCTGCAAGCCTAAAATTTATATTCCCCCACAACATAATAGCTTGCAAACCAATTCAGCTCCTTGCTTAATCAACCGCTAAGCCAGCACTCCCTCAACTATTTAGTCCTACTCATTTTTCAAGAGAACACCAGTTTATGCCTCACTCCCAACGCAATTAGCATATCATGATGCTGCAAACAGGAAAAACATACTTGCTGTTCCTTACATACAAAGTTTCTTTTGCAGCTTCCAAAGGAGAAAGGAGGAGTCCCCGAAGTATGAGAAGCTATCTCTATGCTCATTACCTACCCAGTTTTTTCCACTGGACAGCAAGTTCAGCATTCTTGGCTTTCAGGACATTTATCCAACAGCCAAATCAAGTTTAATTGTTTTTCCAGGTGAAACCAAAGGCTGTAGCATACAAAGGTGAAGTGACACAAGAAAGTGCAGTTGACACAGAGGAAGTATAGATGAAAACTATTAAGAGCAACTATAATTTTGGCTCTTAAACATTTGCTGGTTAGTGAAAAACCCCAGGGCTTTTGACCCAATATTTTATTCAATGTCAGAAATATGTTTAGTTTGTGTCTCAAAATGCAATGAGAGATCAAAAAATTGTAATACAGACCCATGCTACCTGAACTGCCACCAACAATCCTTAAAGAGTTCTGCTTTTTATATCCCTCCAGAAGCTCAAGATGCAATTGTGACAGAACCATGAAACTTCACATACTACCCCGCCTTCCTCATTTATCTGTCAACTCAATCCTTGTATAAGGCTGTATTAAGTCTCAAGCTTTCCAGAGAAAATACCACAAACAAGAATTCTTCATTCTATGTATGGCATCACCAAGACCCAAGGCACTGCTGTTTTGTATATTATACGAAGAACAGAGCAAGCCCTGCACCACACATCCCCATAAAAATTTCACATTTCCTAGAGAGCTTAAAAAGAATCCACTGTGGTTGGAGGGGCAGCATGGTGTTTAGTCAGGTTTTTTAACCAGTATTTTACAAGATGAGAGATTTCCTATGTGTTTTACACAGTTCTACATAGCTTGTCTTCGGTGGTTTACAGGGTGCTTTGAAGGCAGATCACAGGAATCACAACGCTTCATGCCAGGCTGACTGAGCCCCAAAATTGCACCACTGTGGGGTTCATGGGTGACCTAACCCAACAGTGCTCTATGGACATGATGGGCCAGGCAACGTGCAATAGGATTTGGGAAAGACACATGTTCAAAAGCTGTGAACAAAAAAAACAAGTTCTCAAGCATTAGGGAAAATTTCATAGTATTAGATCCTTTACAGATGGGAAAAGTATTAAACAGCAGGACCAACTAGGCTATGAGGTGAAGACAGGGTCTTATCTCTCAGCCCACCCCTTCTTACATGCTGCGTACTCCCTAGGAAATCCAACACAGAAAAAGATGGCCCAAAAGGTAAGGGATTAGCGTTACCCTTCAAAAACACCTGCGTGTACAGCAACAAAACAGACCTTAACATTTCTGCACAACCAAACTGTGCTGAATATTTTGACTTTCCCACTTCAAGCCTAAGGAGTGTTTTGGCCAGAACCGAAGCAGAGGTGTTCGACACGCATGCCAGAGAAGTTACGGTGTCCAACAGAGGTGTTGCTGATGGCACATGGTACAGGTTACCGAGAAGACAGGGGATATCATTACCTTCTAAGCACTTAGGAAGTTTGGTCCGAAAGGCAAGGAAGAAGATGGCAGTGCTCCAGAATGTAACAGGAGCTGGGTTATGTGACACCTCTGACAGGATCTGGAGATACTGTGAGCAGAGCCTGAATGGGTACTAGCAAAACCCGCTCTACCTCTCCTGTACCTTCACCTTTTCAGCAGACCTTCACCTCCTTGCTTAAGAACTCGGTGCTCTCCTCCATCCCAAACATCACACAAGAAGGGAGAATATTATTGTTGTTTTTTTGGTTGGTTTTTTTTTTAAACACACTTATACCCCTGGATAAGTGATAGCATCAACCTAAAATACTGAACCACATGTTCACAGCATTGTGTCCCAAAAATCTAAGTGAAAGGAAGTATAGACTTTTCCTAAAATTATTTTTTCCTACCAGGATTCTCTAGTTCTATGAGTTCTCCTGAAAAAATGACTTACAGATGGTACATATCTCTAATGTGCTCCTCTCCCCAAAACAGTAAGCATCTGGCATGCCTACTGTTTAGTTACACAACAGGCTCATGCAGGAGGAAACATTTTCAAGCCTGGAAGCTTATGCTCAAACGCTGATTACACCCAGTAGCAGGAGCTGTTCACGGTCAAGAAAAAAGTTTTCAAACAGAAGGAAAAACACTATTAACACACAGCGAGCAGATCTTCAGTAAGTTTTTATACGCGTGAAGACAACCACAGTAGAATGTGAAGAGGCTGACGGGATGCAAATTTTACAAGAAACTGTATGACACTGTATGACATGTCAACTCTATTGACCACCACCGATCACAAATATGATGACTCAAGCCACAAAACAGCACTAGTTTATTCCAGAAACCAATATAATCTGGCTGAATCTCTGGAATTTTAGGTGTATATCGAGTTAATGTAGACCTCAACTATTATCCTACCCTGCCACGTACAGAAATAGGTATTAAAGTAGTTCATCTGTAACTTTCCTATTCGAACAAAACTCGTCCAGGAAGACTGGCACCCCAAATTCTTTATCACTGAATAGTGCACTCCCTCTGCCGGCGCAGCACAGAAGTCACACCTTGGCAGAGGCATTCTGATCACACTAATTGCCAGGAGGTCTAATGCATGATAACACTTCTTCAGATTTACACCTGGTGTAGCTCTGTTAACATTAAAAAAAGTCTGCTAAATTACTTCCGTAAGAGAAAACTTTTAAAGATGCCCATTAATAACTGACTTCTCTGATGAAATCCTGCAGGAGTGCAACAAGGCACCACGGGCCACAATCCTTCTCGGTCAACCCAAAATCTGTTTTCGTCAGGCTAGCAGTCTTTTTCCAGGGGAAAAGTTTCTGAAGATTCACTGTTGTAGCATTTCTAATTTTGCAACAAGTAGTTCTAAGATGTCAGATAAAACACACGTGAAAGTGAGAGTTCGCAGCCGCAAGCTGATATTAACAATCCCATTCAGTCATGCAGCGGTTGCATTTTCAGTTTGCCTATGTTTTAATCAGGTGTGAAAATCTTACAGAAGCCTTATTTTAGGAGGTCCTGTGCCTCCTCACGTGCAAACAAAACACTTCAGAGTTTAGACTCTCCAAGAGGACCGTACTTGGTGAATTTAGCGCTTGACCTAATCAAAACAGCTTCAAGAAAGTCAAATCTTCCGAGCCAGCTTTGAAACATCTAACATTTTGGCTCTGAGGCAAAAGGTTAACCCTCAGCTAATGGAGATGCAAATTTTGTTATGCATAGGAAGAGAAAGTTAAGGTTTAGCAGTGAGTAACCACAAGGAGTTTCTTCAGCACTCACTGGTAGTACGCTACTTGACTCCCTGGTGTCATATAAGCAGCTGCTATTGCCTCTGCCCCTTTTAAGCTCTGAAATACTAGGATCAAAATCTGATTTTTGCATGGGCCTCATGTTAATAAACAAGGGAACACCCATATGTTTTTGCCTGAAGTCAGGCTGATTTCTTCTCAATAAAATCTTCAGCTTAAATATCAAAAAGGGAAGGTGACTTTACTTCAAAAGTTAATGCACGCTTCCGTGAACTTGGTTCTCCTTCTTGCTCACATATTTCACAGAAAACATGTCAGTGCCTTCTCACTACAGTGCACAAAAACCTGAGGTGTGTAGAGATAAGGGTTGCCCACCTTAAGAAACACAGATACAAGAGGAGAAACTAATGAACGATTCAGAAGGAGGACAAGAGCAACAAGCATTGGAGAAGCACTAAGTGTTGTTCTGTGTACATGCCTTGCTCTTCCAAAGACCCAACAGGTATCTTTGCAACAAATTACCTTTCACACAACAATCAGAAGAGTCTGATACGACAATCATAACCTCTGGGTTACTCTAAGGTGAAAAAGGAACCTGCGGTCCAACAGGTGAAAGTAACTGCTTCAGACAACTGAATTTTAGTTGTTTACCAGTTTTGAAATAAGACATCGAGAACACGCGTCGGTGACGGGGCACTTACCTTACAAACAGACATGATGTTAATGTTGACCATTTGGTCAATTGTCTGCAAGAAAACAAAGTTTTAGATTTTGTTTTGGTTTCAGTTATTTGATCAATATTTACACACCCTCTGGGCTTAAGTGCCAGGATAAATTAAACCCTACGCTTCTACATCCACCTTTTACTCTTTGCCTTCCTGCTTAAGTATCATGAAGAGTGACAGACATTCAAAGCAAAGTCTGTGAATTGCTCTTGGTGGAGTTTGATCGCCAATTAGGGACTCATACTGATAAAGGACAACACAGATGTATCACATTGACACTGTATTTCCTAACAATATTTGCAATATATATGAACTTTAATAAATTCTGGTATTTTAGACACGTTCAAAAATTAATGTCTGTATTTTGCTCTTCACCATTTTATAACAGTGTTTTAGTGACTTAAAAGTTTATTCATCAGGTAAAAAAAAAAAAGGATTTTTTTGTTAAATATTATGAAGCTTATTTGAAGGTGAACCAAAAACCAGATACATTTATCAATACTTAAGCAGCAAACACAAAACCACAGCGGATATTGTGAACTACAGGGGTTTTAGAAACAAAATCATGCACCAGTGAAATTGTTCACAACCAGAGTTTTCAATGTACCCAGTGCAACCAAGATTGTTCCTACAGTACAAACAGTCCAAAACGGTCATATTTAAGTTTCATAACAGTGTTATGGAATACACAGCTTCCATTCACAGAGTCGCTTGCTTCCCTTCCCTTCAGTCGCTTAAGAACCCCCCCAGCCCACAAGCTGAAGCAGCTCAGGAACAGCAGCCAGATGAGAAGGCAGAGGGGAGTGGAATCCAAATACTGACCCCAGCACATTTGTCTGAAATGGAAATACAAAATTAAGAAGCAGGGAAGAGGATGTAAAAATCACAAGACGAGAAGCCGAGACTGTCATCACCTGAATTGCGCTGTGCTGTGTATGTAGATCTCCCAGGTCTCTGAGCCCTTACTTCTGATCAGAAAACCTTGGTATGTGGGCACCTTCACCAAGCCTAAATGCTTTTGCCCTCTCTGCTAAGCATTTGGAGCGAACAGTGAGAACACAGTGAAGGCACCACAAAAGCACTTACCTTATCCAGGTCCGGAACATCAAGAAAATATTCAGGATAAACATATGCAACTCCCACGTTGTTGACTGAAACGAAAGCATGAAGTTTTCATTAGCTTGTTTGGGTGCCATCTGATTTCTCATGCTCTGACTAACGACACTTCTCCAGCACTACTCCCGTAAAATGCTGCGTTTAAAACATTCTAACCCCTCTAGCCAAGTTTCCTGAACTGTACATCTACTGTGTACACACACAGGGGAATGTGGGAGCGAACTCGCAAGCCACTTCGAAGGTGTAAATGTGGGTTCTCCCCTTGTTTGGGAGCTGGCACCCCCCTCCTCGCCCCGGCCCCGCATTCCGGCGGAGCAGAGGCACAGGCGCGGCGCGGCCGGCAGGGGGCAGCAGGAGCCCGGCGGCGGGCGCGGGGCCGCGGGGGTTGGGGGAAAGCAGGGGGCCCCCCGCCGCCGCCCGGGCGAGCAGCCCGTGTTCCCCAGGCCGCCGGAGAGGGTTTCTGGCTCCGTTACACGGAGAACCTCCGCAAAAAAATTAAAAAATTAACTGAGAAAATGTATTTCATTAAACCTAATTATTTTGTTCCCCTCACTCCAGCCTGGCAAGGTTTTATTCTCCGACGTGAAGCCAATATCCGTTCTCGAATCCCAGGACAAGTAGGGAAAAACTCCTCACAGGGCTCCCAAACAGCCTGGGCCGCCTTGAACTTCATCAAGCACAGTGACACGGAGGGGGGGATTAAAAAAAAAGGCCAGCAAATGGGATCTCCGTTTCCTAAGTACGTGCTGTTCATCTTACGCAAGTGAATCGTGTGACACGCGGTTGCTGTGGCAACATTTTACATTTATACGGCGCCTCGCACCCCAGAGCATCCCCGGGTGCCGCGTCTGCTCGACGGCGCTGTGCTCTGCCGGGGCAGGCGCCTGCACAGGGCAAGCAGCACCAGTAGAAGGTACCAATGCCTTTTTTTCATTAAAAAATAAATTAAATAGCCCGTACACCTGTGCCAAAAGCCATCATCTTCACACCCAAAGTGAAAGATACAGAAGCAATAGGGAGGCAGGACACACGCAGCAGAGCGGCCGGCAAAGCCACAAACTTCACTCCAGGGCTCCCCTGGATGACAGCTATTGAGTATTGACAGCTTCATCTATCTAGGGAAACTCTTTGTTCATTAGTCACGTTGTGTGCTTCCAATTTTTAACTTCTAGATAACCTTTAAAAACACAGGAACTGGAGGAGAACAGGGAGCTGGCAAACTCCCAGCAGACGTTTGCTACATTTAGAAAGAGAAAAGTTTTAAAAAGGAAGAAGGTCCAACCTTACTGTTGCAAGAGTGAGCCAGATTTTTTCCTTCTTTTCATCTTAAAATAAACTACTTTTCAGTCCATCTCCCTGGAAAGGATTTTGGCTATGAACCGTCGCAGGGTTTGGGGACTAACCTTGCTTATTCTCTCGAAACACAGAATATTTATATGATTCATGCTACAGAGACAGTCACACCAAATTCACACCCCTTCCTGCAGACTGGGCCCCAGATATGTACCATTCCACTTCCAGCAATCATTTTCTACCACATCGTACTTTGCTGCAGTTTGGAACAGAACATTAAAAGAAAAATCAGTTTTTGGTTTGTACAGGCGTATTTTACCTAGAGAAATCTGAGTAACAACATGGTAAGACACTGTCCAGCTGAAACTGCTTTCGAGAATCACAGCGACTGAAGAACAGCAAAAGGAAGATTTCCCACCTCTGCTCGTTTAACATATTGCTGTAGCTAGCACATGTTCGAAGTCACTGACAGACGCTGTTTTGAACACACAGCAAAACATTATGCAAACTCTTTTAGCCTTCCTACGTGGGTGAGAAGCAGCTTCCAAATAAGAAGTTTACAAGGATTTCAATCTGTAAGTACTTCAGTTAGACTCTGTGCAACTACATAACCAGAAGCTTGATCTGGAGCGATGTATGTGGAGACTCCGGTGCCTAAGTATAAGGTTAAAAAGTAATCAGCATCGATCAATGGCAACTATGTTGTGCTACCAACGCTTCTCATACCTATCATTCCAGATGAGACCTGAAAGAAAAAAATTTACTGGAACCTGAGAACTCACCCCTTATGCCTGTTTTCTTTTAACCCATGTTTTGCCCTCACACAAACATGACGAATGGCAGTTCAGCAAAAGCTATATTCTGGATTGCAACAAATGCTACAGAATTTAAAATATAAGGCGCTAAAGCACGAAATGAATTGCCATAAAAAATTAAGATACAATCTTTCTGGAGTAGCCATCATCTGTGCTAAAAAAAAAAAATCACATTGGCAAGTGGTTTCTATTAATACAGCTGTATCTGGGAAAAAGAAGAATCCTGTGTATCCTGTAATCTGATGATCTCCAGCATGAGCTCTACTAGAACCACTAGCGATCAGTTAGACAAGAGATTTCTGTAAATCTGCACTGGCAATGGCTGCTAGAAAAAAAGCAGACTAACTCAGCTGGAGAATACACAACTCTAGTGCATTTAGTTGCTATTTTTACCATGTTTTTAGTCAAGGTGCTCACGCAAACATTAGCAAGAATCAGGCTTTGCTTGAGGAATATGCTTGTTTTCCTGTAACAAGCTTACACAAAATTTGAGACACATTCACTGTTTTAATGCCCACTCTGAGCAAGGCTATGAAGAGTCAGATTTTCATTATTTTGTGCATCACCATAACCTTATCGCAGCCTAAGAAATAATAAAACCCCTTCCAGTGTGGATATGCTCCTCACACAGTAAACGGTTTGCTGGTGTTTTGAGACATTTAAGTGATACACTATTCTGCAGCAATTGCTATGTGACAGGCAGCTTGCAAGCCTCACGCTCCCCGAGTTGATTTTGACAGGACAGATTAGAACAGACATTACTTTTAATCTTCAGACTTTCTTTGGAACTTATTTCCTTCAGAAACAAGAAACCAGGCATCTACAGCTTTGTCACAAACATTCTTTACACAAAACACATTGTTGGCACTTGCATTTACTCCAGTGGATTTGAATTTTTATACCAATTAAATACTGGATGTCATGGATTGTACGTATATTAGGGAACATTCTGGGCTTTACCCTTTAATGTTATGGTTAAATTGAGTTTTTACACACACTGTTTTCTTGGGCATTATTTGCAGACATTGTATAACAAGAGCAATCTATTAGTAACAAAGTTCATATAGTATATCATCATGTGTACAAGAAATTTATTTTGAAATACGCTTTTTAGAAAAATATAGTTCTAGCTCCAATTCCTGCAGTTCAGGTTAGTAAAATGAGTTTTGTAGTGAGAAATACTTCGTCAGACAACATCTACCAGTAGAAGTCTGAGCCACGCCACTTCATAAAATTTCATGCCTTATTTTTAGCCATCACCAGTTCTCACCCCCATACTGAGTAACCGCAGACATACAGGATATGCACAGGTATACGTGCTTCTAACGAAAGAACCAGAAAACTGATAACCAACTGCCTTTACTCAGGGAAAGATTCAGGTACATTGCTGTTGTATTTAAATTCCTCTTAGCTTGTGATAAACACTTTCTTGAAATCACCGCAGTTCTACATTTGACAAAGTCACCGGATGGATCACCTTGTCTTTTCCAGGACTACCACTCCGCCCACACTCCCACAACATCACAAGCCATACTCTGGCATATCGCACTGCTACCAGCAAAAGAACCGCAGCTTACCAACATGACCAGAACACCCCTACAACTTTTGAAACAGGAGCCAGTTATCTGATGCTACACTGTAATGATTAAATTTCAACAGCTCTGTAATTAAAAGTTAACGGTTCTCCCACAGGGCTCTACTGCTAAGCTGAACTTAAGTATCTGGAGCTTGCCTAACTTCTAAGGCAGCATTAGGTCAAGTCACTGTGCACGCAATCATCAGCTACAGAGCCTTTAGCAGGCACACAATAACACATCGAAAACGTTCAGTAAGCGTCACACAATTCCTAGAACGTAGGCATACATGCAGGCACCATCTCTTGCAGGGTATCAACACGAAGCTAAAAGCATCTCCAGCATGCAGCAACACAGTTCCAGTTAGGCAAATATTAGCTGTCGTGAATTGGTTTCAATGAACTTCAACAGGGGAAAAGGTAGGCATGTCAAGAAGGAACACCACTCAAATATTTTGAAAGATCAGATACAAACCTAAAACACCGATCTCCAGGCCTTCCAATCCTGCTTTGATTCTGCTGTAAATGTCTTCTCTCTCTCCAAAGTCTGCCACAATGACTTTTGTTTCCACTTTGTACTTCTCCCCTAGAAAAAAAAATTTTAAAAGTTTAAGTTTGAAATAGTTGAATTACCACTCAGATATTAAGAACATCTCAGTTATCATGGTTTTAGAAAACATTATTTTAAGTAGCTGCTACTACACATTAACATTTTCACCTCTGCAATAGGAATCCTTGAATTTTAACATAACCTGCGCAAGAAGTTTGCGATATTAAGCTACTTCTGGTGACAAGTAAATTCTGAAACGATTCAGCACATTTTATAAGGGACCATGAAGATGGCAAGAAAACAAATTATACAGGTTTGCACAGAATAAAAAAAAAAAGCAGAAATCAGAAAACACACGTACACAACAGTGTTGAAGTACAGCTTGTGAAGAACACTTATTTCATACTTAAGCCAAATGGTAAATGAGTTGCCTCAGACCAAGCAAAACAATTCTTTATTGCCCTCTGTTTCCATTCACACTGGTGCCATAAAACTTTGATTATTTAGTATTTTGAACACAAACCAAAGTGGGAGCAAGTGGGTGAACAAGAAGTGCAGAACTTCAAGTTTAATCATTCCAAAACTGTTCTGTTGTGCTGTCATCTCCATCCTTAACAGAACAGGAAAAATACACTTAGCCAACTACATTTTGAAATAGAAGCAAGCAAGTATTAAAAATACTTCACGTATAAAGTAATTCTGCTTCCATCAAGCTAAATTAATTACATTGAATTAAAATCGGTGCAATGTCCTCTCAGACTTCAAAAGGGCAGAACAGCAGCTTAACATCGCAGCATCTCTGTGCTTTGCTGCACCTGACTCCCACCCCTGTGTTCCTTAAGGCACCTGTGTACAGCCTGAGAAGGATTCTGCAGCACTTTGTCCCCAGAGCCATTCATAAAAGCAGTGCCATGTTAAAGGAAAAGAATCATTCACAAAAAGATTAGAAGCAGCCAGATTCCCATGACGCTCCTTCCCATTCAAGGGAAAGCCGCGACTCCCATGATCCTGCCGTCCATTCATGCAGAATCATGAATCTACTGAACTCGCCCGTTTGCTGGCTTCCTCCCCTCCCCCCCACCATATCCCTAATGGCAGATGAAATTATTTCTCCTCCTTTTCCCTCTCCCCACCCTCAACCTCTTCATCTCTCCTGAACAGCTGCATTGTTTAAAAATCCCCTGAGAGATGCTGCTATGTCAAATGACGACGTAAATAGCATTAAGCCCCTGCTGCAGCAGCAGTCTTGTGATCGCGTCAGAAGAAAATCAAGTTCAACATTGGGGGGGGTGGGGTGGGTAGAAACAGTCTATTTTTGAACACAACTGTTCTAATATTCAGCACACACATTCAAGTCCTTACAGGACACCGAATTAAAGGCAGCGTTAGAGGCACATCTAACATGTGCAAGTGGACTGGGAGGGCAAAGCCCCAGTCACACACTGCTACACACGTGCCATTTTTAACTGCTTTGCGGGATCTGCAGCTGTCTTCACCGCCACTCAGATGCCTCGTGAAACGCAAGTTGTTTAAGGGACCCAAACACCATCCTCACAGATTTGCTCAGCTGGTACTGGCCCTTTCACACCAAGAACTCTTCACTAGGACTGTTACTGATCTGTCTTTGAAGTCTATTAAAATCACTACACGGACACTGAGAGGACAAGGTAAGAAAAAAAAAAATCTGAAGACCTCATACTATAAACAGAAAAAAAACAAAAGCCCTCACACCACTGTTCATATAAGACCCTTCTTTGAGCCTGTGGAAAATTAGCAAAGAGCCATTACATTTAAGGTAGCTCAGCAACACACCTATGAGCAGGTGCGGCACCCTTTGCGGACAGAGGGTGGGTAGCACAGTGTATGAAATCATATGAAAAGTAGAAGATTGCCCACCGGCACAGGCAGAGGACAGAGTCTTTGTGTCATTGCTCACTGCAAGCACGAAAGACTGTCCTGCCCTGGCAGGTGCCACTCACTGACCAAACCCTCCCTCCTCCCTGTTTCACGCCAGCATTCAGGTATCTTGCGACTTCTGCATACCCCGTGCTCTGTCCCACAACCTGCAATAGGTGGGATGATCCACTACATCAGTGAAAAGACCAGTAGATACACCCCACAAAACGGTTTGATGCCAAACAATGATGCAAATCACTTAAAGTCACCTCTGCATAAGCTCATCCTAGCAGTCAGAGCACAAGGTGCAGAGGAGAACAGATGTGCTTTGTTCTGTATGAACAATGGAAAAGGGAATTTCCCTGATCTTAAGAAGGATTAAGATGTTCTCACACAGATGGGCTAGAAGAGAGAGTAGCGCACATCCTTGTTTTCTCTGCCAAAATGATTCTGAGATGTAGCATGATAGAGAAAGGAGTAAGCCGGCTATGTCCTAACCCAGGACATCTAGCAGGGACTGCAATCTCACTGTCCAGGAAGAGAAAACCTGAAACTCCTTAACGGAGCTTTCAGCTTGAAGACCATGAGGTACTCAGGAGCCACAGGGAGTGAAAGAAAGGTATCAAGCCAGGTTTTGCAGTCAGCAGCTAGAGGATCTGAAAGAGCTGATGTTATCTGCCAGTGCGTCCAGCATTCCTGATGATATACTTAGAAGAAAATCTGACATTTCATCTTTGGAACTGGTACTCCAAATGCTTCTTAGAGGGGGGACTGAATATTACACCACCATGTGATCAATAGCAGTAGGGACTGAGCATTACACCCCCATGCTATCAGCGGTTATGCAGCAGTCAGTCATCACCAACCCATAAGGTCTCAAGGATGGGAAAGGAAGTTTGAGCAGGCCTCCTTCACATTTCTCAACTCCGACACACCAGTGTTTTAATCATCTCACTAAAAATCTCAGGTGAGATCAGTGTTGTCCCTACAAACCAGCTTTAACCTAAACTTGCACACATCCAAGGTAATTTACAGAGCCAGTATGACCTCAGCCAAGGCTCCGGTGATTTAGCAAGAGACCAACTATGCACAATAGTATCCTGGTAATCTAATAAAAGCAGATATCTTCTGCAACCACACCACCATTTGACAAATCAGTTGTTGCCCACAGAAAAAGCCTCGGCAAAACACCTTCACAGCTGTGGGAAGGCTGAACAAACCAACAGCCATAATGATGATACAGCAGGATGGTACAAGTGTTGTACAAGAGAAACAGGCATAGTGAACTTTTGTGGAAGATAATGGGATGGAGTCTTTCAAAGATCCAAACAGCAATCCAAGAACACGGTCAGACCGCAGAGGCATAGGCATGTCGCAGACCAATGCCTACAGAAAAATAATTATCATGCAAACAAAGGCAGTATAAAAAATACACATTAGAAGTGCAACATAAAATGACTGAAAAAAGTGCCACTTTTTGCACAGGTGGTAAAGAAGAACTGACCTCCTGAGGCATGTTCCCATTCTACGCACTCCTACACAAAACAGAATGAGACAGTCTGGAAACAAATAGGCTATTTGACCATGTTCTTCACATACACACCATCAGAAATATAAATGCTTTTATGGATAATCCCTGGAAGAAAACTCTACCCTTAGTATCCCCAGAAGAGGACTCCAAACAGCATCTCAAACTTGGTTAAGATGCCACTATTCAAAATAACCACTGCGACATTTAGGCAGTCATTCCACGTCTGCCTAAAGGTCCATCTATGCAAGTATTTGGTATTCTGTAGCAGATAAAGAAGAAAATGGTGTAAACAAGAAGAAAAATACATAGTAACATTTCTGCAATTTACTATCCCAAGCTCCAACAGTTAGCTGCTCAGAAGCTTCCTGAGCTGGGTATGTCTACCCTGATGGCCTTCAGCCAATTCTTCTTACAGCTGTTTGCCCAGTCACCCCGGGCTGCATCAAGAGAAGTGTGGCCAGCAAGTCGAGGGAGGTGATTCTGCCCCTTTACNCCACTCTCGTGAGACCCCACCTGGAGTACTGCGTCCAGCTCTGGAGCCCCCAACAGAAGAAGGACATGGATGTGTTGGAGAGGGTCCAGAGGAGGGCCACGAAGATCATCAAAGTGCTGGAGCACCTCTCCTACAAGGAGAGGCTGAGGGAGTTGGGGCTGTTCAGCCTGGAGAAGAGAAGGCTCCAGGGTGACCTTAGAGCAGCCTTCCAGTACCTGAAGGGGCCTACAGGAAGGACAGAGAGGGACTTTTCACACGGGTGTGTAGTGATAGGACAAGGGGGAACGGCTCTGAACTAAAAGAGGGCAGATTTAGATTAGATATTAGGAAGAAATTCTTCACCATAAGGGTGGTGAGGCACTGGCACAGGTTGCCCAGAGAAGCTGTGGATGCCCCCTTCCTGGCAGTGTTCAAGGCCTGGCTGGATGGAGCTCTGAGCAACCTGGTCTATAGTGGAACATGTCCCTGCAGGGGAGTTGGAATTAGATGATCTTCAAGGTCCCTTGCAACCCAAACCATTCTATGATTCTATGATTTAAAGTCATCAATAGTTCACAGGAGAAGAAAACCTATTCTTACAGAGATGTGACATTACTGTTTACTTATAAATGCAAGAATGAAGGCTGCTTAAGAGCAGATTAAGGCTAGGAGGTCCACAGGAGACCCCCAGTTCTACCTTATGGTGGAAACAGTACCTCCAGATGCCAAACGAAGTTAGCTTGTAGCCAGCAAGATCGTAAGTGAAAGATGTTGCAGCACTGGGGAGGAGGTGAGGGCAGTAACACCGGAGGAGGACAGACTGGTGTGGCTGGAAGCCATGCATTTCAGCAAGGAGGCAGCAGAGAACTGAAGATAGCAAGGTAGAGAAAGGACAACCCAGTGGCAGAAAGCACACCAGCACCATCCCAAGCAACAGCTGAAGAGACACAATGTTCACCTGAGTTCTCAGTTAAAACAGTTACAGCCTCACTAGGTGAAGCAAAAGCTGAATTAACTCCAAAGGCCAGAGATGTCCGACTTACAGGAAATGTATCCAGTACCTTGCTACTTTAGGAAAACACTAATCTGAACCATCAGGCAAAGTGGGGCATACCTCTGCTACTAAAGATTCAGGTGCAAAATAGCACTGCATTACCAGAAAATGAGGATCACACTAGAATTAAAAAAAAAAAGTGGAAAGTTAGAAACTACAGTGAGCTACATCCTCAATAAAGACTAATGAAGAATTGTGAAGTGGATAGGAGGTAAGCATCGCCCAATTTT
>Ga0065711_1042266_pt1 | contig 15515 bp, 10 predicted proteins | sample Hoacrofraction12_FD_59098 | JGI IMG/M metagenome (GOLD analysis project Ga0065711, IMG submission 59098) | Hoatzin crop microbial communities from Cojedes, Venezuela - Epithelial fraction 12 v2 (version 2) | ecosystem: Host-associated > Birds > Digestive system > Esophagus > Crop | place... | reverse complement strand
GCCATGCACCTTTCTCTTCTGCCTGATCTCCGCTAGAAGCTCCTTGTTTAACCATGCAGGTCTCCTTCCTCCTTTGCTAAATTTCTTTCTCAGGGGGATGCATTGCTCCTGTGCATGGAAGAAGTGTTGTATGATCTGATTCAAAGTCAGTCTATCTGATTCTCTCCATTACAGCAGATAAGGACTTTGTGATGTATCTTCCCTTCAGGATGTGGGAAAAATAGATAGCCATACTAATAAAATGGCAATGCTAATGGCACTGAACACAACTTTCTCAGTTTTTTATTTTGTAAAGGACAATACACATGGTAGAGTAAAAGTTCAGAAAATTGTGTTCCTCCTTTTCTAACAAATATAGTATTTTCTTCGCTTTATCCACCCCTCTGTCCTGGGTTCAGCTGGGATAGGTTTGATTTTCTCAAGAAGCTGGTTGGGCTCACCCAAACCAGTCAATCAAATGGGATATACTATACCATGTGACGTGATGCTCAGTATTTAAGTCAGAGAGCTGGCTGAAGCAGAGTGATTTGCTACTCAGGAGCAAGCTGAGCATCGAGCGGTGAGAACATTGCATGCTGTATATTCTTTTTATCGGTATTATTGTCTTCATTTTCTTCTCCCTTTGCCATTCTGTTTAACTGTCACAAACCATGAGTTTTGCCTTTTCCTTCTGATTTTCCTCCCCATCCCACCTGGGGTGGGGGTGAAGTGAGAGAGAGCAACCGCGTGGTTCTTTGGTGCCAGCTGAGGCTAAACCACAACATCCTCTCCAGAGATGATTTCCCTGGATTTTGCCTTTTTAAAGTTAGGGCAAAGCAAGAGCATTATTTTCAAAATTTCCTCCACAAGTCCAAAAGCTGGTGGTTCTCACATGTAAGATGAGTCAATGAACAAGACTGTATCCATCTGAGAGCTTGTCACTGGAGCAGGAACTAGCAAGAGTTATACAGCTAACAGAAACTAGGAATTAAGAGTCCAGTGACAGCCAGAAATTATCAGAAAAGTCTGAATTTCTCATTTTTATAAGTTAATAACTAATACTACCCGTTTTCTTTAACAACTACCACAGTGTGAGATTTGCTTTTGCTATATATATTATTTTCATCAATCACAGAATCACAGAATGTTAGGGGGTGGAAGGGACCTCTGTGGGTCATCTAGTCCAACTCCCCTGGCGAAGCAGGGTCACCTACAGCAGGCTGCACAGGACCGCGTCCAGGCGGCTCTTGAGTATCTCCAAAGAAGGAGATTCCACAACCTCCCTGGGCAGCCTTTCCCAGTCCTCCGTCACCCTCAGAGGGAAGAAGTTCTTCCTCAGGGTCACGTGGAACTTCCTGTGCTTCAGTTTGTGCCCACTGCCCCTTGTCCTGTCGCTGGGTACCACTGAAAAGAGTCTGGCCCCATCCTCCTGACACCCACCCTTGAGATATTTATAGGCATTTCTAAGGTCCCCTCGCAGCCTTCTCTTCTTCAGGCTAAACAAGCGCAGCCCCCTCAGCCTTTCCTCATAGGACAGACATAGCCCTGTGCTGGACTCTCTCCAGTAGCTCCTTCAGACTTTCCTGCACTTCATATGAAGGAAGCAAGTGGACTGCTTTACAATACAATCTGGCTTTCCATTTGCAAACAGAGACACAAAGCAAGACTTCATTCCAGCCATTTATACTAAAAGCGACACATAATCAGGCATATTCTCACAACTGAACAAACTTTTTGTCTTCTGGCTACATTTTAGAGATACTAGATAGAACAAAAAACAAGAATCTTAATTTTATCAGCCTCTATTAACTCCCCAGCTTCATAAGTTGAGATTTCAAGTCAAATAAAAGTAAGCTTTACCTCCTCTCAATAAAAACACGCAACAGGCCTATTCTGGTATCTTTGCATTTCAAGACTTTGCAGCTTTGGTACCTCCAGCATTTATCTTCTCCACAACACATCTGGACTCTTCCAGAAGCTACCATATCAGTTTAAGAATAACTTGAAACACATGGCTAATTGCAGAGAAAAAGAAGTGTAATATTTTGGTTTTCTTGCTATTTCATTCCTGGGAGTCCAGCATTCACTGTGTAAACCCACAGTGGCAATATTCCACAATAGAGCACTAGTTATTCTGAAAAATTCTTTCCTGTTTTGTGTAATTCCCAAGTTTTTTTCTGCTGCCATCATCCTGGATCCTTAGGGCTGTACAAGAACCTGTTGGCATGCACAAGAGAGGCTGAAGGCACCCTCAGCTTAATGCATTTCACAAAGGAAAATTCATCATTGCTGAAATCACATCCCTCCTTCAAAATCCTGTTAGACTTTTTGTCACAATTCATATAGCATTGACAGGTCTAACTGTGAGCAAAGGTCAAATTTAGACCCAAACTTTAAATAAATTCTGCATAAGTAAAAAGGGCTACCTGCACAGACACCACTGGCAATTGAAGGTGACAAATTATCTCTGCAAAAAGAAGTAGCTTAAGGTCAGAATCTTATCACTTGAAAAATAATCATCACGGTTTTGCTTTTCAGCAAAAAAATTACTCATTTCTATGCCTATTCCTTCTCAAAGTATATTTTATATTTAAAAAAAACCCAAGAATTTCAGCACAAACCTTCTTATTCTGTGTCATTTAAGTTAGATATTTACTTTTCCAGTCAGTGTCATATTTTCTCTTTTTAAGAGCAAAAGAGAGCAAGTTGATTTCAAATGGAGCATCATTGGGAAAAAAAGTATTTTGGGTATCACTTTTTCCCTGAAAGTCTGAAACATAACTTAAAGGTGTAGTCAGGCACCAAGACATGCTGATATGTTGCATCAGAAAATAATTTTTATTACGTTTAAAATACCTGGAAACAGTAAAAAACATTTAACAAGGAAATGCATCTTAATTGCAGGTATTACAGAGTTTCTAGAAGGTGTAAGGACGATTGATGTGGAAAAATCCACTGATAATTGACTTACTGTAATGGTAGACATTAACAAATACTGGGAAAGCAAGCGTGAAGCACTGCTGTGGTGGTTGATCCCGCCTGGTAGCCAAGCACCCACCCAGCTGCTCGCTCCCTCCATCCCCATCGGGATATGGGAGAAAATAGGAATACAGAGAATGAGAAAACTTGCGGGTAAAAATAAAGACAGGGAAGTCACCAAGTACTGTTGCGGGCAAAACAGCCTCAGTTTGGGGATACTTAATTTATTGTCATTTAGCATAGATGTTTAACTAATGATTCACACATTGGAAAACAAAAAAAAAGACAAATATTTATACATTTAGGGAAAAAACCCTTTCTCTCTTCCCACCCTAAGCTTCACTCCACCCGCCTCTCCTTCCCCCCTCCTGGTCTCCACTGCCCTTGTTACAGTGGGATACGCTCAGCCCCTTCGCTGAGGCGATGGGCAGTGCCGGGAGGGTCAGACCAGAGCAGCTTGTCTCAGACGCTCTCTGCTTCCCACTCATCTCTTCCACTGCTCCTTCCTTCTTATCTGGTTCGTCTGCTCCAGCACGGTCCTCCACAGGCTGCAGTCCCTTTGGGGTGCACCTGCTCCAGCATGGCCTCATCAATGGGCCACAGTTCCTGTGCTGTGGAGCACCTCCTTCTGCTCTGACCTTGTTCTTCCCTTTGGTTCCTCTGTCTTCCTTCTCTGCATATTTTTGCCCTTTCTTAAATATGTTTTTGCAGAGGTACCACCAGGTTGGCTTGGGTCTGTTGCGGAGCTGGCTGGGACCTGCTGTGTTGAGCACAGGGCAGCCCCTGGCCTCTTCTCACAAAACCATCCCCAAAGCCCCTGTTGTGGGTTTGCATGGCAAGGTTTTGGTAGCAGGGGGCTATAGGGGTGACTTCTGTGAGAAGCTGCGAGAAGCTTCCCCCATATCTGATAGAGCCACTGCCAGCCAGCTCTAAGACGGACCCGCTGCTGGCCAAGGCCAAGTCCATCAGTGACGGTGGTAGTGCCTCTGGGATAACATAGTCAAGAAGGGGAAGAAACTGCTCTGGAGTGGCAGTTCGCAAGAGAGGAGTGAGACTATGTGAGAAAAACAACTCTGCAGACGCCAAGGTCAGTGAAAAAGGAGGAGGAGGAGGTGCTCCAGGTGCCAGAGCAGAGAGTCTTTCCCTACAGCCTGTGATGAAGACGATGGTGAGGCAGGCTGTCCCCTGCAGTCCATGGAGATCCAAAGTGGAGCAGATCTCCACCTGCAGCCCGTGGAAGGGACCCCATGCCAGAGCAGGTGGATGCCTGAAGGAGGCTGTGACCCCATGGGGAGCCCACGCTGGAGCAGGCTCCTGGCAGGACCTGAGGACCCGTGGAAAGAGGAGCCCACGCCAGAGCAAGTTTGCTGGCAGGGCTCGTGACCCCAGGAGGGACCCACGCTGGAGCAGCTTGTTCCTGAAGGACTGCGCCCCATGGGAGGGACCCACGCTAGGGCAGTTCGTGAAGAGCTGCAGCCCGTGGGAAGGACTTCTGCTGGAGAAGTTTGTGCAGAACTGTCTCTCGTGAGAGGTACCTCATGCTGGAGCAGGGGAAGAGTGTGAGGAGTCCTCCCCCTGAGGAGGAAGGAGCAGCAGAGACAACGTGTGATGAACACACCGTAACCCCCATTCCCCATCCCCCTGTGCCGCACGGGGGGAGGAGGGAGAGAAATGGGAGTGAAGCTGAGCCCGGGAAGAAGGAAGGGGTGGGGGGAAGGTGTTTCAAGGTTTAGTTTTATTTCTCATTACTCTACTCTGATTTGATTGGTGATAAACTTTTTTTTTCCTCCCCAAGTCCAGTCTGTTTTGCCCGTGACAGTAATTGCTGAGTGATCTCTCCCTGTCCTTGTCTCGACTCTTGAGCCTTTCATCATATTTCCTCTCCCCTGTCCAGCTGAGGAGGGGGAGCGATAGAGTGGCTTTGGTGGGCACCTGGCATTTATCCAGGCTAAACCCTAACAGCCCCCCTCTACCAAAACCTTGGCACGGACACCCAACATAACTGCTAAGTGGAAGAAACAGACCAATGATTTCAAATATTTGGAATAAGGGTCTTGTAACTGTAAATAGGAAGCATGGTGGGTAGGTTTAAAATACATGCTGCCTTCTCAACAATGTAAAATACTTACCTTAACTGAAACAATGCAATAGAAATATAAGAAATAATGAAAAGAGTTAAATAAGAAATATAAGATAGAAATGCATTTCCTAAGATCTCTCAAATCAAGCACCGGTGCAAGACATACACAAATCTGCAGTGTGGCACAGTCTTATTCCCCGCTACCAGTCTGCTGTTCTCAAAAAGAGCACACTGGGATCTTCAGTATTTAAAGAAAGGCAGCGGTGGGAAGCTTGCACTGGCAGTGCCACAGCTCTTAAAAAAACAGTCACAAAATTCAGCATCCAAAAGACTCAGGAATATTTCCAAAAAAGAAGTTATTAATCTGAAACCAATTGCTTATGACTGGAGTAGCAGATTTCTCAGAAAGCACTGATGAATCTAGAATTGCTTATTGTGTTGATATTTAACAGGAGAAGGATCAGTATTTTTGTATGAAAATAAAGTTTCTAAAAGTTCTCCCACTTCTTAGATGTCTACTGATAGCATTTGTAAAAACAGAAAGATGTTACATTATTTGTTATGCCATTATTAAAACCTTCATATATAATGCTGTTTCTTAGCCTTATCTCTATACTTGCTTTGTTTAATACCTAGTTAATAGCAGAAAAAGAATTCTGGACAAATGTAGTTGATGGCTTTCGCCATCTGTTTCTCAGGATCTCTTTAGGCAATTGTAAAGTTTTGAGAAACAGCTTCTAAAAAAAAGTTTTCCCAGTCAGGGCATCTTTTACCCCCTCCCTCTTCCAATTTTATCTTGCAGCTTCCAGTTACTACGCTCACCTGGAAGGGGAGGGAAAAGCCCGGCAAAGCTCTTGTTATGGAAGTCTCTGCACATCTCTGCACGGGGTGGGTTGGCCACAAGCCTTTAGTCTCCCGGGGGAACTTCTTTGACACCACGTACTTTACTGGCTTGGTGGGGAGTTCAAAGCCCCTGTGAGCTACTGCCGCGCACAGCAGCTGCATACACCACTTGGTGGTGTTTCAGCGAAGATCAATGGATGGCAACATGCACTGATTTCGAAACTCTTCTTGACATTTATTGCAAGTACAACAAAGACCAATTCTGCCATAACCTAATCATCCAATAAATCTGATACAGTCAAGCTATATTCTGTTTAACGGTATTTGACATGAGCTATCAAAGGCATGAAAGCAAATATGAAAACACTGCAAAGTATTGTTTCAAAATGGCGACAAAAGAGTTCAGGTATTGAACTAGAGCTACTCTGTCAATAAAGCAAACTCCACAGGATTTCAGTAGTCAGGTGATTCACATTCTCATGAACTTGCAAATAGTTTCTCCCATAAAAATAAAGTCTTAATAACATACCTGCTGCTTATCTTTCCCACACATACCTAAATCTAACAATTCATCTCAAACCTGAATTAGACAGTAATAGCACACTAGTGCAGAATACAAATCTTTAACACATTTTGGATATCAGTCAGGATGCTCTTAGACCCAGGAAATCCCTACATCCAAAGCATGCTTCAACAGTGCTCAATTTTCTAGTTTTGCAAAGGCCAGAGAGCCTCAGGGCAGCTGCAGGAGAGAAGACAGAGGTAGAGGAAGATCCACCACCATTTAGCATTGCATGTTCAGCCAGACAACTCAGGCAAGGCCTATCAACGGCTTTCAAGCTAACAGAGAGGTTCAAGTTCGGAGAACATTCTTAGTTCTTTGTTGCTCAGCATCAGTGGCTACTCTGCCTGGTTCGGCTAATAAAAATATACCAAATGTACTTAAAAAACCCTACAGCACAGCACAGCTGGACTGAGCAGTATGTTTAAGTACAACGATCTGATCCCATTTTCTCACCATGTTCAGCAGTAGGCTCTTGGAGTTTGTTTCATCACCTATTGTCAGCAACTTCAAAACTGAAGAGCAGCTGACACGAATATAGGCCTTACATGCAGAGTTAGAACTTCAAGAAAAGTGGTGTCAGTGCTTGTTCTGGATAAGAAGATGACACCATGAACATACGGCAGTGCTGACCAACCTCAACCGCAACGACACAAACAAGGCTCAAAACCAGGTGCAGGGACAAGCTCATCTGTCCAGAGAGCTCAGCGATATGTTATGCCAGCCAGGACCACGCATGTCCGCAAAATTCCAGCTTCTTTTCACCAGCGACAGCAGGGCTTAAGGACTTCTCTCCAAGATAGCTCCTCCTCCTTACCTTTCCTCTGGCAGGAGGCCAGCTCTACCACAAGTCCCAGCTGGGAGTGCAGCAAGGTCATCAGCTCCTTCCTAAGGGCCACATCAAATAACGAGCTCAGCCCATTATTCAAGGTACGTGCATCTTTGCTACAACAATCAGTCCCCACATACGTGTGCTTCAAACACCAGTGAACATTAACAAGCATCTAGAGCACATACATACGCAAGCTTGGCTTTGCTGACGTAGAGGATGACAGTATAAATTTAAAAACATTGTCAGCTTCTCTTTGAAGAGAGATTTCCTCTCTTGGCTAGCACTATTTATTCAGTGCAGAAGAGTCACTGAGTTTAAAAGCAGGATGACTCATACTTGTTTAGACGTTTATAAATTACCTGCAGTTAAGGGAGATGTTAAGAAAAAATGTCAATAAGGTTTAAATTCTGTTCTTTGAAGGTGCCATGAAGTAATAGCTAATGTATTAATTTCTGCGAGCAGTTAGTTGAGTACTAAAATCAAAGTGACTTAGCTTTTCCCTTCATCATTTTATCATTGTGCACCACTTGCTAACAAAGACCTTTTAAATATAAAGCACAGAGTTTTATAAAGAAACTTGCAATGCAACAAATAGAAAACCTGATATGGATTGTCTTGACCTTACACCCTCAAAAAGGGCATCTCAGCACTGCCATTTTACAGCAAAGACACACAATTATGGCTGATAAGACTATGGGATTGACATAATTATGCCCAAATTATTCAGAGGAAGGTTGTTTATTAGTCCTGTCAGTATAATTAGAGAAGCACAACTTACCTACTGCACACAGTGACACGTTTATTGTCTTTGGTTCCTCTGCTTAATTTGCTTGGGTAACAAGGGCAGAAGAAGAAAGTTGTATCCTACCACCCACGCCCAGCTACTATTGGACTCTGCTGGTCTGTACTCAGCACGGACCCAGCAACCCACAGAACATAAGACAGACAGATAAATAATTTTTTATACCAGGTGGAAGTGGTCATTCCTTTTACTCACTGGATGGCCTCACTGAGGCTTACTCCAAACCTTCTTCTCCTATCCCCTAGAAAACGAGGCGAGGCAAAGCAAAGCAAATGCTCAGCAGCCTTGGAGATAAATCTCCTCTCCCCCTCCCTTCATAAAAGCTGAGTAAAGAAAAACTAATTAGAGGATAATCAGTTACAATTTGCACAATTTTGTCACTATAAGTAAAAGAGCTTTTTCTCAAGATTAAAGGGACTGGAAAGCACTGTGAAAAACCTTTCCTGACTTTTTCTTCTCAGGGGATTTTTTGCAAAGCTTTCTTACAGTACTTCATGCAAGGATCTGATTATGTATTTTAATTTATTTTCTCTGTAATTAGTCTAAAAAGCTGGGTCATATGAATATTTAAGCTACTTTAATAGGAGCAAACCTTCTACAGGGATACACCATATATGAGTTGGAATTTGGGGCACTGAACTCAGTGTGCCCCCTGGTTTAAATGGGACTAAATAACCTCGGAGGATGGGCAACTGCAAACCAGATTCTGGTCCTCTCCACCCCAAAGCAACCAAGAATGCATGCATTTGCTTAAATTTATAAAAGGTCTAAAGAGCACGTTTCCAGCATAGCAATCTATGTCATGCATAAGGATATGGTCAAGTGTTCAGCTATCAAGCAGCGGCAATGATTTAAAGGAGTTGCTCCTCAGCTGCTGAGATGTGATAGTTCACCACAGAGCTCTCACAATCTGTAGTAAATTAGTTTGTCTTCCTTTCCACTGAAGCAGACCACAAACACTCACACCTTTCAGTAGCAGAGACAATGATGTCTTGAACTACTTTGTCTCATAAGGAAACAATTTTGGAAGAGGGAGACTTGCTGGCTGTACCCCAAGCAAGCTGGCAGCTGATAGTTGGTCATTCCGTAGCGCCCGCCGTACAGTGAGCTGGACATCTCCTTCAGCTTCCACTTCAGTCGTCTGCCCCATGACCAAAACAGACTTTTGCAAGACTGATCAGCCTTCCTAAACACCATGCCAGCAGCGGCGAGGGCAGAGGCACAAACTCCCACAACACTGATTTTATTTAGGATCGAGAGGCAGGGTTAAGAATTTTCTCTAATTCACCATCATGGAGCATTACACACAAAAATCATTTTGCTTTCCTCTGAATCCGGGCAGTATGCTGAAGAGCTGCATGATAACAGATCTACCTAGCTCTTAAAAAAGAAATCTCTGTGATGGGAGTGTTTGCTTGTTGCATAGCATAGTCAGGAGGAGTCAGGATTGCCTCGGAGGTTTTAGATTTTTTTTTTCTTCTCAACTTAGAGTATTTCACTGCTACAGCAAGATGAGGGGTGCTAACATCCTGAAAGTTTACAATATTCTGTTCTTGTGTTTGAGCAAGAGATGATTATACTACTGGCAAGTGTTCTAAATTTTTTTCTTTAGGAAGATTGAACTGAAATATTTGCTATATATTTATCCTCGATTGTCTTATGATGTCGCCACTGTGGACTAGTGGATTACATTAACTGTTTCGCTACACTTCTTGCTCTGCTTTAAGTGAATACACTAGTCTAACACTGTATTAATGCCCTACTTGGTCTGGTATTTTAAAATTTTAATCTTTAAAAAATGAAAACCACATGTTCAAACATGTTGCAAACACAGACTCTGACAGCAAGTTTAACTATCTCAAAATTTCTCAGCCAAACATTCTTTTAAATGCATCTGTTTATTCCACAAATCCACTGACATCTGAAACCAAGGGATTTCAAATTCATTTTAATAATTGAACACCAATCCGTCAGTACTATTGGCAACTGTCAAAACTAAAGGATTTGCATATGCTAAGATGAGTTTAAGTCAGATAGATGATGGCTGACCGAAAAAGCAATGCTAGAAAGATAAAAACACAAGAGAATCGGAGGAAGATTTCTGCACCTGTAATAGAAGAGGGACAATTAATTGCAACCTGTTAGGACTAGCAGAAAAGTGGATGAATCTGGAGAGCTGGCAAAATCTAATCTAAAATTAAATCGAATCTAAAAAGAAAATCTAATCTAAAAATGAAAATATAAACCAGGAGTAGCAATATTTTACATTTAATTGATATCCTAGTCTTTGTGTTTCTATTGATACTTACTTGTACCTTACCTGCAGCAGAAGTATGAATATTGATACTGTTATTAAATTCTTTGCTTATATCTGTATTTTCCAGAACTGTGCTTTACGTAATACTGCAGAGAAGTATTTCACCTTAATACCCAGTCATCAGCTGAGGCTCTTTTAGCTTGGACAAACGAGTTAATTTGCTGGAGCACACCTCATTCTAGTCAGCCCTTCTCTAATTAGGTCAGCTGTCAGGTCCTCCATCCACGCTTACTGTAGATTTCTTACGAATTATGACAGGTATTTTTCTCCTCACACAAGAAGTCCAGTGACATGTCCTTTTCCTCTGTTACACATGGAGGGGTTTCATGTCCTGTCACAGAGGTGGTGCAACTAACACACACATATCTTTTCAATACAATACACATCAGATCTTATAAAAATCATCACTAATCTACTTTTTAGAGAGCCTCATCATCAGTAAAGGTTTTTATCATCTTTGCTGTAAGGCAAGTAAGAACTATCCCCACCTTCCACTTCAAAGCTGAGATCCAAGACAGATTTAGGCCTACAATGCAATATGATAAAGCCTTTGCTTGAGCCTGTTCCTGTCTGACATCCAAACGACACAGAAGCAACCAAGGTCGAGCACAGTGTTGGGCTCTGTGCGAGCTTCAGAAGAGCAGCGGGAGCACATCTGAGCAGCAGGCTCACGCACAGCTGCAGATCATAGAATCACAGAATCATTTAGGTTGGAAAAGACCCTAAAGATCGTTGAGTCCAACTGTTAACCTAACACAGCCAAGTCCACCACTAAACTACGTCCCTAAGCACCACATCTACACGTCTTTTAAACACCTCTAGGAGGGTGACTCAACCTCTTCCCTGGGCAGCCTGTTCCAATGCTTCACCACCCTTTCAGTGAAGAAATTTTTCCTAATATTCAATCTAAACCTCCCCTGGCGCAACTTGAGGTCGTTTCCTCTTGTCCTACCGTGGGAGAAGAGACCAACACCCATTCTGGTATAACCTCCTTTCAGGTAGCTGTAGAGAGCGATAAGGACTCCTCTCAGCCTCCTTGTCTCCAGGCTAAACAATCCCAGTTCCCTCAGCCACTCCTGATAGGAGTTGTGAATAAGCAGAGCCTGGCCAGGACCACCTCTGCTCAGACAGGTTTTTAACATACTGGAAATGTTCTTCTGTAGTGGCAACATGATACGGGAGACACTCTACAGACAGGACAGCAAGCCTTTTTCCAACATCACAGTGATGGATGCTATGTGGGATTTGCAGACATTGCTCTTGAAGACTGCATTTACACAGAGTACAGGACAGGAAGCATGCTGCTTTGCAGGCCACCTCCTGAGCCACATCTTTGCCGACGGCATAGACAAGTGGCACAGACAACCTAAGTGAATAGAGATCATGGAAAACAATCTATGGATAAGCCAAGAGGTGAAGGAAAGTCAAGCACTCCTCCCATTTTGCCACAATTCAACCTTTGTATCTTGCTCTTAGTCACAGCTCCTGAGGAGAAGTTTACCACAGCCTTTCTTACACAGAGCTGGGAGTTCATACTTTATTTTGTTTGCTGAGAACTTCTTCAGTCTAGGCAAAGCACAGACATGTAGATCAGTTTTCATATCTCTCTGTCTACACCCAGGAGACTGTCTCACACCAACATGCTGCTCACCATCACAAGCCTACGGCTGGCTATAAAAAGCTTGGCAAGGCACTGACAGCAAGGCGGGCAGCAGTCCTGCAGCCTGTTCTGGAAACCACGAAGCAGATGCGGCTTCAGAAAATGTGCTGCCTACATTAGGTCCTGAGGTTTGGGGAGCTTCGTATCTCAGTGAGCACATGGAACAAGAATGAATTAATTTCTTATTACAAGTTTTAAATGGCAAAATACATTGTGCTCACTCTCCTAATGTAGCTGGGAATTTATCCTTGTCCCGTGGCTGTAATTTTCCTTCTTGTAAATGTTCTGTGTGGATCTCACACAGTCATGCATTTGGTAAAGTCAGCCTTGTCCAGAAGGACAAATCCAGAACAACAAAACAGGTGTGCAGCTCCTAAACACTATCTGCTCTGTTTCACCTTCTGCTCAGCTACCAGTTGAGTTCACATAGTCTATTTCTCAATTACTAAGCGGGGCTCAGGCTTTCTAAGGTTTTCCAAGACTTGCAATGTCTCATTTTAGCACTTTAAAACAATGGTGTAAAGAAAACAAAGAAGTAACTGGACACAGAGCGGGAAGCTATGTCCTTCATGTGCAACACTGACATCAGAAGAGAGTCGGGCTAGGAGGACGGAGGACACAGGAACAGGAACCATCGCACACGATTTGTGTGTCCACTTCAGCACAATACCCACTTCACCTCATGGTTCAGAGTCTTCAAGTTCACCAATCCTCTGTGCTACTTCTGTGCAGACATTCCACAAGGAATACGCCCCTGATCAGAAGCACTGAGCGGCCATTGCATCGTTAAGCCTCACTGTGACTCCTTTGAGAGAAATGACTGAATGCGTTCAGATTTTTCACAATGGATGCACAGGTTTGGAATCAGTATAAAAACCTGCCTCTGTTGTTACAAAGGCACTTGAAATCGTCCTTGTACACAAACAAGGCACCCAGACAAAATACAGCAGAATTTTCCAATATTTTCTTTGGCCACTAACATATCGAACCTTACATCTGCAATAATTAATATCTTATTATAAATTAGGCAAAATAAGGAAAAAAAAGATACAACTTTACCTGATCCTAGCTTTCCTTCTTTCCTTCTTGTAATTAAATTCACTAATTAAATGTAGTTAAAATAAAGGAAAGCATGGAAGATAGTCATGGAAATTTTCACAGCCCAGCACTGCAGAACAGCTACAAATGTAAAGGTTCACAGCACCAGTAAGAACTGAAAATTAATGGCACTTGTGCTGAAACCTCATTTTACTCCAGTAATGGGTATGAACAAAAGTAATACAAAAGCTATTCACATATATGAACAAAGCGAAATTTTACAATAAGGCTATTACATAAACTGTAATATGCATACCATCTTCAAAGCAGTGAAGAAAAAACTGTTAACAACTAAGTATTTCTGAGCTTTTATCTCCCCCAGGGGTCTGATCCAAAACCTGATGGCATTCATCTCCCTTGACTGCAGTTGCTTCTGACCCAGAGCGCCGCTTGGGCTAGACCCTCTCTGACAAACCAAGGAATACGCTCCGCTGGAAACCAGAAGGGTAGGAGTCATATCACTTTTCTCTTGCCTCTATTCTGCAGTTGTGCATCCAAAATGCTGGGCAGTTCTCTTTTACAAATAACGTTATTTTTAAAATATCTCTTCACCTCCAGTGGGGTTCTTTTTTTTTGAATTTTGAAAAAGTTTTAATTAAAAGAAAACCAAAACCATTTTAAAGAAGAGGAGAAATCAGTTTAGAGTAGCAATATTTCCAGTGCCTTGACAGAAGAGTGAGAATGTGCTATAAAAACAGTCCTTCAGAACTGGCGAAAGGTGTTCTTTTGCATTTTAATACACTTTTCAGTACCAGCAATTTTCCTTCTTTTCACATTAAACCAGAGGCTAACTGGCGTTAGTAACTTCAGAAAGAGAAATCTCTTCAGCTCCCATGATACTTGGCAGGTGGTGAACACTGCTAATTTCAAACATTTACAAGAGCACATTACACCTGCTTTACTGCTTGCTGCTCTCTCTGTGGGATATGATTTTCAAAGAAAACACATTAAAATGTTTAGGAAACAAGATGCAGAACAAAAGTAACTTCTAGTGTTATGAAACTACACGAATAATTATCTATCCTGATGTAAAGATATTGCAGACAGCTACCGTAAGTCCCCTTAAAATGATCTCAAATCATTCCAAAAGATCTATACCTACCTTAATTGCAAACTAACCACAAATCAACTACACAGAAAAGCTCCTGGATACTGCACATATGCCTATAGTTTCCTGAATACCAAAAATCCTGATTTTTATGCAAGTTTCGTAACAGCACAGGTGTGTTGCTGCCATGAATTATGCAAGCTCTGCGACACGTGGCACACACACTGCTGTGAGAGAGGAGCATGTGCAGTTTAGTCTGTCCACCTGCAAACTGTTTAAATGTGCTGACAGCTTCAACAGAATCGGTATCTCCAAACACTAACACTGAACAGCGCTGCAGTTGGTCATTCTACACATCCAACAGGATGCAAATAGGTGTTTGTTAGGACGTTTATATTTTTTGATCAAGCTTTCACAGCTGAGCAGTCAAAACTCCAACAGCATGTATAACGGCTACAAAAATGCCAGTCTTATTCTGCAGAAAGTCACTGTAAATCATGGTGTCAAAGCAGCAATCCTGTGCTCCTCATCACAATCAATGCACAGGCTCATCAATATTACATGGACCTTTCTAATTTCATGCAGTGCCTTAGAAAGAGGCGGGCAGGCACAGCCCGGCTGAGCAGGTATGCCTGGAATAGCAGAACAAGTGGCAGGTTTTTTATTTTCTTTTTCTTTATTTTTTTTTAAATATTATTTCATCTGCAATTTACATACCCAGCATTACCTGTGACACTATGGGAACTGCCACACCAGCCAGAACAACTCATTTTCCCTTCTCAGTCTTAGTCCCAAGTGTAGCCAAAAACTGGAACTTAAACAGAGAGCATAAGAAAAAGGGCAAACATATCATCCCCCTCTGTTTATCCTTCTGAAAACTGGTAGCTTAGGAACTTGCTGAATAGACCAAAGAGCCTATATCTGGGCCACTGTGTTTGATCCCTTTTTCAACCCACTTAAGCTTCTGGCCTCCATGGGAACCTGTAGCAATTTACTTTTGCTTGGGTGAAAAATAACTTCCTCTGTTTCTGTGTCTGGTACCCCCTGTTCCTGACCCCAGCAATATATGGCTAGCATAACCCACAGCATTTTCTACAACTGTGATATGCCAGCGTGCTGACCACGCATCAGCCCCTTCTCTCTTTCTCATTTCCACACTGTGGTTTTCACCAGGATGTGATGACCTGATGATGATGTTTATTCATCAATGACCTGGATGAAGAGTTAGAATGTACCCTCAGCAAGTTTGCTGATGACACAAAACTGGGAGGAGTGGTGGATACACCAGAAGGCTGTGCTGCCATTCAGCAAGACC
>Ga0065711_1042265_pt1 | contig 15516 bp, 7 predicted proteins | sample Hoacrofraction12_FD_59098 | JGI IMG/M metagenome (GOLD analysis project Ga0065711, IMG submission 59098) | Hoatzin crop microbial communities from Cojedes, Venezuela - Epithelial fraction 12 v2 (version 2) | ecosystem: Host-associated > Birds > Digestive system > Esophagus > Crop | place... | reverse complement strand
GAATGGGGCCAGACTCTTTTCAGTGGTGCCCAGCGACAGGACAAGGGGCAATGGGCACAAACTGAAGCAGAGGAAGTTCCGTCTGAACATGAGGAAGAACTTCTTCCCTCAGAGGTTGACGGAGCACTGGAAGAGGCTGCCCAGGGAGGCTGTGGAGTCTCCTTCTCTGGAGAAATTCAAGACCCGCCTGGACAAGGTCCTGTGCAGCCTGCAGTAGGTGACCCTGCTTCGGCAGGAGGGTTGGAGCAGATGACCCACAGAGGTCCCTTCAAACCCCTACCATTCTGTGATTCTGTGATGAAGCTTTGCTTTCGTGGAGATGACTGAACACCTGCCTGCCAGTAGGAAACCATGAATTCATTCCTGATTTTGCTTTGATTACATGTGCAGATTTTGCTTTACCTATTAAACTGTCTTTATTTCAACTCAGAATTTTTCTTAATTTTACCTTTCCAGTGCTTTTCCCCATGCCACTGAGGGGGAGTGAACGACCAGCTTCGTGGGGCTGAGCTGTCTACCTGGTTTAACCCACAACAAAATATAATATAAATATTCTGTGGACGAAGTGATGGATATTTATATGATCCATAGATCCTTCTTCCCTTTAATATTTTTTTCTCCAAGGAGTCCTATAGAAATTTTTTTTTCCACCTAAAATTTACTTGGGTCAATGGATAGTCAGGGACTCCAAATTCTGTGTTTGCATATGCATAATTAAATTTTTCTGCATAAATTTTGCCAGAAGATCTATCGTGCACACCATCTGAGATGTCATAACTCCTGCAAACTTGATGTACCTGCCCAGCTCACCCTGTGACACATGCAGCATACACAGACACTTCCAGGGCATGCCACACAGTTGCTCTGTTCAGCAGGAATTAATTTATTCTTTGCAGAATAATAGGATTCAATACAGACAAGTGTATAACACTGTTATGTAGAAGGAAGAGCACTCATGAAAGGGATGTGAATCCAAATTCTTGTTCAAATCACTATTTTTCATTCGTTCTTAGTTTCTTTGTTTGATTCATATATTGTTTGCCCTCCTTTAATCTCAAATTTCAAAGCCTTGAAAATTTGGATTTTATATCCACACTTCTTAGAAAGTAAGCTATTGGTAGGTTCATATTTCATCCCTTTTCCTATGTTTTTTTCTCCTGGTCACGTAACTTTTGTGGTTTTTCTTTCCTTTTAAGCCAGTGGATATAGAATTCCTATGGATATGTGGTTCTAAAGGTGCTAAATCTGAGGAAAACTTTAAAGATAGATGTCCCATTTCCTGGAGACAGCTTTGAAAATTAAAATAGAAGGCTATTATTTCAGAATTCAAGTTTTAGACAGACTCAGTGGGTCTTAATTCTAGCAAAAACAGTGATTGTAGGAACCTTCCATTGGAAGACAATTCCAGAATTTAAGTCAATGTGGATGGAGAAGCTTTTCAGAGAATACGATTTCAGAACTCTCAAACACACAGCATGTGAGTGATATTTCCTATTGGTTCATTGTAAATATCTTTTCAATTAAAGTGTGGTTTTTGGTTTTTTTTTTGAAACACCTATCTGAGGTTTCTGCTTGTTTGGAATGCCTTAATACCTAGTTAATTTGGGAACTAGATTCCTGAAATTAGGTCTTTCACTGCATATGGTCTACAATGTACTCATTCAGAGGAATTTTTAGGACCTAAGAGCATTAAAATACATCTTTATAGAAGGAACTAATATTTTCCTTTCCCTTTTACATATCTCCAGGTAATCATTCAAGACAGATCCGTATGACCATATTCCTTATGAAGGAAGTGTTCTGTAAACACTCAGTAATTAAAAAACAAAAAAGCATGAAAACAACAACAAGCCTCTTCTGTACTAATTTCTTAAGCTGTCTGATAATATCAGGGTTTGGATACACACCTTGCTATTAAGCCAGCGTGATCACTGTTAGAGCAATATTCAGTGATATTTTGAGTACAAATATCAAGATTATTATCTTTTAATATTAAACATTATATGAGTGTTTAAAGTGTCTGTGAAGCATATTCATATTAAATATTATTGCTGACATTTAGGAAAGGTCAAATGGAATTTCCTTATGCAAAAATATTAGCAGCAAGACACAATTATTGCAATTTTTAACAATAATAATTTGATTTGAAAAAGATCAAGTTTAGGAATCTTGTCTCTTTACAAGTTAACACAATTTTCTGCTTAAATTTGGTCAAAGTTGCAATCTCTTGAACATAGTAATGTCAACATCAGGCTTTTCTCTGAATTCTGTTGAACGTATTTATTTCCTAGCCAGCCACGTATTGGAAAGATAAAGCCACAGAGTGGAGGATGTCACTGTTTCCCTTACACAGCAGATATAATTACTAAACTCCCCATGCATATAACAAAGGTGGGTAGGTGAAGCCAAGAAGGATGTTTGTTTACCACTCTCTGCAGCAGAAAAAGCTAACATTCTCTAACTAATCTAATTCTGTGCTTGAACAGAGGGCTGGATCCTGTGCAGCCATTAGGCTTTTTCCCTAGACAGTCAAACTATTGTGTCTAATCTGAAACTTTGCTTTGCTTAGAAACTTTATTAGCACTAAACTCATTTTAAATTAAGGTAATAAAAGAACTGGAGAGGAAACTCCAGATACATTAGCTGCAGCTGTCTTCCTTCTTCTTCCCTATGAATTTTTTCAAGGCAGACATGCATTTATCTTAATGTTCTGACTCAACATCTTGTCATTGAGGATGGGATTTTATTGAGTTGTGTATGTTCTGCTTCTGTATATTTTGACAAAAATTCTCTTTTTTTGGAGATTCAGATCCTAGAACTGCCTGTTCATAGGTCAGAGTACAGTATAGTTTCTGGTCTGGGGATAGAAGTGGGCTGTTTCAGTTTTAGTCATAGGAAGTGGTAATTAAAATCTACAAACATAAATCAACGGTCAAGGAATTTGTTTTTTCTCTTATCCATGTACAAGTTACTAATAGAGAGTAAGCTACTATAGCTCAGTCTAAAACAATTAGCAGCCTCTCATTTTCTCTAAAAAAGATACATTCTACAGCTGCTTTATCTCACACTGGATAGAATTCTGATTTCATGTCAAATAGCATGTACGTGGCATCTTAAGTTGTCATTGTTAATGATGAGATATCAGTGTGCATAGCATAATCTGATGGGGTAGTGCAAGAACTGATATTAGGTATGATACTAATGCTCTTTTATCAATGTTCAAGATTGATGATCTAAATATCTTTGTTAATGAAATTTGCTGATGACAGAGACTGGGGGGAAGTAGATACATGAGAGAGCAGGATGCTCCTACCATATTTCTAAAATCTTCGCTGAGTCGATTGAATAAAAAAAAATGAATTTCAGTACAAACACATATGAGACGTCAGAAAGCAGATTATATTTGTGAAGTTTTGAGATAAATTTTAGGGAATAGTAGTCTAGATGGTAATACAAGAGGGTATTATCTTCGAAATTCCATCTGTACTCTGTGTAATATAGAAGAACTGATTACATTGATTATACTAAAAACCTAAAAAAATAGGTGGAAGTAAGAAAGTGATCTATCTGCTCTGTATAGCATTGCTATGACTACTACTATATAATTACCAAGAGGGAAGGAAGAAGAAAGACATCTTCGAAACTCTTCCTGAATCCTTAAGACAACAGATGGCTGAGACCGGAGTCTTCATCAGGATCACTGTTTTATTGAAGACCAGCAAGAGTTCATGTGTGCTAATGAGAAGAGAAGGATATATATAACTCCTGGACAACTTGAAAAAAAGGGGAAGTGTTCACAGAGAAAAAATAAGATTGTAGTATCTGAAAGAAAGCCTTTGATCATTCATTCCATTCCCAGATATTCCAAGGATGCAAGCAAACAGGTAACTTCTGATAGGAAATAGTGACTTCCTATTTCCGCAGAGTTCATCTACTTAACCTCTTGCTTTCTTGTGATGCTGAGAATGTCTGCATTAATATTGATATAAAGCAGCCATAATAATGAGACAGAACCAGCACTTATTTTAGATGGTAATGTAGGAATACACCACCTATCTCTTAAAATGACAGCAGCTCAACAGAAGGCTACTTTTATTCACAAAATTCTACATTCTACCCATTTCAAAACATAATACTAGTTAGATTTTCATTGCTATTAGCAGCATTGGATAAACGTATGAAAATATACAGCTGAGCTTTTAGTAACCAACCACATCCCAGTGATGCTGCACCTTCTCCAGAAATAAAATGTCCCTGAAGCTGTGGAGGAAAGAAGTCATTTTCTTTATGCCTGTTTGTGACTTACGGAAGACTGGATGTGTATGCATGCTCTCATGTGCCGCTCAATAATAGTACTGTCTTTCCATGAGTATTATTATTATTATTATTATTACCAATGCTTCTAAAATAATTTTGGTTTACATTTCTCTCCAGCTCGGAAGGCTTTTATGGCAGTGGAAATGTTGCCTCAGGTCAGCTGGTGAGTACTGCAGTTTTCATTACAAACCTAAACTACTATTTTGAGTTTAAAATAATTTATTAAAATAATTCACAGCAAACTATCATCCGAAATGCAAAGATTTTATCTGTTATGCACTTCAAGAAGTGTTTTTATGCGTATTTTACCTGTCCTGTGACAGTGATTGTCATCTTCTTTCCCTTCACAAAAGAAACAGTTTTTCCTAATTTGTGCAAGTTGCATGTTCAACAACTAGATTAAAATGAATAATCCAGTCCAGCCATTTAATAAATGAAACAGTGGGGAAATTTGCCAATAACAAAAGTTGAAAATAAAAAAAATTTTATTTTCAACTCATATATCTTGGGGGCAATGTTTCTATAACCTCAAGATTCAGATCATGGACAAATTTTTGTAAAACTTTTTAAATCTCTTCTAAATGGAAGAAGAGAAGCATCCATTTCTGAGGGTACTTTTTTATTTAATAATGAATTATGAAGAGATGCACAGATCTCTGTCAAAAGAAAGGATATTTTATTACAGATTTATTGTCTTCCTTCTAGATATAAGTCTGGAGAAGTCTTCTTTAAGACTTTGTACCACAAAGCTGCAGAGCAAGTAGCACCAAAAAGAAAAAGCTGAAAAAAATGACTGGAAATACAGTAGTATGAAGCACTACTAGGTACTTGATATTAAGCTTTCCAGAATCATTTTTTATGTGTGGTTAATATAACACAAAGAAGAGCGTGAATTGTTAACCACATGTGAATTTATTAGGAAGAACTGGAAAAATGTCCCTAATAATAGAGAAACTGCTTCAGGCGAGCGGCTTGTCACACCTGCACTAAAGCATAAACAAGAAAAAAATGTTGCTAAATATAAAATTGTTCTAAATCTCCACAAGGGCCACAATAGGAATTTTATAATTGACTGTCAGGCATGTCACAGCAAAACCAATAATCCTAAGTAAATGTGCAAGGATCTTTTCATTATTTTCATAATGATTTAAAAAAGACTTTCTAGGCAGCACTTTTTAATGTCATTAGTCAAGTTTTTTGAGAAGTTACAGTCACTTTTTCTTCAGTCTTCTGCCTTATAAATATACCTGAGGCATTGTATAATCATCCAGAAAGGTATTGTCTATTGTATCTTAGGACGAATTAGGAAATGGACAGGAATCATTGAGCTATCCCACGAGATAATAAAAATTGTGAGAGTGAACTTCACACAGGATCTGGTTCTTCATTCATATCAGAGTGAATAAGTAACTTTTTGCAAAATTATAAACCTAATTAAAATGTAATTTAAGGGGGTTCAGAGTTGAAGTGTGTTAGGAAGGTTTTGATGTAATTTTTTTTCATAAGAAAATATTAGTTCAATGAAAGTAACATAATTTGCAGGAAGTTTTTGTTTTGATTTCTTCTTTCAAAATTATCACAAAAGAAGTTTTAAAGTTTTCAAAAGCATTAAATTTGAAATTATGTAAGTAAATACATTTTTCAGGTTGAAATGTTTCATAATCTTTATCTCTTACAGTCAAGAAGGCTTAATTTGAAATAATAAAAAAAAGTCCTTTAGACTGGATCTAAATTCGTGATTGGTTTGCTGTATATTTAAAAAATTCATTGTACACTCTTTTTGTTTTCTTTTTCTTAAGCAAAAGATCTTTTTCTTTCCTGATTTTTTCTTCCGAGAAGAAAATCTTTTCCAAAGCAGTTCTAATCACAATCATCACATAATGATTTAAATGAATGGATGATGATACTACAGCAAGACGAGTGTTTGGAAAGCTGTCTTCTAAAGAACATGAAAAAACTTATAGTACCTTCAGGATTCAGGAGCTAAGAAAATAGCAACATTCTTACCAATGACTGATATTCAGTGAAACTCATTTTTTTTAGCACGATAAAGCAAAATATTGGTTTGTTAAGTTGGATAATAAATACAGCTTGAAAGCTCTCTGTGGGTCTCACTTGTCTTTGAGGGGTTGCAGCATACGATCTGTGGGCATATGGTTGATTTTCATGATTGGAAATGGAGAGAGTAGTTTTGCTCAAGTAAAAATAATTTGGAAGTGTCTATCAAAAATTTGATTTTGGCCTTATTCTATTCCTTTGGTGATGTAAGTATGTTCTGTTTTATTGTCCTGGAACTGGTAAAATTATCTTTCTGAGAGTTTTTCTGAGCTACTGGTGCATACTTTCTTTCCATGAGTGGTAGCTATCAGGTTAGAACAGGAAGCAGGGCTGCTCTTTTGAGATTTTTGTTTTTTCTTTCTCACTACATTGTGGAAGCCAGGTAAAAGAAAAAAGCAAGAAAATCCTTAGATGTCATCAGAGAAAAAAAGGCTGTTGGAAATGAGAATAAGATGGAAATCTAGGAAATCCTTTCTAGCAGCTGAAAATAAACCCCAAAATACACCCTGCATTTGAAAGAGGTGATGAGTCATTTTCTTTTTGTAACAAAAAGACAGTGCAGGATTTATTTCAGGAGGGTTTCCATAGATTAATTTCTATATCATTACATTGTTTTTTATACAGTCCTTGGGTTTTTTGCAAGTTTTCAATCTTTGTCTTTCAGTTTTAACTATAAGATGTAATCAGTAAATATGGAGAGAAGAAAGCATTCTGTTATAACCATCTTTATAAAAGGCTAAAATAGAATGATAAGGACAATTTATCTCTGAGCTTCTCATCCTTATTAATTAGAGGATATTTGTTGGCAAAGTAATTTATTAAATTATTTATTTTTTTAAATTGTTTATTTTCTCCCATTTTGCAAGATATTTTTTAAAAGACAAAATTAAAAAAGAAGAAAAAGTATTAAAAAAACCCATAAAATTAGTCTTTTGTCGATATAAGCAGGCATCTTTTTTCAATAACTTAGCTTATGAAGTTATAAGTAAATGTGTGTTATTTTTTGTGTAAAACACTAAGAAAGTATTAAATCATAATCTGCCTAATTTCATTAAGGACTATTCATGGTTAGAGTTTTACTAGTATGTTGATGATGTACAATTCATTGAACTTTTGTTCCTTTGACCTTTTCTACTATTTCGTATCTCATGTGCTTCTGATGGTTTCAATTTCATTTATTTCCAAGTGATCTTTGTTCAGCATAAAGTAGTTTGCTATAAATGATGTGCTATATGTTTATTGCTTAACTAGCAGATATTAAAGGAAATAAGAACATTCGTAGAAAAAGAAAGAGACAAACTTCCATAACATAGAGGATTTATTTATATGGAATAACTGAGTACTCTAAACTGGCAACTTGTGACAAGTTAGTGGATATTTGCAATTTAGTAAATGGCAAAATACTTGACTGTCCGTACTGTCTGTCCTTGCTCCACACATTAAACTAGATGAAAGTGACTAATTCATTTAATCTACCTTTAAAATGAAATAATTTCATGCTTGAATTTTACTAATATTGGCTATATCTGTTTACTGTGGTTTCAGACAGTGATGATATGTAGTTCTAGACAACCTCCTAGATTACTTCACAAAATGAGGCAGTTCTAATGAAGCTCCAGAGAACACTCGATCAGTACTATAAAATCATTGTGTTAGTTACTTGAAATGCTATATATTAGGATAGAATAAAAGTTACAGCTTGGAAGATAATGGTGTGTCATAGAAAAAAATTAGCCAAAATGTAAGAAGAGTCGCTGTTTTGTATTCTGGTATACTACTCATATATGTATATATGCTTGTGTAATTAACTTGCTTAGCGTTAGTGGCCAACTTCACTGAGGCCTTAGGCTGCACGCTGAATACCATGAACTTTCATTGAGCCCTTGCCAAGCTAAGTGAAGGAGGGCCCCAAGGAGTCAGCTGCAGCTAGAGGATAAGGAAGTTAACTCATCCATTGACAGCAGCAGGGCCTCTTTGAGGATAAGAGCAGCCCGACCAGAGACAACGGAGGGCCCCAATGAGAGACAGAAGACCCCAGACCCAAATAACTCCATTGGATCAGGAGCTGCTTGAGCACCACGTGGAGAACTTGTGCAGTGCGAGAACTTAGATAGTAAGGGTATAATTGCGCAGGGATTGCTTTGTTTGGGGTCCCTCTTTGTGGAGGCACCCAACTTGAGCTATTTTACACTGCTGTACCACTCAATAAATTCATCTGGTGTACGTTGTATCGGAGACTATGCTTCGGGAAACCTAAGGTCAAGCCTGAGGGACGAGGAAACGCCCGACAGTGAGAATGTGTGTGTGTGTGTGTGTGCGAGGAGTTGAAAAGGGGCTCCCGTCAGCTCACGGGAGTCGCCTGCTGTGAAGGGACTCTGGCCCTAGCAGTTAAAGTGCCCGGCGATGTTTGTGTGATTCCTGGAAGGGGGTGTGAATGCCTGGGCAGCAGCTTCTCCCTTAATGATTGGCATTGACATAAACATACACATGTGTTGGCAAACTATCTTTGTCAACAAATACCTACCTACAGTAGCTAAATTTTGTGAGGTCTCTGGCCATGATTCAACCAGGTACCTGCTTGAAGTCTGCTGTGTGCAGAGTTCAGTGCAGCAGTGAACTAGGACTGAAGTGTAGCATTTGTCTGTGAGAATGAAAACAACGTACTGACTTCCAGGTAGATGTGTCCATCATTTTCATAGAATCATAGAATCATTAAGGTTGGAAAAGACCTCTAAGATCATCAAGTCCAACTATGGAATCAGAGAATCAATTTTTAAATAATCCAACTTATTTCTCTTTTGTACTAAATTAAACTCACAAAAGGTATAGCTGCTTCTTTACTAGTTAGAGAGAGTAATACCTTTTCATTATGCCTTTTTCTGAATCTTTTTCTAGCGGGTATTATAGGTATATTTTCAAATTTGAAATAGGAAAAAAATGTTGTTGTATGTCCAATTTTATGTGGTTAGGCATATCTTTCAGACAAAAATTTGACATCAGAGGAGTTCTGCAAGACTTGTTTTTCAGCAAGTGATATTGCTCTAGAGCCTTAATATCTAGTGGTTTTTATGATACTGACTATAGGTGTAAATTTCTTCATAGAAATAAGTTTTAAACTGAAAGAAAACAGAAACCTGAAGAGAAATAACCTTTCTGAAATTGAAAAACTTCAGAACTACCATATCTATTTTTTCTCTTCAATTTGTGCTCCGAGAGAGGATAGTATCTAAGTAACTGCAGCTGAGTGAAGTGTATTTTTATTTGTGAGTGATGTCATGATGATGTTGCCAGTATGACTGATTTGGGTTAGACTGCACTGGCAACTCAGCCTAGTGTGTGTGTATATTAAATGTATGGGTGTTTGTAGGTCCTTCTTCATTCATGGAAAAGAAAGCACCGAAACCCATCTAGTGTTTTTTGATGGGTTTTGCTAATTGTATCAGAAAATAAGCTCAAAAGATCCCATTCAGCATTTGAAAATGACACATTTTGATTTCTTTTAAATTACTTTCCTAAGAGTTTTTAAGTCATAATATTCAAGCTCTTGAAAATGAGAGATCCTTATCTTATTTAGGGAGTAAATTCACAATTCAGCTATAATAAGGGCAAGGACAGAGAAACTACAGTTTTCCAGATGAAGCAGTTAGAAGAAAACATTCAGACTAGAACGTTCCTAAAGTCAAGAAGAAATAGCTGCCGGGAAGGGATCATCAGCGTACCCGTATACTTGAAACACTATAAACCTTGGCTACAAAACTAAGTGAGCATCTCTAATTAGAGATAAATAAAATCAGTAAATAAAAATACAATAAAACTATATTAAATCTCCAAAGTTCTTAGAGATACTAGGTATAGGTTCCAAAACTCAGTGTATGTATTTTCTACTTGATTTGGGGAAGATAAACAACTAGTGTTATAAAGCCTGATTTATTTTTTGTTCATACAATCAAAAGGTTAAGAAGTCAATTGCAAAGAGGAGCTCTTACTAGGACATACTGTCCAAATCCTTTTCATTCTGACTTCAGAAGAAAAACAGCGTTCTACAATAAGGAGTGAAAGCTAAGCACCATCAAAATTAGTGGCATTAACTACGTTTCTGATTTTTAATGGGTCTATAGACTTTTGATGCTATTTAAGTCATAATGGGAAATGCATCCTTTGTCTGCTTTGTGCTATATGTGGTTTTCAGATATCATGAACAAGATAATAAGCTCCTAGATCTATCGCCATTCCATTTTGAGTTATGTGGGTAATTATAGTTTACTGAATTACTTCAATGGAAAAAAAGTGATGAGTACTCAACTTTTAACACCAATTCAGTATTATATAAACTCAGTGCACACTTGTATATGTTCAAAGATACATAAGCTGTTCAAGCTGTGATTCTATTATATGCTTTATTCCCATTTTCTAAGGATGAGATTATAAGAAGAAATATGTCAATTTACTGTTCCCTGTGGAAAATATTTTTTTTTCCTTAAGGGGTAAGAAAAAAAATTTTTCTCTCTCAAAATCTGAAATACACGTATATGAAATCAGATCAGATAGAAGACGACAAACACTAATTAAAAAAAAAATCTTGCTAAACCAAATCATCTTATGTATACAATACACAAAACCTCATATTTTACCTTATGTTTGAGTTAAATTAGAAATGAGAAAGTTCTGTTAGCATGTTGCTTATCAGCGCCTATTTGTGAAGGGCTGTAATTTGTCTTGAGTATTTTACGAATGGGAATATTTGCATACATACACTTAATGTTAAAAAAACAGGATTCTTACTACTTCCAGCAACCCTGAGCATTATTATCAGTTGAATAAAGTCCCATACTTGTCTATCTCTTGCACACACATGAAAGCACTCACGTCCTTCTTCCATAATCACAATTATACAGTCTGAAATATGAAACTGTCAGAAATATTGGTGTGTATATGAGCTAGGTCCAAACTTCTCGAAAAAGAAGGAAGAGAGAATACAGCAGTAGTTAATTTCATAAGTAACTTTTTGATCTAACTAGTATTATATTCTCAACCAGCAACAATCAGGTCTCTGATGTGACTTTTCTTTGACAGCTTGTGTTGATTTTTGGTCATTGTTTTCTTTCCACTTTTAGTTTATTTCATGATTAGGTAACCATTATACAATAACAGGGTCCCTAAACAAAATAGGGTGAAGAATTAATGTAATAACAGTACTGGGGATATTTTAGTTAACTAGCTTCACAATCCTTAAAGATATATCCCAAGAAAGAATGTTAACATCTTACAATGTTATAAAACTCTTGAGAGTTTATTATCCCAGTTATATTTTGCTGTTTATCTTTTTTAGCAATCTAGACCAGTTTCCCAAATTTACTACACAGAATCAATAAGTTAAGATAGTAGCAATACTTTCCAGCTAAGAAGTGTCTGGCTATTACAGTATTCAGGTACTGATTTTCTTTGTAACATTGACTAAGATAAAATCATTTAAATTTGATATTATTGACGTAGCAGACCTAGATTTGCTCTATTTTCTGCATCATTTCTTTCATTCTCATATTAGTCTTAGTAGAAGATTCAAGTACTTGATTTCAGCATTTAAAATGACAAGAAACAAAATTTGGAGTAAAACTTTTTCTGTAAGAATAGTGAAAAGCTGAAACAAAGTTTCTGCCCAAGATACCAAACCTCTGATTAGAAGTTTTCAAGAATGTAACTCAAATATCATGACCTTGCATCAGTGAAATGATTAATTAGCAGGTCTGTTGAGAGCTGCTTCAGCCTGCTCTATTTATGTATTACTATACGTACCCTACATGTATTTTTACCATAGATCACACTGTGATTTTTATTTCTATTTTTTTTACGCGGTTGGCACTACAAAGGTTTTGTGCTAGTATGTCTTCAGACAGTCACACAGTCATCTTCAAGGAGCAGCAGAGGCAAGGCTTCTCCCTAAGGGAAAGATTACTTGGAAGCAAGGGTGATGCCAGGAAAGGCTGCGCCCTTACCAATGAGGCACAGACTCACAGGGTCTGACCAGGGTGGTCAGAGCCAGGTGCTGTCAGCAGGGTCCCTCAACAGACATGGGCAAGGCAAAGTGAGAAATCAGGCCTGGGATCCATCCAGGGGACCTGGACAGTCAGGAGCAGCAGGAGGCAGGACTGGAAACAAAGCTACTGTGGAGACTTGAGGTCCATCTAGGGAGCAGGACTAGAGACAGGACTGAACACAGGTACTCCTATGGTGTCACTGGGATCAGCCATATAGAAGTCCTGGGCCCACAGGCAGGGTGGAGGCTGGGCAGCGACAGTCAGGCCTGGTGACGCTCTCAGGACCCAGAAAGGTGGTTGCTATGAGCTTTTCCTTTAGAAAGTTGCAGTGATTTCCCAAATTCAGTTTTGCAGAGGGGGAAGTATAATGACTTCTATTTTATTTACAATTTCTCATGTAACCTTTTCAATCTGAGTAACACTGTCATGTATTTTTTTTGTATCTTTGTATGTGCGTACATATACCCTCCTTCTTTCAGTCATTTCCTAAATATCTGTTTAGGTCACCATCAAAACAAAGACACTAGTGTAAGTGGGATGATCTAGGACTCCCACAGCATAGTACCTGATCTGATCTTCAGAGTAGCAGAGAGTATTTACAGTTTATGGTATTCTACTCTCACTGTAGTGAAGCAGTTAATCTCTGTATCCCTATTTTTTCACAATTCACTTTGTTAGGAAGCTGCATTATATTAAGCTTTATTATATTATTTTGTATTATATTAAATTTAGCTATATTATATTAATTATACTACATTATATGTGCCATCACATAGCCTTATTTTGTCAGTCTGTGTGATTTAATCATATGCATTAATCTGTTAACAAAATATGATTCAATGTGCATAAGAAAACACAAAACAGGACTGGAATTTGTGGGCATTTATGTAGACTGAATTCTGATTCCAAAAGTTTTGCATAATCTTTTAAACTTTTTTGTATCAAATGGAATCACACTTGAGTTCACAAGTACTTTAAAGTATAATGGTGCAACTGGATATATATGTTCGTATATATCAGGGAAATAGTTTGCTGTAATGGGAATACTTAGGGAGATTAAAAAATCGAACCAGTTATAAACTCTTTTTAAAAAAAAAAAAAGAAAACCCTAACCAACTTCATAGCTTAGCATATTTCTTGCTAAAAGTTAGTTCTTACACAAGATTAACACAGAAAGCTGTTAGTTTTCACTGTTTATATGCTAAATCATCTGTGAGTATAAAATGCCATGGAGTTACTATAGTACAGTTAGTGCAGACAGTGGTTGTTCTTTATGGCCTTACATGGGTTGAAGGGATCAGGTCTGAAAGCTCCCTGTGAGATGCTGGACCAGAAGTAACCTTGTCTTCTTTTTATCTTGTCTTCTTTTTATCTCATCATCCCTATTCGTGCTTGACATTTTTATATTATTTGCTCTCTTCACATGATTTTGCAGCTCTTCTGCTCCCAGTATCTTTTTTTTCTTTTTCATTCATGCTTCTCATATATTTTGCAGGATGTACAGCATTTCTGCAGTTCCTTGTGCTTATCTTTCCCTTGCCTAACAAATTTTTTTTTAACTAGTAACATTTCTGTTCCTAATATTGTTGCAGTTTTTAGAACTGACACCCAGGGAATCTTCAGAGGTTCCAACAGTCATACTTCATACCCAAGGACAAAGTTACAGAGCTTATTTTTTGCTGTTCTTCTTTCGGCTGCAGCCGGCAAGAAAAGCGTCACGCGGCCGCCCCTCCCCCCGCCAGGGTGCGGAGGAGAATGGAAATAAACAGTCAGAAAACTGGTGGGTCGAGATAAGGGCAGTTTAACAGAACAGCAAACTAAGGGAACAGTAACAACAACGATACAGAAAAGGGGGATATACAAAAGAAACCCGCAGAATACCACCGCTCTCTCGGACTGCACCACAGCTGAGCCCTCCCTGCCGCGACCGAGTTCCTCCCGTGCCACCCCCTCACCGGAACCCAGCATGACGGCATATGGTATGGAACACCCAGCTCTGTTTGGCCAAGTTGGAGTTGGGTCAGCCCACTCGGCTGTGCCCCTTCCTGGATTCTGGGGAAAATTAACGCTGTCCTGGCCAAACCCAGGACATTATCCACCCCTTATTCCATACCATCTACGTCATGCCCAGGTCCCCCATTGTCCAGTTGATCACCACCACTTCTTCTGTCTCCAGATATCATTCCCTTAGTCTATGGATCATCACTCTAAAGTGTCCGTTGAGTTCATTCAATCCATGACTTTGGGCTCCATCTGTCGTAATGCTCTTCCGTGGCAGGAGAGGTGATGTGTGGTGATGGGCGGTTACTTGCTGCATCCAGAGCTCACGGCTGATGTATCTGGTGCGGCCCGTGCCCACTGTCTGCAGGTTGGAGATGTCGATCTCGATGAAGTTGCTCAGTGCCAGTTGTTGAAAACCAGGTCCAGTCACATCATTGATGTGCTCTGCTAGGTTTTCATCAAAAAGTCCATCCTTCTTTAATCTGGACAATTCTGACTACGATACTACTGGTACAACACATAACAATTATGACAGTGATAACAGACAGTGACAGGGTTATTTAACGATTAACTTTATACAATTTATTTACTTATAGACTATTCTCACCAAAAATCAAATCGCCATGAGGTACACATCGGACTTCCCCATCCTTCCGCATTACCCACCAGGTACACCCAGGTCCTTGAGCAAAAGCAATCACGTGGACGGGCTTGCCTTTGCCCAAGGCAGGACTAAACAAAACCGTCTTCCCTAACATGTTCTGCATGTGCACTACAGGAACTTTATCCCCTCCTATGAGGAGCTGAGGTTTTGACTGGGCAGGACCAGCCCGGTTAGTGGACCCTCTGGTGTTAACCAATCAGGTGGCCTTTGCTAAATGACTATCCCGATTTCTGAAAGTCCCACCCCCCATTGTTCTCCAAGTGGTTTTTAGCAGCCCATTGTACCGCTCGATCTTTCTAGAGGCTGGTGCATGGCAGGGGATGTGATACACCCACTCAATACCGTGTTCTTTGGCCCAGGTGTCTATGAGGCTGTTACGAAAGTGAGTCCCGTTGTCCGACTCAATTCTTTCGGGAGTGCCATGTCACCACAGGACTTGTT
>Ga0065711_1009738_pt1 | contig 15516 bp, 12 predicted proteins | sample Hoacrofraction12_FD_59098 | JGI IMG/M metagenome (GOLD analysis project Ga0065711, IMG submission 59098) | Hoatzin crop microbial communities from Cojedes, Venezuela - Epithelial fraction 12 v2 (version 2) | ecosystem: Host-associated > Birds > Digestive system > Esophagus > Crop | place... | reverse complement strand
TGATTCTTCAGTATCTAGGTCATACAGCAGGCTACCAGCACTACTTGAAAAGCTACAACATAAGTTGATGTACTGTAGCCCGTGATCCTCCTACCCAATCAAGACAAGAAACAAATCAACAAGGGACACAAAATACATGCAGGTGGGGCCAAAAAGGTAGGAGGTAACATTCCGGTTGATAGTACCAAATGTTTGCAGTATGCACAATATAAATCACTGAGGTTTCCGTTTGTATAAAAATAGCTGCAGCCTACTAATGTTATAATATACCTATCTTAACAAAAATGCAGTGCAATGTATTTTACAAATAAATCCTTGTGCACAAATATCCGTGCTGACAGTTAACTGCATGACACTTAGAATTAGTTTTTACCCATCTCTACTTACATTAAACCTTCTCATTTCATTTAAAGATAGAACACTTCAAATATTTATTCCATCCTCCTTTGTTTTTATAAAAAGGTTTCATTGCCACACTCCTATCAATGAGCTACTCAATGAGCTGAGTGTTCCATTTTTTCTATGATTTTGATATTCTGTCATACCTGCAATTCATATTCTATTACTTAGAATGGGCTGGCGCCAACTTAAAAGACACAAATCACAGGTAAAAATAACTTTCTAGGTGATTAATTATGAAGAAATTGTTACAGTTTGCCCAGTTATTACCTCACAGCAGTTTCCACAGAAACCAAAACGATGGTTTTGTTACCAATGAATAAAGATGAGATTGCGTAAGTAAAGGGAAAGTTTCTCTGTTGCTTGGCATACGACAAGTATATCAGTCACGTGTGTTGAAGGATTTAAGCTATCACATCTTGAGCATAATTCGGTAAAAAGCTACTTCCGTCACAATTAAGGTTATGAATTAACCATAAATAAGTGAACAATCCCCCTCCCAACCCAAACTTTATTTTAGAATCTGTTGAATATTTAACAGGTGAAAAGCACAACTAACTATGAATAACTCAAAGCACCAGAAATTAAGATGCAGGAATAGTATATGCTTCTGAAATATCCAGGCCAGATGATGAACAACAATCAAATCCCTCCCTTACTGATTACCTTTTTCTTCAGTCCACTGCAGAATGTCTGCCCATAGATCTGAGACCAAATCCCTTCCCTAGATGCAAAACAGTAAACAGCAAGTACCAAAGTGAATTCTTGAAACAGCTAGAGGAAAAAGACAAAGAAGTAGAATTGTAAAGCTTGTGAAGCCCCAGTTATTGTAGAAGGGGAAACAAATAGCCAGAGACACAGAACTGGACCAGACAGATGTCTTTCAGACAGGCTTTTTGGTTGTGGGTTTTTTTGTTTGTTTTTGTGGTTTGTTTTTTTTCAAGGTTTGACTTGATGGCAAATAAACAGGTATATACAGAACAATATCAAAGAAAAGCTATGTGCTCTGATGTGAATTACTTGACTACTGACACAGGTGCTTTCAACAGAAAAAAATGCCGACCAACTAAAAAAGCAACTAGTCTTAGGATTAGAGTTTAAGTATAGAAGTCATGAAAACAAATTCCTCATGTAAGAAGGCTTTATTTTCAAAAAAAGTAATAGCTTTCAACAACACTGCTGTGTGTCTGTGTCTCTCCTGTTACAGTTTTAGCTGAATTTCAGAAAGCAAGCTTTGTCCAAACAGTCTGTTCCCACACAGCCACAGAACAGTTGAGGCTGGAAGGTACCTCTGGAGGTCACCTGGTCCCATCTGACTGCTCCAAGCAGGGTTACCTTAAGCCGACTGCTCAGCAGCACGTCCAGTTTGGTTCTGAGTATCTCCAAAGATGGAGATTCCACAACCCATTTGGGCAACCTATGCCAGCGTTCACCTACATCCACAACAGAAGTTCTTACATCTGAATGGAGTTCACTGTATTTCAGTTTGTGCCTTCTGCCTCTTCTCTGGTTAGTCGGCACCACCAAGAAGTCTGTCTTCTTTACACCCACCCACCAGGTATTTATGCACGCTGGTAAGATCCCCCTGAACCTTCTCTGCTCCAGGCTGAACAACTCCAGGTCTCGGCCTTTCCTTGTATGATAAGGGCTCCAAGCCCTTCACCATCTTTGTGGCCCTTCAGTGGACCTGCTCCAGTAGATCCCTCTAGAGCTCTCTTGCACTGGGGTGCCCAGCTCTGGACACAACACTGCAGTGCGTCTGACCAGGGCTGAGCAGAGGCAAAGGATCACCTCCCTTGATTTGCTGGCATTGCCCTGACTCATGCTTTGCTGGCTCATGCTCAACATGCTGTCTACCAGTTCCTTCCCTGCAAAGTTGCTTTCCAGCTGGTTGGTCCCCAGCCTGCACCGGTGTATGGGGTTATTCCTGCCCAGGTGCAGAACTTGGCATTTCCCTGTGTTGAACTTCAGGAGGCTGGTGTCAGCCCATCTCTCCAGCCTGTCTAGGTGCCTCTGAATGGCAGCACAACCCTGTGGTGTATTAATCACTCCTCCTAGTCCTGTATCATGTGCAAACTTGCTGAGGGTGTACTCTGTCCCATCATCCAGGTCATACTAAACAGTACTGGCCCCATTAAAGGATGACTGCTGGAGTATACCAGTAGTGACTGGCCTCCAGCCGGACTTTGTGCCACTGACAACAGCCCTTTAGGCCCAACAGATCAGCCAGATTTCAATCCACTGTCTACTCATCTAGCCCAGACTTCCTCAGTTTCTCAATCGTTACGGCAGGCAGAGCCAAAACTCTTGCTAAAGTCAATGTATACAATAGACACTGCTATTGTTTCATCATTGCCAAATATATCTTCAGCCTCTAGCATTGTTGTCCTTCAGTATATACTTCCATCATTTTTTTGCTACATCACAATAAATGCTATTATTTCTCTTGTGAGCCCTAGCCATTACAAGCTGATAACTGAATTACTACAAAAACCTTCGTCAAACACATATACACGCAGAAGCAAGTGAAGTACTACTATAAATGTCTCTAACTTTCACTTCACCTAATCATTATCTCTTTCAATGCACTGGTACTTCAAAATAAATTTTCAAATAACCAGCACAAAATCAAAGGCAGGAGATAAAAAAGCAAACAGATGACAGAGGACTGTGAGCAGATGGTACCCAAACACAAAGAGGGACAACAAGAATGAGGACTGGGGTGGAGAGTAAAGGGAAAGCTCTGGGATAAACCTCCTGTTGTATTATTCACATACAAAACTCCACTGCAATTCAGTCTGGGATTACTTTTTGCAGGCAACACTACACACATGAAGTGCTAGTTGTGGACAAAACGAGATCTCCAAAGAAGTTCAGAGAGCCAGGAAGCCATGAGTCTCAGAAGCTTTCAGGAGTTATGGAAGACAACGCATACGTCAGCTCCAGCTGCCTCATACAGTCTGAGCCCAATGGAGCAGGGTGATGAAGCATCATGTGATAACCTAGAGTCAGGCTTTCTAGAGAAGCAAAGCAATCATTTCGAAGAAAAAAAAAAAACCAACAACACAAAAACCCAGGATGGACTAAATCTAAACACTCTTTCACTATAGAAGTCCAGTCAAAAGCTGGCAGAAGCCTGCGAAGACAGATCCTAAAGCAGCTCACACCTGTCCACGGGTAAGGCCCGAGCAGAGCTATTTGCAGTAAAGGGCAGGAGTCTTCAGATGCCAGGCAACGTGACATGGGAACAAACTGTAGAGTCCAGAAAGTGAAGAAAGGTATTACAGCGTGCACAGAGACTTTTTTTGAAAATTGTATTTTAGGCATGGCATAATTATCCTAAAAAAATAATGTCTGTGACCAGGCTGCTCTCTAAAGAATTCTGTATTTGGCTGCAATCAAGGCAGATGGTTGGGCTGAATACCCTCCCTTTAGCCTAAGTAAAAAAGGAACATTAGCTCTTTACACAACAGCTGTAAAAAAAAAGAAAAAAAAAAAAGAGAGAGAGAAAAACATTGTCCAAAGCACTTACACATCAAATCCAGTCAGACTGTGAAGCGTGTGAAGAATTAAGAATTTTATAAACAACAATTAGAAAATTAAAGAAGTTGGGGGAAACTGTTACAGATATGTATGCCTCTGTGTTTTAAGCAGAAAAAACACCAGCAAAAAATGCTGTGCCTATGATCCCAGCAGAGAGTTGTGTGGGTTTTTTTGGCTGCTGTTTTTCAGGGGCTTAGGGTTTGGTTTGTTTTTGGGGGGTTTTTGGTTTTTTTTTTAGTATAGTACTTGCTAGACAGGCAGACTTGATAACATCAGCAGAATAGCTGCTTGCTGCACTTTGTTTCTACTCTGCTCAAGCAAACAGAGCTCTGTTTACATTCTTTGTAAATAAACAGGACTGCACACACACACACACACACAAATCTCACAACCCTCAAATCACATACTCTATTTCTCTTCCTGAGAGAAGCAACTTGGCAAAGCCTCAAGTATTAGCTAGCTCTTGGGCTCTTATAGTAGAAATAATACATGCCAGGTTTTCTGAATGCAGATGTCAGATAGCCAAATATTGGCTAATACTCATTGTGGGTCTGTGTTTTTTGCCTGCTCAGCTACCTTGCAAAGGAATTGAGCAATCTCTTGATGCTTGCAGGTCAAACTAACAACCGGCCTTCCTGTCCACCTTGGAGACATTACTCCCCTTCTAAACAAGGATATGTGATCGCTTTTTGCCTTTTATAAATGGGCCCAAGAAATATTTTTTCATTGCTACTGTCAGACAGCTCTTTTCTGGACCAGAGCACAGAGGCAGGATGTCTAGTCTGAGTTGGTTTAGGCTCCAGAACTCCTTACTATTATTACGTGTCTCTGTGCCATCTTACCTTGAATGGGCTTTGCAACCAGCGCAGAGGACAAGTTCAGCAGAGTTGAGTAGCACTACTTGCTTGCGGCCATTGCTGAGCTTTGCCTTCCTTAGATGTATGAGCCTAACATCCCCAGCAGGTGTAAGTCCAAAGCATAGAGTATATATTTAACGCATTGTAAGAAGATACCTCACTTTTACTTTCCAGAAATATAGGTCTGTAAACTGAACATAAGTAGTAAACAAAACTCTGCAATACTAAATTTCCATGAGACTGAGAAATAGTAGCAAAGGAATTGTGCATTTTGTATCCTCAGCTGATTTTAATCTTTTGGATGCCCATGTGAGATGGCCAAAAATCCAAACAGACCTAGATTTAGTTTTGACAGGTGCTACTAGGCCCCTGGGACACCAGTGTTAGGTTATCTGATTAAAGACTAATCATAATAGAAACAGATCCAGCAAGGACCAGTGGAAAAACAATCCGGTAGAGAAACCCTAACAATCTAATCAGTGAAAATGGAGCACCTGAATCAGCTACTCCCAAGACCATCAATTAGACCATATTCCCTCAGTGTGAAGCCTACCAAGACGAGTCAAGGAGAAAACACCCCAGAAGCACATTGAAAACTAAAGGTTATTGCCTTAAGGGATACAGGACTTATGGGATGCAGGAGGAAGAACATTTTGGGATTGTGTAAAATTTACCACCAGATTGTGAGAATACACAAGACATTCTGAAATGTTTAGGAGAAGGCACTAGAGGTGGAGAAAGACAGGGATAAAGGTGGATTAAAGGAGAAACAAGTATGGGAAAACAGTAGGGAAGATGGATAAACTGGACAGGTCCAGTGCAAATGGGTGGCTGGTCAGTGCACTTGTCTGACTGAGCCCTGCCCTTGATCACGACAGCGTATCCCATATTGTCATAAAACCCTATTTCTGTCCTCTTTGTGGATGCACGTTCTATTCTGAGCGTGTATGTGTGAACTCAAGCCAACTTCAAGCCAGGCTGGTCAGCAAGTAGCTAACAGGTCCAAGTACCAGCAACTGGAGTGAGAACACAAACCTCAGGTGCTCACAGGTCTAGGTGCCAACAACTGGGGGACACCAAGGGGTCAAGACTTCAGTAACTACACAGACCATTTAAAACTGGCTACTACGGGGACCCATATAGCATCTGTGTCAGTTTCTCTGAAAATCCCACTACTGGACTTGCACCCTGAGGAACTAGAAAGGAGGAACAGGACCGGGCTGTCCATGCAGCTCTTTCTCGAGTGCTCTGTGCGTGCTTATGTGGGTACCAATAAAAGCACTGGTTTGAGTCTCTTGATCTGTGTGGCCAGCTGTGTATGCATTGTCTGCATGTGAGTGTGTGTGCACACACGCACACCTTCTGGGAACAAGGGTTCAGTTGGATTACTGGCTGGACCTGGAGACGCAGAACTGCAGCAGCTTTGCACTTACCTATTTAGCTGGGACAGGAGGTATGCCCCTGGGACCCAAAGCCCTCCACATTTGGCTACCTCTAACAACTGGCATGGCTAAAAGGATGCACACCTTCAGCAAGTTTCTTAGCAAAGCTATCAGTAACACTTTCAAGGGGAAGTATATAAATTTGCCTTAGATTTGAGTTCAGGCTGTCCTTGCATTTACTGGAACACACTCCATGCAATTTTGCTAAGGCATTTTGTAAACCACTGAGTATTGAAATGATAGTGAAAAAACGTATTGGCATTCTCAGCCACCATTCTACTTCAATTGCATGTCCTCGGGTTCTTTTAATAGCCCTTGAAATTCCTTTGTGCTAAACACGTTTGAAAGGAATCTTGACTGATTCCTTCCTCTGTGTTTCCTTTTCAAGTCAAGACTCAACTGTACATCGTTTTAACAGCAGAGTAACAGAAATAAAGCAAAAATACAGGTGAAAAAGTAGATGTAAATTAAGTCACAGGAATATACTACATAAAGTTTGCCTTGGAAAAACTTGTGAACAGATTTCCATAAAGAACAACAGCACCTTTAAATACTAGCGGTCCGCACAAAAAAAATCTTGCATTCTCTGGCAGCATACTACAGCTGGGGTTCCCAAGGAACAGGGCCTATGATAATTCATTGTCTCAGTAATCCTCCCATAGATATCAAGAGTACTTGTGAGAAAGAGGAAAACGTTTTTCCGTGATCACCAATAATTTCTTCGTAAGTTTTGCATTCTTTCACTTCTGGTGTGATACATACGCATTCTGAGGAAGGCTGTATCTTTTTTTATTTGGCTTTCTAAACCGATAGCCTGAAGCATTAATTGCCTGGGAAGGAGCCAAGTGAGACTTCAAACTAAGTATATAAAGACTATTTGTACTCCTATTTATATTAGAATGAAACATTTAACTGACAAAAACGTACTTCAGAATCACTGTGGTTATATCATCTTTTTCAGATCTCTTAGGGAAGTCTCAGTCCAAAGCTGTATTACCATCTTCTCAGAAGCAGATGCTTCTCATAGCTAAGACACCAAGCAGCAGTGGAAACTCCTGATTCTTGTCACATTCGCAGTAGGAGCTGTCAGAAAGGCTTTACGGTGTCATACTGGGGATGACAAAGCACCACTCCAAGGAAACCACCACACGTGGTCTCTTATGGGTAAGGTAATCCTTTTATAGAAGGATTCATAAAGAGCAGACTTAATTCCAAACATCTCCCATTCTAGTTCATGGCACGGAATAAACAGAGGTTGATATGTCTGTCTGGTATGCGGGCTTGCTTCTGTGGACAGTGGCCATAGCAGCCGAAGATGACAGACGACAAGAATTTGCAGGTCCTGATGCTGGATACAGAATAACAAAACAGCTGTCCACTGAAACCCATAGGAATTTCAAACCCCTTTTCCACCTCCACAAAAAAAATCACTGCTGGATATTCTGATACAGTGGTTATAAAAGAAAATAATACTGTCTCTCTGTAGTAGCATTAATGACAAAAATAATTCTCCTGGTTTCTGCCACAAACACTGCTAATATTTAAGCTTTGACAACGCAGAACAAACACGTAGCTTAAGAAGAGTTTCTGCATCAATATGGTCGTCTTTGCCCCCCAAAAAAAGATATACACTACTCTATTCCCATGCACAGTAGTACTGAGCAACAGAAGTGAGGACAAGTCCTTGCCTTCTTCAGAAGGCTGTGAACATCCCAGTAGACTTAGGGCACAGGAAGTTGCTTCATGAAAACAAAGCACTGAACTCTTAAAACGTTTCATGTTACTCCAATGACATTTTGCCAAATAAGAAGCAGCTTTAAGAAATTCTCCTCCCTTCCACGGAATTATGCTGCTCCAGGTTTTGGAAAAAAGGTCTTCAAGATTAACCAGCACAACATTAAAATACAGATGTCTCACAACCTTCCGAAAGAAGAAAATACGATCTTTTAGCAAATGAGGGTATCACCAATTTACAGTCATTTGTTGTTTTAGCAGACAACAAGATAAAGTCAGAATTAGGACACATCTATCAGTGCAGAGAGGTTATTTAAAGTGCCTTCTGAACATCCTGTTAAACACAACGGCAAACATTTCATACAAACCGAACATCTGCATGGGATGTGGTTCTGGTCTTGAACACTGTCCAGTCATGGAAGAGAAGACATCAACCAGCCTGACTGACCTAAGGCTATAATCAGAGGAGGAAAGCTACATAGAAAAACTTGGTAAAGAACTGGCAATCCTTTGTTTGCAGCCTATGTAACAGGCGGAGCTTGGAGCTGCATGTTTGGTTCATAATTGGAGCTTTAAAAAACACATAGAGAAAGAGGGAGAAGCAAAAGTAAGGGAAACAGCAATTCACCATCCCCCTAGCCACAATCAGCAGCACGAGTGTGGTAGGCATCCCAGATGAGATGACTTTCATATTTGTTTTTAAGGTAACAGTGACTGGATTTCGTCAGAGCGCTTACCGAAGCCTAAGGGCAAGTCTTGAAGAAAATACAGAAACACCTGAGGCAGATACAGGCTCAGGAGTGTAAAATTCCTAAAGACTGAATTAGTAAAAGACCTTCTGGTCACAACACCCTTTGGACAAAAAAGGTATTTTTCCATCAAACAGAAAGACTGATGTATCTCCTCCGAACTGTATGGCAGGATCCACGGCAACTCACCAGCTAAGAGCTGGCACAATTTACTGATAATATGCTTATAATACATAAAATATGCAACAAAATGGAATGCTTAAATTGGCATGCATTTGCTTAACTTGTTGCTTAGCATCTCTTGGTAACTACATCAATTGCAGATCAATGAAAATACACGAATTGCATCACAGTAAATTTACTGAATTATATGAACATCTAAATATTTTATTATTCATTTTTAAGTATATAATGTGAAGACACAGAAAACCACAAATTAATTTATCCTGTAACACAGCACAGCGACAACAGAAATGTAGTCTCATCTGGCATAGGTACACATTGTTTTACGCAATCTATCAGGTAATGTTCCCTTACCATCTGTCTAGGGGCCTGGTGTGGACATTTTAGTGACGCCATGATTAAGACCGTGATTAGGCAAAAAGTTTCAAGTCATGAAACAGACTGAATATGTAATACAAAAAGCTTTGCTTAAAATGGCCTGTTCCTTTTTTGCTGACATTTCACCCCGCAGTGGAAATGGAATACATGTCTACCTTAGAAAGAGAAAGTACATTGTTCAAGTCATAGTTTTCACATTTTTTACATACTTTTTTCCTTTTTTGCCATTAACTAACTGTGTTCTAATCATCACTGAATTGCTTGAATTAGTTTCCAGGGAACAGTTCTCATACAGGAAAATCTCATACAACCCCCCACCACGTTCAATCTCTCCTTTTCCCAAAGTTCTCACTTCAGTTCCAACATTAAGTGCCAAAACCTGAGATTTGTGTTTTCAGAAGGTATATTAGAAACCTCTCTGTAATAAATATATCACAAATAACTGCATGATGAAAAGCTCTTAGAGATAAAAAAGAAAAAAAAAAAGAAAAAATATCAAGTAGTGTACAGAAGATCATCTGAATAGTAGTGATACTAAGGATACATTTCACTTGTGATTAAATATCAAAGTACATGATTTTCTTACATATAGCAGAAATTCCAGACAGACACAAACAGTGCCTATTCAGAGCCTGAAAAAAAAAATACACTTCAAATTCTAAATCTTTTCAAAGCCTACCGATGAACTGATACAGGCACAATTAGCTCTAGAAAGAGTGCAGTGTCCCCTAAAAATATCACCTCGAATGAAAAAGTTGCTCCACAAGTAGCTGCTTCAACTTAGGCTATTTCCCTTCCCCCTCCCCCCCAGCACAACGGCACGCTGCAGCATTCTTGTCTCTACATCCCCTTCATACTTCACTTAAAAGCCTTGTACACTAAGACAGTGAGCCTGTGAAGCCTTTAATATAAAAAAATATACAAAACATAGGGTTTATTTTGGTCCAATTTCAGTAACCTAAAATTAAGTATCCAGTCTAAGACAGCTATACAGGCAAACTGTCACCAAACAGTTCGGTGGTGGAATGAAGTGCCTCCCTGGACAAACAGCTTAGGGCCCACATTAAGATAGGATAATTTCCTCCCAACTTCTGAGATAAAATACAACAAACAGCAGTACTAGCTTGCAATTTTGGAAAAAAAGAGAAAAAAATATACACTGTTCATTGTTATCATATATTATTTTAAACAAAATTGAAAAATTACAGTTGCATGACTACTAAAAATAAATTTGAACCGCCCTGAAACAGAAGCTAGGCCATTTTTTTTTTAAAGTGTAAGAGAAAAGTGAAGCAGGAGACAGCTAAAGAAAGGATGGTATTTTAAAAATGTGTATAAAAGTTAGTGGAATTGATGAAATAGTTACATTATTCTGCTGATTACTTTTTTGTTTCAATGTTAGTTACATAAATAACAACAGAATTATTCTCTTATAATTACCTGTTATCTAACAACTATTCCAAAACATTTATCTGACACACAGCAGTATCAGCTCATACTGAATGTTGTGAGCTGATGGTTCTTCTACTTTTAAACGTGGTTTATTTCTGTACTTCATTACAAGTGACACTTCTGCCTTAGGAGAAGCAGTGCATCCACAATTAAATTAAATTTTAAAAAAGGAAAACACACACAAAATCAGAACAAAAAAATTTCCATGTTAATAAAACTGAAGGAATCCTTCAGCATCATTTGTTTCACAATGCCTCTTAGATCAACTAACATGAGGTCTCTCCTTAGAAAAGGAAGCAGACAGCACCCAGTCTCCATCTTTTTTCTTCCTCCTCATTATTTTACATTTCTTTCTCATTTACTTTATCCCTGACTGCGTTCTTGGCATGACCTGATGAAGAAACCATGTAAAAGCACCGAGAAACATATTAATTTGCTCTGCAAAGCTAAGTTACAAAGAGAGAGTGGTATACAAAGCCCAAGGCTAAAAAGCCAAAAAAAACCCAGTTATCCTTGAACCTTTCCTGCACCACCCCACCCCAAATACTTCTGTACACATTGAATAACACAGACTTTGCTGTCCTACTGTCATTTGAAAGTATCTTCCCTTTACCGCTATTTATAAATCCCCTCAAAATCATGAAAATCAAATTATACACACACAGGTTATCTACTTTAAGACTGCTCATGAATGGCTGCTGTTATTTTTTTAAAAGAAACACTGAAGCAGAAATTCATTTTAAAGAAACGTGCATACACAGCCTTTGCAGAAAGACAGGAAAGAGCAGGTCAAATACTTCAGACTTATCGGCCTTGCTCATAACCTTTACCAGTAAATAACCTGTGGTCAAACTGCCTTGCTAAGATGACATAAATATAGAATCCAAAATCAGAGCTAAAAAAAATACCAAGTTCTCTGTCCTAAAGTATGAAAAAGAAAAACCCTACATACATTAGGTTCACGGTCTAAGGAGTAGAAATTGATCCAGGTGGAAAAACATTTTCTCAAGATGAAACAGAAACTTGCAAGGAGTTCCACAAAGCCTTTACAAAGGCAAAAAAGAATATCCGCACAGCTGAAAGGGTTGACTATACTGTACATGTGAAGGGTGTGTAACTTGTACAACCGAAATAGAAGTATTTTTGCTTTCTTTGAGGTTTCTTGAAAGACCATCCTCCTCCATCTGGCTGCTGCTCCTTGGTTTCTAATGACATTTGCAAGGCTTGGACAAGTAACCTCACACAGCCTCCACTGAAACACAAAGAAAGTGGGGGTACATGGTAGTTAAATTACTGTTTATTAGATAAAGAAACCAGGCTTGTGTCACATTGTCAGCATGCTGTTGGAAAACATTTCCACGGTATACCTACAGCTCAGACATCCAAACAAATCAATTCAGTGTAACAAGTTACAGTAGGTTACCTGATCCGCCGTAACCGTCCATGTGCACACACGCATCTGCAGTTGCCCGAGTTACCTTATCAACAAGGAACGAGGACTTTGTCACAGGCTGCTAACAAGTACACGGGCAGCATCAACTACTCAGAAATTTAGGACTTACAGATGCTGTCTGATTGCGTCTGCTTAATGAAACAGCCTATAACACACCTAAACCCAGATATCTCATCTCCCCCCATCTGCAATGACAGTTTTTCTAAGGGGGAGGAAAGGGGAACAGAAGGCTGAATCTCACTATGAAAAATATCTCAGGTGTGTATTAACACACCTTTTCAAAGCTGTAACATCTTTAACACCTCAGAGGATCCTCAACAAAAAGGTTCATCTCCCTTTCTTGCTAATGTCTCATAAAAGCCTCTTAAAAACACAGCAACCAACTAGCTTAAAAGAATGCTGCAGGATTTCTAACATGTTGAGCTTCCGTAACAGCCAAACCATCCATTATATTCCAGCTTCCTTCTCATCACTTTTTTCCTCTAGGGTAGGGTAACATGTAGAACTCGCCAAGTGAGCAGGAAAACCTACAAACACTAAACTGCCCTGCAAAAACAAAGACCAACCAAAGAAAGAGCCTAGTAATGGGCTTCTCCCTCATTCCTTCTCTATTCCCATCTCATCAGTTTCTCTAAATGCACCGAGTGCCTTGTCTCCCCTCCGCTCCTGCTACGTGAGCACTGTCTAGCAGCTTCTGCTAGTGTGTAAAACAAGAAACAAGCCATGGACCCTTTCAGATCTTCTACCCGGTGAACTCCAGCTTCTCAAAAAGTCCAACTACTAAGAGCAAGGGTAAAAATTGATAAGAAAAAAAAAATTCCAGGTATGAATTCCCTTTCTGTGTTTGCCAAAAACATGCATATTTTCACATCTGTATGTTATGAACATACACTGCAATTTTGCTATACAGCAGACTGAGGACAGTTTAGCAGCTCAGACATTCAGTTATGTTGGGTTTTTTTTTAAAATACCTTATACAGTAATTTTGAAAGGGCCTTGAAAGGAACTGGCAGCTAATAGGACAGACAGCTCTGTTTCATAACAGCTTGCAAAAAAATTCAGCCTATTTTTAGATAAGTGAAAAGAATGTGGTTATTTAAAAAAAAAAATCTCAGATTCTATATAAAGTTGTTTTCATTTATAACTGACCACATAAATTGTGCAGCTGATGTGTCAAATCAACCTCCAGATGAACAGCACCACACATTTAAATCCTCAAAAGGAATCTATGTACATATACAACATTCACATTCTAATGTTTACTGCAAGATAATGCATCACTGCTATAAAATCTTAATTTTTAAATGAATGGCATTTAAATGGATCTCAGACAAATGCACCTTTTCTAATTAGTGTTATAATCCTTTACAGGGACCTATTTGCTCAGGACTACCGTTAGTTCAACCGTGAGCATGTTTTGCTCAAAACCAGACTGATCAGTTTTAGGGTGCTGCATAACATTCATGTTGATAAAATAAATATCTGTATGATGCACTGAATTCCACCCTCCAGCAATGCCAACCAAAGCCTTTCCAAAAATCAAGTTAACACCTGTTTCCTTTACTATTTTCACCCCATCATCCTCTCTGTTATCACCACCATTATATTAGTCTTGTATTTTAAAATTTTTGGCAACAGGCTGCGATAGAGGTAAACAAATTAACATTTTATTTCATTAGTATTTTTTAAATAAATAAATAAATAAATAAAATCTCTCTCAAAGCACCTCTTGTATCTCTCCATTTTGGAAAGGTGACTTAACAACCCATTCCCCCCCACCATTTTCTGTATTGCTCATTGCTGATATTTTGTTATACTACAGCTGGTGAAAGGCAATGCAGTTTGCTTCTAAGCATTTTATACAAATACACTCAAATTAAATCGCTCATTTTGTTTTTTAAAACCACACATGCCACACAGCACTCATTCATTTTGAAAGACGTCTTTTAGACTGTTTCCTTAAGACAGCTTTCAGTTCGTTATCATGTCTTTCTATGCTGAGCCATTCAATAAAATATACTTTAAATAATAATTTCAGCTAAATTTCAGCACATTTTCAGTGCTTAAAATTAATAATCACTTTTTTTCTGCCAACGTTCAATATTAAAATGGCAAAACAGAACATTTGTATGGTCTTTTGCATACAGCCAAAATGATTACCATTAATAATTTGGGGGGAAAAAAGGTATTATGCTGCTCTGGATTTAAGTGATTTTGAAAATCAAAATCTCTCCTGAAATTCAGTCGCAAGGAAAACAGGAGTGAGCAGGGCTAGATCATTTAAAATCAACAAAATAATCACCAGGAGGTTATTTCACGCCAGGAAACCTCATGTGCATTCAGTACCTCAAAATATTTCTTTAAAACGAAACAGTTACTTGAAATCGCAGCAATCTGACTGACAGACAAAATAACCGCTTTAAAAACACTTCTGAGTCATTTCGTCCTTACCTGCAGGCACGAACCATGGCTGCGTGCAGCGACTGCTCCATTCCCCAGCACAGACTTGAACCAGGCTCACATCTCCCTCCCAGAACGTGACTAACCGGAGGATCTGCGGCTCCCCAGGCACCCGGCGAAGGACACTCCCTTCCCACATAACAGGGCACGGAACGCTTCCCCCAGTCACAGCTCCTACGCGCCTACGCCGACAGGAACCCTCCGCAGCCGCGGAACGGCCCGCAGCACCACCACAGAGACGCGAGGTCCGCAAACCCGCCGCTCGCCTGACAGCGGGAAGGGGCCGGCCCGGCAACCCCGGCCGGCAGCGCGCCCGGGCGCCGCTCGCATGCTGCAGCCCAGCAGGCTTCACTTGGGGGGGTAACAAATAAATAAATCAACACATCTCTGCAAAAACGCACCAAGCTTAACCAAAAAGAGAGGCGGGAGTGGATGCGGCACAGTAACCGGCATGCAGCACGCAAAGGACGCTGGCAAACTTGACAAGGGGGAACGCAACAGCCCTGCGCCGCCGCTCGGCAATGGCACGCCGCGAACCGCTCATGCAGGGGATGCAGCCGTACCTTTCTGAAGAGGACGACTTCTCAGAGTTAACTGACATCAGCAGCTCAATCTTCTGCTTGATTTCTGGAAAAATCAGAAGATATTCACCACCGAGACCGCCCTCGCTCGCTCGCTCGCTCTCCGAAGCGCCGCGAAACACAGGGTCTGAGCTCCCCGAGCGCTTTGTTCGGAAGGAGGCCGCGGCGCTCGCGCGAGGGCCGGCCCAGCCGCGCTCTGAGGGGACGAGGCGGGAGGCGGCGGGCCGGGCCGGCCGCGCACATGACTGGGCACGGCGGCGGGCGGAACCATTCGGCGGGCGGGGG
>Ga0065711_1007368_pt1 | contig 15516 bp, 12 predicted proteins | sample Hoacrofraction12_FD_59098 | JGI IMG/M metagenome (GOLD analysis project Ga0065711, IMG submission 59098) | Hoatzin crop microbial communities from Cojedes, Venezuela - Epithelial fraction 12 v2 (version 2) | ecosystem: Host-associated > Birds > Digestive system > Esophagus > Crop | place... | reverse complement strand
AGCACTGCAGATGGGGCCTCCCCAGGGCAGAGCAGAGGGGGAGGAGAACCTCCCTCGACCTGCTGCCCACACTCCTCTTGATGCACCCCAGGATCCCATTGGCCTTCTTGGCAGCCAGGGCACGCTGCTGGCTCATGGTCACCCTGTCGTCCCCCAGCACTTCCAGTCCCTCTCTGCAGAGCTGCTCCCCAGCAGGTCAGCCCCAGCCTGTACTGGTGCCTGGGGTAGTTCCTCTCCTGGTGCAGGACCCTGCACTTGTTTAATTTCATCAGGTTGAACTTCATCAGATCGTCCCGTGTTGCGGGCACTTCTCGGTTCCGGTTCGTCACTGAGTGGAGGAAACAAAGGTTATGGCTGCCCCATTACACCTCTGGGAAACCAACCCGGCCCGTGCAGGCTCTGTCCGTCTGCTACACGTTAACCACGCAGCGTTTCTTGGGTGGCACCGGGCAGCTTGGCATCCGAGTCTAGCAGGAGCCGTGGCACTCAGCATCTTTCCTCAGATTTTCAGTTCAGAGAGGGGGGCAGCCCACTGAGGCGAGCTGTTCAGATGTCTGACGTGGTAAATGGGGACAATCTGCAAAAGCGATTTAACAGCGCTGAGTCACCCTTAAAGCCATTCATTAACAGCAGTGCTTCCAAGTGCTTTTTTTCCCTTTGCTTCTTAAATAAAACAGGGAAATTAAATGCAGAAATGACTGCTGATTTCTTGACTTGAATACTGCATAAATGTTAGATTTCCCTTTAACTCACACATTCTGTTTAAAATGAAAGCAGGCGTTGTAGTTACATGTTTCCTGTTTCTCCATATTCAGAATTTTAGTCTCACTGGCTGTTCCTTTTAGGTTTCAAGATTTCCTCCAGTCCTGCTAAACACCATAGGAAAGTAATCTGAAAGTCAGGAAAAAAGGGATTTAAATCTCAATCAAAGAGAATTAAGTATAACCAAGTGAGTAACAAAAATGTTTGAAGCTTATGGCTTTGTTTTGATTTTTTTTGCAACTCGTAATGATCCTGTTTTGTAACAAGAATAGCAACTAAGTTTAGATCAAGGCTGTTAAATGAACTGTATAATCACAACTGATAACAGTAGGAGAAAAGTGGTAACACAATATTACTGGTTTAAACCTTGAAATTACTCCATATACAGCGCCCTGGTCTCCACCATCTCCCTGTCTCTCACCCACCCAGCTTTGGCCCTGGTCCCATTTCCGATCTTCACATACATATATATTGCATTTCTTCTGAAATTCAGGAGGAAATTCAAAGGAATGAGTGAAATTAATGGTCGTGTAGTGATACCGCAGGATGCCCCCTCCTATCTTTTGCTATTCTTCACCCTGCTCGGGGATTACATTGGTTCTTCTGTTGAGTTGCCAGCAGAGGGAAGCAGAAAGATATTTTAAACCCATCGTTATCCCAGCCTGCACCCTGCAGGGTTTCTTAAGTCCGGCCAAGACTCACAGGTGCCAAGGGCCTCCTGGGCTTTCTGGCTCCAGCTTTCAAGCTGCTTCCTCTGCTGGTGGAAAGAGGATGCCCACGGCCCCTGCTGCCAGCCTCCTGCTGTCTGGGGACTATGTGGTAACCCCAGAACTCGGAAAATTAAGTATATTAAGAATTTCTGGAACTTTGTGTACTGGGTATGTAAAGTAGGTAAATCAAGGAAGTCTTTGGCATCTTCCCTCTTTCTTCTTGTGCCTTTGGCATCTTCTCTTTCGTCTCCTTCCTTTGATCTCTTCCTCCCTGCTTGTCTCTCCCATCTCAGCGATATCAGGAGCGTATTATCTCAGGATTGAATAACAGCAATCAAGGACGTAAAGGACAAAAGATGAGGGAAAATGATCAAGGTAGAGAAGTTGCTTAAATACCTTCTGTAGGCGCCATCAGTCTGCCTGGTCAGCTTCCAGGAGTTCCAGATGACCTGATGCTAAGTTCTGACTAAAAGAGAAGAAGCAGAGTCTTGAGGTAGCTTCACAAAGCACTCCCTTCTCTTTGAGAATTTCCTGCTTGAAGGGCAGAGTGGGCAGGAAGCCAAACCACAAGCTACACAAGGGCTTGGCTGATTCTTGCTTAAGTTTTATCCCTAGAGAAAAGTTACTGCACCAGGTAGGGGAGGGGAAGCATCAGATCCATTAACAGTAGGCCATTTGGGGGCTGCTGGCTTCGCTTCCTCCACCAAAAGCACTTGACTCTGTCCTCTTCAGCACAAGCCGTTTTGGAGCGCATTCCTTTAGCAGGGTAGTCAGGAATAAATGCCAGTACATGAAGTTTACCCACTTGTAATTTAGGCACTGTAAAGAGCTTATTTGCTTCTTACTACCTGACCTAGAATACCTAACAGGTGACTTGACCCACTTTTGTAGCTCTGTCAGTTTACCACTGTCTTCACACATCCCTATGGGTACCGAACACTGGGTTTGCAAGGTGTTTCCGACAGACTTACCTCGCAGCTCAGTGCCCCCTTGTCTTACCAGAGTACGATTCAAAGGGCACAGAGCTGTGCAGTCACTTTAGCGGGAGGTAGATTTCCCAGGGCGTGTAGATGTCTAATCTCCAATTACTTTCAGCAACACTGAGGTGATGATGGGCATGCCAAACCCGGAGCTGGCTGCCTTGGATGGGAGCAGGGCTCCGTAGCCGTTTCCCTGACACGTGCTGTCCTGGAAGGCACTAATCAAGAACGTGCTGCTGGAGTAGTAACTCCCCTTTATGGGGCAGGACTGAGCATGGGACTCCATCCAAGCCGCAACAGGCTGGTCAGCAGGAGCAGCCCAGCCTGGGCAACACGAGGGAATGGAGCTTGCAGATGCAGTTTTTTATCAGCTGCTTTGGAAACCTGCTGCAATTTTAATAGCCAGTGCTAGTAAATTGGACCAATCTTGCTTTCCTCGGCACAACCCTCTTGTCCATGGAGCACAGGGTGGAGAACCTCAAGCACGTGGCAGGGCTTCCACATGGCAGGGCCACGTGGAGATGCAAGCTGAAGACCAGAGCAGTGCAGTGTCTGTTCTGCTTCTAGTTCTGGGGGTTGATAAAAACCAGCTAGCTCAGGATCCCTGCCTGCTCTGCGCGGACAAGCCCTCAGACCACATCTCCAGAAATCTCCTCCTGTAAGCTTGGCGTCCTAGGAGTATCACGAAGGGGCTGAAGTGAAACGCAGTGTAAGTCAGAGCAGCTCTGCTGAAATTCCCGGAGTTGCATCACGTACCTCAGCTTTTGGTTTGTCCTGGAGCATTTTGCTACAAAGAAAAATACGTGGAAAAGATTATTTGTGACCATCTGCTTTATAATTCAGGTGACATTTTTATGAGGAAGGCCAAATCCACAAGGATTATGTGTGCAAATAGCAAGAACTGGAGACCTGGGCCCTGATTCTTTGCAGTGCTCTTCCAGTTTTGATGAAAGTGGCACATGTTTGGATTTTATTATTTTTAGCACCGTGGTAGCACTGTTACACTTGTCCATGCATGTAGCAAGAAACAGCTCAACTGCAGTGGAAAAACAGACTGGTGAAGTGATTTGCCCGTGATCTCACTATAACTCAACAGCATCTTCTCCAGCAGACAGCACTGCCTGCCCACTCCCATCTATTCTTCCCCTTAGTCTACTCTTTTGCAAGACCCAGCAAAGCAAGAGCCTCCATTCTTCTCCCTGCCATTTCTGGTTGTTTCTTAAGGAGGAGCGAGTCATTCCAGGGTTGTTGCTGCTGTGTGGACATCAGCCCAGCTCCTGCCTGGAAGGTGGCTTTTAATCAGCCATGTACTCGTCCTGTGCAGGCTTCCATTTCCCCACTTTTAACCTTGCATCTTTCCCGCTCCTTCTTGATCCTGCAAAAACTTCCACACAGTTAAATGCCTTCATTCAGCTTTGTGTCTTTGCCTGAGAGGAACAATGCCCAAACTACTTTATTTTCTCCTCTCGACCACACATTGCCTTGTTCTTCAATCCCATGCATCCCATTCTCTTTCCCTCGCTGTTATTCCTGCGCTATTTTGGGGGGGCATCTGGTCAATGTCAGAGTCCAACTCTGAAGTCATCGAAACAGGAACTAAGTCACTTCCAGCTACTTCCAGATTATTTTCCATTGGTAACTGGAAGACAAGACAGTTAATGAAGTTCACATAATGGTAGAATGCTCTTAAAGATCAGGAACTTCAGCTCTTTCCATCCTACATACTGGAATAATTTCACATTTATGTTAGTACAAAGCTATTTCTTTCATCTTGTATGGTCCCAGATCTCCCAAATCCCACTCTTTTTTCTGGGATTGGCAGAAGTAAGGCATACTACCAAGGGCATTCAGCACGTCATGGGACCACATCTGAAAAGCTGGAGGTATCATGTACCACACAGCAGGTTTTGATTTATTTGGCTCTATAAATAGAATCCCACCCAGTCCTCTTTTTGAAAAGCCCAGAAAGAGAACAGGGCCAGGAAAGGTGTGGTGACTGGAAATAATGCATTCTGCCCGCATGCTGAATTAATTAAGTCCAGCTCAGATGTTACAGGTGAGATTTCAGATTTGCTGTGGCTCCCAGTTGATACAAATTGCCATGCAGATGTTAGAGAAATTTGATCTTCCTCACACTCAGAAATATTCAGTTTTCCGTGCAACAGGAGACTTGCATTAAAAGATTATAATTTTGAGACAATGAAGACGCCTACCTCAATGTGCAATTACAATTAAAGCATAAAATTCAGGGGTGCACGTGATGACTTGGAAAATTATACAGGAAATACAATAATACCATAATTGACGCTGCTGGAGTGTTATGTTTGCTTCTGGCCACTCTAACTCCAAAAAAAAGGCTACAGCAGAAATAGGGTCAATTTAGAAATAAGAGATATGATCATTAGAGTCCCAGTAAAGACTGAAAACGCTGAAGAAGTTTCATTTAGAGAGAAGGCAAATAAGATGGTGTGAAATGAACGTGAGAGAATTAAGAAAAATGAAATAGTAAGCTTCTCCCGTATCACATAAACCAGAAGAATATCAGCATAAACTTAAAAACCAATAAATTTAAACTTGAAAGAAGGAGGTAATTGTACAGACAATGTTCATTCTCCATTTGTAAACTGGGGTGATAGTTTATCATGAAAGCAGTTGGACCAACAAATACACAAATAAAAAAAAAGTAGTTCCTTTGTGGAACTCACAGCCATCAGGGCCAGTAAGACCAGTTGTAAGCGAGGTTTAAAAGTTGTTTAGGTACATATGGACTGTGTGGACCATTGCTCTCTTCCAGCATCACTGTTCTCAGAGTTATCCCTAAAATAATTGGTCTGTTTTGGTCCCTGCTCAGAAAGGTGAAGGATGTACTGGGGAAGGGAGCTGTCCCATGAGCAGCGGTGCGAGCCTGTGCCTGTGTCTCGTTGTGTTTGCCCCAGGAGAGAGGTAATGAATACAGCTTGGTCAACACGCGTGATATTTCTCTTGGCAGAGTGAAACCCCCAGTCCAGGATCCCATAGTGTCCCTGCTCAGTCTGCAGAGATCAACAGCACCTCATTGTCCAAGAAAGGGACGGGATACTTCCCGTCACGGGTAGGAGAAAGCATTCGATTCCAGACCGATTTCCAAAGCTGCTGGAGTCACCTTTGTATTGGCTTCAGCGGACTGTGGAGCTGGTCTGTAACTGACTCTGCTGACTGTGTCTGCAGCGCCTGTTTAGTGTTGTATTTGGGGTGTTTGTAGAATCCAGCCAAGAAGGAAAAGGAGTGCTCATTGCCAGACAGTTATAATTCAGGAGGAAGTCCAACAGCTATTCTAAGCTGCGTTTTCATACGCTCTTACCTTTTAAATTTCTGCTGGGGCTGAAATTTCCTTTGCTCAGTCTCACCCCAAGGTGGCCCTTTTAAAATTTGCACGAACCTTAAAGCAAAATTGGCAGAGCTGTCGTTAAGTTACAAAAGTGTAAAGAAGGATCCATACAAAACGCATTGTGGACTCCTTTAGAATATTGTACTGAGCTATCTGAAACTTGTAGCTAAAGTGAGTAATTTCAGCATCTGTTCTCTCTAACACAAGGCTTAAAGGATGTCTTTAAGGTTGCTTTAGCAAGCTGGTGAGCATCTCCACCCCAAAAAAGAAGGTATCAGTGAACTTAGTATCTGAAAAAGACCCTCGCCCGAATTCCATTTCATAGAACCCACAGCCATCAGTTCTGTATAGCAGTTTCTGCTGTTTTTAAAATGCAAAATGTGATTTGTCCTTAATAATTATATTGGGTAAATTCCAGGCCTCAGTTACTTCCCAGTTTCTTTCCAACTCAGCTACTGACAGTTTCCTTGCTGCTTCTGTTTCTAGGTGCCACGCACTGCATGCAAGAAGATCTCTTAACTATCCAGCTGCAAAAGCCTGCAAGATCTCATCCTGTTTTCAGTCCAAGGAAGACTTTAGCAAGGGAAACTCTGATACTTTCCAACAACCCATCACTAGGAAGACTGAGAAAATCCCCGCGCCAACACCGTGTCAGTAGATTTGCAAGGGAGGACGAGGGGGTCATCAGAGCTAACTGATGTTTGTGAAGTGATGTCTGATGTTCTAGAAAACACGAGAACTAGCTGTAACCTACCTAGTTTGCGTGCAGCTCCCAGGGTAGCTGCAACAGCCCAGAGCTTTTTAGCGGGTACTGAATCCTGTGCCTGGTGATTCTGAGGTCTCTGCCACTATGGGCAGCTGGGCACCAGTATCTAAATGAACGAGCACAAAGCTGGGTCAGGTATTTCCACCTGATCTGCTGTCTCACCTCTACCATGCTGCAGAGGCACCCCAGGCTGTTCTGAACCTCGAGCACACATCGGGCAGTAACTCTTCAATACCACGGGAGGGAGGACACATCCCTGGCCCTGGGACAGCAGCAACCCCCGTCCTTGCCACATCACTGAAAGACCCCAGCGCATCCCGTGAGTTTTCATCCCAGAAGTCCGACCTGCGCTGGCTGGTTGTCGGGAAGTTCTGCCAAGAAGCTCGAGGCAGGTGAATGTTACATCTGTAGCAGGTGCTGGGTTTTGAGGTTCAACCTCAGAGCTGGCAGTCAGGTCTGCGTACGTACAACTGATGTAACTGACTGTGCCCTTCCACTTGCCGTGGAGCTGTGCCAAGTTATATCAGCTGAGGACCTGGCCTTCAGGTTCAGTTCCTGAACCTCCTGCTGATTCACCCTTGTGTAAGTCACTTAACTGTTCTGTGCCTGGTGCTCCCCACCCATGCCATGGTGACCAGCCTTCGCCGGGGTGTTGTAAGCTTTAGTCCGCAGGAATTCAGAGTGTGTTCTCAGCCGTGGAAGATTTTAACACAGCACAAACTGTTATTAGCAATTATCAGATAGTTTATAATAATATATGCACTGCTAATGGACTTTTCTGTCCCTTCAATGGTGTCTTGCTGTAGCTGTGACTACTTTTGGATTGTTTTGTTATTCTTTGGAGAGATTTTTTTGTCTTTTTCCACGCGGCACGTCTGCATTGCAGCCATTTCCTAGTGAGGTGTCCCCTGTTGGACTGCACTTTCATGCGAGATACATCCGCTGTGTGCTGAGGCAGAGCACGCTGACTCTGTAATATCTGATGACTTTGCGTAGCTGTTTAAGACAGATTGAAGATGACACAATTTAATAAGCTTAATAAGTTGCCACTCATCAGCTGAGGCATCTTACCTGGCTGCGTGCGTATTCTTGAAGCAATTCATGCTTTTATAAAGTAATTTGATACAGTTTAACCATCAGTAGAGGTGTTTTAAACAAACACGTCTTACCTCACCGTTTGGGTGTGCAAAGAGCACTCGTACAGAGTCACCAAGACTCAGCCGACGTGGGGTAATGGCACGTTCGCTCGCACAGCCCGTACGCTAGGACTGCGAACTTTCTTATAATGACTCACTCCAACTGCGTATCTGCCCCAGCACGTCTAAGTTGATTAATCTAGTTTGCAGGCCATAATTATTTTCTATATCACACTATAATGGATTCGCATCATATTATTTTTAACATTGTAAGAATTTGCTTCTGGGAACGGCCTTCTTGAATTAATCACTGACTCATGATTTACTGTGGGAGATAATATCTAACCTACAAGAAGCAGAACAGGAAACTATCTATTTAAAAGATGGCAGTATCTGATAATTTATGACTATAGACAAAAAGACATCTGAGAAGAAAAAAATGCCGGATCCTGCAGTCTTTCTGTGGTCACTGCTCGCAGGCAAAAAGGAACTTGTGTCCAGTAACTGGAGGATCTGCTTTTGAGGCAGTGACAGCTGAAAGCTGATGAATATTGGAGAAAAAAAAAGAGTGAGAAACAAGAAAACAGTGTCCCAAGTTGTCCTCAAAGCTCTGGGACCAAACCCTATAGTAAAATAAAGCCGGTTAAACATCATGACTATTGTAGTCATTTCACCAGCTTAACAGGAGAAACATAAGAAAAAAATACTAGGGAAAAAGCATCAGTCTTTCAGCGTTTGAACCTTTTATGCAGGTGCCTTCTTGCTACCTCCTCACTCTTGCACTTGAACTGGACTCTTCCACTCAGATCACTGAATTAGCCTTGACCATTAGACGTTTTCTCTAACTATTGCCCAGTGAGAAGAGGGCAGTTTCAGCAGCCGACAATAAAAAGCTTTAAAACCCAGAGCACGTTCCCAGAGGTTGGGCGTCATCCCGGGGATCTGAAGAATCTTTCCCTTTGTCCCGTTGCACTGTGATCTATTCTGTGATTTTGGGGAACTCCTGCAACCTTTGGAACCAGAGTTTTTCTGACTCTGTAAGAGGAGCAGTTTTCCCCTGAAGTGCGAGGCTGCTCAGGAGCGGTGAGCGGGATGTGTTCCTATGTACGTTTTGTAGAAGGGCTGCAGCGTGCACCAGGGCAGTGGCTGCAGCAGGCAGCCGAGCGCTCCGGAAGAGCAGTGTGACTGGCTCCCCCAGGGACTGCTGGCACCTCTGCCCAAGTGAATTATCTCAGGGACTGCTAGCAGCACAACAGCAGTGCTGCACACTGAGCTTGGTGCGGTTATCTGCAGGTTGAACGAACTGAAGCGCGGATTCTGCAAGTGATCCCTAGCTCACAGCCGTCAGCCCTCCCCGCCGTCCCGGCAGCGACTGCCGCAGAGACATCTCCTGTTCTCTGCAGCGCTTTCCAGGGGCTGCCACGCAGGAGCCCCCTTGGTGTCTTGGCAGCAGGACCTCAAATTCCGTGCTCAGACGGTGGCTTGAGCAGAGCCAGACGCTTCGAGCTGACGTCAGAGCAGTCTGGAGACAGCAGCTAAACACACAACGCCACATTTTCTGCAAGAGTTTCAAGTCTTCGGCGTCTGTGTAAACGCAACCTTTACATGCTGGGCAGTCACAAAGAGACCTGCCTGCAGTTGGTAAGCACTCCCAGCTTCGGGCCCTAGGACTGCCTACAGCTCTATCATTAGAATCACTCACAACGGAGACAGCTGGATTTTAAATGTGTGCTTTCCTTTGTTGGTAATTACCCACAGGTAAAGTCAATTCAAAGGCATTCACAAGCCCTTTTTCTTTTTCTGAAACAGACCTCTATGGGTTTCTGCAAGCAAAGCAACAACGTTTCTGGCCAGACAGTGTTTGTGTCCAAAACCACGAGAGGATTAAATTTGGAAAAAATTGGAAAACGGCCTTCTCCGTGTATGTGAGCCTTGAACCGGGAGGAAGGATGTTGCTGGTGATTTTGTTTATGATTCTGCAGGGTGCAGAGCACCGTCGCACACAAACTCAGGTCACTCAGAGCTGCTTAAGTCATGTTAGGTTTAAGGGGATGTCAGGACACTAGTGGGTCTCCCTTCCAAGAGCTGTGGGTGAGTTCCTTTGAACCTCTGCTGAGACAACCATCCAGAAACCATCCTGACAGTTCTGAGCAGCCATAAGGAATCGCTAGAACAGCCCACAACTCAGTGTAAATTCCAGAGGCTTCAGGAGAAGCCACATTAGTGCAGAATGTACCAAGCTCCACAGTATTGGAGCTGCAAACAAAGTCTACTCCTGGCCCATTGCCTGGTGAGGTTTGAGACCTGGAGTGCGAGGGCTTTGCAGCTTATCTTACAAGTTATACCACAGGTGAGCTCTCCTCCTCCTGTTTGTTTGATTCTTTAAAATTGCTAATATCTCCATTTGTTCCTACTCTTAGGACAAAGTTTAGTGTAGCCTTATCAGTGTCCCTCGAAATAAGCCCTGCCCAGGACAGCACGTTTTAAATCCAGAAGTGATTTCCCTGCACCGTCCTGCTATACCGGTTCCTTTTCCTCCTCCTACATTCACTGCCTGATGTGCTCGCTTTCCTCCCTGCCGTTGTGGCCTTGTTTGGTGTCTACATCCCTTTCCTGTTTGTCTTGTAGGTCTCTACAACAGCAACAATTCCCTCATCAAGGTGTCTCCCAAGGGTATAACGTCTTGCTTTGAGCCGAACAAGGACAGACGGATTTACTCCAGAGCCTGCAACCTATCAGCCACGTAAACCTACCACGGAAGCAGAGAAACCCCCTTCCAGGTAAGCCCAGCCTGGAAGATGTGCCACTTGCATGGGACGTATGAAATGATGTCAGACAGCAGAGGGACCCCGCAGTGTCCCACTGTGCCACCTGGTCCAACGGGACCGGTGATTGCCACAGGTTTACAGGAACTGGCTTGGAGGTGGAAGTGTTGCTGTGCGCTGCCTGGAAGGGGAGTGTGGGCTGGTGACACCCGGAGCAGTGGTGCCTTTATCAGATGATCTCTCAGACATTTACAAACAGTAATTAAATACTGCACCACCCTTATGATGTAGGGGTAATTTCTTATGCCCATTTTACAGAGCAAGAAGCCAGAGCACACATGACCTGGAAAAAGATCCTTCGCATCCCAGGAAGAGGCTTTAAGCACTGGGCTGCGTTACTTTTGCGTTGCCAGTGCAGAAACTCACCGTGGAGGAGCACACTGGGCAAAAAGAGTCAAATCTGGGAACCGCAGGGCAGGAATGGCGAGGGATGCTCGTGGCTGCACGGCATCTGAAGGAACCCGAGGGCTAAGCCAGGGGCATTTCCTCAGCCCCTGCCAAGGCTGGGAATTAGAGCTGGAAAGAGCTTGTAAAAGTCTCAGGTACTTCCTTCAAGCCAGAACTGCCGTTCCCACGTATTCCATCCTACTGCTGCTTTCAAAGAGACTGAAAGGCATGAAAGGAAACTCCCTTCTCCCAAGACCTCCTCCCCCTTGGTGTCCTGATGAGAAGACAAATAAATCTGCCCATCAGCAAATTGTTCAAGTAAATTTATTGTCACCATGCAGTGACGTTGCTTGGGCTAAGATTAAGATCAACAATAAATTCCTGGCCGTGGAAAAGAATGAGAACATGAGAAAGCCCACGGCCCTCCTTACCCAACAGGTGTATCTTTACTACATCTCTCAGCAGTTGTATCTTATAACAGGGGTTTTGTAAAAAGAGTGGGAGGCTGTAGGCTGGGAGGGAAGCGCTGCCAAGTGGCATTTGATAAAGACAGAGGGCTAGAGGAAAGGGCGAATTAAGTATGAGGAGAGAAGATCACCAGTCTGTGTAATCAAAAAACACACAAACACTCCACGCCCAGCCGCTGGGGCTGGAACCTGCTCCCTCTCCCATTTCAGTCAGCAGCGGAGAATGGGAGGAGCTCCCAGCTGGGCCCATTTGACATGGCTGCCTTGGTTTCAGTGCTATCTTGCTCTGGAGTAGCTGGGCAGCCAGGTCTCTGCAGAGGCTGGACCACTGGCAAGCCGTTGTGTTTTACAACAAACAAAGCGGGCCGTCCGTGGCATTGCAGTTGGACCCCTTTTTCCGCAGATCATTTCCCAGAGATTTTGGCTTAGGAGGATTAAGCATCCACCTCCCCAGGGCACCTAACAGAAACCACAGCCTTTTTTTTCCAGACATAAAACCCCATCAGCATGGGACAAGTTCCTGAAATCTCTTTTTCTCCCGACAGGCAGAAATTCTGCTGGGGTCTCTCTGCTCCAGCCTTCCCACCTTGTAAAGATCCTCCTTCGCTGGGGCCTGGGCAGCGTGACCCTGGGGATTACAAAGAGTCTCCAAAGCAGGACTGTGTGTCTCAAACACAGGCGATGGACGGGGAGCAGCCCAGGTTCCCCGGGCCAGGTAAAAATAAGGATTATTCTGAAGTACTTCCCACTACTACAGACAACAAAACACAAATGTGACTAAACGGTGCTACTGCACAGGAAAAAAACAAAGCACCGAAATTAGGAGAGCCCACCTGTGAAGGCATGTGGACCCCTGAAGACACACACTGTTTCTGAAGGACACTGAGCTCAGTAGCGCACGCGCGTAGGGTCACTTGTGAAGGGCAGGCAGTAGGTTTATGGTGAGCACCAGGTGTCTAAAGGCTGAGAAGAGCAGAGCGTAGCATCTCCTGGCACCTTCAGATGGTTTAAGATCATCCAACAGGCCACACAGCAGCAACATGGCAGAAGCAGCACTGGAGTCTGGACTACCAGCTCTTTATCCAACTTGTTCAGCCATATTTTACAATATTATTTTTAAAGGCAGGATACAAAGAAGCATGTTTGCAGTGTGAAGGCCATTAAAGTATCACTGACTGTCAGCGCGTTTGAGAAACAGGTTCTGTGGGTTCTGGTGCATGTGTAAAACCATCGCATCATTCTGGCCGTTGGTACAACAGACATTTCACCTGCAGTATTTCTCTGTTTGATTGGGAGAGGCGAGCGCTTGCAGGGAGAGAGGAGAGAAAACAACCCCATGGCTTCTTACAGTGGAGCGAGCCTCCGTGCCCCGGCTGGGGAGCGGCGTTACAGAGCTCCTCAGCACGGTCTCCGTGGTTTCAGACCCCTCATCTGTCCTGTCCTCCACCGGCCCCACCAGAGCTTTCCGGACGTAAAGCCAAGTAAAACAGGAGAAGAAACACATCCTGCAGCTTGCAGCCGGGAAATGCCACGTGAAGCGGGAGGAGAGGCCCACGTGCAGCGAGGGATGGGGTGACCCGAGGGACAGGGCCATGCCTGGTCACAGTGGCCACCACCCCGAGGGACAGGGCCATGCCTGGTCACAGTGGCCACCACGCTGAGGGACGGGGCCATGCCTGGTCACAGTGGCCACCGGTCGCTCATCCAGGACCCAGGCTCCTGCCTCGCCCCTGCCGGCAGCGGTCACAGCGCCGGTCGTTCCTCAGCACAAAGGCACAGCTCGCACAAGGAGCGGCGCCGAATCTTGACCCTCTGGCGTTGGCAAGAGAGAGGCAGAGGCAAGGCCACGTCCTGCTGCGGTCTCCTGGCGTGGAGCCGTTCTTCCCCGCGCGGACGCAGAGCTCGTCATGGGGTGGAGGCAGAGCTCAGCCCAGCCCGGGCGGGTCGTGTCCCTCCGTGCCCGCTGGCTAACTGTTGCCAGGCTCAAGTAACATTATTTTTTCGGTTAGTCAGACTCTTGCTTCTTGCCCTGTTTATTTCTTTTAAGAGACTTAAGTCCTCCTGGGAGGTTACCGAAGGGCTGGAAAAGCAGACAACAGCAGCACTCCTATTTTTTCTAGCGTTTGAACTGACCCAGCTGCAGATTTTGTACCGGCCGCAGGCAGCGAGGGAACACGCTGGTGCCGTTCGTCTCTCCAGAGCCCTTGCGGCAGCACAAGCGGGGCGATGGGCTTTTCTGGAGCCACGGCCGGATCGTATCCCAGACTTGCAACGTACTGCATCGACACGTCAGCTCCTCGAGAGCTGTTCTGCTGACGAAGCGAGGACGAGATCCCCAGCCAACGTAAATCAGTCGGTTTCAGTTAAAGGAACAGAGCTAGGCCAGTTGATTCATGCTGAAGATCTCGCCCAGAAGAGTAAAGGATGGTTACTGGAATTAAAGAGGAAGGGAATGGGCTAGAAATACCTTCTGCACATGGCGGAGAAACACCATCTATCATTTTCATTGATCTTTTGTGCCCGTTTGACCAGAAACCCATGCAATGCTGTGTCAGTTCATGACAAGGACAAGGGGACACCACCACCACAGGCAGAGCCGTCCGCCCAAGTCCTCACTCAGATGCTAGAAAAATCCCGCACACCCCCTTCCCACCTGGCCTGAAAAGAGGGGAAGAGAAGAGAATTCCACTGGCTCAGAATTCCCAGTCTGGAGGTTCGAGGTGACTCGAGCCCTTTGCCCCCAGGAACGCGCAAGATGTGCAGAACTATTCTGTGCTACACCACAGTGAGCAGAACTACGGAGAGGCAAAATACGTCACCACGAAATCAGTCAGTGGCGGATACAAAGCAGCAGCTTTATTAAAGGCCGGTTACCCAGCGGACGGTGGTGCCTGGGCTGTGTGGGTCTGGGGTCTCGGTGTTCCCAGGATCTCTGGGTACTCCCTGGCACAGGAGTCACAGTCAAATCTATGGCCAAGACAGCCCTCGACACACTAAAGCTAACCCAAAGGCTGTGCCCACCAAACGGTAGCACAGAACTCGAACTCTACGGCCAAGGACACTTCCCAGCTGCAGCTACCAGGACGTTCAGACAGACCGAGGGTTTCGGCACCCATCGCACCGACCAGAAATTAAGTTACGCAAATCCGAGGAGCTACCCGAGGCGATTGGTGAGCAAGCAGAGCGGAGGGGACCCTCGTTAGAGCTTTCCACACTGCGAAACAGATGCAGGCGGAGTTTCATTTTCCTCTATCTTTGATCCTCTCCGACACCCACCGCAGCACCAGGGCATCTCCAAACACAACGCGTGGGCATCCCAGCAAAACACAGGATGCTGCTTTTGCCTTTTGTAGCGCTGGAGAACCACACCGCGCACCGAGATCCTCAGCTGCTTGGCTGATGATGCAAGGAATGAATAAGCACGAATAAAGACACAGAAACTGGGTGTTATTTGTAAAGGGAAGAGCAGAGCCCTCCGCCCAGCGCCGGGGATACCAGAGCTCTTGCACAACTCGGCTGGCACGCTGCTAGGTTTCTCTTTTTTATGCATCGCTGTCGTCGCAGGTGCTTATTCACCCAGCGCACGCGGGAAGTGTTCCCTCCTCTACAGCTGNGGTGGGCAGCGGCTCCCAGCGCCATGAGAACAGAACCCAGGCGCTGGAGCAGGGCTCCCCGAACAGGGTTTCCATCAAACTCTGCGCAGCACGCGCTGCCTCACAGTGAGCCGTCCTGTCCTCAGCCTGCCGGCCGCGGCTGGCTGATAGCTCAGCGGCTAATTAGCGGTATTTACTGCTGTATATTGCAAGGTCATCATTAGTGAGATCTGTTTTGAAAGCTTGCAGTTTTGTAGATGTTGAATAATTAATACAATTAATGGGCATTGCAAAAAAAAAAAACAAAACACCACCCCTCCTCTTGGTGCTTTCATCTGACAAACCAAAGCGCAAACGGGCGCTGGAAGGCGAGCGTGCCCGTGGCAGAGGTCACCCTGGCGGGGAGCCCTTTCTTACCGGGGTAGAAATGCAGGTGAAGGGCAGCATGGGCACCCCTGCACCTCTGCCGCTCGCTCGCTCGGAGGACGGACGCTGAGTTTGCCACGCAGCGTCAGGGCTCGGC
>Ga0065711_1042264_pt1 | contig 15518 bp, 14 predicted proteins | sample Hoacrofraction12_FD_59098 | JGI IMG/M metagenome (GOLD analysis project Ga0065711, IMG submission 59098) | Hoatzin crop microbial communities from Cojedes, Venezuela - Epithelial fraction 12 v2 (version 2) | ecosystem: Host-associated > Birds > Digestive system > Esophagus > Crop | place... | reverse complement strand
GGGACGCGCCCGGGGGCAGGCGGTTCCTGGAAGCGCTGGCGGCGATGCCTCTCCTCCCACGGCCGCTCCTTGGCCGGGTTTCCCCGTCACCCACCGCTGAGCTGCCGGGAAGGGGATGCCTTGCAGAGGCCACAGCCAGAGCACATAAACTCAGGCTACCTGGCCTGGTTTTAAGCCTTTTCCCTCACTTTCCAGTTTTCCCCCATCGCTGGCAGCAGAGATGGAACAGGTTTTGCCCGAGCGACCATTTTTCTCTAAAGCGACCCATAAGGCTGGTGGGGCAGCCGGCCCCCGGCTCAGGGACAGCGCTGCAGGTCCCTGGAGGTGACAGCAGCCATCCCCAGCTCTGACACAAACAGAGAGAAAATCAGGGAAACACAGAGAAAGCCCCACTCGGGGTGCAATGCTCACGAACGCCCCAAAGCCACTTGCACAGCTCCAAACCCACCACCAGCCCAGGACAGCAGCTCCGGAACGACTGACGGCTCCAGCCGCCGCTAATCCTCGGTCCGGGTCCATTGGGCAATCGTTGTTTATTCTGGGGTATTTGCATGCGCCGTGCCAAAGAAATCAGGTGATTTCAAGGAACTACCTGGCACAGGGACCCGCCGGCCCGTTTGGGGCTGGGGAGAGGCGTGGGCTCGCTGGCAGCCCCCCAGCCCCGCTGCCCCGGGAGCTCGGGGCTCGGCTGTCACGTCAGCTCTGGTTCACCCTCACGGCAACGAGGATGAGCACAGAACTGCTGCTGCTCTGCTCTAGACATGTGCATTTACACCTTTTAGAAGTTAAAATGCAGGAGGAAAAGGCTATAGTTAGGCTTTAATTAAAGCACCAGGGAACAAATGCTGCCGCCCGCAGCAACGGCAGAGAGGCTCCATCCCACGGCCCAGGCAAGGACCCACTCGGCAGGAATAAGGGACCCACAGTCAGCGACCCAAAACCCCAGACCTGATTCTTAGCAGTGATTAAAAAAAGTTACAACCGCCAACGTATTAGCAGCTACATTCATGAACCCTGGCAGGTAAAAAATACGTATTTTGTCTCCTTACAACCATGAACTACTCAATGATACAAATACAATTAACTCCTTCACAAGTTATTACAGCACATTGTGTGTAAACATCCTACAGTACATTTCGACTCCTTCTTCCCCGCAGAGCCGGGGGTTTCTCGGCGGGAGCAGCCAGCCCGACGCGGTGCAGGTTTGTGCGTTTACAGCATTACTGGAAAGGGACAGCAACTATCACCATGCAACAGGCTTCAGCCTTCCCCCCCACCTCTTTCTGGCTCATTTCTAAGCACTGTAACGTTTAAAACCAAATTCTGTTCTTGCAGAAGGCTGCAGCAAACCTGCGCCCTGGTGAGAACAGCCTGAGGAACAAAACCAGTAAAACTCAGTTTCTCACCCACTGACCATCCTCCCTCCGCAGCACAATTGCTTTAGATCAACACACACTTCTGCTCCTCAGAAATCCTAAGGGGTCAGGATTAGTGCCTGGGCCTTCACCAGGGCCCTCTATCTCAGCTTTATCAAATTAAAGCTCTGGGAGTGTTTAAAACAAGAGGGTTTGAGCTCAGAATCCCCAGGTAAACCTCAGGCCTTGGGGCTGCTGAGCTCTTCTGCAGCCAGGGTGCCAATGCTCCCCCCAAGCAGAGATCCCTACTGCAGGTATGGCCAACGTTTATTTACACGTTATAAATTAGCAACCTGGGTCCCAGAAGTTGCTTGTACAAATCCTGGAGCCACTGGAAACAGCAGGTCCGGAACCGGCTCCTGCTTCGTACCGAAACACTCCTTTCTCCACCTAACCTGAGGATGCGGGACCCTTGTGGCAAGAACAGGAGGAGGGGGGGGTAAAACGCAGTTTGGCAAAAAACAAGTCAAGACTCGTGGGAGAAAACTAAATCTGGGGGTTCAGTGGGGATTTCAGCAACACGCAGCCATCACGCGAGCTGCGCCGCAGAGAAGTTTCTATGCACTCCATACTAAAGCAGCTTAAACCCTACGAAAGGCAGCATTATACATCAGTAATGTTCACAGCTTATTCACAGGCAAGTTTAAAAACTTGTCGTGGGCCTAAAATTTGGTACATTAAAAAGACAACTGGTGCAAAACCCTGCAGACGCGGCCCCGCTGTTCCCAGACCCCGAGCAAAGCGATGCTCTCATTTTCTGTTGTAAGAAGTAAAAGCGTCCATAAAACCCAGGAAAAAAAATTTAAAAAATCAGCGAGAGGATGAGGCTTAGATCAGGACGCAAAGCTGAAGCAGGGCTTGAGCTCATCCTTGGCAGCGTGGGTAGCTGCGCTGTTCCCGGCGCGGGAGCTGCTCTCCCTCGAGCCCCGCGCAGGAGCCATCCCGCAGCGCCTGCCGAGCCCACACGCGCCCTGGGCTGCACCTCGTGCGAACGCCCAGGACCAGGGGACGGGCTCAGGCCGGGGCGTTCAGACCAGCAGTCGTGAAAGCAAAGCCAAACGGTACCCGGAGCTTTTTCCATGGTTAAATAACACTGTAACTGCATCTGAACTTGGCAATGGTAACAGTTCAATAAAACCTTGGGGATTTGGTCTGACAACACATTTTCCAAAGAAAAGCTGCTTCAGCGAGCGTGGATACACCCACTTTGTCCTCACCCACGCTGCGGTTGGCTTTGCCATCTAACAGGAGGAAAGACGTTGGATGCTATTTTAACGCCTCAGAAAGCCCAGGGATGCATTAGCTCACACGTATTAAAAGCAAGTTGAAAAAATCTCCGTAATAAATTTTCTCCAATCACATTGACCGACATTTCAGCACTCGGAAAGAAGAGAACACAGACAGACTCTAAAAACACATTTCAGAGGAGGGGACCGGCCGAAGCGGCGCGCGGCTCACTGCGCTCCGGGGATGCTGGCGTCCTGTCCGCAGGGCTCTTCCCGGCCTCGGAAATCCCAGCCGAATTCCAGATGAGAGCAGAAACCTCTACACCGTTAAACCGGCCATCCTCTACAAACAAGAGACAAATGGTACAGGTTACACCAAGGGTAAGTCCGGAGGTGGTAAAGCAGGGGACAGAACAGCTCAGCGCCGGGGGACAGATGGACAGACAGACACCGCGCAGCAACCAGCGGCAGGAAGATCCACCCAGCTCCACACAGTCGGTCTGCGTGACAGTAACCATCTGTGGATTTATTTATTTACTTCTCCCTGAGCAAATAACGAGCTGCTTCACGTTTTGCATCGTCCTTGAACCTCTTGCAAAGCTCCGCACGAAGGGTTTCCCCGTCTCAGCCCGAGACCACGCAAGCTCAGCTCTACTGGAGTGTCTCGCAGGGTGGCAGGCAGTAACGAAGTAGGCTGGTTACTCCGGGTTACTCGCTTTTATTTACCTTCTCCATAGGGAGGTACACTTCCAGGACAAACATAAGAAACATTGCAGGAATAATTTTGCATATTAACCACAACAAATATCATAGTTTTGATAAAACTCCTTCCATTGCCTCGCCGAGGGTCTGACAGACACCACACTCAGGTCAGTACAAGTGAATTCTATATTTACAATAGCACAATCACACCGGTTAAAAATCTGACAGCCAGGACTCCCCACAGCTGCTGCCCATGCAATGTCTCAGAGCACAGAAAATGCTCGGAAGGGCTCCAAGTCGCGCAATGTTCGCTGCCCGCTCTGCTCGGCTGCGGCATTTTTGGAGACCACAAAGCGATGTGTAAATCAATACATGCAATTTGTCCTGTTACCTAACCAGCACTGTTTCGCAATTAAATAAAGGCACAGCTTTGAAGCAATTTTCTGACAATTAACAGTAGGCACCAACACTTAAAATGCAACAGTCAGGAAATCCAGACCCTACATATTTTCTATTTGCAATTTTAAAAATATATATACAAACAGCTTTCCCGAGAATGCCACTTAAAAAGTCACCGCCATCAGACAGAGGCAATCCGTAAAGGTGCTCAGCTGCTCCCTTCTCAAGGAAAACACGAGCACTAAGAAGAAAGAAGGTTTGTACTGGAATCAAGGAAGTTGGACCCGGTTACCTTCATTTATCTGCAAACCCTCCTCTGAACTCTGGGTCAGTTGTTTAAATAAAGGGCAAAAAGAAACACGAAGCGCAGCATTAGAAAAGCAGCTTAGCAAAGCTGGCATATACATTCATTTGCTAAACTCACAGCTCCTTGCGGCTCAGAGTAAAGGCAAATCCAAGGGGCCAGGCTTCAATTTTTATCCTATAGACAGTTTTCCTCTGATTTGATTCTAAATTAGTATTACTCGGTATATGGAAAATGATTTATCAGATTTATCACGAACTCCCCCAGCTCAGGTTCTTCCTCCTTTTCCCCTCATCTTCAGCATTAAGGCCTCTGACACCCAGGGCGATGCCAGGAGGAAAGCTCCTTTTTGCATGGCTGCTGGTGGGACCGTCCCCACGCCGGCCACCCCGGCAGCGATACCCCGGCTTGATGCCTTGTGCGCTGCCGCAGCTTTGGCAGGACAGTCACGCTGCTCTGCCAGTAAGAGAACTCTGCAGCATTATTAAAAATGCTACCACAAGCTAGAGAACAGGAGACAGAGGCATGTAACTCTGGGATCAATCGCATACCTTGGCATCCTGCAACATGTGCGTAAATCCCGCTGACGGAGAAAGACAGAGCAGTCGCTTTGAGAAAATAGTTGGAAGAGCTTCCCTTCCAGGACAAAGTGCAATTAAAGCAAAAAACTTGACATCCAAACAGCCAAATAGGTTCAAGCAGGAGTTTCTCAGGCCTGGAGGAACGCTGCCTGCACAGGGGTAGGAGCTGTCACCTTCCTCGCCCGGAGACGAGCCGCATCCTAGGGCAGCGAGACCTGCGCTCCATCCCTGCGAGGACCACCCTGCCTCCCCCCCAGCCCAACCCGCATCCTCTTGTAACTCCGGACCGTCTGGAAGCTGAACCAGCTACTGCTTTACTTTCTTTGCACTCAACCCAGCTCTCCCTTTGACACCAGAGTACCGGGAGCAAGAGGATTTGCCTGATGCCCCAGGGCAGAGGCAAGGAGGGAGCAGAGCTTTGCTGAGAGAGAGAGCAGGTCAGCAACAACCGTGGTAACCCACATGTGGTGACCCAAAGCCTCCGAGAACACAGTCTGTGCCACCTCTGAGCCCACCCTTGGGTGCTTCCCAGCTCCCAAAGGAGCACGGGGACAAGCACGGCACCGGGCAGAGGATGCGGCACGGGAGCTGCCGAGAGCTGTCCCACAGCCCACGCAGGGACCTGCTGTACCGTACAGCCAGGCTCCCAGACAGAGCACCTAAATTGCAAAAAAAAACCACCTTCTACAAGACAAAAACACCAGCGTTGTGTGTACTGCATGAGGCGAAACACCCGAAGAGCCAAGCGAAGGGTTGCAGCAGGGTCGGCCGCAGCCAGAGCAGGAGCACAGGGCTGGACCTCAGGGCTGGACCTCGGGGCTGGCGGGAGCACGGCGAAGCGAGGGCATCTCTGGCCTTTCTGTGTGAGGTGGCAGCCCAGGTCTCGTCTGAGCCCCTCACTCGGAGGCCGAGAGGGAAACCAAGGTCTCGTGGGTGACGCTGGCTGCTGGCTCCCTGGAGAGGGGGGACAGACAAGGACACGTTCTCCCCTTAGGGTGGGAAAAGACAACCCTGCACCCTTTGCCCCCATTCACAGATGCCTCCAAGGGGACATAACAGCGAGGACTCAGTGACAACTGCCACCCTTGCAGCAAGCTTTACCCACCCAGCTGCTTTCCAAGCACACACTAAACCCACCCAGCTCCCTCAAGTCACAGGGAGCTGGGGCTGAGCAGCATCATTCCCATCCAGGCTGCAATCCAATGACTCCTGCAAAGCCCCCATGGTCAGCAACGTCACCACACTTTGCCTCAGGCACGAGGACACGTACGTGGGACCCAGCACTGCTCAGCACAACCTACGTGTGTCAGCCCGGCAGTGCCAGCAGGGAGCCATCCCACGACCTGGTCCAGGGACGGAGCAAGCTTGGGGTGAAACCCACTTTTGCAGGCAGCCAGCACAAGCGTGATGCACCAGTAAGCCCAGCTGGAGCCCCTGGATGAGTGGGGTCAGCCTGGTAACACACTCCTCTCCCACTGAGGTCCCCCTTAATGACACGTTATTATACCACAAAAGACTTCCTTCTGCTCCATGCGATAGTCTTTCCCCAAAGTAGTTTCCATGCAACGTTAGTCAAGAGAAGTCCTACTTACTAAACCGAAACAGAGTACATACAAGCTGCTTTCAGTGGTACTCACAGGCAAGCATTTCCCCCTTGAGGCTGCAAAGGAAAAAGAAACAGCACAGGATGGCTCACAGAGCATTCTAAAGAAGATTTTAAAAGAATAGTAAAAGCAGCAAAGCAAATGAGGAAAGAAGTGAAGCAACCCCAAGGATTTCACATCAGGGAGCTCAGGGCAGGCTTGTACCACAGCAGGAGCTGCTGGAAGGCATGGACATGGCGTGCTGCAGCGCCCAGCCACTCCGCTGCCGCTCCTCTGCAGTGCTCCGATCAGGCAAGAGGTCCCAGCACAGCACAGCCCCAGAACCCAGGGCTTCTAAACCTGCTTCATCCCAGTGCTGCCAGTGCTTCGACATCACGGTTACCCTGTCCCGGGGTTGCCTGGCTGGAGCCACCCACAAGTTAAGACCTCGGGCAGTCAGGGTCCTCTCCAGCTGAGACCCTCCATCCCAAGCCCACCCCACTGCAAAGCCCTGTCTGGTTCAGCTCCCACCTGAGCCCCGGGATTTCAGGGATGCCTAAGCCTCATGCTCTTCACCCAGTTTGGAAACACCAGCAACGCTCACCTGTGCTGCATCGCCCACCCCTTCTTTTACTCTTTGGCCACTTACTCCGCTAACCAGGAGGAGAACAAGAAGCTGGGCTCACTGAATGGCTTGGAAAACATTAATCTCTAAGGTATCCAATTTATTTTTAAATCGCTTTGATAGCAATGGCTGTCTCTGCAAGTGATGCCCAGCCAAGACCCCCTCGAAGCCCCCCAACACACCTCCCCTCCACTTTCTCTGACAGGCAGCAGCCTGCCCTGCCTGCGCTTCCCCAAGCACAGAAAAACTCCCGATTTAGCCGAGAATCAACTTTAAATGAGCAAAGAAACAAACAGGGCTTCGCATCCAACACTGATGAGGACCTACGTGCTTTTTGAGCCAACAGAAACGCCACGCACCAAAACCCAAGCTGCTTTAATCTGGGCGCCCAAAGAGCCCAAACTGTGCTCAAGCAGCTGCTGATGTCGGGACCTGCAGGGAAACGGGCACCGGCAAGACCACGGACGCATGGATTTCCTACCGAGAGCAACGCCCGGCTGCAACACCAGATCTGGACAAAGCAGGTATTTGTAACTCTTTCCAAGCAGGTTTTTGCCAGAAAGTAAGATATCACGCAAATTAACCACCCTACCAAAAACCTGTTAGGCTGATGGAAACTCGCCTGCACGGAGCCTGATTTTTAAAGCCTCTGGCACCACAATTTGAGTTTAATGGGGCGACTTTTGGGTTTGGGGTTTTTTTTCATGCAGGAACAGAGACGATGTTCAAGGCCCTGGGAAGGGTCTGTATTCCAGAGCGGACCACCGACAGCGGCGGGTGATGGTGGGGAGGGGGAGCACAGGGAAGGTACCACCTGGACACCGACTTGCAGCTGCGGCCAGTTGGCCCCGTCTCGAGCTTCCAGGGACGGGCAAGGCCCCAGCAGGTCGAGAGGTTTGCTCCCAACGCTGTAATGTCGCGGGCGCTTTACCGTGTCCGCGCTGGCCCGCGGCGTAAAGCTGTTTCTTCTCATCCTTACAGGGGTTTGGCTGGCGGGAAGGCTGCTCTGCTCCCAGATGGAGGGTATTGCAAGGAATGAAAAGGGGAACCACAGTTTAAAAATCACATCGCACACCAGCACACGCCTCCGGCATCCCCACCCGCAGGCAGCCCCCAGCTCCCGGCAGCCGGGGCCGCGGCTCAGTGAACCCCGCGTTGGTCTGCACCGGCACGACCGCTCCGTGCCTTCCCCGGCCGAGCACCAGCGGTGGGAAATGGCCCGCTCTGTCAGTTAATCCAGCTCAGAGCCCATGGGAAAAGTCTGCTTTTTTAGCAGTTTTACTTCCCTTTGGGATTTTTTTTTTTTTGCTTAGGTGGCTTTGGTTAGTTGGTTGGTTTGGGGATTTTTTTATTATTATTTTCTTTTTTTCTCCCCACAATCAATTTATGGAAGGGGGGGAAGGGGGAAGAAATAACCAAATAGAAAACTTTCCCTTCTTTGTGTTTCTTCTCCCCCAAAGCAGCCGCATTGCCCAAGTAAAGCAAAGAACAAAAAAAGCCTCCGACTCCTCCAAGCAGGCAGCAATGATTTCAATGCAGGCGTCGCACGGAAGTCGCAAAGTGATAAACGCCCGACTGAAAACCACCGGTGTGAGACCAGCCACAAAAACCTTGCTGAATATCCTCAGAGCAACATTTTGCAGGCAGCTGGATGTAGCTCTGCAAACCCTCCGGCCACAGATGCAGGTTCCCAGCTTCTCCACCCCTCATTTACGGTCCCTCAGCACAGGGACACCGGGACACAAAAATAACCATACCCCAGACAAGGAGCCTGCAGCTCTTTTATAAAACACAATGACAAGAGGCAGCTAAAAGCCTAAATGTACCAAAAGAACTCAGAATGTGACGCACTTAGATTTGCCACAAGCTAGGAAAGCAGAGAGTTGGATTGTGCTCTTTAATCGCAGGCAATCGCTACGCAGCGTCCCCCGACAGACCAGGCCCTCTGCAGAACAGCGTCTGTGAAAGCTGCCACCTGCAACAGCAGCAGCTTCTGCAGCCTCAGCAGGGAGTTACGTGCTTTACTGAACAAGGTAGATGGCCAGTTATCTCAGTCATGGGAGAGCCAGGATTTCATTAATCAAGCTAGCCAAAGTCTGCAGCGTTTCCACTGCTGCTGTAAGACGACGCTCAGTTCCAGGGAGGTAAACTCGACCCATCTCCTCCTGCTCTGATATACACAAAGCTTAAGAACACCATGGTCTTGCCCTGCACTGAATACTTGTAAAAGGCGTAAGAAATCTGCACAGACAAAGAAAAAACTCCACTGCTCCCAGCCACTGGCACATTGCAGCCAGCCCGGCCCCCCAAGAGCTTCAAATGCTGCCGAAAGCCACCGAGAATCTGCCCCACAGCCCAGCCTCACCCCATCTGCAGCTTTGGAGCAAGAAAGCTCATCAAGACAACGAGAAAAATTCACTTTAAATGATTTGTCAAGTCTTTTTGTAATTATCGTGATCGATGCAGATGAGCATCAAAAACAAATACTTCACTGAAAACTGAGAACAAGACCCGGACTTTAAAATGCACGTCTTAAATTCGTCCATTCTGCTGCCTAGAATAGCTCTGAAAAATATCTCCCCCTGGCCTGGGAAGCACATCAACCCAGCCTACAATTCATTCTGCTTTTAGGGATTAACTCTGAAGCAAGTCTTTCTGGTCACTGAAAGCAACTGGCCATTTCTAGCTGGTATTTGAGAGCATTTCAGTTCAGGTGCTTCTTTCTGAACAGGGAAAAAGCCAGAGCCACGCAGCAAGACTTACTGAGTTCAGAGAGGGTTTGTCGCGGTGGGTGTTCACTGCTTCCACGTTCAGGGTAATCGTCTCCACTTTACAGCCTTTACCAAAAAGAAAGAGAAGTTTATATGAGGAAGGGTAATTTATTAAATAACTCTTTTTTTTAATATTGAAAACAGCATGAAAATGAGCAGGAATAAGTGTTACTTTTTTATTTTAAAAAAACAAAACAGCTCCTAAATAAACAGTTCACCTAATGAACAGAATTTTAACTTTAACTGCTTTCTGGCTTTGACCTTCGCTGCAGAAGCGCAGCCCTGTGTTACGTGTGCTGCAGTTCTACACAGCAAAGCCATTCTTCACTGACCGCACCCCAGAGCCAGATCCAACTTTGGAGGCACAAACAGGCGTCTGCTTCAACAGGCGAAATCCACGATCGTCGCTCACTGAAGAGAGCCCACAGAACACCCCTGCACCCAAACACTGCCTCTCCCACTGTCCCCCCCAAACCTTCCCACTCTCCAGCACTATGTTTTAATATACATTCTAGAGGGGGAACAAAAAAAAGACGGTACTTACCGTAGGCGACGGGCGTGAGCTTGAGAATGGTGTGGAGCGGGCAGCGCAGGTAGGGCAGCTCGTCTAGGACGGAGGTGAGCGTTACAGGGGGATCAGGGCAGCCCACAACAGCCACCCCGCTTCTCCCCAGCCTTCGGCGGGACCCTGCACCCAGCAAAAACCGGACGCCGACCGCCCAGTGCCTTGCACCGGGCCGGGTAGTGCTGCAGCCCCAGCCCCTCGGCCGCTCTCCCACTGGCACCAGGCTGACCCCCCACCCCAGCCCCACCAGCTGCACACCGCTGGGAAAGCACCGCCACCATAGCCACCACGGACCCTAGCCAGTTTTATTTCAAACTTTATTACAGTTTATGAGCTTTTTATTAAACTGCAGTACAACCCACTGCAGTTTAATAACGTAGCTTGCAGCAGACTGGAACCAGCTCCCAGGCCAGCACGCCACGCAAGGCATCAGCGTTTTGCTGAGCTGCAGCACTACTGCCAACCCTTCACGGGCTACCGACGCATCGGAAAACTTGTTCCTTACATTAAAAATATAACCCCACAGAGGCTGTGTAAATGCTGCTGCTGGAAACAGCTCCAGAAACAACGGCTGAGCAGAAAGCCAGCAGTGCACGCATCTGCGCTTCTCGCAAAGAGAGCTTCTTGCTCAGCTCGGCACACTGCTGAAACGCAATGGTTAATGTATTCCAGAAACGTTTCCTTTTTTTCTTTTTTTCTTTTTTTTTTTTAAGCAGCTCTTCCATTGCGAAAAATCAAAACAGTAATTACAAGCCACCCTCCCAAAACGCTCTGTAAGGGAAGCAGGGAGAGAAGCCAGCCCCTAGCATCACGCGTTTATTTTTGTACCTGCGCTCTTGTCAAGAAAATAAGCCAACAGGCACCTCATAACCGCCTGGTGGGAGATAACGAGGACGTTGCCTTGCCGTTCTAGCTCCATAATTACCGGCTCCAGGCGCTGGACCAGGTCCTGGTAGGACTGAAAAACAAACCACGAATTTTTCAAGGGGTTTAGTAAACAGAGGCTTAAAGCAGAAGCAGCAATTAACACAGCTTCATACACAGGAAAATGTCAGTTAAAATATCAAAATGTGGAAGTTACAGATAATCTGGTAAATACACAAGCAAACAGAAGTTGAAATTTAACATCAGCAACTCTCAGATTACAGGTGGATTCAGACTACTGGTAACTCTGAATGAGTGCAGTAAGAAAAACAAATTTAAAAAGTAAATTATACCTTTCAAAGTTGTGAAGTAAAACGAGAAATGACTTCATACCACACCCACAATCATTTTACTTCCAAGATGTTTTTAAATCGTGACAGTTCAGGCCTCGGCCAGACACGCGCGATGCAGAAACCCCTCGGTAGCAGAGGGGAGCATCAAGGGACACACAAGTGGCCAATTATTAACACTGAAAGACAACGTTTGCAAACCACAAAAAAGAAAATCAAGAAACTTTTCCTCCAAAAGAGAACTGGGGATCCTAATGTTTTCAGTTTCTCAGACAACTACTGGCAGAAAAAGTTAAGTTCTCCAATTCTACACATACGTATTTGGCTTACATATACTGTATCTTACTGTTACTGCATTTTAAGGGCCTTCACCTCTCCTCCAGGATAGCGATAAAGATATTTCTCTTGATCCCTCAAGGCAAACTCCTCTGGATACTTGGCTTCAATTTCCTCGTAGGTCATTTCTTCACACACCCCCTGAGGGAAGAAGGACTTCTTACACCACGCTTCGCTTCAACAGAGGCACAACAGTGCAAATGCAGCGAGCGGCTGAGATGGGTGATCCCTTCAACTGACAAGAATTCTGGGTGTCATATCTGACACGGCCACACGCTCAGCATTTGTGCACCACACCTCCAGGGTGGATTGGAAAGGACGGGCTTTTGGTTTTATTTCAAACCCCTTGCTTGCCAGGGATGAAAACGAGCGTTCATTTCCACAGCAACAACCCTGCAATTTCCTTTTTCCTGAAAGAATTAGAACGGGAGCAGGAAGCTTTGTCCACCCAGGACAACATGACAAATGCCTGGGATGTTCAATATTATTTTCTCTCTCCACACCAGCTGGGTACGTTCACACCAAGGTCTAGCAGCCCCGGGCATTGTCAGCCCCATACCAAACCACCTTCAGCCTCACGATGGTGGCTGGAGTACATTACATACGGACATGGTTATAAACAAATAGGAAATATACCAAATTTATCGTGAGGAATTTGTTTTTAAACATTACTTTCCATCTAGAAAAGCTAAAGGCTCCAATCAGCATTTCACTCACAGCATCGATCTCATTGAGAATCTTCCACTGCTCGTACGTGACGCCCAGGGACTCGGCCGTCTGGATGGTCCTTTTCAGCTGGCTCGTCCACACCTTCAGATCCACAATTTCCTGCTCTTCGATGAACTTCTTCAGCGCCTGAGCGAACTGCAAAGAAGCCCAGGGAGGTCAGGAGGGAGCAGGAGCCGCTGCCGCCGTTAAAAGCGTCATTTCAAGGGCTGTGGCTGTCGCGGCAGGATCCAGCTGCGGGGCTGCCCCGTGCAGGAGGCGGATGCAGAGCCCGGCCCTGACCCTGGGCACACACCGCTTCACAAACACAGCGACCCCGGTGCTGCCAAACACATACCTGCTTCCCGCGCGGCGACAGACCAGAATCCCCACCAATCTTGCCAACAAGATTATATTCACTCTCACCATGTCGGCAAAGGTAGATGGTACGCGGCTGGACATGAATGTTCATTAGGTAATAGACGATTTTACTCTGGATGTAATCTTGGACTCTGTTTACTAGGAACCGCTGTCCCACATTGATCACTTTAATGAAGGAAAGATCTCTGGAGTCAACATAAAATAAGAACACCCACACGACTGGTTTTAAAAATGAAGCACGTGCATCTGCGGGTGTAATCTAGCTATTTGTCCCCTAGGAAAGGCATCTGCACTGCCGCTGGCTCACTCCAGCGGATAGAAGAGACCCTGAACTGCCGTGCTTAACCAAGGAGCTGCATCACACGGCAGCACACTAGAGAAAAATCCTTTCAAATCGCTCGGGACCCGAGCATATCGCCTTCACACGAGCAATCACGCTTTGGGGGAGCGGAGGCTGCAGCAGACGCGTTGCAGCATCCTGAGCCAGAGAACAGCAGCGACAAAGCCAAGCAAGCTCACGTGTGAGAGGACGAAACGCACCGCAGGGCTTTGCTTACTTGTCATACGCGTCGGGATCGAGAGGCTGGTAAGTGACCTTGTAGCACTCAATCCTCTTCAGGAAATCGTCCATCACGTTCTCCCGGTTTCTCTCCGGGTAGTCGGGGCTGGAAACTTTCACCTCCTGATCAACAGACAGCGACGCTTTGTGAGAGCTAAGCAAACTCGACACAGAGCAAAAGCAAGACTGAATAACATTATTCTTCCCTTTTCAAACAAGTGAGCATTGTTTAGCACTTGCCCTGTGGAAAAACCTGCTCCTAGAGGGGAAACAAAGGGCGACTGAGAGCACTGCAGTGCTTGGCCCTGTGACAGACACAGCTGGCCCTGGCTTGCCATAGCTGTTCCTGCAAGCCACTCGCTGCCTGCCTTCCCCCGACCAGAAAGCACACCTCAAGGTCAAACGCTTCTCAGCTTCATCTGATTTCTCACAGGACTGACTGTGTCTCTAGCTTTTATAAACCTGCAAACCTCAGCTGCTTGTTTCCAAGGTGAAAACTATGAGCAAGGCATTTGCAGACACTCTCATAAGCTACAGCAGCTGGTGACCTTGCACCAAGCACCCGAGCTCCCATGGTAAGCAGCAGCAGCTGAGCCTGGGAAATGCAGCACGCACCAGGATATTGGCAGCAATGACTTCTGGATCATCACAAACAGATTCCACGAAAAACACCTAGGAGGAAGGCAGGGAAGCGTGTTTCAGAGCCAAGATCTCTACCCTGAATCAAAACTTGAGAGCTTCTGCCCAAGGGAGAGGTAATACCCCTTGGTGCAGCAGCTCCAACTACAAATAAAATACATGAGCACTACCTTGAAAGCATTTTCTTTAGCAAAATTTAAGATCAGATCCCGTCTTTCTCGAGTTGTGTTGGTCGCATCAAACACCTACCAGAAAATGAATAAGGAGCAATGAGCAAGTTTCCCTAAGGCTTTTAAACCAGCCCCAAATCATTTGGGATTCTAGTCAGGTCCCCAAACGCCCTGGGCAGCTTTGAACTACCTGGACATAAAACCACGTTTAATCCAAGAAAAATCTTACAGCTATTTGCCCGCACTCCTCCAAGAGATAAGCCTTCACGTCTTCTAGAGCCACTAAGGCACAGTGCCTGCAGCAGAGAAAGGGGCACCATCAGCGCTGCCGCGAAGCCTTCACACAGCAAGGCTCCGGAACCGCCGGTCAGAGATTTATATGCCTTCTCTCTGCCCATGGAGCACCCACCCCAGCACCTTTCCAAGAGCCCTGGAGGCCCCGCAGAGATAAGGCAGCTGTATCTACAACTTCCTTCATATTTCATCACCGCGGGGCGTTTGCAGCCCCTGCCCTTTGGGCCAGCCTGCAGTCAATGAGACAGAAGTCCCTCATGCGGGAGGGAAGATCCCTGCCGGGGCTGCGTTCCCTCCTCCCCTGCTTTCCCAGGCATTAAATGCTATTTTGTGCTCCTCGAATGCAGAGCCTGCCAAGACCTGAGGCTGACCAGACCGCCGCAGACCGGCTGGGCCCCAACGACGTCGACTCACTTGCGGATCTCCATGGCTTCTTTGTTGTCGTGCCTGAAGAAGTCATAGGACTTGTACGACTTCACCGCTTCCCGGCGATACACTCCTAAATTAAACACTTTGGACACAAGAGACACGTGCGTGAGGCTGGCAGCATCCCGCAGGCAGACCCCGCGGCGCCGGGCAGAGCCCCCCCCCAGCACACCTTTGGTGGGCACCCCGATCCAGTTGAGGTAGCGGGTGAGCTTCTTGGAGACGTAGGTCTTGCCGCGGGCGGGCAGGCCGATCATCACGATCAGCGTCGGGGAGTTGGTCATGTAGGAAGCCCAGGCTGCGGAGAAGCGAACCCCGGGAGCCGTCAGCAGCACGGCGGAGCGGGGGGCCAGCCCGGGGGTCCCCCCGAGGACGGACAGACCACCGCCGGGCTCGCTGCCTGGGCCTTGCTGTTAATTGATCACTCTGCTAACGAGGCGGACGAGCACCAGTGCAGCTGCTGTGCCCAATGCGCCTCGGGAACAGCGACCGGCCGGGCAGGGGCTGCCCAGGGCGTAAGAAAGATAAGAAAGGTGGGTTTTTAACAAAAATTCTCCACAAAAATTGAATGTTCATGAGGTAACAGGTAACATTAGGCTCAAGAGCGCCCGGGGAGGGGGGGG
>Ga0065711_1042263_pt1 | contig 15518 bp, 3 predicted proteins | sample Hoacrofraction12_FD_59098 | JGI IMG/M metagenome (GOLD analysis project Ga0065711, IMG submission 59098) | Hoatzin crop microbial communities from Cojedes, Venezuela - Epithelial fraction 12 v2 (version 2) | ecosystem: Host-associated > Birds > Digestive system > Esophagus > Crop | place... | reverse complement strand
TGGCAGGGGGGTTGGACTAGATGACCCACAGAGGTCCCTTCCAACCCCTACCATTCTGTGATTCTGTGATTCTGTGATTCTGTATTTATAGGTAGTACAGAATATTTGGATGAAGGTTTTTGTACCTCTTTTATGAAAGCTCTGTAGTATCTTCTACATAAAGCCAAATCAGTCAGTTCTGGGGCATAAAGCTGTGAGTTGTCTGAGCATTGCTGTATAGGAATATGTTGCATACATAATGTTATTTATTGTATGCATTGTGTTATTTCTGGGAGAGTTGTTTTCATGTTCTGTTGTTTCTTGCTTACATCTGAATCATGTTAATTGTGCTCCTTTTGTGACTTTTTTTCTTTTGTATCATCACTTCTTAGAATAGCACAGTGACTTCTGGGCACTGTGTGAAATTTGCTCCGAATTCAAGCAGCTTCTGTATTTTGATGTTTGAAGACATTTTTGTTATTGGAGTAGAACCTCTTGCCAGAAGCAGCTTTTTATGCCCTTTTCTGCTCACAGAAATTTTTTGACAGTTTATAGATAATGGATTTGCTGCCCATGTCTATGTGGAACTGACCAAAGAACTGAAGTGAAGTCTGGGTTTGTGCCTGCCTGGTGTTACGAAACTGTTTGTGGTTATGGCACACATTTCTTGTATGAACTTCATGTATCAGTTACCCGTTCTGTGGCTTGTTTTCACTGGTTATAAAATGCTGATGAGCTTATTTTCCCTTACTGATACTAAGAAAATTCATTCATCATTTTAAAAGACCATACAAAATGTTGTTTAAATAGAAACTCTTATTCTGTTGCTATTTTATTATGTGATTGGGATTGAGTTTGCTTTGCTTGCAGAATTTCAGGAGCTGCTGTGGTTGAGATAGTCTTTTGATGTAGGATGCATAGCTGCGAAAGAAGTAAATTAAATTCAGTGCCAGGAAGTACTTCAGAATAAATTTGTTAATCGGTTTACTGCATGAAGTCAGTGCAGCTGTGGTGTGTTATATAGTAACAAGAAAAAAGAAAAAGGGAAAAAAAAAAAAGATAAGAGCCATTACAGCATGGCTGAGATAACAGTGAATGCTGAATTTTCTGGCCAGTACCTGCATCAAATTCTCACTTGATTTTTCTGCATACAGGCTTTAAAATGTCATGTTAAATGGGCACTGTATTTTACACTTAGAGAAGTTCCAAAATATACTAACTGGTCAAAGAGACAGCTGAGGATAATATGACCCCTTTGTTGCCAGTTGTCATCCATCATTCCTCCACTGTGTATTTCTAAATTCAGTTTGGTTTTTTTGTTTGGTTTTTTTTTTTTTTTGTAAATGAGGGAGGGGATGGTGGCTGAGGAGGGGAGGGGAAGACCAATAAAATAGGATACCACCTGCAGCCTGGGTCATGAATGGGATTCGATGCATAACTGGCAGCTTTTGCCTAACTCCTCCGAAGTTAAGATGGTAAGCCTCAGGAAAAATAGTTTCCCTTGGGGCTTCCTGCAAGGGAAACATTTCTTTTTCTACCCCGCCCCCAATATCTGGGAATAGGAGAAATGAATATTCCCTTCCATTAAATGACTTGCTTCAAAAAAAACTTCTTCAGGAGCAATAGTATAACTATACTGTGATTCTTCCTGTTGTCATCTGTCTTTTAGCGGTCTTTATTTACATTAGCAGAAAGCATAAATAGTATCAACATACTAATATTTTTTTCATCCATTCATTAAGCAATGATCAGTCTCTTGCTAGATATATTTGCTCACATTGGTCACTTTTAGTCCTCTAAAAGTAGCGTCCTCTTTGTGGTGTTCACTGTTTTAAGTAGGCTAAAAACCCTCTACAAATGAAAGAGATACAGATGAGGACATCTTAAAAAGCAGCTCTTGCCATTAAACAGACCACAGAGTTTTAAATATAGAAGTGCTGGATGGCTATACTGGTAAACCTCTTACCCGTTGGTTGCCGCTTAATGATCTTACTTTAAGAAGCACAGACTTGGTGCATTCAGCAGCGTTTTTTTTTTTCCTTTTAGTCTGATGTGTGAGGTCATTCCAAAATGCAAACCTATATGCAAGTGAGAAAGGAAAGATTGATAGAGCCTTTGTAAAACAGTTCTTGTGGTATCTGCAGGTACTCCTTCACAGGTAATGAAGCTATGCCATATTTTATTATAGCTTGCACAACTTCCCACTTCTTAAAAGTAACTCAAAAAAGTGAGTTAAAATTTCCCATTGAGTAAAGAAATAGGAAATGGAAGCAGGAAGAAGTTGTTAATGGCAGTGTTCATCTTTCTTCTGTTAAAGGATTGTCAGAAAAGCTGAAATGTTTTAGCTCTTCCATGTGGAAGCTTCTATATGGAAAAAGTAGGTCTTATCCTTGGGGGTTAGAACAGCTACCATTTATTGTTCTCAGGTTACTTTCATTTCCTAATGCGGAAAAGGTTTCACCCAGCCAAGCTTGCACTTGTGATTCACCTGAAAGATACCTAAATGGCTTCTTTCTCCTTAATAAAATTATTATTAATAACTACTAGAATTGGTGTTTATATAGCAAAACTGAGTTAATGACAACTCAGTGGAACTCTAAATCAGTGCAAGTTCCACTGTAGGCAGCAATCACCAGTACTCTGAGGTTCTGGTAGCTATTTATGTGATGTAGCTATAAATTTACAGAAGTAATTTGCACTCGTTTTATGTACATTGTGAAGGAATTATCTGCTGCTTTGCAGATACACTGTAAGAGCAGTTAAAGCAAAACCGAGCCCTGTGTTTTTACTGAAGAAGCGTTTTTTAGATATTTTTCAAAGAATCGCTCTGAGTCTTGACTGAGTTCCTTAATGAAGTGCTGGTCATTACCAGAAATTGACTGGGGAAAAGAAAGAGTGGTTAAAACAGACAAGACACTGGACGTACTTTGCTCATAAGCTTTTATTTAAGAGCTCAATTTGTTCGAAGGTGTACTTAAGGGCCCCTAGACAGAGAAGCATAGGGAGTCAGGCCAGATGAGAAGAACAGGAGCTGTTAGGATGCCGTTCATGATGGACATCTCACTAAGCTGCTGCTAAGGTAAATGTAAAAACTGAGGTTTCTAGGAAGAAAAAACGTTCAAATGTCTGGAACAGAAGATGCAGAATTAGGAATTCCCAAATTCTAAAATTTATTCCAGATGTGATTTCCATCCTGAACTCTCTAGCATCATTTTTCACCTGATTTGAAATACTCCTTTGCTGAAGTAGGAGGCATGCTTTACTGCTTTACACGAATGGTGCAAGAAATTTGTTAGGGTATTTTGAAGAGGAAAGTGAATCTGGTAGAGGTGTTTCCTCAGAAATTTAGAAGGGAAGCTTCATTCAGGAGAAACAATCCAAAACATACAGCAGAGATTCTCTAACATTTGACTTAAAAGGGAGCTTGCGTTGAGGCTCTTTGAGGATACTAGAAATATGCTTGTAAGATCTGCTGTTACTTAACAACAAAAAGAAATGAAAGGAAATGCTCCAAAAATAACTGGGTATTTTTTTAGTCTATACCTCTCCAAGGATTGCTCTTTGAAATACAGCAGTTAAGTATCTGGCCTCACCTCTGGGAAGGTGGCTTGTGCTGAACACTGAGAGCTGATCAAGATGAAGGGTTACAGAAATGACATTCCTGTCATGAGTCGGTGAGTGTATGGAGCTGACTGCATTCCTGACCCTGGCTTTCCAGCTGAATTAGCAGTTGAAATGTTGATTTTGTGTACTGAGATTGTAACAGCCACATGAATCGTATGGCTTTAGGCAGATTATTTAAAATAATTCTAAGACCAAAAAGACAAAAAAAGTCAAAGGCTATTGTTTATTAGGTAGGATAGCTGTTCTTACTGTACCTGTTTGTTCAGTAATAGCTTAGCAGCTGACAGAGACCCAGATGGTCAAAATGACTGCTGGAGACACTGTCATATGTTAATTTGCATTTGGCTTTCCTGTTTTACCTTTCCACATTTTGTAGCAATAAAAGAGGATTAAAGAAAGAAGCAATGTTTTTCTATACTGCTTGCCATGTTTAGCTTTATGCTGCATTCAAGTATGCTCTGGTTCCACTTCATTAATTAATTCCAGGCTGCCAATTAGAGGAGGCAGCTGCAATATGAACCTCTTCTCGATGTTGACACATCCCCTCCCCCAGTCAGGTGTGATACACTAAAGCTGTATGTGACGCCGTTGAACAGGAAGAAGTAGATTTAATTAAGACAAGGTGTCTTTAAAGTTTCTTCCCCCATCCCCCTCATCCTCCAGTTATTTCCTGATACATTTTTGGGGCCAACTTTAGCAAGTTTAGGAAGGAACAGGTTTGAAAAACAGATGCATACTTCCTGAACAGGACCATTAAAAACTTCCACCCAGTTTCACAAACAAGACATAATTCCAACCACCCTCTTTCTGTTTGCTCTTTTTGCAAAAAATCTGTCTCTCTGTAGTACTTTGTTAATTGGGTTTCTCTCTGTTACCGTTATTTTGGAAAGTTGGCAGTATCTCACTCAAAACTGATTTCTCATAGTCTCGATAGAAACATAAAAATTGGCTAATGTGACTTTTTGATTGCATTGCACTTTACAGAGGGTGTGGGGATATTGCAACTCTGACAGAAATTCTAGATCAGAAGGATTAGAGGATTTTGCAGCTCAAACGTTGCAGATGTTGAGAAAGAATATGAGGGCAGGCAGTGATTAAAAAGACCCCAAACACCACAAACAAACCAACCTCCCCTCTACCCCCGAGCTATTGTATCTTGGGGAAATAAATAGCTGAATCATAATGGTGTTGTAGATATGCTGTAGATAAATAATTCTGCAACTCGGGGGAAAATAAGTGCTAGTAGGGTAAGTGGCAGTTGTGAAACAAGTGTACTGCTGCAAGGCGTAAGGCTGTACTTTGTGCAAGATCTGTTGCCTGGTTATTGTGTCTTTCCCATACGTGCGAGTAATATCTGACACGTGATTTAGTTTCATAGAGATCAGGGAGGCTGCTCATGTTCAAAAAGGTCTTTGTAGCTTCTTATTTCAGCTGTTTGGCTTATTCATGCAATGTGGTTAATATATCCTGCCATGACACATTTTAATGCACATCTGCTGTTAGATAGCACGTACTAAAATAAATGTAACTTCCTGAACTAAGAAAATAGATAGATTCTTATTGTGGTAAAACTGCAATCATTTTGGGAGGATAGATATGCTTTATTTTAATACAAATACCAGGTTTAGAGGAAGCAATTATGAACAGAAGCAGGTAGTCTCTAAATGTTTATACAATAAAGCCACCAAATTCCAGAGAACAGTATGTAATAACATACCTGCTTTTATATTCCAGATATGAAGTGCATTCCGATCTTTATTATACAGCTATGCTTTTATGAAGCTGTCCTTTCAGCTTTCAAATTTGATTCATCCGTGCAATGGCTGGATGTTTCATAGGACTTAAACACTTAAGTCTTTTTCTTTGTGGATTATCACTGCAACTTCCTTAGGTCATTTTGAATATCCAGTTCATGCTCTCTTCCCCTGTCCGGGTTTGTTTTGGGGAGGGATGGAGTAGTGAATTCAAGGAGAGCTTGCAGAGCACACGGAAACTCGTCTTCCTGTCTGGTCTAGCATACCAGCATTCATCCTAAATTTTTTTTTTTTTTTTTTTTAAATCTGTATGCTTTTTTCCCCCCTACACATCCTTATGTTTTCAAAAGAACCCTCCTCAAAAGATACATGATGGTCAGAACAAACTTGACAACTGTTAATCGTCTTGGGCTCTGAAACCAATGCCTGGTATTGAAAGTATACAGCCTCTTTTTTTTTTGGCTATATTTTGTGTTTAACATGCATCATAAGAACAAAATAATTTTATGGCTATGGGTTCGTATTGAAGTCTATTCATATTGTTCTAAAGTCACTTATGTTAACACTTCGCTATTTAGTAGGGTCTCAAGAGGACAGTACGTTCATGGTTTTGCAGGGATTTGAAGATAGAATATTTGACATCCGTGTAATTCAAGACCAAACTCATGTTTGCTAAAACATATATCATCTTGCTTTTATGTTCAATTATTCACTATGTTTTCAAGATTAAGAGATGCAAAAATTCTGTTCTGATGCACTTTTGAGTTGTTTCTTAGCTTTAAAAATAATAACCAGTATTTTATCTGTGGTGGTTGGAATTACTTTCTAAGACTTACTTTTCCATCTTCAGTTATTGACTATCTCTGCTATTTTGAGGACAAAGTTAGCTGTGGTTGTTAGGGACCTGTCCAAAATTCATAGCTGTGGGGAAATGGAATACTTATGGTGGATCGTGGTTGCAGATTTGATAACGGAGATCATGTAAAAGTAGGATGTACTTCATCTTTTTTGCCAGATAGCAGTTTGTGGTTAATAGCTTGACCAGAGAGGAGGTGGCCTTCAGACATTATAGTTAGCATTCCTGAACAAAGAAAGAAGTATTCAGGAAAACTGTTTCTTATTTATATTTTTATTTTTATGTTTCAATTAAAACTTGTTATGGTAACTTCTGTGCCATATGGGATTACTTCATTATATTTATGCTTGGGAAGAGAATTATTTTGTAACTTTGAATAAAACCTTTTTGTAACCCAAAGAAAGACATTCCTGGGAATGGCTTCTCGATTCCCTGATGCGTGATCAAGGGGTATGAACAAAGAAGTTCTGTCCTAGTGTGAGTTGTTAGTGTCTCTTTGAAGATGTTATGTCCCATTTCAACTGTCTTTTAAAGATTAGTCACATTGTTGCTAACGCCATGTCAAGTTTACGGTCGTACAACTACAATACACTTGGTACTGGGAGTAGGTTAGTTCTATCATTTGTTGATGCATTATCGGTTTTTGCAAGGACAGTTCTTTCTGAAGTGAGATCATGGTTTTTCTCCCCCCTCATAGGGAGAGGATGTGGGTAATAGATAATTTATTTTTTTGTGTTCATTTCTGTCTGATATTTTTTGTGCAGTATGTCATAGCACATGGGAATTGAACAATATTTCTAAAAAGATTAATGGACCACAGTAGTGGAATATTGCAATGTGGATAATCACTGTAATAATTTGGTTTGTAAGGCACTGTGTGATCTGCAAAACTGTATTCAGGACCAAATGTGGAGGGTTTCTGCACTGGGTTGTCAGTGAGTGTTGTGTGAAAGAAGGCATCTCAGGTTCAAGATTGCTCTGCTGTAGTTGAGGTATTACACTGTTCTTACTGTTTGCAAAGCACTTAATAGTCTCATTGTTTTGCTTGACTATCATCACTCTTTCCCACGGATGTCTAGTAATCTGTGTCAAAGAATTGTGAGTTGTACTTAAATTTGGGTTTAGAAACACTGCTGGCATCTCCTTGGCTGTGGTCTAGAAAAGGGTACAGCATGTGCAGGAGAACATGAAATCAGTCTGAAGGTTTGTGTGCTAAATATTTATTCAAGAAGCACAGATGTTCTCTTAATTTCAAGATATTCAAATTGGCAAAAATAACTGACTAGAAGATGAGTAACAGTGTGCAGTTGTTATGGATATTAATAGGTGGGTCTGATTTTTAAAATAAATAAATAGATAAAGCTTCTGATCCAAAACTTTAATCTGAAAAACTGAAATGTTGACAGTATTCTTTGGGTATGACTTCATGAAACAACTGAAGATGAGCTAACAGTTTATAGCTATTGGGAGGAGAAAAATTGGCCTTTTCCCTGCCCTGTCTGTATCCGTACCTGCACACTTTTCCCCCGTTTTATCTTCAGTGAGTTCTGGTGCTTTTCTCATGGCATGATAAATAACCTACTTAGCTCACAAAATTAGCAGAAAAAAAAATCTGGCAAAATAAAGTATTTTTTTGGTCTTGGATGGAAGACTTACCTGTGTGATGAGATGAGTGCTAGGGTTGGCATAAGGTGGCAGGGAAGGACTACCGAGAGGGAGGGTACAGTGCCAGTGGAAGAGTGTGAAAAGCGGAGGGATGAGGATTTTGGATAGAGGAGAGGGAAGTATTTTTACAAGTGGCGAATTGTTAATTCAGCTCAGCCATACTGTAAAATCCTATTCTTAGTCAGCACTTTGAGACTTTATTTGCATCTTGAGTACAGCACTTCCCAAAGTAAAAACTCATTCCAAAATTAATAAAAATAACATCTTAATGAAGGGTAGAATGTGATTAACTAAGATAACTTCTCAGGACTGGTAGAATCATATGAACAAGTAAATGTAGTAAAATGTGTCAAACTGAACACATTGAAATGTATAACAAAGTTTGAAACTCATACAACTAGGTAAATAAATGAATAGAAAAAGAAAACTCAAAAGGCCCTAGTCTTATTTTTTTTTTGCTCTTTTTATTTCTGACCTGAAGAAGGACCTGTGTATCTGAAAGCTCTTCTGTTGGTGATTGGTTGTTCCCCCCTGCCTTAACATAATTTGATCTAATAAACCGTATTAACCCCAAACTTTGCTTTACATATTCCAGTTGGAAAGGATGGTTGGAAGAACAAAGTAAGTGGCCTTTGGCCAGTATTACATGCGACATCAGTTAGAGTGTGGAAAATTCCTGTTACTTCTGAAGAGAACAGAATTTTTTTCTTGCCCATATCTAAGCATACACACATCTCTAAGCATACAGCAAAAGATTACAAAACACTGTCCTCTCTGAGGATAAATGTTCTGGAGTTACTCATGTAATATAAATGTTATTATAATAAAATTTCATCAAAACTGTGATGTCTCAGTAAACACTTTGGTTAGAGGCAATGTTTTCTTACCAAGAAATTTGTTACTTAATTCTCCAGTCAGCAGGAGTGCTCTGGAGAGAAATTCCGGCTCCCACACTGCCTGTAACTTAAACAAAAATATTTTAATTACATTTAATGTCATGTAAATGTCATACAAGTATTTCTAGTAATTTTGCCTCTGTAGAATGCCTCTTCCAATGTAAAGTTTCAGGACGCTACTCTGTGGGTCATCATTTTACCCTCTACAGATTGGCTGTTTAAAATCCACATTGATAAATCAGTACAGTCCTTCCCACCTCCTCCTTTCTGCTTTACCCAGGGAATTAGACAAGCTGAACCAACTTCTTCATTTTAAGTGCATCTCTTGAAGGTTCATTTTGTCCAGCCTCGCCATACGCTCTGCACTCCCTCACAAGGGACCACCGTGGTTCACAATGAGTTTGCGCTGCTGGCTGTGGTAGAGGGGTGCAGAAGCATGAATCCTTCCTGAGTTTTCTAGGCGGGCCATCGCTAGTCATGAGCTGCAGACCAGTCACCATAACAGTTTGTAGATATGAATCTGAGGCAGCTTTAAAAATGGATTATTACTGTCTTCCCAAGGGAAGCTCCTGAATGGAGTGCTGCTGTCTCGGTGCAAATGCAGTTGTTAGAGGGCATCCTGTAACTGCACAGTACTTTCTGTAGTAATCCAAATTTACGTGAATTTAGCAAAATGAAAACAAACAAAATAATTTGGCAGATTGTTTCATCAGTTTGTCTCCCAGTGCAGAATTGTTTCATAGGCTATATTTTTATGAAGAAACTTCAGCAATGTATGCATGTCTTAATTTAAAGGCTGCAAACTGCTTTGCAAGCTGGATGTGTGTTTATACAATAAAACATTAATGATGATTTGTACAAGAATCTTGTGTCTCTATGAGTTCAACATGACATGTTTCAGTGTAAAGCTGGTATATAGCCATCGTTCACAGTGGAAGACAATGCAGACTCTTGCTAGTTATTAATTGCATTTGACAAAACTTAGGGGAATAGTTCAGCGCATCTTGGCTGCAAATCCCAACGCACAGCCCATGTTAACAGTGAGGAAACGTAACTTCCTTCTTCTCTAGTTACTCCATAAGCTGCGCAAGTAAGGGTCATATGGAAGGTAATCTTCAAATGGAGAATTTAGACAGAATAGAAATCTGGGGTTCAGTTTTGTAACATCACATGTTCCCCAGAGATGTGTTTCTTTTGTTCTGCGATGTTTTTTCCAGGATTAGGACTCTACCTGAAAAAATTACAGCTGTGGTTTTTAAGAGAATACCTTTAATGGTAATCATTTATCCTGTAATCATATTTTTATTGGAATTTCTCAGCACCATTGTGTTTAATCAAGTGGTATCTTTCTAATATGTATTATCTAGTGAGTTGGAACTCTCATTACCATGTGTACAATCCGTATTTGCGATGAGGAAATTGCAGTTTCATGAACAGCTGTGTAACTACCTCATAAATACACTTTATGTAGCGGTTTATATGCTTTCTAGCTCCTCAGTCATCACTGTCAGTGTTTGTGTATTCCAGCTCCCAAGCAGATTCAAATTTACAATGCTTGATTAAAATGACTGCTTCAAGAGTTTTCTTTTGGTTGTTTGCATGTAGTTTTGGTGTTTGGTGGTTGGGATTTTTTTGTTTCTTTGTTTTGTTTTTGTTTTTCTGAAAGGAAACCTTCCTAATGATTACCCTGATGACATACTGGAACATGTTGAAGAGAGGCTTCAGAGTTACTCAATAAGTGCAGAATTGTATGTGTATGTGCTGCGTTAGCTTGGCTAAGTTTCACTGGTCATTTCAGAATAGTAGCTTTTCTTTGAATATTCTTGGCAAAATTGTACCTCTTCTAGGCAGTGGCTTCTGGTTTTTTTGTGAAACCACATACATAGGGTGCATGCGTATATGAGATAAGCACATTCTCAGAATACTCCATAAAGTGCAAACTACTGAGATTTTTTTTTTTCCCTCCCCTTGAAATGTGTATGCAATATTTCTACTTAATTTCAGGTTTTTATGGTGGGTAAAATTTCCAGAAACATCATATGCCAAGTACTCTTTGCACACTTAGTCAAAATTGTATAGGAGATTCTGGTCCTCTGCAACACACTTTACATTAAATCTTTTACTCCCTCCGTAAACCTGGAGTAACTTAGCTAGACAGCAGAGCTATTCTACTCAGGATGACTCAGGAACTACTGGATAACTTGATATTCTTACAGCAATGAATCTGAATTGAAAACAAAGCAATGGACTGGTTATTGTTCTTAATGCAATTTTCTTAAAATCAACTGCAAATATAGCATATCTGAAGATGACTGTAATAGCATAGTTGGTTTTGTTGGTTTGTTTGGGGTTCTGGGGGTTTTTTTAAGCATTACTCCTTTTCTTAAATTCTTGTCACGTTACTGGAAATGTCTTACATGGGCATATATTTCACCAAGAATCTATCTACATGCCATAAGTGTATATTTCTAAGTCATCAGAATGAACAGAACAAAAGGAAAAGTTCCCATAATTATGAATCACAGGAGAAATACAGCTAGTGGTTTTCTTTTAGCTTTGCTAGTTGATATTAAGAAAAAAAAAATGAATTGTTGCAGCTAAGGCTAGGCTGCTGCTTAGGCATCACAGTGAAACACAGACCAAAAACAAGCCAAAGGCTGTTTTACATTGGATGAGGAAAGATAAGCAGAGGCAGGCAGACAGACATTCAGAGTCTTTTCCTTCTTGGAATACTGATATTTTGCCAAAAGTTAATTGTATTTACCTGGCTGTTTTTTTTAACAGCTTGGCAGAACAGATTTTGAATTTTAACAGGGAAAGCAATCATATTAGCATATCAGGAAGAAGAAGGTAATCGAGATCTGCATGTACACATCTCAAAATATTTCTGTTTAATCACAGATTCTGCATTTCTGCCCAAAGGCACTTAAAAGGTATTGGCAAAGATCATGTTAAAACAAAGCTTAAACAAAACAACAAAAACACCAACTCGAATCTTTGAACAATCTATTTGTGGGTTTTCTTCCTTAGGCAGCGTTCAGCTTTAATTGATGATTTTCTGTTCCACTGAACTCCTTAAAGCCCGTGACTTCCATGGTTGAAGATTCTTCACTCCATTGGGCTTTTCCTTATTTAAACGTTTAGATTAAATGTCTCATTTCCTTTTTCTACTGCTTAGCATAATGACTTCTTAACTATTCTTTAGGAGGAAACAGGGTTTTTTGCCATCATATTTTGAATCCTTTGAGAAATCTTTAATCAACTGCATTTTAATTTTAAAATTACTCTGAACAAAGCTATATGGATCTCAAAGATTAGCATAAGATGAAAAGGAATTTTGGCCACATACTAAGATATTTTTAAGGTTCAAAACCTAAAATATTTCAAAGGACTTTGCCACGCAGACAGATGCTTTTGCAATAGTTACTTCAGTGTGAAGTTTTGAGTGTGTGGGGAAACTAACCAAAGGCATTGGTGTGAACAAGACAGTCACAGAACAACTCTGTCGGTGAACTTCAGTCCTGAACCTGGTCGACAGTGGTAGGCACCTCTCTTGAGCAGGGCTTTCCAGAGTTACCAAATAGTTTACTTAGGTCTCCCTGACAGATAAGTAACCGTCACACTAAATTGTGCCTGTGGTCTAAGTAAGTAAAAATCCACCCACAAAAAAAACTATTCCAGAAATGGCAAAACTGATGCACTGGTCTGCTGTGCAGTCTAGTCACTAGCGTTGTTTTTTTCTTAACTATTAGTTTCTTCTTTCAAAGTAGCTTGCAATTCAGATTAATTTTTGTAGTAGTAGTGTAGATTTGTAGTCTAAATATATTTTTTTTTGAATGAGTGGACTCACTGGCTCCAGTCTTACAAGATTGCTTGAATTGCTGAAACCTTTATTTCTCAACTATGTAACTGGAGTTCACTAGGGAGTCTTTCAGCCACAAGTTTACGAACTGACATTTGGCTCTGCTTGGGCGTGTGCGCACAATACAACACAACACAGTGACTGCTGACAGGCAGTCACTTTGCTGTCTAAATTCGTGTACAAATGAAATGTAAATGTAGATCAGTACTAAGACCTTTCAGAATGGGCTGTAAGTGTTGTGTTTGATATGCAGTACAGAAGGGACTCAATACCATGAATAAACTGACATAGTTTTGATTATGAATGGATATAGCATTCTATGGACAAATTCGGTTCTCTGGAAGAGAGAATTGTTTGAAATTGTACCATTGTGTTACTCCATCAGATAATGTGATACTTATAAAGTCAGGTGCTATTGATCAGTGAACTTTGGGTCCAAATTTCAGTTCTAAAACTGTGTTTACACTCTTCTGGTAAAGTAGACAAACATCCAAGGAGTCTAATGAATCCTCTTTTAGATGTTCGTGGAAGTCTGTCTTGTAGGTGCAAGATGCTCTAAAAGTTACTGATATGAAGGTCCTGCCGATTTTTTAAGAATCATATTCCTTTTAAGAAAGATTTTTCTCCTGTTTCTCAGGAATGCATAGTCAAGCTGAAGTGCACTGGCCTGATTAAGGGCAAAATGAGTCCCTCCCTTGGCATATTTTTTTACACGTATAAACCAAAGTTCATTATTTCAATCTCCAAACCAGTACACTCTTGTCCTGTGTGAAGTGCTATTTATGCTGTGAAGCATGTTACAGGATTAGAATGCTTTGAGGACAAGCCCTGAAGGCATTTTGTCTAACTGATTTAAGTGAAGCTGATTTTTGACATGGTGTTAGCATACACATTCATAAACAAACATACGCAGATGGTATTTGAAATCAAGGCTTCTTGGGCTTACATGGTTACACAGCAGCTGCAGTGTTCTCAGGAGGTTCTTGACCATTTGATATAATTTGTGTGTATTGTTTTTTGATGTGCTTGAAATGAGAGGAGAAACTGTCCAACATGATCAGGTTGTGCTCAGGGGTATGTCCCATCACACTGAAGAAGAGTTGCAAAAATGAATGCATGTTCATGTGAATGAAGTGATTGTTCGTACCTTCAGAAATCCTTAGATAAGACAGGTAGTCTTCAAATAAAATGCTACGTCCTTTTCGTATCTTTTGAAATATAAAAAGGAAGGGGGCTGCAGCAAAGACTGATCTAGCCCAATATCAAATCTCCAACAGTGGTCAGCTGTAGGTGCTTAGGAAAGAGTACAAAACAGAAATAGCCTGTCACGATGTTTCCTCAAAATACTGTCCCAGTAGCCAAGAACTTGTGTCTGAGAAGCTTTCCTAGCAGCAGCGTCTTGTGACAAATACTTCCACTGTATGTAACACAAAAATTGTACGTACTGTGAAGAATTAGCTCCTTTTTCTTTGCTGTGAATCTGTCACCATCTGATTTGATGCACTGTTTTTTTCCCCCTCTAGCTGAATGCAGTGAAAAATCATTCCCCGTTTGCTTTCTCTGTCACTCATGGTTTGTAGATCTTTATCCCACCTGCTCTGATTTCTCTCCTCTGCTCTGAAATGTCCTGTCTGCTTAACTAGTCTCTACATGAAGCTGTTCGATGCCTCTTGTCAACACTTTCGCTTTCAGTGAACCTTGTCCCATCCTACTATGATGGAGATGGGGAGAGCGGTACTGCACATAACACTCAAGATGTTCAGATGTCGCATTTTCCTCTAGAATAATCGAACATCTAGAAGTACTGATAATTTTGTTCTAGCGATTTTCCAGGAACCGGGAGGCTGCTGGGTTGGTTTTGTTTTATGAGTAGACTACCATCAAAGTACAGACAGATCTGCATTAACAGGCAGCAGGACAGCATCTCTGGCTCTGTTGTGGCGTTGCTACTGAACAGGCCTTGAAGAGTAAGGGGAGAGACATTCTGTGTTTGGGATATTGGTGAAGTCAGAGGAGAGTACAGGACTGTGTCTGCCATTAGACTAAGCTTATTCTAAAGACATTGTTTTCTGACTAACCACCTTTAGGAAAATAAATGCTTGTGAAGCAACACAGATCATGCAGTCTGCCTTTAAAAACAGTTAATTCTTTCAAACTCTGTAGAGGTATTCTTGGTTGCGCTGCTTCCCTTTGGCTGAAAATATCCTTCCCTCCTCCGCTGTCCTGCTTCCTCCTCAGTTTCCTTTTCCTTGTCTCCCCTATAGTCCCTTTGTCAGACCGGTCCCGCACTGCAGACAGGGCCCCGAGCGCTTCCTCTCTCTTTTCAGGGAGTTTTCACTACCTTTGTCCTAAGGTAGACATCAAACAGCCTTTGCCTGGCTGCCCAGCCCCTGCACTGCCCTCGGAGAGATGTTAGGCAAAGGCCTTCTTCCACTTTCTCGGCGCGTTACAATGAGGGGTGCTGGCAGGGAGCTCTCCGACTAAACAATAGCAACAAAAGTGGAACTTGAAAAAACGCAAGAAACAGACTCCTGCTTGCCAGACAGGAAAAAGCAACAATATGGGTGAACAAAAGAAAAAAATAAAGGACAGGAAAAAATAACAGCAGCCCTGTGTGTTGTGGCAGCGTAACCTGAGGCAGCGTTCCTCCTCGGCTCGGCAGGGGCACTGCGCCCAGAAGGCCGCTGCCGCCTGCGCAGGAGCCGTGCCTGCTAAGTCCAGCAGTAGCGGATCGGCCGTTCCCCGCGGGAAGCCAGCAGGGAGGCCCGGCTGTCGGCGGTCCCGGCTGCAGACGCTGCGGGCTCGGCCGGCGAGTCCAGCCGCGGCGAAGGGCAGACGGGCCCGGCTCGGCCCTGCGGGCGTTCCGCGGCCGCTCGCTCCTC
>Ga0065711_1011587_pt1 | contig 15518 bp, 14 predicted proteins | sample Hoacrofraction12_FD_59098 | JGI IMG/M metagenome (GOLD analysis project Ga0065711, IMG submission 59098) | Hoatzin crop microbial communities from Cojedes, Venezuela - Epithelial fraction 12 v2 (version 2) | ecosystem: Host-associated > Birds > Digestive system > Esophagus > Crop | place... | reverse complement strand
CCCATCCTTTAGGAGGACAATCTGGAGCTGCCTGGAAAGCACGGTGGTTCTCCAGGGACAGCATGTACCTGAGTTGAGTGGGTGTGGAAGAGGTCTTCTCCAGTTCCTCCCCACCAGTCTACAGCAGGAATTCCTAAAGAGGGACACACTAGTCCAGATGTGACCATACCACAGCTCACTGGAGGGGGATGAAAATTGAAGATGTCCGGGGTGGCCACACTCCTCCTAACGCAGCCCTATCTGCGGTTGACCTTGTTCATGGTGAGCATGCACCACTGGCTCTTATGATGTTCTTCATAATGCCCAGGTTCTTCTCCTCAGGGTCACTGCTCAGCCAGTCAGGACCTACCCTGCCCTGATACATAGAGTTTAGAATACCCCTGATGCAGGACTGGCCACTTCTTGAAAAACTTTACAAGTTTCTGTCAGGCGAATGCAGCAGTTTCTCAAAGTCCCCCTGGACTGAAGCTCCATTTTGCCTGGCCTTGATGTCTTTGTGCAGATGGCTCTACCCTGATTGTGGTGAGCTATCAACACAGTCTCGAAGCTTATGATATTGCAGGACATTACAGCTAATGAAAGGAGTTACTAGCTTTGTACTGACCAATGCAGGAATCAGCACAACAACGCTCTTAGAAGCACTGTACGAGTGCACAAAGAGAGCAAAGCCAGGGGCAGTGGGGAAAGAGCAGAGCTGGGCTCCTTGTAGAGGAATGTATGGGGGTGATCAAAGAGAAGAACTTGGGAGGAAGAAGAAGGAAAAAGAATACAAAGGGTTAAGATCAGATATGATGAGGCCTGCTTGGGGTTACCTGCGTAGCAGCCTTTGGCATATGACGGCACGGACTCAGCTTGTGGTGCAAGTGAGACATAGTTTATTTTGCAAGCAGTGCTTTATACATCTTTACCCAGACATTAGTTCCCCGGGAACTTTCCATCCCAATAAGGCAGCTATTTGCACGATGTTCTCTATTTTACTTCTGTCCAATCCGTAGCTGTATCACACGCCAGGTCAGCCAAAAAGGTTGCTGATCACGCGCTGTCCATGCACTGGCTGCCAGTACACAACCGCTGTTTTTTAACTCCTTATCATGTACTCGGCTCCTTCAGCATATCCACAAGTCCTGTTTACTTCAGCATTTTTCTCTTCTGTTTATTACAGCATTCTGCTTTTGTCCCTTTCATCTACAAGCCAGCAGGTCCAGGGAGTTGATTCTGCCCCTCTGTTCTGGTCTGGTGAGACCCCACCTGGAGTCTTGTGTCCAGCTCTGGAACACTCAGCACAGGAAAGTCATAGACCTGTTGGAGCGGGGCCAGAGAAAGGCAACAAAAAATTATCAGAAGGCTGGAACAGCTCTCCTGTAAGGAAAGACTGAAAGAGTTGGGTCTGTTCAGCCTGCAGATGAGAAGGCTCATGGAAACCTTAAAGAAGCCTTCCAGTATCTGAAGCAGCTTACAAGAAAGCTGGATAGGGACTTTTTACAAGAGCATGTAGTGACAGGACAAGGGGTTATGCCTTCAAGGTAAAAGGGAGTAGGTTTAGATTAGGTATAGGGAATAAATTCTTCAGTATGAGAGTGGTGAGTCACTGGAAAAGGTTGCCCAGAGAAGTTGTGGATGCCTCTCCCTGGAAGTGTTCAAGGCCAGGTTGGACGGGGCTTTGAGCAATGTGTTCTAGTAGAAAGTGTTTCTGCCCATGGCAGGGAGGTTGGAAGCAGGTGATCCATGATCCATAAGGTCCCTCCCAACCCATATCATCCTGTGATTATGCGATTCTGTGTTAGGTGTACGGCTTTCCAGGCATATCTTTGCCTCTCTCGGGACCTTTTTTGATTTGGGTTTGCAGACTCACTTTCCACCTTATTCCTTATTAAGTACACAATGAAATGATGCTGTGGCCTTCCAAGTTGATTCACAGAGGCCTGGGTCCTTTCTGCTTCCTTTCTTCCCATCACTTGGTCAAGTATTGGGAGGACAGAAAGGAAAGGCAGGTGAGATTTCTGGGTGCCAGTGACTGAAATGAGGGAGCAGAGCCCTCACCTGTGAAATGATCTAAAGGCTATGCTAGTTCAAATATGTCACTGTCTCTGAAGTCTTCAATCTTCAGAAGGAACATGAGACACCCATTTCCCTTCATCTTCTTCTCTTTTAGAAATTAGGTTAATAGTGCCCAAGTCAGAGGTTTCCTTTCAGTTGTTCTCACAACGTAAGGCACCCCCTGGTCTGGAGATATGCCAGGATACTTGCAGAAGAATCCCACTCCATTGGATAAGGAGGTGGATGTTTCTGGGTATCTTCAGAGGCATGATCTACTGATAACTGTGCTCATGAAGATGGTCAAATGCCTCATTTTCATTTTACTAATGGTGGCTGAGATGCCTGGTTCATGTATAGATTCTCTTGGTGGATGGTGACGTTTACTGAGCAAGCTGGTTTGATGTGAAAGATGGCCCTGCTAAAGCCTGGCGTCAGACTACCACCCTCCTAAGCTCTCTTCCACCCTGATCAGGCCTATGAGTATATGAGGTAAAGATCCTCACCCCTAGCTTAATATCTTCTTGTACAGTGTGTGACAAGGCCAGTCTCCTAGAAGGGCTGTGGGAAAGAGACTGCTGGGGGGTCTCTAGTGCAGTCTCCAGGCTGGCTGTAACTTTGCAGAGCTGAAACCTGGAGATCACCAAATATGGAGATCAAAGCTACACTCCTCCTACTCCTTCCTACAGGCTGTTACCCCTGTCATATCATTGCCTACTGCAGAACGAGCTTGACTTCATAATCTTTCCAGGTAGCTGTCGGCTCTTACTAGCATGCCGAATGCCTCCTTCAGAAGCTAGAAAGGCCCAGTTTCCTCAGACGGTCCTAATAACTCGTGCTTTAGGCCCATAGCTCTATCTTAGCATTCCTCCTCTGGACTCTCTCCAGTTTCTCCACTCTGTATTTGAAAAGTGATGTCCACTGGCTCATACGGCATTTCTTGGGATGTTCAAAGAAATATTGATCCTCTCCTGTAACTTCATTACCACTATACTGTCTGTGTGTTTTTAGTATAAAATCTTTCATACACATTCACTTGTCATCATACAGCGACCATTTCTAAAATCATTACTGTCAATGCCTACCATCTAGACCTTTCCATTATTCTCTGCTTTTCTCATCCTCTTCATCTTTGTTCATTCAGATACCTCCCATCTACGAAGCCGCTTTGAGCTGCAGGGAGTTAAAAGCTTGCCTGTCTTTCAGTAGTCCAGTTGTCTCCTCAGGCAACTCTTTCATTATGTTCAAGTCTATCTTTTTGTATCTATTTATCTAAATCATTTCTCATAAGATTACCCCTTGTAGACAGCAATCTCATTAGACAAAGCTTGTAGTTATCATACGGTCACAGAGTGTGTTTGGTGTTTATTAAATACTGCTCATGCTTTAAGTATCTTTCCTTAAAACTAGGAAAAATTCTTCTGTGCCTGTGTGCAGCCAGTTCTCAAAGGAGAGCAGGTGGGAGATGATACAACGGAGCTGTAACCCCCAGCTGCAGACTTCAAAGGAGAAGTCTGATGCAAGGAACAGTGATGTACATCCCAGGTGGCCAACGACAGAAATGGTGGGGTTGGGGAGGTGAGAAGCAAGGTTGTCTGTACAGTGTCAGACCTCAAGGGACTTCTTCCTCTAGCTGTCCAGATCTCCTTAGCGGACACCCTGGACCAATATCACTTGGACAATGTTTCTATCACCTCTTTGCTAAACTGAAATGCAAAGGAGACTACCCTTTAAAATAAAAAAATTATTTCAGTTACATGCACTTAGAAATCTTCCTTCTTAACGAGACTATGAAACCTCTTTAATTGGCTGTACAAGTCTTAAAGACTTAAAGAAATTTACAGGAAGAGACACGGGTCTTTAGGGATTTCTGTATTTTAATGAGCCCCATGGTGTATTTGGTGCTGAGTCCATGAACCTCAGGTACTGAGAGAAGATGGAATAAGCTGCTCAGGAAGTCAGCAGCAAAACTCCAAGTACCTTGAAGCATTAATGGGCCCCATTGAGGACCAGTACTGACAACGCCTCCCCAGGGACTCGTTAGAGCAGATAATTGGAGGCTGTGATTACAGGTAGGCAAAGGCACTGTGCAGGTGGCTGTAATGCTGAGAAAAGCCTTGGTTTGTTTGATGAAGCAGAAAGGCCAAGCCCTGACCCCCAGGCCCTGGGAAGGCAGAACCTGTCCCTCAGGTGTGGCTCAGGGCTCTGCTGGGGTCAGTGGGATGTGAGGGTGAGCAATGCCAAGTGTAGGAAAACTGTACAACACATCCTGGTTTCCCCAAGGAGAGGTGAGGGGGAAACAAAGTTCAGAGCCTTAAAACGAAGTTTCTCCTGGTAGGCCTCAGCAGCAGATGCAACTGTCATAGCCAAGGGGACAAAGAACTTAGTCTTCTGTGGCCTTTCAGCCTTTCACGAGCCTTTTGCCATCTCTACTGCAGGCTGTCCTACACTGTCCTGTGCCTTTAGCTCTTTTCTTTCAGTCTGCAAGCAAGCATCTTTCTTTCCCAGCTAGCTTCTATCGCAGCATTTCTTTGCTTTCACTGACGCCTCTGCATCCTCACTGGTCGTTCCTCGAAACACAAAGCCATTGAGTGATCCAGACTCGCTTTGTGTGTCTTCTTGTAGCACCAGGCTGCTACAACAATGTGACCCTTTGGTTAAGATTCCTGTTTCCTCACATCCAGTCAGAACCTTTCAATATACACCTCGTGGATATTTCCTTCTCTTTCCAGTATGAAGTAGTGCAGTACTCTTGAAGTAGTTGCAGACTACTGCTACAGAGCCTCAAGCGTCTGCTTCACCGAACTAAAGAGGCCTAGGTCCCTCAGCCTCTCCACAGAGGCTCCAGACCTTAGGTAGATGTGCTCTGGACCATCTCTGGTTCCCCCCCACTTCTACAGAACAGAGATCCCCACAGCCAGCTGCACTAGTCCAGAAGTGGCCACACCAGTGGTCAGTCAAGGGAGATGCTCACTCCTTGTCTGCGTTGCCATGCTACCAGTAGTGCAGCCCAGTATGCACCCGGTCTTTTTAATTTTGACATGTGCTACTGGCTTTTGTGGCATTCCTCTTCATGGCCAGGCCCTGCTCTTCAGGGTCACTCCTGAGCTCTTCAGGTCTCAGCCTGCCCTCATTTGTGGGCTTATTCTGCCCCTGATGAAGGACTGACCAATTCTTATTGTAAAATTTGATGAGGTTTCTACTGACCGAATCCCAGAGTTTTCCAAAGTCTCGCTGGAGTAAGGCTCTGTTTTGACAGCTGTTAATGTGTGTGTACAGGTGGTCATCAGATTTTCCTTTTTCCACACCAAACAAGAAAGCCAAACTAGAGCCAGGGAGGAAAGGGCAAGCAGAGGTGGGTTGTTTGGATGGTAGGGTACAAGGGTGGTCAAGAGGAAGAAACTGTGAGTGGGAGAAAGAAAAGAAAAGCTGAAGAACAGGAAGTATTCTGGGCTGTTTGGGTGTACCTGACAAGCAGTCCTGCATGTGAGCAACAACATCTGGATCGGGACAAGAAAACCACAGATCATCTTACAAAACTTTCTGCCTGACTTCAATGTTCACCCGGAAGCTGAGTGTTCTCTCTCCCATTGTAAGGACAAGATCCGTAGTAGACAGAAGCACCGAATCATTCATGCTGGAAGGGACTGCAGGAGGTCTCTAGGCCAAGCTCCTGCTCACAGCAGGGTCAGCTATGGGGTCAGAGCAAGTTGATCAGGTGTTTAATAATTTTGGGGCTTGTAATGCTTCAAGGATGGAGATAACACAAGATTTCTGGGAAACCTCCTCCAGTGCTTAAATGAGTTTTACTCCCTTGTGCCAACATAAATACAACAGATGCCCATTGGCTCTTGCCCTCCCATCAGGCACAACAGTGAAGAACGGGTCTCCGTTTTCTTGATGATGTTCAAGAAGCTGTGGAAGGTTGTTATTACGTGTCCCCAAAACCTTGTCCAGTCCTGGCTTTGCAACTTTGCAGCAAAGACCACCGACATCTTGTGCTGCATTAGGAAGAGCACTGCCGAAGAGTTGGTGGAGGTAATCCTTCCTCTCCACTCATCACTTCTGCAACCTGTCTTGCTCCCTTCCCTCAGGATTTTCCACTATGCCACCTCACTCACACTGCAGCCAAAACTGCCCTCCACATCTTCTACAAGTCCTGCCTTGATTTTCTGTGAAACACAAATCCAGGAGCGCATCCCCCCTTGTCACAGAAAATCATCAAATCACTGAATGGTTTGGGTCAGAAGGAACCACATAGATCATCTAGTTCCAACTCCCCTGCCATGGGCAGGGACACTTTCTACTAGAAAACATTGCTCAAAGCCCTGTCTAACCTGGCCTTGAACACTTTCAAGGAGGGGGCACCTCCAAATTCTCTGGGCAACCTGGGCAACCTCCAACCCCTTCTCTGGGCAATCCAGTTCCTAACCACCCTCATCGTAATGAATGTATTCCATATATCTAATATAAACCTACCCTCTTTCAGTTTGAAGCCATTACCCCTTGTCCTGCCACTCCATGCCCTTTTCAAAACTCTCTCTCCAGCTTTCTTGTAGGCCCCTTCAAGTACTGAAAGGCTGCTCTACGATCTCCCCCGCAGCCTTCTCTTCTCCAGACGAGCCAGAACCAACAGTCTCAGCCTTTCCTCATAGGGGAGCTATTCCAGACCTCTGATCATTTTTGTGTCCTCCTTTGCAAGGCCCCTCGGAGCGCTCTTAGGCAACTCTTGTAGTGCCCTGAGACTCTTCGTCATGGGGCCAAAGGGACAAAGAAGCCCACATTCCCTAGCCTTCTCACACAGCGCAAGATCACGTGAGGAGTTGCTGGGCACCATAGACATATAAAAGAGCTACTAGTGCCGAATTTCTGACTCAAGTAGGAAGTACCATGACAAACATTACCAAAATATCAGTGAGGATGCAAATGAAGAAAAGGCAGGGCCAGAGGGAAAGCAGAAATTTCTGACTCAAGTAGGAAGTACCATGACAAACATTACCAAAATATCAGTGAGGATGCAAATGAAGAAAAGGCAGGGCCAGAGGGAAAGCAGAAATTAAGGGCTGGGCCATTTGTATGGTTGTGGAAAATCTATACCTATACAGACACGCAGAGAAAATGGATCCTTCCAGAAGGTGATTTTAGACCCTCTGTCAATTCAGGAGCTGGACTTTGGATCCCCCCATCTCTTCAGTTCCCACACACACAGACAGACAAGCAAGCACACACAGACACAAATGGGTCTCTCCAGTACAGAAACACCATACCTTTAAGGCTGGAAGGCAGCTGCATTCCACCTTCTCTGTGCTTACTCTTAATCCTTGTTTTTTGTCAGGAGCTCCTTTCTCATCCATGCCTTTGTCCAGTGAGTTCTTTTTTTAAAGTACAAGGAGAGCCTTGTCTAGCATCACCAAAAGCGTCTACCTGTCCTGCAGGCATCATTCAGTTTATATGACTTAGTCTCAGCCTTATCAATGGTCAGGATGAATCCCATCCCTGGCCAAGATCCACCACACCTGTAGGGACTCCTCTCCAGCTGCCCACCTGTGGCCCTGGCATGGTGAGAACCTCCAGAGCCCATCTGCAGAAGCTCTGAGGTGACACGGCTGTGCTGGGCATCTCTGTGTTTGACAGAGTGTTAGAGGGACAGGGTGTTGTGCCATTTTGCACTCATTGACGTGCGGAAAGCAGACTCCACAATCTGTAAGATTGTAAAGTAGGGATGTTTATTCGGCGCCAGGCGACACGGGGGGTAGTCCCACCAAAGTCGTGCATGCCGAGCAGCAACGTGTCTCTTCAATTTATACAATCGAATATTACATATACATTAGATTTCCCAATACACTTATACATATGCATCTATCCTCAATGCATATCAAAATCAGTTCCGAGAAATAATTTTCATATTATAATAAGTTCCAAGAAGTAATTTCCATAGTCTCCTCCCAGCTGCGCCTGCGCAGTGCCTCCTAGTGGTGGTCGTTGGGGGTCCCCAGATGAAGGCTCATCCTCTTCATCACTGTGTCCGCTGATTCACCTGTTTCTGCGCAAAGTCCGTTCTCTCCTGGCTCCCATCCATACAGCAGTGTCGGTCTTGACCGGTTCTAGGTGACTACCAGCCCCTATCAGGAACCAACCCCTTTGTATGGAGATGCAAGACTCTCTGCTTCAGTTAATTTAGACAATAGACAAGCACTATCAGTTTTTTAAATGCACAGCAACTATTAGGTAATGCCACTTCTATTAAAATCCCTTTTAACCCCTTCCTTCACCATAAGGGATCAATCTGGGAAGTGAGCCTGTGAGTCGGAACAAACGAGGTCCATTGCCAGGTCTGGTTGTGGCCACAGCTGTAGCTGGAGACTGCTACTCTCATAGCATAAATCAAACCAGGACTGAAAACCAGCGACAGGGCTCCTGGCCTCCTGAATCTAGGAGGGTGAAGAATGGAGAGTGAGAGTGGAGTACCCTGGTGAGAATGGTCCTAGAATTTAAGGCCACATGGTACCCTCGCACCCTTACACTGGCCCTCAACACCATCGCACTCGCCACTTCCCTGAAGATGCCAAAGTCTTTGCCTCAAAGACCTGGCAAGTGCACTCTGCTGCTCTCCTTGCTCACTCCCTTTGGGAGCTCAGACTCCATCACTTCATGGGCACTGTGGTCAAGACTGACATTAGATTTCATATCCCTGACCTGCTTTTCCCTGAGCATCACCTCTGTTGGCACATGTGACACCTATGCTAAGAAATTCACCTCAAGAATCCTCCAAAGCCTCTGGGGCTGTTTGCGCCCTGCAGTGCCAAATTCCCACGAGTTTCAGGGTGATTAGAGTCGTCAAGAGCTATGAGGAGTCATTGAACTGATAAAATAAGACTTTGTTTTCTTCCTCACCTGACTCCAGCTATTTATCTCCTACCATGATGTCTCCCTAACTGGCCTGTCCTATGACGCTCACACAAAAAGGCCTACCCAATCTGCGGCCCAGCACGTAGAGGATCTCCCTTCACGGAGGATGCTCCTACACTGAGGGCATCCCCCTCCTGGTCTTCCCCAGCTACTTCTTCTGAAGAATCTGTATCCGTCAACTGCAACACCTCAAGCTTTCTGACTTGTCCCACACACCGCAGCAGATATTACATCAATGTCACATCTCCATGACAGCACACGGGGCTCCAGCTCCTCCTGTCTGTGCTCCAGGATGAGGGCATTGATGCACTGGAGTTGCGGAGATTCAGCAAGCAAAGGCTTTACTGCAGGGCAGAGACCTGCTGGAGTAGATGGCAGATGGCAGTCAGGATGAAATGAGGACCCCACAAGGTGAGAAAACTCTGTGCTCCCAAAGGCAAGAGAGAAACAGGGATGGCCTTTGCAGCCTGACAAGAGAGAGCTTTCCTGTCTGTGGGATCTCTGCAGTCCATGAGAGCCTGTGATGGAGGTCATGCTGATCTCCAGGAAGGACAAGGTGCTTCTGAGTAAGTCTCTGGCTGTGGACATTGTGTGATCCAGCTACACTGTTCCTTGGTTGTATCTTCAAGCAGGTGAATAAAAGATGGGGGTAAGAAGAATCTGTGTCTTTTGAAAGCATTGACACACAAGTGGAGACCCTGCAGTGATGTGCATCATATTCATGCACTGCCTGCGTCTACAGGATAGACATGGGACGGACCTTGTTCCACTGCAGTGGTAGCATTCGGTCACACTCATACACACCAAGTCTGTCTGAGATGCTCTGGGGTGTCTGTTGTGTACCAAGTAGGCATGGGGATAGCTGTCCTGTGGGACCTACACTGCCCAGTTGGCTGTACACTCTGGTTGTGCTTGGCAGCTTTGGCATCTGAGATAACTCTACATTTGGCTGTTAAGTTAAGCATCTGCCATGGACGAGGTTACAGAATGTAGAGATGTCCATGACATCAATGTCCATGACATCAGTTACATTTGGTGGAGAGGTAGGAAACTGATGGAGAAGAGTAAGACAGACTGAGCTCCCCCTGTGGCACATGGCTCCATTTCGCCAGAGGAATACCTCTGCCAGCTGCCCTAAGCATAATGAGGAAGGACAGGTTTGGTTCTCCTAAACAGGATCATTTGAGTTGGCCAAAGCGACTCCCCACCAGCCTCCAAGACAAAGCCCCCAGATGCTGCCTTGTCTCCCTCAGTTGCTCCATTAGAGCTCGCGGTTCACTTCTGCCTACTATCTCCACTAGTAACACGGCAGCTTAGGTAAGCAGCTCTCACTTCTTTTGTGCAGCTGAGCTGAGGCAAGAGGAATCTCACTACTTGTCTGGTATGGAGGAGGAGGACGTGCTCCAAAGCAGGGCTTCCCTGCCACACCATCATAGGCACAGGGCATGATGGCTGCCTTCTCCCAGGGATGGTTGAAGGTGTGTGAAAGTGGGTGTTCAGACAGGCATTCTCAAGGGCTGTCCTTCAGAGCAGGGTCCCTGCACCCCACAGGCTGTGGCTCCTGCCAGGGTCAGCATTCAGCCTGCCCAGGGAGCTCCCCTCTGTACTGTGAGGAGACGTGGTGTATGGAAGAATCGACCCCCTGGCAGGGTAAGGTCCTTCTGCTGTCAAGAAGGTGCCACATGGGTTAGGTCTGCTCACTACTCCCGGTCACCCCGAGGCATTTCCGAGGGGAATTCTCAAGATGGAGATGCTTGAAAGGGAAGGTGTCTGTCTTTTGAGGTTTCTCATCTTGGTTGGCTGGACAAGCAGTGAAAATTTTCCAAGGCGATTTTTCAACTGGAAAGTCAAAGGAGGGATTAGTGTATGGATAAGGAGCTTTCCTGGGTCTGTGTTTCCAGTTTCCACCTCTGGGTGCTACAGACAGCACCAGCATCTCCTTCCCACTCTCATCAGGGTTTGTGGGACCTGCTCATTAGCCCCTGCACACACGGAGAGGCTGCAGGGCAGATCTGGGCACAGAGGGGCTGGGATGGGGTCTGTGCGCACTGTCAGGGAAGAGACGTGGGGGCAGAGAAGCAGCTCCTGGCAGGGACAGCTCCAGGCAGCGGAGATGAGAAGGAAAGGAGGGAACTGCTAATGGAAACCCCATTGCAAGGAGAGATATGGGCACGTCCCGGCCATCCCTGCCACAAGGATGTGTTCTGTCTGTAACTCCCTTCATCTCTCCTCTCCCACCCAACACAGCCCTTGGCCCTCATGACCATGGGGTTTATGGTGGGAGTCACCTCTCTGTCCAGCAGACCAGCAGAAGAGGTGAAGGGCATGTCTCCTGACATGTTCCCAATTTCTGCTGGCCAGCAATCAGATTGTGGGCAACTATCCTGCATTATCACTGTCTGGGAGGTGGCGTGCACAGGTCTATAAAGGTAATGTTTTCCTCTGTGTGCAGCTGCCTCTCCTTGGCCTCCCTCATGCAGACCCTCACTGTACTTTGCCTTGTTTCTCCACTTGCCTGTTTTAAATTTATCTTTTCATTGCTACCAGACTCCCTGGGGATGGGAATTTCAGCTGTAGAGTCTCACATTGATCTTGTTCATCCATCCATGCAGATGTGTCCATGGGAACATGAGTCCATTCTTTCCTGTAACCTGTGGGGCTGTGTGCAACGCAGTGTGGGGCTGGGGAATGAGTCGGTTTTCTCTGGGCTGGGGTGTCGGAGAGGGAACTCGGAACCGGTAGAAACAATACCATCCCAATGTGAGTAAGATCGTTCTGCTTTATTAGTCATCAAAACAGGGTATATATAGCAAAGCAATTACGACTTCTAATTGGTTAGTTACTCTTAACCGTATATAGTCAAAACTGCTGCAATTGGTGCAAAGCTCCATTTCTCGATGCGGAAGCGTCACTGTGGCAGGAAGCGGCGACGTGGCCGGATGCAAATCTGTGGCAGGAAGCAGTGACGCGGCAGGAAACAGTGATGCGGCAGCCCTGCGGCACCAGTGTTCCGTGTTCGCCACTTTACTCTCTCGGCAGGGTTCCGCGTTCGCTACTTTCCAGGTCTGTCTCTGGGGCAAAGCCTGGGTTGCTCAATACAGCAGACTATGTCCTCTCTCTTCCAACCAGGACTCCACACAAGCCCACCAAAAGAGACACTGGGTACCCACCAAAAGGCCATGTGCCCATCAAATTAAATGCTGGATGCCCAACAAGATGCCAGCTTGTCACCAAAACGCCACGCAACCACCAAAAATAATCGCTGGGTGCCCACCAATTTTCCAGGTGGCACACAAAATGCCAGGCGCCTATAAAAAGAAATGCCGTCTGCCCACCAAAATAAATACTGAGTAGCCACCATAATGCCATGTGCCCACCAAATAAAGTCTGGTTTTCTATCAAGATGGCAGCTGACAATGAAAACGTGACACGCCCACGAAACAAAATGCTGGGTGCCCACATAGACACCGGGTACCCACCAAAATAAATGCTGCATGCTTATGAAGATGCCGGGTGGCCACCTGATGAAAACTGCCACATTTAGGTGATCACCAAGAAAAGAAATCCTGGGTGCTCAGCAAGATGACGACTGGCCACCAAAATAAACGCTGGGTGCCCATCAATATGCCAGGTGGCCACCAAAGCACTACGTGGCCAAAAAAACGAATGCTGGGTGCGCACAAAGATGCCAGGTGGCCAATAGAACGCCATGTGCTCACCTCGATAATTGCCAGATGCCGACCAAAAGATATGCCAGGTGCCCACCATGATGCCACGTGGCCACCAAATAGTCATGTGCACAGGAAAATAAACACTGGGTGCACACCCAGATGCCAGGTGCCCACCAAAATACCAGATGCCCACCAAAAGAAAGGCTGGGTCCTTATCAAGATGCTGATGCTTACCAAAATAAATGCGGGTGCCCACCAAGATGCCACGAGGCTGCAAAAAGCCAGGTGCCCACCAAAAGCAACACTGGGTGCCCACGAAGGTGCTGTGTGGCCAACTGAATGCCACATTCCCAACAGAAGAAACGCTGTGTGCTTACAAAGATGCCAGGTGGCAACGAAAACACCATGTGTCCACCAAATGAAAGCTGGTTGCCTGTCAAGATGCCAGGTGGGCACCAAAAGAAATGCTGGGTACCCACCAAGAAGCCAGGTGGCCACCAAAAGAAATGTCACGTTGCCAGCAAGATGGCAGGTGTCCAGCAAAAGAAATGCCACGTGCCCAGAAAGACGACACGTGGTCAGCAAAAGAAATGCCAGCTGCCCACCAAAAGAAAACCTGCATGCCCACCAAAACTCCATGTGGCCACCAGAACACCACATGCCCACAAGAGTAAACAATGGGTGCCCAGCAAATGAAATGCCAGGTGCCCGCCAAAATGTCAGTTGCCTACCAAAAGAAACGGTGGGTGCCAACCAAGATGCCAGGTGTCCACCAAAATGCCACATGCCCACCACAATAAATGCCGGGTCCCTACCAAGATGCTGGGTGCCCACCAAAAGAAATACTCTGTACACACTAAAATCTCAGGTTGCTACCAAAATTCCAGGTGCCAAACAAATGAAAAGCCGGGTGCACACCGAGACGCCAGGTGGCCACAGAAATGCCACGTGCCCACAAAAACTAGTGCCAAGTGGCCACCAAGATGCCAGCTGGTCACCAAAATGCCATGTGGCCACCTAAAGAAGTGCCAGGTGCCCACCAAGATACTGGGTGCCCTCCAAACTAAAAGACGGATGCCCACGAAGATGCCGGGTAGTCACTAAAGAGACACGTACCCACCGAAAAAACGGTGTTTCCCACAAAGATGCCAGGTGGCCACCAAAACATCACGTGCCTATGAAAATAAAGGCTGGATGCCCACCAAGATGCCAGGAGGCTAAAAACATGCCATGTGGCTGACAGAAGCAGTGCCAGATGCCCAAGAAGAAGCTGGGTGCCCTCTAAAAGTAACACCGGCTGCTCACCAAGATGCCATGTGCCCAAAAAAATAAATGCTGGGTGCCCACCAAGATGCTGGGTGCTCACCAAAATAAAGCTGGGTGCACACCAAGATGCCAGGTGACCACAAGAACAACATGTCCCCACAAAAATAAATAGTGCATCCCTAGGAAGATGCCAGATGGCCACCACAAGAAGTGCTGGGTGCCCACCAAGAGACCAGGTGGCCACCAAAACACCAGGTGTAAATTAAAAGAAACTCCAGGTGCCCACTTAAGATGCCAACTGGCAACCAAAACACAACGTGCCCAGCAAAAGAAATGCCAGGTGCCTACCAAGATTGCAGGTGGCCAGCAAAATGCCACATGGCCACGAAAAGAAACGCTGTCTGCCCAACCAGATGAATGCCACGTGCCTACCAACAGAAAAACTGGGTGCCAACCAAAGGACCATGTGCCCACCAAAAGAAATGCTGGGTACCCTCCAAGATGCTGGATGGCTGTCTTGATTTCGGCTGCCGCCGGCAACAGAAGCGACACGTGGAAGCCCCTCCCTCCGCCGACATGCGGAGGAGAATGAAAAAAAAAGAAACAGGTAGAAACTGGTGGGTCGGGATAAGGGCAGTTTAACAGAACAGCAAACAGAGGGAACAGGAACAACAACTTTACAAATAAGGAGAAAACACAGCAACGAACCGCAAGACCGAGACAGCCGCTCTCCTGAACAGGACCGGTGCCGCGCCCCACCAAGCCGCGAGCGAGTTCCTCAACACCGTACCATACCCAATGCCGTGCCTTACCAGTGCCATACTGTACCCCATGCAGTACCACATGCAGAATGCAAAACACCGTACCCTGACATACGTACCAGACAAACAATATGAAATATTATACCATACTACAGCTACCATACCTACAAACCATGCCATGCCTACAAACCGTGTCACAGAAACCACACCACACACACAATGCACACCAGACATCCGTACCAAACCATACCATACAGAACACAATGGGAAATACAACACGTTACAAAGTGCAATACAATACAGTAAATGCCACACCTTACAAAAAAATAGAAATCACCGTACAAAATACAACACCTACAATGCAATGGAAACACCGCAGTACAAAAATACAGGACAATACGAACTACAATACATGCGATAGAGCCTGTTGCCCTCCATCCCAGAACTCCAGCGGTGGGACTCGGTCCACCGTGTCTCGCTAATCCCCATGAATATGCAATAGAATACGATACAGATGGTATGTACTCTTCTACAAAATAGTGCACAGTACTACAGTGCCGTGCCAAAGTCCAACACAAGCCGTATGCTACAAGCTGTGCAGTACAAGCCACGCCACACATAGAACACACTGCAACATACACTGCAATGCAAAATGCATGACAGTGCATACCATACAATGAATACCATGCAATGCATAAAATACAATGCAAAAACCTGACAACGCAATGCAGAATTCAATGCAATTCAGAATACAGCACATACAATAAATACAATAACGTACCCTGCAGCACACACCATACAACACGACCCACACAATGCAATACCTGCTTTACAGCAATGCCGTAGCGTGACATACGATACATGGAATGCAACACAA
>Ga0065711_1010803_pt1 | contig 15518 bp, 8 predicted proteins | sample Hoacrofraction12_FD_59098 | JGI IMG/M metagenome (GOLD analysis project Ga0065711, IMG submission 59098) | Hoatzin crop microbial communities from Cojedes, Venezuela - Epithelial fraction 12 v2 (version 2) | ecosystem: Host-associated > Birds > Digestive system > Esophagus > Crop | place... | reverse complement strand
AAGGCCCATGGAGATCTAAACCCAGAAGTTACTGTTTCCCTCAGTGTAGAGCAACCTAAAGGACAATTCCAGTGTCTGATGTCCAACTAGGAAAACTAAAAGATAGACAACAGCAGCATTTCAGAAAGTTACAGATTTTAAGATCAAGGAATTCTGCATCTCCCAGTGTAAGCTGGTGTTTCTACCTAGCACTCCAGCTGTGCAGAGAGTTTTGGCAAATACACATCTCCCCTTTCTTTGCACACATGATGTTCCAGACGAACTAGCAGATTGTTCTGGAAACCTAACACACAGAACTCCTTACAGGCTCCTGGCAGAATTCTTTTCTTACCTGCTCCCAGTAACATTCCATTTAACAGCCTTTTCCGGTTGTCAGAAAGCCGCACGGGCTATACAAGGTGTGCCCACCCTCCAGAGATCAACAGAGCAGGTATCACGAATAGACCACCTTTGCGTGTCTGACAATTTATTAAATTACAATCTACCTCAAGGATTGCACCATTCACTTTGGATTTGTCCCGCATGTGGTCCTGCAGCTTCTGAAAGGTACTCTGACAGCAAACCCGAAGGAGTACGAGCTGGCAGCATCACAGACCACACACTGAAGGAGCTCACTGTTGCTACAGTTTACACACATCACCAGAACCCAACCACGATGAATGGCACTCAATGCATAAGGAAAACATTAAAAACTATCCTGAGTGAATCTTTTCTTACTGTACCATCATTTCTGCCAAAAAGCCTGCTGTGCACAGCACACCATCCCCCAGCCCCATGTGCAAATGGATAAATTAGGGAAGTCCCTGGTCACTTCATTAATGTTTTTGATATGAATTTAGGACAGACTTTCTCTCTCTCTCTTTTTTTTTTTTTTTTGTTTTTGTTTTTGTTTTTACACGGAGAGTTGCATCACACCACGCCACAGCTTTCCTTCTTTACCTGGCTAGGCATTTCTCAATGTACTTTAGTATGACATGCTCATAGAAAACTTACTGTAAATTACCAAGAGGCAAATACGGGTAGTACGGAGCACTGGACAATAGCAGTTCACCAGAACAAACGCTGGCAATTTCTTTATCACTGCCAGCACTGGCTACACGTATTGCAGGGAAAAAGTGGACCTAGTTAAGAACTTTTCCATTTCTAACTACGATCTCTCAGGGAATGTGCTAGGGAAACAATCATCCTACTGAATCATTTCAAGAATTTTACAGCCAAGAAGATTTATTACCATAAAACAGGTCTTGGAAACAAGAATATTTGAGGAGACTCAATAGCTATTAAATCAGTGTGGAAAACATGATGCTGAAGGAATTGCATATGCCTGACACATGTTCTACCACTTTTTTTTTTTAAATGGAAAGCGTCTATAAAAAGCAAGTCTGCAGAATTACTTAAACTTTTCAGACAAAAAACAAACACAGGTATGAACTGAAGTGATACTCATATAAGTAACAGAAGAACTATAAATAAAGCACCACACAAAGGCTGTTTGACAAACTGGAGTCATCAATAATTTCAAAACCTATGCGTTAAAAACATACTCATCCTTTAGTAAGTAAGCTGAGACACATTTCGCAGACTTATAGATATTTTAAAGTTGAGTCAACAATACATAGAAAACCTCACACAATCCTTTAACGAGTCCATTTGTTAGCCAGTGTGAAACCCAGTTCAGAATAATCTTAGGTTTTGTTATTACAGTTGCAATGTAGATGATGTTATCACATAAAAAGTGCTCTGTTCAAGACAGTTAAAAGCATCTACCTTTAAAATTTGCCATTGTCTACTACAAGTGCAAGAGTTGTAAGGCTTGCTATCTTAAATACCACTGAAAATCATCCTGCTTTCTTGACCAAAATGGAAAAAGCTCCTGCACTAAACCATAAACACAGAGTACTCTCAAATAAACCATTTTAATATATTCAAAAATACTCGGCCAAAAATACAGCAGCCTTAAAGTACGGTTAAAAGTTTTCTTACAGCAACGGGTATACACCAAGAAGCTTTGGTGGCCAAAACCCTACCCAGCCCTTTTTGTGCTCCTGTAGGTTGGTCTGATTCTTCAGATTTTATCAGTAACAATCTAAGGAGAGATAAGGCCTTTCCCTACAAATCTCTCCTCTCCATATCCTTAGACCACCACTGCTACAACAACAGTAATAATGCAATTACATGACACAATCTTCAACTATTTTATGCTTTGATACAGTGACGAGAAAGGAAAAGAAGTGATCTACCTAATGCAACTCACCCTTAACCCTGTGGCTTGAAATCAGGTAACTCAGAACAGCTCTACAAACTGCTTATGCTACAGTCACAGTCAAAGAAATGTGGAAAACTAATTGCAGTCTTAATTAAGTGGATGTCTTAAAGAACAATTGTCTTATAGAAGTGGAAAATGAGCGTTCTTTGACTTACCTTTTGGATTGTCCTGGTTCACTTGTACAAGTCAGTCACCATTTCCTCTTCTGCAATACAACAAAAAAAGACAAATTCTGTTAAAAAAAAAAAGTATTTGCTTGAACTGAAGTTTCTCATTATATTCTTAATTAATGCTTGAAGCTTACTGTTTGCTTTTAGTCAGAACTGGAAAAATATTTCCATCGTTCATTTGTGTTCCTCCGATTTGACTGCCAGAATACTTTTGCTACATCAAACTGCTCTATCAAGACAAATTGCGGAGAAAGCCTCATAGTCTGAGCACAACACTGAAGAACTAGAAATAAATTCCAAATCCTATTGCAGAGTTTACCGAAGAAATTCCTCACAGCCACAGAGAAAGTGAAGCAATTCTAGGAAGGATTTAATTGTGCAAAGATAGCTACGTAGCATCTTGTTAGACTCTATGACTGTTCCTTGTTGGCCTCCAGCACCTACGCCAGAATGATGCCTTTTCTTTGGTGTCGGGTCATACCTGCTAGTCCTATGTTTCAGGCACCCTAAGACACCAAAATTGGTGGTGAATCTGAACAGGTCGACCACAATATACTGCTCTGTGTTTTGGATTCACGTCCATAAAAACCGAGAAAGTACATCCATTCCTTACTGGGAATTCATTAGTGTTTGTCAAGAATTTTGAAGATTAACACAAAAAAACCAAACCCAAAGAAAACAAACCCAAAAATCTACTAAGTAGAGTTATAAGAGTATTGTCCTTAAAAAGGCCTCTCATGCTACATTCTCTATTCAGCCACACAATTAGTAAACCTTTAGCAGAAGCAGCAAAAAATTCCTCATTCCCTTACTATGCCAAGTAGTGACCTGGAAGAACTGCTCAATCCTCCATAAAAAAACCGTATGCTCCGGATAATGGAATAACTAAATAACAGGGGCCATACTGGAAAATGAGGTACAGAGACTTCTCATCACTCAAGGTCAGCGCTGTTCTTATTCTGCTGAAAATGGTAATTTGCAAGAAAAAGAGAGGTGGAAATAAGAGGACACCAGTCAGAAAGAATCCTGACTCTGGCTACGGTTTGCGGCCAGGAGGGGATAACAAAGGAACAAGTGAATGCCAACATGGATTTGTCAGCCTGCTTAACCTCCCTTTCCAACAAGTTAGAGAGCCACGGCATACAGAGAAGGTGCAGTAATCCTCATAGTCATGTGAGCATGTTGGTTTTCACACCATGCCACGTTGTTTTCACCTAACTCAATAAAGGAAGTATGGTCTTCATAAACATGCTGCAGAGTTGGATGGAAAAAAACATATCCAATGAATAACACTCTTCCTGGTTCACAACAGTGACCACACATCGATCTCAGCCTGTGGCATCCAACCTTTAGCATCAGAAAAACACTAATGCATTCAGAAGGAAACACAGTATCTCATTAATTCATCACACAACTATGCATGAGAAGCAGGGTTTTCTGAATCTTCATCAACTTCAGTTCTAAAATCTCAATATGAAATAAATACATATACCATTAGAGGGTATGGAATCGTCTAACTCCTTTAAAAGGGACACCGTTCAACTTCAAGCTATTTAATTTAGCATAACAATAGAGCTTTATGAAGCGTGTTTTTCACTAATGACCTGGCCACTATTTTTGTTATACTTGCCTCTAAAATGCACAGCCAATATTTGTGGTTTTGAAAAAATGACATTTCTTTTCTCAAAAAGGAAAAACACAATCCAGAAAAAATTGAATTCGGAGTACAATTAAGTATACAAAGGAAAACCACACAAGTACAGATTTCATCATACTCCTCCAGATTTTAAATAGATCAACATATTTTGGAGATGGGTGTGATTTCATGCTAGCTATGCCCCTATAAAATTGGCAACTACATTTAATTCAGTGGCTTCTTATTCCACATTCCAAACTCCAGTTGAAAATAGATCTCACAATGGAGTCCTACAGCTGAATATACTCTAGGGGAAAATTATTTCCTTCAATTTATTCCAAATTCATTTGCATCACAGTATATCATTAGTATATACAAAAAAATGTCTTATACCAACAGAGGAAAAAAATCTGTGCAAACAGTTAAAGAAACTCACACCCCACCAGTGAAATGAGCTTGAAATATAAAGCACAAACCTGTTTTGATTCTTTAAACAAAAAACCACCAGAGCTGTTAGTAGTCCAGAGATAGTAGTTTGTTTAGATACCATGTGATCTTAACAAAAAACAACACAAATACGATTTCTTGCATATGAGATATCTCTTAAATAGCTAAGAGCAGCCACACAGACAACTTAGCGTATACTAAAAATAACTGATGTAACACAACTTTCTGAAAACAGCTCAAGCACAAAGAGAAGTCTTCCTACTTTACTGATTAAACAGCAAATAAAGGAAGAGGAAAGGAAACACATACTCACTTTATAACTCTATCATCAACCTTGTTGTCCTGGAAACAATTCTTCTACAAGAGAAGAAGTACTTAACTACTAAAATATCTTCTACTACTTCCCCCCCTCCCCTTCTCTGCAGTGCTCTCGCTGTTTGATAAACAGCCAGTAACAAATCTTTCCCATAAAATGGCACAGAAATTGGATCTCTTGGGCTCAGAAGAAAATACATCGTCCCATTTGAGTATGCAGTACTTAGAGGAACATCAGGTTTGCACGAAGTCTTTGGAAAGCGCTATAATTTTGTTACTGTTGTTGTTAAAATAACCTGCTAACTGAACCTTTCATTTTAGGAATATACAGTGCTGGCAAAAGGTAACTGTCGATTTGACAGCACCACGTTTTCACACGGGAGCAGAGTGAGAAATCTCAGACTAGGGCCCATGCACACAAAACGCACACCACGCTCTGTCAGAAAGGCCCAGCCCTCACTCGCAGGTGGCGAACAGCCCCAAACACATGGACTGGAGCCCTGCACGTAAAAAGATTTGCTGGATGGCTTCCTCTCTTGACGCACGGGCCATCCCCTGACCTACCACCAGCTTCTTCCTTCCACTGAGCTCCCCAAGAAAAACTACATCAAGGACCCAGCTCTACCCTCAACGTAATTAATGTTCCCAAATACCCCATCAATGAAAACTTCACTGCTTCCCCACACACCGTCGCAGAAGTCAGCCTGAGCATCCTGCTCATCTCATTTCACTAGAAGCCGAAAGGTTAAAGCCATCGCTGCCTGGGGCAAGTCCGAAAGCTGATCCGCATGTGCAGGACAGAAACACTGAGCTGGACCGACAGCCACGCCAATCAAGAGCGTGCCTCTTACTGTTGAATATGGCTCAATTCCTTCTCTCAACCCCAGGAAGGACTCTGTACAGACGGATTCCTAGGGCAACAAAAAGGACAAATACTTCTGCTGCTTCTGGTGAAGAATGAATATAAACCAGCAAACCCCCAGAGGGAGTTCAGCCTGCCTTATTCAGGTGCCGGAGTATTCGGGGTGAGAGCCTTCTGCCGCTGAATACCTCTGTGGGAGCGCAAGAAGGTCATAAACCACAAAAAAATTCTCTGTTATTGGCTTTATGGTTAGTGTATGCGTTTGGAAGAGAACAGAACTTTCAAAGCCAGTTCTTGGCAATGCATACCGTGGTGCTGGCCACAAACAAATTCAAAAAAAAAGAAAGTTTTAAGAGCAGAACTTCGATTGTCTCCGATTCCCAAAACAAAGCCCTGTACACCGAGCTGGAGCAACCCATCCAGGATCAGCAATCTTCACAGCCCCTGACCTCAGAGCTACCTAACACCGAAGCCAGGTTAGGGACTGTCCTCCGGCCCGCACATCAGCTACAGCAGCACGGCCGGCAGCCGCACGGTCAGACAAGCCTTCCTAGCCCCAGCACAGGGCAGCCGCACCCCAGCCGTCTGTCAGAAACAGTCCCGGCGCCACGCTCGTCTCTGGACGATGCCCAAGCGCTGTCTGGAAGAGTGCTGGTCCGCACAGGCTCAAACCACGCCAGGGACTCTGCTACCAGTTTAACCAGATGAAATTACATCCCAGTACCTGGAGACATCTATACCCTTGCCTTTCTCTTCGTGCTCCTACTAGGAAAGAAAATTCACTTTTAACTTTTACATGAAACAGAAGCTGGATTTAGAAATTAATCTAGGAAACAGCCGGCTTGTTTCAGACCAGGACCTTTCACTCCACATTTGCCCATATGTTGATCTTTTTCCTATACAGCCCATATTTATGTCACAAGCAGCAACATGGCCTAACCTAAACTAGTTCAATCCACTGGAATAAGCATAAATATGCTTCCTTAAATACTTAAAAATTCTTACTCTTTACATTATCAATGTTTTGAGTAAATTTTGCCTCTGACCTCTGAGTTTGGCATTTTACTTGATAACAGTATGCATGGGCAGGCAGAGTCCGTACTGCTCTCAGATGGGAAAATCTCAACAGAATACACTTCATTTTCAAATGACAGCTGTTGATTACCAAAATTATTCCCCTAGTGAGAAGAAAGGGGTTTTGGTTCCTTCAAAAGACCCATGATTAAATACAGTTATGTTCAGCAGTTTATTCAGTGTGGTATCATCACATTTATCATCATCACTCTGGCGAGAAAGCGGCCAACGTTTTCCCTTGCCTTTCTCTAACTTCCAATGTATTCACAAGGTCTCTTCACATTACTTATTAATGCTAGTTATCCAACTTTTCATACCTTAGATTTTATATTAACCCTATCTGATATGCTTTGGTATTAATTTTGAATTGTGTGTCCTTGTTTCTGCTTTTCAAGTGACTTAACACATGAACATGACGCACAGCGCTCTGCTTTGTTTTTCCTTTTCTCCCGTGCTTTTATTCTAGATGCTTTATTAACCCTCGGGTCTCCACGTATCCTCTTACTCCTTTGAGTATCTGCTCAAGGGATCATATGCTTCGTGGGTAAAATGATCCGAAATCCCCATTAATTAGGATGTGGAATGGCTACCAATAAACTACCACCAACAGATCTAAAATCTCAACCTCACACAGCCTTGCACTGCCTCTGCCAAATGCCGTCGAACATTTACCAGCAGAACCTATCCCAAAACAAGGACTACAATTTCTCATCTCCTCCACTAACGATCCAATTCCCTCAGCAGCATTTACTGCACAGGCTCAATAATCATTACCAGTATGTGTCATCAAGTAGGCAGTCAACATCTACGCAAGTCTGCCTTGACACGTAAAAAATTCAGGGGTTTTGAGCATCCTATCCCTCATACCACGCACAATACAATTCAGCAGTGGAGATGGAGTGGAGGAAGATATTTGGAAACTTGGTATATGCACGCACATCTAAGATTATGAAAATTGTGGTGCCTTACAGTAGCAGCAGCGTTGCATGTGTTACAAACACTGAATTTTGTCAGACTATTTCCAGTAAATGTATTCTTTTTCCCCCCTCAGCAGTAGAAATTCCCTATGTATAACAAATCTTTATATTCTGCACTTTCTAGTTCGAAACGGGACCAGGTTTACCAGCCATCTTTTAAGAGTGTTTAGACCCTCCCTCTGCTCTAGTACAGGAGTACCCTTTATCTCAGGCTGGAAAAACATTTGTTCTCCTTTTTTTTTTTTATTATTATTTCTGGCCGAAATTCCAAACCATAGCAAAGTTTTTGCCTTCTGCTGCCACTGAGCAACCCACTGCTGCACAAGGCAAACAGAACTAGGCTGAAGTCATGATTTTAAAACAGCTTTTTTTTTTTTTTAATCTATGATTTTTAGTTTTCAGTACAGCCGAATACATTATGGGTGGGAAATCAAGGCAGAGTGATTCAAAATCCTCTAAAATTTGCAGGGCAGAGTTAAAACATAATAATGCTGTTCTATCCTCCATGCCAACTAAAAAAAAGAACAAAAAAAACCCCAAAAAACACAACAAAACAAACCCCTCCATTGTTTTTATTGTCAGCTGATAACGCTACAAACTACCTAATAAAGCTGACACGAAGAACTTCTAAAACATTTACTAATGACTTCAGGCTATTTTTCATTTTACCGATTTGCTGTAATGTCCATTACCACATGAAATTATACCAGTTTTTTCCAAAGAGATAATTCCAGTGAAGTCAGTGGGGATTCAACAAGGCCAGGACCATCATATAAATAGAAATCAGAAAATAGTATTTCCATAAGCAACCACTCAGGTTTATTGGATTAACAGGCACTTACAAGTGACTCACACTGACACAGCCTATAGTAATCCAATCTATTTGTGATAAAAACAAATTCAAAGGAAATCTTAAATTTAGAAAATCACCTCTGTGGATTCTCACACGGTTGGGTTTATTATACGATATCACATTAGCTGTTCTCTCCAAATAAGAGGACAAATAAATTAAAAGCCGAAATTTAGCAATTTTTTATGTGATGAGTGCAGTATGTTCTTAACAGCAGTAGCTGCCACACTGAGCACAATTAGAGCAGGACAGCAGAGCTCTGAGTGGAAGCGTTGTGCGAACACAGCNGTTGTCCTGTCCCACNGTNCTGCACACACACATCGCACCANAAGGANTGGGAAGAAGAAAAGCCATTAAGTCACCTCACCACACTTTCCTTGGGAAAATTACGTCACATTGTTAGATCTCTGACAGCAATCATCATTTCTTCTGCCTGTACACCGGCTGCGATTTCCAATTTGGCATTTCTTTGGGAAATGTAACTCTTCTCTAGGGGACGTCACTGGATCTTAATGCACACTGAGGTGTTCTGGCACAGCCAACCGAAGCATCAATGCTTTCCTGAAATCCTGAAGGATGCATTCACAGCTCTCACACCTCCTTCAAAACAGGGCAGCAAACAGGGAGGCTGCGACCGGTATGTAGCTCATGCCTCTAAATACTGCTTCGCAGCAATTAAAGAATTTGTTCTTTGACACAATACCTCTTAATATTGCCGTAACAGAAAAGTCTTCTAAAAAAGTATTATTAAATATTCCACATGAAAAGAAGCTGCAAAGGTGACACCGGCCAGAGCATGGGGTCATGCTCTGAGGACCTGGAATTGGATTGTTATCTTTATCACCAATTACTGAAAACCCTGTAACCAAATACTACCTGTAAGGCTGTTTGGAAGCCACCTATCTTCTGGCATCCTTACAGCAAAGACACTGATCCACGCACAGAGTTGTGAATCGCTGATTATAGACGAAAAATTGTTTGTAAGAACCAGCTGCCCACTGGTCAGGCCAACCACAGCTTACCAAATGCAGACTTCCAGGCTGAAGTGATCAGTATTTAGAGAACTGCTAGGCACCTCTCGCCTCTGCCACTCAGTTCAGTTAGATCAAGGATAACAGTATGTACAGAGTACATCATATGCAAGAGGCTCATCTTGATTTTTTTATGGGCACTTTCCTTCATCCATATACATCCACTCTTAACAAATTTCTATTAATGGCTACTCTACAACCCTAAAAAGCACTACATTATAGCCTTGGGGTAATGAGAGTGATCTACGTTGAAGCTGAAATCAGAGTGAAAACTAGGTGTGTTACTTTCACCACAATAAAGATACTCCCTCAGAGAGCGCCTGCACAGTGCAGGATTTTAAAAAAGCTTGCCATAGTCTGCATCTCCTGTGAATTTGGTCATGACTGTGTGGGGCACTGCCCAAGGACACCTAGAATAAAGCTCAAAAATTATCCAGTGGTCAAAAACGTTGATTACACAGAACAGTTTTAATGTACTGCAAGCTACGGAATACCAGACAGAAAGGGGTGCGGATCTCAGCGTGAAGGAGTGCCCAATATACGGCAATCAACATGGCAAAGTGCAAGGCAGCAATGCACGGTTGGGTCTGTTTGAAAGACAAGGTTAAGAAATCCCATTTTCTGTTGCAATGAATTGGTTTTGAAAGCATGACCTCCCTGCCCCTCTGCATTTTTCAGATTTGTTTTTTTGAGAAATTCTAGCCTCTACATCACAGCAAAATGCTCTAAAATTTTCAAATAGCTAGATTTTGTGCTAACCCTAATTCGTAATCATTCTGGCCTTGCAACCATGGTGTGAAATTTACTGAGCTAGACAGCTGGGAAGGGGTGGGTGTGAAGAGTGGGGGTGGTGTTGGCTTTTTTTATTATTATTGCACTTCTGGTGTTCAACTCTTCCACTCTATGAAATCCATATTCAGAAGGCTGTAAGGATAAAGAAGATGCTTTTACTTACAGATATTTGGTCAAATTCTAAATGCATCTGCACCTTTCATCTGCAATGAATGAATTCATCTCCCTTCAAATTTACTCTGGTGACCAAAATACGCATACATATATATATCCAGCCTGTAGCCCTAAGATAAAAAGTTGCACTGCTCAGATTTTGTCCATGTAAGGCTCTCTAATTTTTATCTCTTCAAAACCCTTTAAAAGACATCTACTGAGAAATGCTTTATAATGAAACCTACAAAGAAAATTCCCTGAGCTCACAGTAGTACTACAAAATTAGACCTTAACTGCAGTTCTAGGAAAGGATCACCAGTTTTTCAAGTAAACCTGTGGCAAGTTTTGACTGAAGCCCTCAACCCCACCTACTCATGCCTAAATTTCGTACTTCATTTCCTACCCCAAATCAGTCGTAACAGCAAGATGGTTTTGCTCTGTTATTTTCAAATCCCAGNCAGACCCAACACTAAGCATAGTTCTGGATGGTGGAACTTGGCTGTGGACTGAAAAAAGGGGGGGGGTGGTGAACATCAAAACAACAGAACAACTTTGAGACAATCTACGAATTTTAGTCTGCTTTTTCTACCTAGATGGGCATCAAGCACAGCCGTTCAAAGACAAATGCACACAGTCATGTTTTATCAGTTCATGTCCTTCTGATACATGTTGGATCATCATCATGCGTTGTGTGTGTAAATTTACACAGAATCGTAGAATCATTTAGGTTGGAAAAGACCTTTAAGATCATCGAGTCCAACCATAAACTTAACACTGCCAAGTTCACCACTGAACCGTGTCCTTAAGTGCCACATCTACACATCTTTTAGGTACCTCCAGGGATGGTGACTCAACCACTTCCCTGGGCAGCCTGTTCCAGTGCTTGACAACCCTTTCAGTGAAAAGATTCGTCCTAACAACTAATCTAAACCTCCCCTGGCACAACCTGAGGCTGTTGTCCCTTGTCTTACTGCTTTGGAAAAGAGACCGACATAACCTACCTACAACTATTTTATAACATGAGTCTGAGAAAAATCAAACTTGTACTCAATTTCTTATGCTACTATTGGTCAACTTTTTATATTTTTTGGTTTTTACCCCAAATCTTCTACTTTTAACAATACTCCAAAGGTCGCTACCCCCCATAAATACCAAGACTATGAAAAGCAACACTGGGCTGTTTCATGGATCGTCCCCCAAGGTAACATTCTCAACGGCACACGACGTCACTGCCTTTCAGCCTCCGTAATATGTTCTTCAGATAGGTACAAGTTGTCTCGGTAAGAAAACATTATCTTGTGTGTGTCCCATTGAAAAGATTAATCTGTTCAACACCTGATGATTCACTCACCCACATGTTAAAAGTCCACACGAAAATGACTCATTCCGTCCGTAAGAGCAATCACCTGGGATACCAAAGTCCCCTCATCTTTTCCAGAGCTGGCAACTGCTTTCTTGTGCAAAGCAAGTGGATGGCAGGCTTTGCTGTTACGGCATGGGTGACATGAAGGAACAACAGATACGCAACTGGGCCCCGGTAATTTTATAAATAATCTAGATCGTAACAGAATACTTGAGAGTAAGTTTGTAGGTAACCAAAGTATTGGCAGAGGAAACAGTGACACTCCATAGTGACCTGGCGGTTGAAGACAACAACTGATTTTAATCCTAACAAATCAAAGTCACCCACGTCTGGGAAGGAACACAGGCTACTCCTCCGTGACTTGGACACTTTCTACCCAGAAAAGGGCTCTGAAACAATTGCACTGAATCACCCCAGTACGGACTGCCAGTGCAGGGCAAAACCATATTGAGGGCTTGGCTGATGACACCATCTTTCAGTGTTTATGAAACAAATCAAGCTGAATTCTAAGCTAGAACTTCATGTCCAGTTCTCATACCCACACCGCAAAGACGCCCAAGTACTGGCAAGCGTTCAAAGGAAGACTTCAGAAAAGAGCTGGTCTGGCTGGGATACCGACTTCGTGGCGCTAGGTCAAGGGTTTCCTTTAGCAAGGAGAAGATGAGTGTGTGACCTTGTTTTTATAGGTACTTTGTGAATATGGCGAATCATAAACAACGCTGCAATCCTTGGAGAGAAATGCACAGCAAGGTACTACAACTGGAAGCCAAATAAGCTCAAATTTGAAACAACTCAGCACTTTTTAGCAATCAGATTGTTAAATATTTACCACTGCTTGGTGTGTTAGGACAAGAGATCTTTCTAACAGCACTCGGAGATGCACTTCTGTGGAAAAGTTCTCATCTTCCTACATACAAAGCCAGACTAGCTTACAGGCTTGGTACAGAGACACCAATCTAGAATTTTATTAAAAGCTAGCTATGAAATCCTAAAACTAGTATTGGAAGTTAATTTTAATGTTTAATTTTATTGTTACTGCTATGTAACGCTTACTGCTGTATGCTGCCTAAAGATGAGCTGTGCTCTTTTAACTTGAAAGAAACATTTTAAAGATGGTTTTCCCTTCAGTAAACTTATCTGCAAAAATACATGTATGGAAAATACCTGATCTACTATTTTTCTTTGACCTCATTACTTCAAAAAGTAACATGGAAGCTACAGACAGAAAAAAAAATACAAGACCTTAATTTAGCAGAGAAATAGATGGTAACTTCAACTGTGTATTATTAGAATATGGTGAGGATTTATGTAAAAAGAGGACATTCGTTTAGCCAAAAAAGCAATCAACAGAAGTGAATAAAGACATGCTTGCTGCCTTCATGACACAGCTCCCTCTTCCCAGCCCTCCTGTCACCCAAACACTTTTTATTGCCATCTCTTCTGTCACTCCAGAACCTGAATTTTTGAAAATTGTGATAGTACTTGGAGGAATGAAAGCAGACAGTACACACAGCTCAGTAATTCACTAAAAAGTAAGACTTACAGAAGCACATACTCTACCTCCATGGCTGGTTGTGCCGGCGTGCACAGAGCCCATCAGTAACACCTTGCATGGAGCATACGAGCGGAAATGGGAACAAAAAACCCAAAGTGATCAACGGCGCAAATCTGTCCTGATAAATGAACAACACTAGAACAAATACTGTAGGAAAGGAAGATTGCTTCTTGACATACACAGAAAAAATAAAGGATATAGAGTCTGAAGTTGACAAACCAACAACAACAACAACAAAAAAAAATCAAAAAAAATCAAAATGAAAAGCAAGTACTGGTTTATATTTGACCCCTGATCTATACTGAAAAATATTATTCTAGAAACTGCACTGTAACAGGATGTCTAATGCTATTTATTGAAAACTCACAAGTTGGTTCTTCAGGAACTAAAAAGAAAGTCAAGTCTTGTAGCAATTCAATCTTAAATCTTTTTTATTCTTTATTTCATGATAGGTCCTAGATCTTCAAAATTTCTTCTACAAAGAGAGATTCTGCCTCCTGTGATACTTAACTCGGGAGTGCAGGTCACTCTTCTCCTTTACCCACTGTCATTCAACTCCCCTCGCTACAGGGATATTAAAGAATAACCTTCTGATCTGTCACTCTTCCCGACTACACACATCAAGTGAATTTACACAGTACTGGACAAGGCACTAGAAGCTACCTGTTTTACTCATCTGTAATTCTGTATTTTAAAAAATAAAATTAAATTAAACAGAATAAGGCATAACTGACTCATTTTTAATTGTGAGTCATCCTGAATCTGTGGATTCCTGTGTCAGACTATCTGTACTCTGAAGAAGGTATCAGAATACAGCAATTTCTAACCAATTTAAGAATCACGAAATTCACAAAACAGGCAGCAGTAACCGGTCACCATTTTAATTTTCTACCAAAAAAAATTAATCAAGCCCTCTCTATTGAATATAGTAAGAGTTTTGAATAAAGAGAACGAGTAAGATAAGCCACCCTGTTTCACATGAGATAGAACCAGAGAAAATCCCTTCCTGGCTGGTCCCACCACAACTTCAGACCTTGAACTTTGAGAAAACAAAAATCCTTTTGACAACAGTAAGAGATTAGGGCAAACTCCTTCCCACGGGCCTGTGCTGGGGGCTGCGCACGCAACAAGATACAAACCACATCCTAAGTATGTACCAGTTCTGCTCCTGATGCCAGGAGGCAAAGTCGTCGCCTTCTCCTTGCACTTCCTTTTTACTCCATTTTAATGTTCTGCAAAACCAAATACATTGGGTTTATGTAACAACTACCAGCATGGCATTTACACCACGGGATTGGAGTTTAACTCCTTAAGGATGCAATCCTAGCAAAATAAATGCATTCCAGGAGCCTGGAATACTAGTACTCCTGGGGAAATTACCACACAAGTATTCAGCAGAGTGTTTCTGAATCTTGCAATTTTATGAGAAGACTCGAACTGCTCAGCATTTTTCTTAAAATTCTCGTTCCCAGAATTATCAGGTTACGTAAGAATCTCAGATGCCAATAATGAAACATTTTCTGGTCTCCAAGGTAGCACAGAAATGCCTGAAATTTGTCTGACATTCTTCCTCCCTCCAAAAAAAACCCAGAAGGCATGTAAAAAGAACTTAAAATGTTATTTATAAAGTCTCGCTAATTATCAGTTATTGAAATACTAGTGGCCTAATTGTGCCTGAACACTTGGTTAGGAATGTTGCTGACAGTTTCCATGCATTCCTGTCAGGTCTTCTTAACCAAGGGGAAAAAAAAACAAAACAAACCCAACACAGAAAGGAAAAAAAAAGCACTATTTTGCATCACAATTTTCCAGCCTTTTCAAGATTACAAGTACCTGATGTTGTTACTAAAATAAGTACCTATGGCTTTAATGAAACACATGAATTGAACGAAAACGTTTCCTTCGAAGACCACAGCACCAACCACTATCAGATCAGCACGCAGAATAAAATCAGCACGAGCACTTCCCCACGAACGACAGCAGCGTACAGCTCTGTCGACTCACTGCTTCGAGTTCGTTACGACTCT
>Ga0065711_1042260_pt1 | contig 15519 bp, 4 predicted proteins | sample Hoacrofraction12_FD_59098 | JGI IMG/M metagenome (GOLD analysis project Ga0065711, IMG submission 59098) | Hoatzin crop microbial communities from Cojedes, Venezuela - Epithelial fraction 12 v2 (version 2) | ecosystem: Host-associated > Birds > Digestive system > Esophagus > Crop | place... | reverse complement strand
TAAATGCTTATAAATATCTGAAGGGTAGGTGTCAGGAGGATGGGGCCAAGCTCTTTTCAGTGGTGCCCAGTGACAGGACAAGGGGCAATGGGCACAAACTGAGGCACAGGAAGTTCCATCTGAACATGAGGAAGAACTTTTTCCCTCTGAGGGTGACGGAGCACTGGAACAGGCTGCCCAGGGAGGTTGTGGATTCTCCTTCTCTGGAGATATTCAAGACCCGCCCGGGCGTGGTCCTGTGCAGCCTGCTGTAGGTGACCCTGCTTCGGCAGGGGGGCTGGACTGGGTGACCCACAGAGGTCCCGTCCAACCCCGAACATTCTGTGATTCTGGGATACTTTTGTAGACTAGCTCTAGACATGTTTCCTCTACACTTCATTGAAAGCAAGAGATGAAAGAAAGTTTTTGCTTGGTAAACTGAGACTTTCAAAGGCACCGAAAAGCACGAAGATTACAATCCTCCCATCTAACTTCTTACAGAAATCCCATCCTTAAGATAGCACAAGATATTTTTTAGAAATAAAACCCTAACAAACTCCTAAACTGAAAACATAAACCACCACACCACCTTTTAGAAAAGTTTGAACATGAGCTGTTAGGATCTTCACCAAAAAAGTTACCCAATGTTACCCTAATTTGAAAATCTGGGTGATATACTTTACTAAAGAATAGAATTTGGTCAAGCTATAGACTGTGTTAAAGATTTTGGAGGGCTGAGAATGGCTAGATGATTAAAGTACTAGCAAATATTCAACAAAATCTTTCTTTCTCCATTATTTATTATTGTCTGAGTTCCTTATCTTTAATTCTCTGCTTTTTAGTACCCAGTTAGAACTCCTTTAAAAGCGAAGTGTTTTTGTGGTTTTGGAAGAAATGGAAAGTGTGGGAAAGAATAAACCAGCCCTCAGGGAAGGAGAACGGAGAAAGGGAGCCTCATTCAGCAGCTTTAATGTCTGCGTTAACAGACAATAAAGAGACGTTTTTCAAAATAATGCAATGATTCTAGATCTTCGTGGATGGAATTACAATAAAGTTAATGGTTCTCTCACCTGAACACCAGAGCTAATCTCTCTCCTTAAAATGATAACCCATCTCTGGTTTTCTTACCACTGTTTCCACAAACACTGTAGTGTGTGTAAAATGTATCTTTCCAGAATAACTGCCATGCCATACAGATATATATATCTCTGTGTGTCAATTTTAATACTTATCCCTTTTTTATTTTTATATGATCTTGTTTATGTACATCCGGTTGTTTACTATCTTAAATCCTCATCTCGATCATATTTCTAAGGCATTGTGTACATTTTGGTCTGATTTTTAAGAGTAAAAGAACCGAAAACACCACTTTAGTGCCTGCACCCTGGGCTGCACAAGGCAGAGCATTGCCAGCGGGTGGAGGGAGGTGATCCTTCCCCTCTGCTCAGCCCTGGTGAGACACATCTGGGATGCTGGGTCTTTTGTCTTAAGCCTGCCGCAGTTCTTTCCCCTCTACTTGGCACTGTTCTTAATATTGCTACTAACTGTAAGCTAAAAAGTCTCTTAGGAATAACACTATGTTATTTATTATTAAGGAATTTATTTTTACTAGGTGAAAAGAGGCTGTTTTATTTCTCATGGTCCAAAAGAATGCTCCTTTCTTTATCATGTATTGTGAGGCCATCAGTTACCTTACCAGGATTTTTTCTCCTCCAAATGCATCTTGACTCCAAGATGTCAACTCAGTAAAATTCACCAATTGAAACAGATTTAGCTATTTACAAAACAGAACATGATAAAACCATAAGGAAGTTTACATCCTAAAGAGTCCTAATCAGGACATCCACTAGATAAAGCTTCAGAAAACAAGTCTGCAGAAATGACCTGGATTCAGAGCTAGAGGACGCCCCGTTACGCTCCTTCCCCGGTAGAAGGGGAGAGCGGCTCATTCCCCTCCTTACTGACGTGAAGAGCTGACAGCACAATTTTCCATCCATGTTTTCAGCAACAGCAGAAAATAAGAAACAACTTCTTCAGCTAAGGTCATACAAATCGTTCAGTTCCCTGCCTTCCTTTCCTCTTGGCAGGCGCGGATAAACGAACGATCCGAGGTTACACCTTGCCGAGGCGGAACCGCCAGAGCCGTTTCTCTGCACAGGGAAGCAAACGTGACGACTCCCGTCAGGCTGTCGGATGATGAACAGTCACAATTCCTTCCCACCACAGAAAGCAAAGGAGAAACAAAAGAACCCAAAACCCTACCGCGGACTTGGTGCCTTAACTTTGATACAGAAAAGCTATAAATTTCACACTCCATGGAGAAACAGGCTTAACTGCTTTCTGCCAGGCTGACAGCAGCAGTACTCCATTTCCATGCTTTTCCAGGAGGAAAAAGTTTAATCCACCTCATAGGAAGGAGCTATGGGACCAAGTGTCCATTGAGAGAGTTCAGAATTAAATACTGATGATTATTTCAGTACTCTTTGACAAATAGCTGACTGCAGCAGCCTGAAACAGCTATCGTCGATGAGACCTCAATGTATATCACCCCCCCCTCCAGAATTGTGACAGTCTAATAAAGTACGACCATAGAACTATCTACATCAAGCTGTTGACCAAGATAAGTCAGTAGAATCTGAAAAGGAATCAATTTAATGCATATCTACTCTTCTGCCACAAAACCAAACAGTTAACCTTTGACAAGTTACCTGTCCTCATCATTGCTGCTGTAAAATGATCATTTTTTTATGCCGCTAGAAACCACTTGAAGACTCATTCTCCAAGACATATAAGTTCACAAATACTTTGAAGTGTGCAGATTCAGTTGCTTCTTCTCATGTCGTTGATAAACAAGAGTTTACAAGGATACTACAATACCTTTAGCTCTTTCTAACAACAATTTATATCAGCACATGATTTAATTATCACAAACTGGCAAAGTAGAAAATTTTTCTCAAGAAAAACTAAGTGCAGATTTGGTGATACAATACCAAAACTAGAATATAATTTAATTCATTAAAATGTACTTAAATCATTAGCTAGTCAGTGAATATTGAAATTAAAATTAATGATTTCCCACATAAACTGTTCAAAAGTACTGTAAATGTAGCCTTTACAATGCCCAAGAAAGCCGGCATCATGAGGCTTTACCCATAAAGGAAACTGTAGTGAATTACTTAATCAGATGAATGCACTTGGAACAGAATGGGAAACTGTTTGGGCTTTAAGAGTTTACAGCGATCACAGGCTGAGAATGACAGCCTCTACAACTCTGTATAATAAAGAGGGCTGACAAGAGAATGACAAAAAATGGGGAACAAACATAAAATGCCTGAATCACACAAGCGAGGTAAAGAAGCAGCATCTGCATGTTTCAGCAGAGCATTTGAAACTTAATCCAAGTTTGCACTTAATTAATTACTGTGCTGGAAAAAAAAACCCTTTATTACTATAAGTCTAAGTATACTTCAAAAGTTGTAGCTAGAGACAGTTTTTAATAACTGGGGGAAAAAAATGTCTTGTGATAAATTAATAACTTAACTGGCATCTGGAGAACAACTAGTGTCCATACAAGCAGTTAGGGCAAAAAAATCTCAATTTATGGAAAGGCTGTAAAATTGCCAATATTGTCAAGAACCAAACTATCCTCTTGATCCTCAGTTCTGCCTGTGAACTAAATCAGACTTGAAAAGGGCAATTCAGTTACTTATATGCCAGTTTATTAGTGACTCATTTTTAAAAAAAAAAACAAAGTTGTCCTCTAACCTCTTAGCTTAATCTTACTATAAAAACAACAGAGATAACTACCAGGCTAAGCTACCTTTATCCCTCTACAAGATAAAACCACTCTGTATGTATATAACATTTGCCAAACCAGAACGAACACTTAAGTATAATCTGTTATAGGGAAAAAACCCAGAAGAACAGTGAGTATAAGTATTTTGTCTTGATTATAACCCACTTAGTTTTGAATTGTAATGCAACAGAATATGAAAAAAAAAAAAACCACGAACATTGTTCTGCAAACTTAGACATGCAACATTTGGAAAAAGGACTTGTGATTTTCTCGGAACTCTCCTTCCTTCCAAAAAAAAAAACGGTGTCAAAATTAATGTGTTTTTATATTTTACTTTTAATGAAATCCTATTATCCAAAGATGAAACTATTTTCACAAGCAGCTGTGCTACTCAGCTTGCTAAATAATTGAATTTAGCTTTGCCACTTCCCCTCAGCCTCTAGCACATCTGCTCTACTGACAGAACGGAGATCCAAGGACAGGGATGAGAATGGGAAGCGTTTAACAATGAAGCACAAATTGTAAGGGTAAGTAAAGAATAAAGTACATGTATTGTCAACATCCAGCAAAGAGTTGTGACAAATAGCATTCGAAAAACTCGGCTGGTTAGAAGAGAAGACATTGCCCATGATCCTGAATGTTTAGCACCACACCTTGTACCCAGTTGTTCTCCTTCTTTCTGCAAGTAACCTCATTGGTAACTGTCAAATCAGTAATCCATGTCACTTAAAATACATACATTTAGAGCTTTTCAGAATAACTTGAAAATGTTTCAGAAATTGTTTCAAAATGACAGTAACACAATTGTAACCAATTTTCAGTTTTGCTGACGTATATGCCCACTTACAACACCTTAAAGTACCTGGAAACAAAAAAATTTAAATAGCTCATCTTCTAGCTTTCTTCAGCAGAAGCATGTATCTTCCAAGAGTAACTACTTTCTGTGACAACATATTTTATACTAATTATATGACAGTATCAGTCATGCTTCTTTTATCCTGAACTTAACAGTGCATTAAACATGTTTAGAGAATAAAATCTTTGCTTTACAAGTGTATTAAACAAATAACATTAGTCCATTAACCTGCGAGTTAGTTACCATGGACTTTGTAACTGCAGTTTCTGTAGACAAGTAGCCTTTTCTTACGATTTTTAGACAGATCCATCTGTTGTTAAGAAGATCTTTAAATTAACTTCATCTGGCTATTACATCAGATATTATTTTTATATAATGGCAGAACTTAAGGCAGTGTAAAATTGTATTCTTGGTCAGAATATGATGCCATAAATGCTAACTAGCAGCCTGAAAGAGATATAAATATTTAAATAAGATGTATAAACTTTTCCCTTACTAAAAGATCGCAACTTTACAATATTTTTATGCTCAACTCTTATGTACTTTCAGTTTCAGAACAATCTAATTTTACACGAATTTACAACAGCAAAGGTATGCTACAGATGTGTTAGTGTAACAGAAATCTGCCTGCTGTTAATATATGTTTATACACCAAGCTGTAAGGCATATCATTTGAGACCTAATTATTGGGAAGATTTTCAAACAAATTGCATCAAACCATCTAAATTTTTTTTGAAAGTAAACTACTTTGATGAGAGAGACAATTTTAAAGGAGTAGGTCCATGAAATAAAATTACAGTTTTGGGGAACAGACCTACACACCCTTAGAACAGGTATCCATTCAGTATCCCAATGTGCCAGGCGTTAAGGCTTTCGTCCCAAAGAATCTATTAAATTCAGTGGTCTTTACGTAACTGGAGCTGCCTACTCATTTGAAGTTCACTGCAGAAATTTGACACTAGTTTCAATATATTCTGGAACTCGTGCTTGTATTTCCTGTAGCCCAGCTAAAACAGGCATTTAAAAATAACTGAAAAAAACCCACACTTTACAAATTAAACATCTACAGTAAAAATTATTGGTTCATCCTAGGCGTCATCATCTGTCTTTCTGCTTGCCTCAGACACATACACATACACACACACACATTCCACGCAGCAGTCTCAAAAAAAGCTCATCTTGTTTCCAGTTATACTACTGGTTACAGTCGGGTTTATCTTTACTTCTCCCACAGACAGGAGATTCTTTCCAAACAATGGAAATTTGTAAGATCATCTCCTATTTTTCTGTGGGAGAAAAAGAAAAGGAAAAAAAAAAAGTAACAAATCACCAACAACAAAAAACCCACAAACCTGATGATATACATTCTAGGTGCATAGTATAATTTTTTTGGTGTTGGATCATCAGATCCATATAGGCATCACATGTGTGTCTGAACAATTGTTTTTAACAAATCATGGACCTTTTGCTGTGATTATCACGTGTGCCTACAGTGGTTACTTTTTGCATCTGAATGTGATTATCTAACATCATCTAGCTTGCAGGAACTGAAAAACAGAAAATAAATCTTACACGTGTTAACCCTACAACAATTCCTCTAACATTATTCTCGCAATGCTGCAGGGGCTACTCCTTAATTATCTAGGGGGGAAAAAAAAAAAAAAAAACACTCCTCGAAAGGAGCTTGAAGTGCCTCTTTTCTGCACCATAACTTAACAACCTAAAAGTCTGACCTTTTATAACCTTTACAAGAAGCCAAGCGGCTTTCATTCACCATTTTGTGTAACTAAATCCCACAAGTTCAATTCAAGACCATAAAATACTAATATTGCACAACAACTAGAAATTTAGCATACTTTCTTTACAGTACCACTCTAACTAGTTATGAAGTAGGTTTGAAGTAGATTTCAATTGAAAATAATATGCATCTCAAAATAATTTTTGGATAAAATGAATAAAAGCCTGTGATAACTCCACAACACTTTAAAAATTAAAATTAGATTTTGCTTTCTAAAATGTTTATACCCAATGAAAATTGATTGTGCGAAGTCCTATTACATAAGCTATGTAGGAAGTTCGACCACAGCAACAGGTTCCGAATTCAACTTCAGATATCCAAGTCTGAAATTGTAGCCTACAGGTCTGTAGTAAATGGAGAAAAGCAGACAGCAGCACCAGGCAACTCCTCTTACCCATCTCGGGTATTTATCTTAAAATGAACTTGGGTAAGCCTGTATCTCCACACAGTTAGGGCAGGTCCATCCTAGCTGTAAAAACTATGTTGTGAAAATGGAAAAGGAATGCATTATAAAAGAGGTCAAAAAGTTCTTGAATTCTTCTAGCCTCATAGATAATAGAAGAATCTTCTCGAAAGTTTTTTAATGTTGTGCAGGAAAAAGACAGCCTAGTAAGTTCTTTTCTACGCAAGGGAATTCCACCACTGTAGAAAAAAAATTACTTTAGAAAGTGATTTAGTTAAATCAATGCAAGCTCCTCTGTGGATAATGATGCCTTATGTTTACTCTGTCTAAATTGTTATAAGACACTCTTCCCCAAACTAAGACTGTCTACACAAGAGGGCTGATCCAGTTTATCTAAGTTCACTCAATTTTCTTGCGTACACAGGTTTAATGGACTCTGTCATCAGTAGCAATGTAATGAGGCAACAGCAACGCTAAAGCAAAAGCATGCGCTCTACAAACCAGTCATCCCAGCAATTAAAATGGCATAATATTGTTCTCCTTGATGGCTATAAACAGGTTTTCACCTCTAGACAACTACGGACCTGTTTAAAATTTAAGGTCATGTTAAAATGTTCCTAAATGGAAAGATCATGCAAACACAAGGAAGATTGCTGATACCTGGATATCCTGGGGAGGCAAATGCCCCATCACTGGGGGGTAAACCTGAGTGGTGGCAATTGTCAGGGGAAGGACTGCCTGGGAACAGTAAGACCCCTGCTGTCTTGGCAGGGCTTGGCTGTTTTCTGCTGTGTACACTTAGGAGTATAAAATACAGAAAATACAGAAAATACAGGTTCAGGAAGAAGTAAACCTTAACAGAGCTTCTTTTAAGCACAGTAGTCACCAGGAAGGCAAGATTAAAATCAAGGTAAGGCTGTTTATATTGTATTTGCAGACAGAATTGAAACTACAATTGCCAAATGAATGGCATTTGTTAGCAATAGCACAATAATCTGCTGGCAACTGGACACTTATAATGGCAGAATAAGTAATCCGTAGTTCAATTCTATTTTTAAGGTCTTAGTTTTGTTTATTAAATCAAGGATATGTTAACACATGTACGATTAATTAATTCTGGAGACTTGGAGTAATCTTCTCTTTCATCCCTTTTGAGTTTCCCTTCTATTCAACTATTGTCTAGAATATTGTAAACAAATTATATGCCAAGACATTTTTTCAATTACACATTTTTACCAGGATCTTACTTTCTGCAACATTTGTTACAGGTAAATCAGTACAGTAGTAGTTTTCAGCTTGTAATGCTTCTGAAATCACATTATTCTCCAGGTGGTTACTGGATGTGAGAGGAAATTCATTAGGAGAACACCACAATCTCTAAAAGAGTGAAGTGTTTACTTTCAAACTAGCTATTTAACAACTTAATCTACATTTAGTAGGTTGGGTTTGTTTGGGGTTTTTTTTTGGTCAAATCTTCTGCAAAATTATGAGCAGAACCAGATTATGCTTACACAAAAGGACGTCTGCGTAACAGCATAGCACTGGCCACATCGTGATAGCCACTCTGCTCTGAGTTTGCTTTGAATCAACCCACAGTCCACTCTGAATGCTACGAGATGCCAAGAAAGCAAGTGGAAGGCAGGGCAATCAGAAGTATTAAAAAAGAAGGATGCTGGGAAAACACCTGTTCTTTCCTCTGAATGTTGTTTGTTCTTTTTCTAAAGAAAAAAAAAAAAAAAAAGCCCAGAATTTCTTCCCAGCTAGTTACCAAATTGGTATTTGTTGGTACAGTCTATAACTCCTGCAGAAATCAAAGCATAGAGTAAACAGTGCCTGGAAAAATGAAATCTTTGTATTACAGCTAGATGGAGGTGAGACAGAAAACTGAAGCTTTTCTTCAGTTAGGTTGTACTTACATGTTTGCATGTTACCTGTGAGGAGTGGAACAAAAGCCACTTGAATACACCCCCAATGGAGACACAGTGCTCGATGATCTACCATGGCAGTTATGTCTTTATCATGCACCAATTTATGCACAGACACAGCAGCAGGACAGATCCTGGTAGGTGCTTATTAAAAATCTAAAATGCACTTGCAGACTTCTACCACAGCATTATTTGAAACAACATTATTGCTTTCTGAAGTGGCATGTTTGCTGGCATCTACTTCACAACTTTTCCTCTTTGTTGCAGCATGCATATTCAATTTTTTTTAAATAAAATCTTTCAATAACTGCAGTGAAGCATATCCTTCATAGCATAGAGTCTTTTAAGCTTTGTTGCTAATATTTATGTCAGAAAGATGCAGCTCATTGATATCAAAGTGGAATACAAATTAAAAATACTCCAGAAACAGACGATTCAGATGTTTAACTACCTTGTCTGGGCTTACATTTTTTTTCCCACATGCAGCATCGTTAGTACACTTCCCTTTGTACACGGGTCCTCCCATGCTCAATCCATTTTCTGGCTTCTGCACTTTAAACGATAAAAAAGAAAGGCCATGGAAGGACAATACGATGTTCTACCTTTTGTTGGTAGCACGCAGTTCAGCTCCCCGCTGCCACCTCTGGAACAAGGTTCAGGCAGCAGAGAAGGAGGCCTGGCAGGGCACCTCCACAGCCTCCCCGAGCTTTCATGTTCCCTGACAGCTATGTTGCTAGAGGAAAGCCTGAAATTCGGCTGCTGGGAGCAGAAATTCGAGTACAGTAAGCTTCAGTACAGTGTTGGTTCATTCTACCACTGTCACCACTGGAAATAGTTCCTGTACTGACACCTCATTTTTGCACGAATTACTCCTTTATACTCAGCTAGTACATCATCAGTAGAGGTGCAAAGGCTTCTCATTTAAAGAGTGACGCAGAAGTATATTCTTCAGGCAGAATCTCCAGACTATTACCTCTATGTTATATTAGCAGTGTAAATTGAGCTTAACTAGCATGTAGCCATGTCTTTATAACTAGATCTTATCACTGGGATCTATGTTAGAATAGATGAACAGCAATTGTGGGTAACAAAGTCATCCCATAAGACGTGAAGGTTAGCTACAAACACTTAGAAAAAAGAATTACCTCAGAAGTTACTTTTCCTCAGCTGTAGTATGCTACTGTGCAACAGCAACAATAAAACTCCCTAATTTACCAGTAAAGATTATCCCCATAAAAGATAAGCTCAAAGGACTAGGTTACTAATCCGGCCTCTGACATTTAACAGTTCTGTTGTATCAAACAAACGTGGTTTCAGTTTCTTTGTAGCGCAGAAATGCTAATACTTGTCTACTTTCCCCAGTGGCATTGTGAGGATAAATGTATTGTCATAAAGGTCTTTGAAAATGAAAAGATGTAAGCATTTTTATTGATGTTTTAGTTCCCAACACACTGGAGTATATTAAAAATCATTTCAATATTGTCAAGTGCAACCTCTATCTATACCTATTTCTCAATTTACCAGTCCTACTTCATACAAATTGCAAAGATGAGAGAACAGCTCAGAAAGTATATTCTCCAGTTAACACTGCTTGTGCGCAAAGGATAAAATCAGTTGCTGAATATGATCAAAATAATTTTAGATAACTACAGCTGATCCAGTTTGCCTTGCTGTCACACACTTGCAAAAACACCCAAATGATTTGGGGATTTGATCATCAATCAAACTGATTGTAGCTACTGTGATAACTAGATTGAAAAAGGAATATTAATAAATAATAGCTCGAACAAAGAAATAATCTTTCTATTAAGCTCTTTTTCTTTTCCTTCTTCTACAGAGGAGGAAACTAATTCAGTGTCAGAAAGAAAAATTCTCCAGGTTAAACAGCGACTATCAAAAGAGTTGCTTTTACTTAATTACTTATCTGCTTGAAAGAATTCTTTCTATTTAAACTGAGGTTGGGAATTACGCAGGCCAGTTTCAGGGCAATGAGGGCATACCTATATTGGAAAGTATGAAGCACTCTGTAGCTATGTAACAGTACAAAATATCTAATATACAGCTAGAAAAGGGAAAGGAAGAAGGGACTAGGGAAGCACGTCCCTAACCTTAGTCTAATGCCAGCTCCCTCTTTGCTTACCTTTTGGAAGGCCAATATTTGATATATTCCATAAAGATTTACTCTGAGCAAGTCCCAGTTTGTTTTTGCACATGCTGGAAGACACCTGTTTGGTTCTCTGTGAAATGACTGTATGAGATTTTTCTCCTGCAGTATCCAGTGAACACACTGGATTATTCCCAAATACGTGTTTTGCTTTCCTTACAAAAAGTGTCCTCATTTTCCTCTATACACGTTTCTTCAGTATATAATAAACAAACAAAGGAACATGACAGAAATTAATGCCTGCAGTGCAAGGCATGAAATACAAGAATAGTTGCCTGGCAACCAGCATGAGAAATGGGAGTTTATGCCTGTACAAACAGCCAAGTGAGTGACATGAGCACCATTTGTGTCTGCTGTGAAAAGGATGGGTGGGGGAGAGGACGTATCCTAATTAAATTTGACTCTGTAGTTTTTCCTAATTTCTGTAGTTTCCTCACAAACGTGCATGTGTCAGAACACAATAAAGGTGTATTAGATGTATTGCTTTCCTTCTATATCCTTGTAGCAGTGTCTTTAATCAGTAATTCAAGTTTCATTTCAAAAAAATGCTACGCTTTTTTATAACGCTTGAAAACATCTAAAGAGTTGTAAATGAATACTCATTTCCATATGCATTTTCCTTCTTAAATATTAATGAATCGGAACATTCGCAACTACTTTCCCAAAGAATAATGGATCCATCTATAAACATTTTGGCAGCTTGGAACAATTCATCAGCCTGTTGTAACTGTAAATACACTCATAAAGAAACACTGACTTTTCACCAATACATGTGCAATTGTTCATACAACCAAACGACACCAGACTCTGACCATTTGGAACAACAGAAAAAAAAAAAAATACACAGGCCTTCTGTTCACAATATCTGAGTGTTTTCAGTAACTTTATACATATCAACATTGAAAAGAAGTACCGCCCCTGGCCCAGAAATCCTTGTACTGCAAATTCCTGGAGGCAAGAAAGATAATTCTGAGGAATTATCATTTCGTGCTTACTTTGTTATCACGTTTCTCTTTCAGCATCCATCATTGGCCACTGTTGGATGTTACACTAGGCTAACCTTTGGTCTGATCTATATGGTCATTCTAACATTTCTAATTTGAATATTAGAAATGTGAGAGACATTAGACTGAGCTGCATTCAACATGAACATGCTCTTTACTACAAACAAATTACGATCATATTACAGGAACGTCTAACCTGCCTGTTGTATTATATACTGTATTGTTTCTGTGAATCCATTTGCCCAACAAGGCTTCCAACTACATCATGTTCTATAGAACACCATGCATTAGTACTGACCAGTAGGTGTCCGTTAGAGTGATCAGCAGTAAACCGCTTTGATTCACTTCCTTTCGGTGCACTAACACATCACTATAACCAATACGCCATCTTTTACACTGTCAATAGATGTAGTAATTCACAACATTATTTCAACCCTACAAGTAACAGAAGCAAGTGGAAAATCAGAGTAAACTTATCTCTAGCTGATGCAGTAAACAATATTTTAGGAACCTTTGGTGTCAGTTTAAGGAAAAACAAAATTATTGAAACAGTTGCCATAGCATATCTAAGAATCTCTTTTTTTGTTGATGATAACAGGACAGTCCTCCAACTACTAAGGCATTATCAAATTTGGACAGGTAAGGAAGAGGATAAATATCATCATCAGAGGAAGAATTTTAATTCCTAGTAAGGACTAACAAACAATCCCATGAAACAAAACCCAAATCCAAACCAACAAAAAACCCAACCACTACTGAGCCACAATGCACTGCTACTTGTGGTTTGGGTAGTTTTTGATTTGTGGACTACAATGATTTCAAACTACTGATAGAGAAAAGAGAGGTTAAGGAATGCATTTTTACTCTTTACAACAAATGCAGTCTTCAGTAAGCTACAGTCTTCCTTTGGAAGACTAAGACATCTAACTCACAAACTTCATCAGAATGTGTGGGACCAAAGAAGAGGAATTAACACTGGTATATTCTTACATTTTATTCCTCCTGCTCATGCAGAATTCTGAAGAGCTATTTCTCTCATCAGTTACTAAAGTAATACTCTACAGCTGGTTATTCACCTAAGTTTCATTGTTCTGCATTTTGATTTATTAATAAATGTTATTCCAGGTTTAATGTATGGGATCTATTTCCACCTAACACAATCAGTATTAAGAGTAATACATTCACTACCATACTTTAATTGCTCCTTCATGCTACCTCGAATACAACAGTAAAAGGTTCGGCTGAATTTTAGTCCCTGGTTTCTCAAAAAGTTGATACAACAACAGAAAATTTCTATCTTCTTTTAAATGAAGAACAGATGATAATTACTGAGATGGTCTCAATGACCACAAATTCCCAGGAAAAAACCTTCTTGTTTTCTGTATCAAAAAACTACTGTATAGTCTAAGGAGGTAGAACGTTTGAAGAATGAAGAAGGGACTGATGGATTTCCACTCCATTTGTTTTTCAGTCTATGCAAACATGCGGTAAGAAGGGACAATATTCTTCCTAAAACACTCTTGATCACATAGGACAGCAAGTCTTTCAGCTTCATTCAGTTGCTTCTACCTTGGTTACACAAATAGTGTTCTTAGAGCTACCACAGTCGATATATCAAAGGAGGTTAATGAGGCTGAAATTTAAACAGGGGGCAGGCATACACACTGAAAATCACTTCCCAAAGAGAACAATGACCAAAGGTATCAACATGTTTTGAACTAAACAGCAAGCTCTCTTTGTCTAACTGTTCCTCAAATTCTGTTTAGCTCAGCACGTCAACACTTACATTCTTTACCACAAATGTATGCTAATCAAGCTATTGATCTTATCCTTGGAAAAAGATTCGAGTTTAAGTTTAGTCTGTTTTTAAATTCTTGGGAAACATTCTGCAGAATGACAGGCTGAATGGAAAAAAAAAATGTATACTTTCTGAGGTCTTAGTATTAATTATCTATACCACCTACATTAAAATGAAATCTTACTAGGAAATTTTGTTCATTAAAACTTTACTAGGCCAAACTGTAATCTTATTTACATTTATTTCACACGATAAAAGCACTAAATGCAAGAGCTTAGATGGTTAGAGGCTTATTTTATATTTATGAGCTATCAGAATCAGCCTTAGCAACATAAGAAAGTGAAACAACAGTAAGACATTAAGAGATGTGTCAGCAACAGGTAACACTGTCAGTGTTACTCAGCATGACATCTCCCATCCTAGAAATGGGGAATCTCTGGTGGTTGTTCCACAGGTGCTGGACAATTCAGGTATGATGGAACAGACTCTAGACACTCATTACTTTGCTCAAATTTTCCATACAAACCTCCTCGTAAATGCAGGATGTTATTGAGACACCAGTAATCTTTAATATCTTAGCCAAATACAGTTTCTGAGCATCCCAGAGGATAAACTTCCAGCAGTCTCCACGAGATAATAGGCTTAATCATAAACACCATTCAGCTTCTAAGACTTAAAGCATTTGTCCTGATAGAAACTTAAACCAAGCAATTTTACTTATGCAGTCGGTTGAAAAGTAACATTATATTCCAAAGGAAATAAAATATGAATACAAAATGACCAGACCTCTTTGTGTCTAAACTTGCTATAATAGCAGCAACATCAAAATATGCCTGCCGGGTACTGTACAAATATAAATCTATCATTTTGTATGAACAGTTTCCTAATGAGATCAGTGAACAAATTACATGAAAGTTATCAAGTTATCAGGGAAACCACTTCGTTTAATTGAAGCAACCACCACACAATGATGGTGTCTACATCAAGTGTGCAGGTACTCAGAGCAAGTGATCTGGCCTCGCTGAACCCAAGTACTGGAGTTCAAAGGCAAGAAAATAGATGGCGAAGCAGGATGGACTCAGTCTCCATGCGGCAAGCATTCCAGGAATAAGGTATGGATAACCCTGCTTACAGGAATCACCTGCAGTATTTCCAAGAATGGAAATAAGGTTGTCCAAATTTGGACCGAGCAGGCTGCTGGTTTTAACTGTTATCTTTTCTATAGTTAATGTATTAAAAAAAAAAATCAAAATGCAAATCAAAGGTTATTCAGAATGAAAGAACAAGAGAATCTTTGTCAGCAACTATGTAGTTACAAGGAGAAAAGAAAAATACTGGTCCAAGAAAACAGGCAAGCAACGAAGAATTTCGTTCTCCAGTTTCCATGGGATTGTTATGAACAGCTAATTAGGATAACATTGTTCTAATGGCTTACACTATAGCAAGATAATACATCATCATACACAACTTCTTCTGCAAGCCATGTATAACATTCAGTTTAAAACTATGTTTATTTAATATACAGCTAAGACATTTTAAACTATACCTGTGTTAATCCAGACAAATGACCAAACAAATCAAATCCCAAAAGGATCTATAGAAAGGGCAGAAATTCAGCTGCTATTATCCTAAATACATTCTTTTTTTGTTTAAAGAATACTATTTGAAGCTCATTTGGGAAAAATTATTCTCTTATTGGAAAGTAACAGCCTAACAACATATTCTATTAGACAACTTCATCCTCCTATCCCCCCAATACATTAGCCCCTTCAAAAAAAAAAAAAAAAAAAAAAAAA
>Ga0065711_1042262_pt1 | contig 15520 bp, 12 predicted proteins | sample Hoacrofraction12_FD_59098 | JGI IMG/M metagenome (GOLD analysis project Ga0065711, IMG submission 59098) | Hoatzin crop microbial communities from Cojedes, Venezuela - Epithelial fraction 12 v2 (version 2) | ecosystem: Host-associated > Birds > Digestive system > Esophagus > Crop | place... | reverse complement strand
TTTTTTTTTTTTTTTTTTTTAACTTTAATAATGCAAGGATGAAGCCAGAATTCAAGTACGAGATGGTAAAAATAGGAAATAAGCCTGCTCCCATGGCTCTTGGCATAGGAAAGAAAAGCAAGAGAAATTCTGGAGCTCCTGAATTTTTTCCTTGCTGAAGTGCCAAGTCAGTAGTGGGCATTTAAAGATTTTACTTTCAATGTGGAAGTTCTCAGCTGTGGCAGATTGGTAATAAGTGATCCTCAAAACATAACGGTGAGGGTAAAATTAAAATTGGAGCAAGGAAAAACCCCCAAACCTCAGCAGTTATTTCTTAGTTTCAGGCATACGCTTTTGAATTCAGATCCTTACCTGTGGGCTTTACCCCGTCAGTCACACTCCGCTCTCTGGAGCGGCAGCCACATGGGTGCTCCTTGGTGCTGCAAAGCAGCAGCAGGAGAAAAAGGAACCAGACTCGCAAAAGAAAGCCCCAGTGCTTATGTTTCTGGTGTTTGGGCACTGGTTGAAAAGTGACACTAAGTCACAATGTACCCTTCTTCACTTGCTTTAGAAGATGAAACCTCATCAGTAATTAATGACAACATCCATAATTTAGCGTTACTTTAAATAACTCTGCAATTTATCTGGCACAGCATAGAGGAAGGCTGCAAAGCGCTATTTCTGCCATGATGTCTGTTTCCCAGGAAACCTGCTTTAACAGCTGCTTTGTTCTTTAGAACAAAGAATTTGTCGGGTTTTTAGGTGGATTTGAAGGAATTTGTGTCAGATGATTTGGCACTGAAAGAGAAATGCAAATGCTTCTGAATATCAGTATCCATTAGAAGTGACTGTGAAGAGTATTTTTAGTGTAAGTTCAGCTGCAAAAAGAAAAAGTGAGATTTCTTTGGAGTTTTTGGTAAGGCATTTTTATAATGCCTAAGGTCTGAATGCCTCTGCCTGATTTTATAATCAGGTTGAACATAATTTAAACTGCACTGTTAGTGTGAAATTAAGGCAGTGATGAACTAATTCCAGGAATGTTAAAGGGTTGTCCGGGTTCATCTTTGCTACCTTCATTCATTTCTGTTTCGCTGTATCAGTGACAAAACACAGCTGAATATTTTTCATTCTGTAATCAACTGTTGTATGGCGTGCAGGAAGATCACAAATACCACAAAGCTCTTAATTTCTCAATGGAGGTCAATGCCCTTATCTTCACGTATAAATTCTGGCTAACTCGGAACAGCTTCTTGGCCATTGCAGCTGTGTCGCTTCATTGGTCTTTAAATTTACAATTGCGAAAATTTTCCTGATCAAAACTCCTGGAGTAGGACAGTGGATAGGCATTGTCTCTGCAAGAACACACGCTCAGGAGTGTAAGCACCAGAGAAGATAACCTGAGTTAAACGGACATCAAATTAAAATTGTAGTCATTCAGTCTCATGACTGAGAGATTGTTCAGTGCGTAGACTGATCAGTAACATGTCTGGAAGTTCGTATGCTTGTATGATTTCGTTTCGAAGTCTGGTACAGTTCCCCAAAAAGTGAGATTCTTCTGAAGACCCTGTCAGCATTTCATTCTCATTTGGAACAAGCAACTGAGTGATGACAGTGTCTGGAGAAAAGCTGCCCGTTTCTCAGCCCTTGCCCTGAAATCCGCACAAGCCAAGTCACGGCAGGAACAGTGGTCTGACGGATGTCAGCAGAGCTGAACCCTAAAGCTGGTTAAACTGAAAGTGAAAACCATGATTTTTCCATTGCATTTGGGCTTTATGTTGTTTGTACTGGCAGCAAGTTGCTCGCATTTAACTGAATTCTTTCAGGAAAGACTAGAGCATGTCCTTGAGCAGTACTCGAAGGTGATCCTATCTACGCAGTAAAGTACTGATATTCTGGGTAACTGATGTGAGAAAAAGTAAAGCTATTTGCTGGTATTGCTAAGGTGCAGTGTAACAGCTGATGAGGATGTGCAGCTAGCCACAGCCAACTTAGTCGGTAATAAAACGTTAATTTTAAAACTCTGCGGATGTACCTGCTCTTTCTCAGAAAAAGTTACTGATTCCAGTTTAGAGGAATATCGATGAACTGGGGTTACGTGGTAACAAGCCAAGGCACAGCAACAGCCCTTCTCAGCGTTTGCTCGGCCGCTTCCAGTGTTTAGCTTACGTGCTTTGCATCCTCTCTCCTGGGGGAAGTAAACAACCGTCTGAGATCCTTGTAACTGCACCTAAGCTAGACACCTGAAGTATGCTGAGCAAGGTTTGTGCGCAGAGGTGACGTCTTGTTCTCAGACCAGCTGCACCTGGGAGAGTCAAATGAGCTTTTGGGTTCAAAGTCTGGAATTCGAAGACCTTTGCTTCGGTTTTGGACCTGAAAACATGCTTGCTTTTCTGCAAGCTTGTCTGTTCCTCTGTGCTTGCCCTAACTATGTCAGTTGACTTCATAATAAATATTATGCTTCTGTACTGAGCTTGTCTTGCTTTGATCTTCAGACCATCATGGCTGTAGCACTGCTTAGGAAGCAGCTGATATTAAAGGACTGCTCACCTCAAAAGGATCTGTCTCTAAAATGATTGCACTTTGTTTTTCAAACCCCAGACTTGCAATGCTAATGGTGAAATGAAGAACTACATTTTCAGGAAAGAGGAAGCATCAGAGTTTTGCACACTTAATTGGGACGATTATTTCTTCCAGAGTGGTGAACATCTGTGTTCAGGGGTGGCTATACTGAAAACATACCTGTGATTGGTAGTGAAGACTTACAAGAATATGCAGCATTAGACTATTATGGCAAGTTGTGTTTTGAGTTTTATAAAAGAGTACAAGTTTTCCATGCCATGACTCCATCAGTTGTCCCTCCCTGCTCTGCATTGAGAATATCACAATCCTGGCATAGTCTGTCAGTAGAAAGATGATTTTTTTTCAGGTCAGGATATTGCCAGCATCCTTCCTCCTGCAGCTGACCAGCAGCGGGGCACTGTTCAGCACATAATTCAATGCTACAGTTCCTTTTTGTGTCTGCAAAATGGGACTGGGGCACAACTAGAGTGTCAGATTTGCTAGACTGGATCCATTTGAGCTGGTTCACTGAATTTTGTGTCCTTGCTGTGATGGACGTTCAGACTAGATGCTTCGCAGCAAGACACTAGCGTGACAATAAGCAACCTTTCAAGAAACAAAAGGAAAGAATTAAAATTATAAGATGCTATCGAGAGATGCTGATGTCCTAGTTCTAGAGAGCTAATGGCTGGTTTGCACTGAATCAGGAGGATTTCTGTCACTTCAGGAAGTTTAAGCTATATTTGGAAGATAATGGGGTATTCCAGTGAGACTATGCATTTTACTCTGTAGATAGTTCATAAACCCTGTTCTTAGTGCTGTCAGGATCATGGTTTAGCTGTTGGTCTTTAGGAGTGAATGTTGGTAAAATGCATTGCAGTAACTTTATACCTTATACCTCCGTATATTCTTTTCATTAAACAGCGTAGCTACGTTGGTGAGTTGGGTCCTCCAGGTCGCAGCTCTTTGGACAATGTGGAGATGGCGTATGCTCGTCAGGTGAGTGGAAATGAGATAAAACATATTTAAAACTTGTTTTCTACAGAGGGAGAGAGGTGGGGGTAAAAAAAGATCTGCAAGTGTAGTGCGTAAGAAAATGTGTGAGGTAAAACATGAAAATACCTGCCTGGAGGTAAAATGCAATTGGAAAATACAGAAGTTTAGCCTGACTTTTTAGCAATGTACTCACTTGTGTGCTACAGGATTTTTTTTTTGTCCAAAGGAGGTCCTGAGCACCATACAGGACTGTAGAAATCATTTGTGCTTGTATAGTAAACTGAAACACTTTTAGCCTTTAAAAAAAAAGAAGCTGATTAGAATTTGTGTCAGTGCATAATTGTATGCAAAGAAGACTCTATTCCTTTTATTCTCACATGTGGAAGATTTCTGATGTGTGCATGTAGGAAAAACATGCTGAAGTCTCAGTCCTGATGTTTGTCAAATTTTATCCCATTTTAGTGGTATCGCTTATGAGCAGCTGTAGCACATCAGCTATGAATTAATATGTCTGGTAGCATTAGACTCCCTCTGAAAATTTTTAGGGAAAACTGATAAACCTTTACATAACCAATTTGTTACTTTTGTTGTTTGAGATGATCTGTTTACCAGCACTGTTGGAAACCAAATGAAAGAGAAGGACTTGATTTTTCAAAATGCAATATGTGAAGCGACATAGACAAAGCGTCGCCTAATTTGCACACAATTATTGTTGTTGTGTGCATTGGCTTGTCTTTGAGACAGATAGCGGCTCGTACATCTGTGTTTCTGTGTCTGCATTCAGTTATGGTAACTGTGAAGAAGTTAATTGCAATATAAGGTGCGTGGCTGTACTGATAAAGCGTACATTTGATTTAGTGGTGGTTAATAGTACATTAATTTGTTTCATATCTACTGTAATACACCTGCATTAAAGGTCTTCCTCATAGCATAATTATTTCCATACTTTGAGGCTATCGTCAATATTCCCTGATGTTTAGTGAATATGGGGAGCCCAGCCTCTCTAGCAGTGCAAAGTCACCGCGTCTTCCCCGTGGGAGGGCAGGTGGGCTCTCGGCAGCTGTATGGGCTGCGGGCAGGCTGCTTGCCCAGTGCTGTGGAAACACGGCTCTCGGGGCCAGGCTTCTGCTGCCAAAACACTCGGTGCCGTCGCCGTGTGCTTCCGGGAAGCCCTCTGGAGAAGCTGGCCTGGCTGAGCCGTCCTTAATGTCACACTGCTTGGGTGCAAAAATACCTGGGCTTCAGCACTGGGTGTGGGCTCCTGTGGTTTCAGTGGGGCATTTAGAGTCCTGGGGAGCAGGCAGTCTGTGCTGTTTCAGTTTATCGACAGCCATGAAATGTGTTTTACGCTGAAATAATTAATTGTTCTTCATGGATAGGTCAAACTGTTTCACAGAAACCTGGTGAAGTCCATATACGTGATTTCTTTGATGCTAGATTCTGGTTGCAGTCCGGAGCTCTGCATTTTGTTTGCACGCTGGGCATGTGGAAGTAGTGCATGCAAAAGGGGCTTGAAGTACGACGGCACTGCCTTTCTAACATTGAGAATGTTTGTTTTCAGACGTAGCTGGAAGGTCTTTAGGCTGAGAGTAGAATAAACAATAGTAGAAGCAGCTGAATTAAGACCAAGTTTTACATCAAAATGGGTGTATGCATGTGTATATACATTTAAGGGCAGATTTTGAAGGGCCGAGTTTCTGTTCTCATTTCCCTGTGTCAAATTTCCCTGAATACTGCCACAAACCAGTGAAACTCTGTTTCTTTTATGTCAGCAGGTAGGAGGCTGTCATGCAGGGGAATATCACAGCCGTCTAGTTGTCAGGTCTCTTCCGAATCTTTGTCCTCCAACAATTAGCTGCAATTAGTCTAGCAGGGCATTCAGTGCAGTGCTTTGCCGTGCAGAACCCCTGAGCAGCTGGACTGTTGCCCGCCTTCAGGCAGGCCTGGAGCTTTGCTGGGTTGTGGAAGCGTGGTTGGTGCTGATGCCTGCTCCTCTTGCGTCGGATGAGAAGCGGCTAATGTGGGAGGGAAGCAGAAGGGACTTGCTGGGGACACTGTTCTGGAAGCCTGGTTTGGATTTTGCTGCTGTGGCTGGGGAGGGGGAACTTGCTTACTTTCAATATGTTTTAGATTTATGTTTATAATGAGAAGATAGTGAACGGACACCTGCAGCCTAACCTGGTGGACCTTTGCGCTGCTGTTGCAGAACTGGATGATAAGGTACTGCCAGTGAGTTAGCGTAAGGAAATGTATTTAATCTGTTTTCAGCTGTGATTCATAGCCTACTGACATTGGTGGAAAAATACTGATATTGCAAAAAGAAAAATTGCACAGCTCCACAGAAAACACGGAACCAATACTGGAACCTTCTCCAGTACAGCAGGGCCCACCTGTGATGAACTTGATCGTGGTGAAAGCTGCTTAACGCAGTGAGGAACAAAAGAACCTGGTTTCACTGCAGTGTCCCATCATGAGTGATGAGTTGTTGGGGGCAAAAATTGCTTTTCATTTTAAATGGGTTCTGTTGTGTTTGGTTTTTCAAAATGTGGCCTCCGTCTGAACATGAGGAAGAACTTCTTCCCTCTGAGGGTGATGGAGCCCTGGAACAGGCTGCCCAGGGAGGCTGTGGAGTCTTCTTCTCTGGAGATATTCAAGACCCGCCTGGACTAGGCCCTGTGCTGCCTGCTGTAGGTGACCCTGCTTCGGCAGGAGGGTTGGACTAGATGACCCACAGAGGTCCCTTCCAACCCCGACCATTCTGTGATTCTGTGATTCTGTAATATCCTTTCAATGTCTTTAGTTGTAAGTGAAGGGTTTTCAGACCCTGCTAGAGCTGAAATAGGCTCCCATAGCAAAGCATAAAGCCCCTAGGATTGACTTTAAACCAACGATCTACCTGCTTTTCTTTTTTTCCCCACTCCTTTAACTGAATTGCCTTGATTTACCCAAAAAAACCCAATGCACAAACCTGGCCACCTTTGAGAAATGCTTGGAGGGGAATACTGCAGGAGGGCCAAGTCATGAATAAACTTTGTAAATGGGGAGAGCAAAAAGCTGTTCAGGAACTGAGGATCAAATGCTTCAATCAGATCTGATTTACAGCTGTTCACCTTTGCTTTGAACAGCTGTGTTCATTTGGCTAGGGACAGCCGGGTGAGTTTCAGTGTTTTTGCTGCTCTGAAGCACCGAGAGCAAACAGCTGCCCTTGCTAAAGCTGACAGTGCTGTCACTGCTCAGTATTTTGCTGTTTCAGCAGGGATACCCTAGTGCTGTAGACACTGATACGATCTCATCCTTGTGAATGAGCAGACCTGGATAATTTTTAACCTTTCTCAGACCTCAGGCTTTGTCTAAGTGATCAGTGTCTGTTAGATATTTCTTATCACAGCTGATTGCACAGCTTTCTAATTGCAGTTGCCTATAGGGAAAGCTGCTGTTGCTGTGGTATTTACTGAGTGGGAGGTATGAACTGGAAATGGACAAGGAGGCTGAGCACCAAGTACCCAGCCTAGTTTTGGAAATTGTTGTTGATCCTGGTGACAATTGCAGGTCCAATATTTATAGGCATCTTCTTGCACAAGGATTATACAGAGAAGCCTGGGAAATTTGAATTCTGCAGGACAGAAGTGGCTGACCTTCATGACTGCACTGAATAACTGCGTTACAAATCTAAACGGACGTTACTCTTGTGTTTTTATGCTTTTCTTAAGCATCAAAACGCCACGTAGCTCAAAGCAATGTTGCTTGTTCGTCTCTGTACTAATCACTTCTGCATGGACTGGCTTGTTTATAGAACATCTCTGAGATGTGGGCCATGGTGAAACAAATGACCGATGTTACCCTGGTTCCTGCTAGCGATGCCTTGAAAGTCCGGACCAACATGGAGGTGCGTATGGAGTTCGTGAGGCAGGCTCTGCACTACCTAGAACAAAGGTAAGGTGAATGCTCTGGGTAGCACAGTTTATTAGAGTTCCCTAATAATAAACCAGAATAACTTTGTAGTGCACACAAAGCTATTAACAAGTCAGCTACCTCGTGCTGCTCACAGAAGTGTCACTTGCCTGTCTTTTCTGTTCTGTAGGGCTTAGAGCAACCGCTTGAGTATAAAACTGTTTTGATTAAAAACTGTTCTCATTAAAAAGTCCTCAGATCCATGGGGAGGTTGTTTAGAAGACACGAAGACCTTTTATTCTTTCTTCTATGTTGCCCTTAAATATTCTATGTCTGTCATAGTGATACGTGAAGATTTTTCACATGTGGAAAGAGCTCTATTTCCTCTCTGCAGAAAAATTTCCCCTTTTCTATGTATTCCCTTTCTGATTGCTGATCAATGTCAGCAGCCAGTGCTGGGGGGAAGTGAGGACAGCACTGGGGACAAATCTGGTGCAGTGAGTCAGGTTCTGATCGTGCTACTTCTACACTGAAAGGTGGTTGTGAAATTTGAAGAGGCTGAAGCTGAGACATCTAGCTGTGATTTTTCACTCTGGAAAGTGGTTTACTGTCTGTAGCACCAAGTATCATGGGGGCCGAAGCTCCTTGACCAAGAAAATCCTTGGAGAATTGCAGGCTGTGGAGCAGCCCAAAGCTGAATGCCTGGACGGCCATATTACCTATTCACTGCACACGTGGATATTGCAGTGTCTCTTATCTGGTAGCTGCCAATGTAACGCCCGTGGGCTAGTGCAGCAGTGCAAAGCAAACAATAGCTGCGGTGTAGTGCGTGGGCATTTGTTACAGCCACAGGTCTGCTATCTGAGCACAGAAAGTGCTGTGCTCTGGTACAGCACCCTGGGAAGAGATGTTTTTACCTCCTGGCCCGGCCCCTTCTTGGCCCCTGGCAGTTGGTTGCCACACCTCATCAGCACTTGCTGTCACCCAGGGGTGGTGGCGGTGTGTCCGCCTGCGTGTGGATGAACTGACACACTGGAAGGATCTTCTGGTTCCAGTTCCTCGGTCTCAGCAGTGTGCGATGAGCCAGTGACTGTTAACGTGATTTGCCAGATATCCAGGTTGCGAAATTTTTGCAGTGCTGTTACCTGCTAACTGATATTAGGAATTAGTTACATATAGTTCCCCCTCAACCCTCCTAGTTGTGGAAACTGCGCTCTTCAGGCTTGGGTGTTTTCTTTTCAAAAAAAAAACCCCAACCTTGTGATTTTTGTAGCTTTGCTTTTCTAGCAGGAATTGGCTAATGTTGAGATGTTTCCATGCCTCACCAGCCCCTCACGCGTACAGGGAGATGTAATGCTGCTCACAGCTGTTCGTGCATTAGTTGCTTTGGAGCAACTGTGATCTAAGCCCTGAGGAGCGTGTGCTTAACTCAGCATTAATGTTGTTAGTTATCAAGATACACTGACGCTTGCCTACGTTAAGCACAGCCTTTCAGTTTTGTAGGCTGGTGGTGCACGAGTATCACGTGCTGCAGAGAAAAAAAGAACTTCATCTGATTTACTGCTGCTGCTTATATAGATATTCAGTGTGCAGACTTTTGAGACTCCTGCTTCTAAGCGTGAATACTTGTTAAACTGGTCTGCCTTGATTAGTGGCTTTGATGGGTTATTTGACAGGGTGTTGTCAAAGCTCCCTTTACCAGTTGTTTTTCTCTAAGTTCCCTTTTTCTCTGTGATTTCCTTCTGGTAGTTCCATGGTCCTTAGGTTTGTATTTGTCCATAGGGCAGGGAGGAGAGACAAACACATCTGCAGTGTTTAACTGTTCTTTTGTGACAGGATTGAGAGTTAAAGCATTAGGCTGGAAAAGCTTTTTGCCAGTTAAGTAATTGAGTTTAACTTAGTACTAAGAGACCCTAATGAGAAGGACCTCATGGTAGACTTGAACCTGGAGCGATACACCACAGACTCCAAACATGGTTTCTCATGAGACTGCTGAATAAAAGGACCTTTCTAAATCGACAGAAGCTTTCGCCTGATTTTGTTATGATCATGTTTGAACATCAAGGTCATTTGCTTTAAGTTGCTAATTCTGTTGGATCTGAAAGACAGTGGATGTTTTTGTAGCAAATATATTTCAGTCTGTTCCCGTTTGGCTTGCCTGTCTTGTTTTCCAGTTACAAAAATTACACCTTTGTGACAGTCTTTGGCAACTTGCACCAGGCGCAGCTGGGTGGAGTCCCAGGGACCTACCAACTAGTCCACAGCTTCTTGAACATCAAACTCCCTGCGCCTGTCCCTGGTCTCCAGGTATGTCCATCACTTTAAGCAACTGAGCTAGAACACCACCACACATCTGTTTGCTCCAGCACAGCCAGGAAACTAGGGCAGCCTCCAGTAGTTCTTCTGTTGTTTAAATTGCTTTTAGGGAACAGGCTCTTATTCCTTCGTGAGAATTTTTCATTAGGAAAATGGGAGATAATGGACAAAACCACTTTTGAGTTCAGAGCTAGTTCCGAAGTGTGGTGGTGCCCAGTAGTTTGAGTTCTAAATTCTAAAATTTATGGTCTCTTCTGGTAGTCTTGTTAGAGATCAGCAAGCAAGTATTAAAATACATTGTGATGTAATCTCCATGTTTTGCTTTTTCTCTGTTTTTGTCACTTATTTTAAGATGGTGACACCAGTTGTTAATGACCAAATGTGTAATGAATTAATCTGAATTGTAGCTCAAGCCCTTTATTTAGCAATCTGAATAAAATCCTGCTCACCTGCATGTAACAGAAAGTGCACCTACAAAATTACCAGATAAACAGGCAGGCTGGGTTGAAAAATTAGAAGTTAAATGAAATAATAAGTTATAACACTGGCGACTGTCTAGCTGTACTCTTCTTACCTGCTGAGATCCATGTTTACTTGGATGTCTTTCTGTTTCAATACAAATGTCTTTAATACCTCAGTGATCTAACCCCAGTCCCTCCTGGGTGGGGAGGATACCTGCATGCTAGTTCTGTGATTGTCGGAGCATCCCTCAGAATGAAATTTGGGCAAGCAGAAGAGAGTCCCATCCTTTGCTGCTGGGATGTGCACAGCTTTCACAGGACTTCAGCCTCATGACCTCTGGATTCTGTAACACAAACAGAATTTTTTACCAAATTCAGTGTGTGGGTATAAGGGCAGAAATAATAAGGCAAATTAGAAAGAAAATTAATTCAAATATACTGCTTTTTAAAAAAAAATTAATTATTTCTTACTTTATTCTCAGGATGGTGAGGTGGAAGGCCATCCTGTCTGGGCACTGATTTACTACTGCATGCGCTGTGGAGATTTGACTGCAGCCATGCATGTGGTGAAACGGGCACAGCACCAGCTGGGAGAGTTCAAAACCTGGTTTCAGGAGTACATGCACAGTAAAGATAGAAGGTAATTGGGAACTAGAAAAGATCTTTGTGAGGGGTGAGAATTGCTGTGGAGGAGTGAAATAATCAGTAGCTTGGTAGAAATAGAAGCAGCTCGGGTCTCTTCGGCTGGTGATGGCTGCCTGGTGTTTGTATCGCCTACTGTCATGGTTTAACCCCAGTTATATCCCTGTATTATCAACACTGTTTTCTGCGCAAATCCAAAACATAGCCGCATACTAGCTGCTGTGAAGAAAATTAACTCTATCCCAGCCAAAACCAGCACACCTGCCTAAATCACATATAAGAAGCTTGCATATTTTGATTTGTGACTTTGAAGTCTAGAAATCTCCATAGAGAAAGAATTGTTTGAAAATACGCAAAAATTTACATTTCAAAAATAATACAGTGGTGTGGCTTTGCTTTTTTACCACGGGGTCTGCCCTGTGTAACAGTAGGATACTGCATACAGCAGATCAGATTGTCTGCTGTCACCAATCCTGTGTCTTTTTATTTCCCCCATCACTTCTTTTAGTTGAATTTCCTTTGGGGAACGCTTTTACTACGCTTGTGTTCGTAAGAATGCCACACAATAAAAGCAAGTAACGTGTGTTAGAGGCCTTTAGAGGCATTCACTCTCACATCTTTCTTGTGTTTATTCTCCTCGTCCAGTTTTTGCTATCCATCACTTGATAGAGGCCAAGCTACTGATTATGTGGCTTCAGACAGTTGAGTTGGTGCATCTTAAGGTGTGGTTCGAACTCTGCCGCGGTGTTTTAGGTGATCTCGTTTGTCTTTCCCCTTGCAATGAATTTCAAACAAGCACACAGTCGGCTATTGCGTTATAACTATGCTACCTTCAGGGGAATGGCACTGTGCTGAGCTGCTGGCTGAAACTGGGGGAAACTGGAGGGCCCAGGTAAGTGCCAGGACGTGAACCTGTAACATCCCGCCTCAGCTGATGACAATTTTGCTCTTATGTGGGAAGCCCTCATCCTGCAATATGTTGAATATATTTGGGCTTTTCAGGTATGAAAATGTGAGCAAGAACAGATCTGTTTGCATGTGTAAAAAAACCAACAAATTGATCGGGGAAAAAAAACATAGTGCCGTTTAGAGTAGTGTATGCCATGTTATTCTTCTAGAAATTAACCTGGTTTGTAGAGAGAGTACTCATTATAGTAAGATTGTTCCAGAAACCTTAGTGAAGGTACTGTCATTTTTTTCATTACAAACACTTTAATGACATACAGTATAATTAATTTATTTTGGTTTTGTTACAGCTGTGAAAAGGTGCTCTGCCTACAGATTTGACAAACAGTGTCTTAGTCCAGGAGAACACTTTCAGTATTCACTTTCAGAACACATACAGATTCAGTAAAATTCTCTACAAGAGGGTACAAGAAATAATGACAAGAACAATAAAAACATTATGACAGTGTTCACTGATAAAGATGAAAATGTCTCTTCTGAAAGACTTCATGGTACAACGACTTGCTTACTTGTTAGCTACTACTCAAAAGAGTTCCAGCGACTTTGTGAGCTCGCTGTCTTTCTGAAAAGATAAAATAGCAGTCAGACAAAAATAGCTCGTCTACCACAGTATTAATGCACCCTTAAAGAGGCTGTCATCTGATTTATTTTTTTATTTTTTCATGCAATGGGTATTTGAAGATGATACTCCATAATTGTAATTTTACATTTAAATTCATGTGTACAAAATTTTTGCCAACAGATGTAAATAGAAGGTGCAAAAAGTATCGACCAGTACTTACTGTCGTTATGCCTTTGCTGTGCGACAACAAATATGCACCTATTGACATTGATTTGTAGCCAGGTTTCCTCATATGGGGAAAGATGGGCTTCATGTCTTTTCGTTCAATCTTTTTTTTTCCTTAGACTATCTCCTGCCACAGAAAATAAACTGCGTCTTCATTACAGACGAGCTCTGAGAAATAATACTGACCCGTACAAAAGGGCTGTTTATTGTATTATCGGCCGTTGTGACATTACAGATAACCAGAGTGAAGTTGCTGATAAAACAGAAGATTATCTTTGGCTAAAAGTAAGTGCGGTGTTGGTGTTGAGGTGGTGTTTGTTGGTTTATTTTGTGTTTTTAGAACAGGTCGAAATGGTATTGCATTTCTGCACTGCTCTGCTAAACCCCTGCTTGTAGGTCTCTGGTTCTGTGTCAGTGCAGACTTGACCTTGCAGATAGCAAAGGGCTGAGAAGCCGAGTCCTAGGGCTGCTCTGTACCCTCTGTACTATCGGGTGTTACTCTGGGGACACTTGTCTTTGGAAGGGTTATGTTCTTTGTCTGGCACTGATCTTTGTCAGCTGTTTTTACAAGTAGTGTTAGTTTGCTACAGTGAAGATCCTTTGAATTTTCCTTTCTGGATGGATTATGGCTGAAATGGTGGTGTCAGCTGGCAGAAGACGACGCTGTCTGTGTCTCTATAGTCCAAAGTCCTTACAGTTTTGGTGGGGGCATGATAGGTACTGGTCAGTATCCATTTCTCTCCTTTATCAGAAAGAGGGAGTAGAATGATGTATTTGTTAAGACCGGGTAAAAAAATATTGCTTTTAATTATTGCTTCCTGACTATTCAGAGACCCAGCGTTGGGGTTTGATGTCCTGGACAAATACAGAAGGACCCCTGGGTTCTGTCTGCATGGATTTCTGCTGTTGCTACGTTGGAGATCTTTTGCTTCCTGACGTTGTGACTACAAGTAGTTTCTAGTCAGTTGGTCAACTCTTAGGAGGGGCTCCAGATGGAATGAGTATCTTCTGAGTGCATCCCTTCAAGTTGAAATATTTGTGCTTCTTGTTTTGGATGCGTTTTCTAGTTGAACCAAGTGTGTTTTGATGACAATGGCGCAAGTTCTCCACAAGACCGACTAACGTTGTCACAGTTCCAGAAGCAGCTGCTAGAAGACTATGGTAAGAAACCACAAAGACATATGTTGCTTGGGGCTCTGCTTTTCTGCTCAGGGCACTTTCCAGTTGTTATTACACAAACCCTAGACTCCACATAAAACCCTGCAGCTCTCCACTAGCGACTGACATTGTTAGGGGGTCATGGACAGCCTGCTTCCCTAGAGTGATGGCAGACTTCAGTAAGACACAAGGAGTGAGTGCCTGTGTGTTCCCAGCAATCCAGAGAGTGAATATTCATCTATGAATGACATGGCTGCTAGTTGTATTTTATCCATATGAAATTATGGATTGCTTTCTCTTGCCATAAATACACTACGGTCTTTTAGCAGAACTTCAAACTCTTGGAATACAGAACAGAAAAGCAATCATTACCTGATGTAGGCATGTATTTCCAAGGCTTTCCCTACATGCATCAGTTGTTCATTGTTTCCCTTAAATTACTATATCAAGTGATTTTCTGGGGACCCAAAACACAGTTCCTTCCTCTTCAGGAACATCTGCAGCCCAAGAGAGCACCTTTTCCTGTAGTCATATTCCAATCAATGAAAATTAGGTCACTTGGACTATCTAAAATGTGACGAATTTCATTCTCCACAGCCTTCTAGTTTGTAGCATCACTCACGCCCGGATAAAAATGTGTGGAAAAGAAATAGAATAATCTACTAGTGGTGTCACCAAGTAGCAAAATTCAGGTTTGTAGCATTATTTGTACCACTTGGCATAAGTATAAATGAAGACAAAAAGTTGTGGTCTTCAGAGAATCTATTGAAATCTGTCAGAGTCGATTGGTTCATTGTCTGAAAAGAACAAAGGTACTTTTTTGAGTAAGTGTTTATTCTCTTTCACTTGCTCAGTACTTCTTTATGTTGTGGTCTTTTGTGATATGTTTGCAGTGAAGCAGTTAGATAAGCCGCTGCTGTGTGATTTAGGTATTCAGTTTTGTCTAGTGTGTTTATTTCTGTTTTCACTGAATAAACAATAGTGATGCACTGTGACAGGAAGCACCCGCTGGCAGTGATCTCTGATTGCAAAATCATTTTCACTTATGCTCTGTGTGTGTGGTGTTTGGTTTTTTTTCAGGTGAATCACATTTTGCAGTGAACCAGCAGCCTTTCCTCTACTTCCAAGTACTGTTCTTGACAGCACAGTTTGAAGCTGCGATTGCTTTTCTCTTCCGGACAGAGCGCTTGCGTTGTCATGCTATTCATGTTGCATTGGTCCTGTTTGAGTTAAAATTGCTCCTGAAATCTTCTGGGCAGAGTGCGCAGCTATGTAAGTCCTTCACGTTTACTTCACAATAAAGAAGTATTTTGTGAGCCCACAGAATACTCTGTAGACACTGAAGGTCTATGTAATTGATCGAACAAGCAGCATTTATCAGAACAATCTCCTAAAAGTTAATTGGTTTAGTTGCGTTAGAGCTCTGGAGTCATGGCTCTGACTGATTTGAGATGAAGATCAGAGCAACGTTTCCTGGCATTGGATTCTCTGATCGTGTTGTTTCTGCCGTTGTAGTAAGCCATGAGGCTGGTGACCCTCCTGGGATCAGGCGTCTAAATTTTGTGCGGCTTTTGATGCTTTACACCCGTAAGTTTGAATCAACAGATCCAAGGGAAGCTCTGCAGTATTTTTACTTTCTCAGGTAGGAGCTTTTATGTGTATCTCAATTTTCTCCTAGTTACTACTCCATAATTATTGTTGTCTGGGAAGTCCTTAGAAACAGAAGTACCTTCCACCTTCCTTTTTTTTTTTTTTTTTTTTTAGG
>Ga0065711_1042261_pt1 | contig 15522 bp, 13 predicted proteins | sample Hoacrofraction12_FD_59098 | JGI IMG/M metagenome (GOLD analysis project Ga0065711, IMG submission 59098) | Hoatzin crop microbial communities from Cojedes, Venezuela - Epithelial fraction 12 v2 (version 2) | ecosystem: Host-associated > Birds > Digestive system > Esophagus > Crop | place... | reverse complement strand
GAGGTCCTGAATGTTAAGCCAAATCTGGAAATATTCGTGACATAGGCCATCTCACTCTGCTCAAGAGTTAAGTTAATGTGGAGTAGCCTACATCAGCCGTCACATTTTGCATTGCAATGGCAAAATTCCAGCTGACTTTAATGGAGCCAGAATTTCAGCCCAGGTGCACTATTACAATTGACTAGGGCCTGATAGATTGATTCCTGAGATGCTCTGGATTCCAGATGTGGATCTCATAAAATTGTAGAGTGTGGTTTGTGCAAAGCTTTTTTTTTTTTCTTTTTTTTTTCCCCCATTAAATAAATAATAATAGTAAAACACAGTCCTTATAAGCAGGGAAATGGAGAATATGTGCTGCTTTTCTTCTCTGTCTTCCAAGATACAGCTCCTTCTTCTTTCTCTGCTACTTATGATCTCATATCTATATAGCAAGGGAAAAAAATAAACCAGCCAGTGAGCTGCATCTGGTTTAAAATATATGTAGAGGTGAGTCCATGTGTGCCTGCTGAAATTTTAGCAGCAACACCTACAAAAGAAAGTCTAATCAGAAGCCAACTGTGTTAAGTAACAGAGGCAGAAAAATACCCTCAAAAGCCAGGCAGTCACAGGAAGAACCCTTCACTGCAGGAGGACATGGTGTAACTAATAAAAGGGGAGGAAAGGAGGACAGATCTCCCACTCTAAAATAACCCTGAGAGACGTGGAAACCACACAGTGCCATCAGCAGGGTAGGTGTTTCCGATCCTGGGTCTGTCTTGCATTGGGGAAGGGAAGAGTCCTGCCCTTTCATAACAAGGTACCTGTGCTGGCTCCTCTAGTTGTCCTTCATCTTCTTTTTTGCCCTTATAAATATTTGAGATAAGTCCATCCACATCCACCTCCATGTCTATCAGGAGCCTAGGGAGACAAACTGAAGCACAGGAAGTTCCGTCTGAACATGAGGAAGAACTTCTTCCCTCTGAGGGTGACGGAGCACTGGAACAGGCTGCCCAGGAGGTTGTGGAGTCTCCTTCTCTGGAGATATTCAAGACCTGCCTGGACAAGGTCCTCTGCTGCCTGCTGTAGGTGACCCTGCTTCGGCAGGAGGGTTGGACCAGATGACCCACAGAGGTCCCTTCCAACCCCTACCATTCTGTGATTCTGTGATTCTATGATTTGGAGACGAAAAAAAATCTCTGTCCCCAGGAGCCAAGTAACAATGGGGCAGTTTCTGCTCATAAGGACAAATTTGGAGCCTTTTTTCCCTACTGCACTCAGTAGTACCAGGGAGGAATATTCCTCACATGCCATGAGACAGAGATGGAGAGACAGGGACAACAGAAAAGCATGGAAGAGGAAGATGTGCAGTTAGCAGAGTTACCCTGGTGATGCCTTTGGCTTTCCAGGGGTTGGGAAGCTGCGGCAGAGCAGAAGTGAAGGAGCCCAGGCAGGGACATGATGCTCAGTGCTGCAACTAGGGCTGGTCTCATCATGTTTTCCCACAACGTGGTAGAACACGTGTGTTCTGCAAGTCAGTTACAAGCAGAGGTGGGAGGAATGTGGTCCATGTGTGTCAGCAACGGGAGAGATGTCATGTAGGATAAGCTTTCGACTATTTCCCAGCAAGGATGTGGTATCAAATGCGGAGGACAGCAAACAAAAATAAGCAAGGCACCCAAAAAGAGGAAAGAGTCAAATGGAGGATGCCTGATTTGGGGGTAATGTTACCCGAGGCTGCAGAGCCTCCCCCCACTCAATTCACAGAGTTCAATAGCAGCAAAAGCAGGCTGCATATACCAAGTGAAATCCCAGAAACTGTTGCAGGTGTCTTAGACATGGTGCAAAGACAGAATGACAAAGAGGGAAGATCTTTCATGAAGTTACATGGAGAACAGATTAAAAACAACATACTATACTAAAAAAACAATGTATCCACTATATACAATATAGAGGCATGCTAAAAATAGCAGTAACTATCCCTCTCTTTGTGAGCAATATAGTTCTATTTTAAAACTCTCTGAAAAGCACTCTGTAGCCACTGTATGAAAAGACATGTCTGGTCTTGTATTTCTCAACAAATGCCCTTGTTTACAATTCCTGCTGTGGACACAAAAATATTTTTTGTGACTCTGTGTTAGTGTGGAATTATCAGATGCATCTGCCCTTGGAAGGACAAACATGGACAAGGTCAAAGGAAAATATTCTTTAGAATAGCCCTTAAGCAGGCAGAGGAATTAGGCCTGATTTATGAATGTATTTTCACAATTCACTTGAAAATTTGTAATGTCTGTGCAGCCTGGCAAGAAAAAAAGGTGAGGGTAATGTGAAGGAATGCTTCTATTCCACTTTATTGTAAAATTATCCCATGTTACCTGCTCTAATCCCCTGAAAACAAATTAAATCCTCACTAAGCTGACTTTAAATCAATAGTTTCATTTAAGAATAGTGTGACTTAATAAAAATAAAAAACTAACTGGTCCAGCCAATTTAAGAGGGAAATAAATCATTGCCCAAGGAAAAAAGCAGATTTGACTTGTATATGGGCCACAGTTTTGTTGAGGGGACTAACCTGCTGTCTAAATTAACTCGAGGTATATTACAAATCTCATCAGCCTCATTGAAAAATCTGCTCCACTGTACTCGGAAAGAAGATTGAAAAAAAAAACCACCAACCCAGAGATGTTATGAAAAGAAACAATATTTCTGAGAACACTTAGTAAATCACATAAGAAAACACATCTTTGAATCGCCCTGAAAGGTCATCTCACACTCTAGCATCTCCCTTGTCTAACTTGCTCGGAGAGGATGTTTGTGAAGTAAAAAGGATGCCATATTTGCAGCGAGGGCAAGGGCAAAAACAGCTGCTTTAGAGACGGGAGAGAAAGGAGCAGAGCAATGAACAGACAGGCAAGCTGCCAGCGGTTTAATTCATTCGTACAGCCAGACTAGTTGAAATAATAACCGAATAAATTATTTGTAAATCCATAGATTGAATTATCCATGCAATCTTTGCAGCTTGCTGAAGATATCACTTCAATGCTATTAAGGGTAAACGTATTTATCACTAATTTACTTTTTAAATGTTATGAAACTTGCCTAATAGAAGTTCTAAAGGTTCAGAACACCAGAATATAAACAGAGGCCACAACGAAGTGGCTTACTCAAATCAGTGTGAGTTATGCATTGCAGGTCGCTGACAGCAGGAGGATTTAATAATCCTGACTCCAGTTGACTTATTCTAAGCGTTCCCGGATGAATACCTTTCTCTGTCACTTACCGCATTTCCAGGCATGCCTTTGAAAACTGTCTTTTAAATAACCTACGTCAGGGCACCCCACAAGTTGGCAACAAAGGACAGGACCAGCTTCTTCAGAAGCTCAGGAAACGCTCTAACTGTGCACCGGTCTTGTCACCTACTGTGATAATCTGTAGGAGTTGACAAGGTTTCTGGATTTGTCTCACATACCCTGGATTCAAGGAAGGGATTGTGGTGAATGTGTGAGATTACAGACCTGGAGTAGAAGAAAGAGCTTCTCATGTGGTGTTCCTTTACATTTGCTTGATTCCTCCAAGACAATCCCAAAAGATAAAGATAATATCTTCGTCTCATTTTCCTCCCTTACAACATTCATGGACCGGTAGGAATAAGCAGTACAGATTTTGGTGATAAGAACACTAAGAAGTCAAGTGATGACTGGGGAAGAAACATAAAAGGCATGTGAAGGAACAATGACAGGGTATAGACTTTAACCTTGGCATCCTCTGTGCTGTGGCATCAGTGCAGGCTTGCCAACACTGGCAGGTCCAATATAAAACCACCTTGGAGAGCTGTTTCTGTGGAGAAGGAAAACTAACAATTTATAAAACTGGGGAAGCTGTTCTTTTTCAGTTAGTTTTATTCCCAAGCATAGACATTACCATAAAAAGTAAGGATATTTAAAAAAAAAAAAAATGCTCGCATGGCCACCTTTGCAAGGAACCTGGAAGAGTTTGACTTGGAGGGCTCCAGAGGAAATGTGGTGTATTGCAGAGCAAAAAGCTCCAAACTGCCCTGAACCTGCCTGACAGAATACTGTATGACCGTGTGTTTAACAGGTAGTTTGAGTTGTGGTTATCCATATTTGTATTCCCCAGTAAGTGCTCCTAGGCTCTGCTATCCCACTGTGATTTTGAGATATGAGGTCTTAAGGAGAGTTGGATCAAGTAGTGTCTCACAAGATCATCTGCACTGGGCCTTTCTTTCTTTTTTTCTTTTGCTTATCATTTTTCTTATCCTTTCTTGATTCTGAGCCTGACTATTTATTTGTTACAGGGATAACCATCTGTGTTAGAGCTAGAATGAAGGATCGTTGTACATTTTACATTTGTATTTGATGGACTCCTTCTTGCTAGATAAAAATATAGTATGCTACTGTACACTGTATCAGACTAAAAATACAGAAGTTAATTCTCTTTCTGGCTCTGAATTATTTAATGAGCTTTAAGATGAGCTTCATATTCATGAAGAAGATTTATAGCCACACTCTCTGTGGTGGGTTGACCCTGGCTGAATGCCAGGTGCCCACCAAAGCCGCTCTGTCACTCCCCTTCCTCAGCTGGACAGGGGACACAAAATATAATGAAAGGCTTGTGGGTCAACATAAGGACGGGGGGAGATCATTCACCAATTGCTGTCACGGGCAAAACAGACTGGACTTGGAGAAAAATTAATTTAATTAATTACCAATCAAATCAGAGTAGAATAATGAGAAACAAAAACAAACCTTAAAACACTTTCCCCCCCACCCCTCCCTTCTTTCCGGGCTCAACTTCACTCCCAATTTCTCTCCCTCCTCCCCGCAACCAGCGCAGGGGAATGGGGAATGGGGGTTATAGTCAGTTCATCCCGCGTTGTCTCTGCCGCTCCTTCCTCCTCACAAGAAGGACTCCTCACACTCTGCCCCTGCTCCAGCATAGGGTCCCTCTCACGGGAGACAGTTCTCCATGAACTGCTCCAATGTGAGTCCTTCCCACAGGCTGCAGCTCTTCACAAACTGCCCCAGCGTGGGTCCCTTCCACGGGGAGCAGTCCTTCAGGAACACGCTGTTCCAGTGTGGGTCCCCCACGGGGTCACAAATCCCGCCAGCAAACCTGCTCTGACCTGGGCTCCTCAATCCATGGGTCCACAGGTCCTGGCAGGAGCCTGCTCCAGCACAGGCTCCCCACAGTGTCAAAGCATCCTTAAGGCACATCCCCCTGCTCCGGCGTGGGGTCCCTTCCATGGGCTGCAGGTGGATATCTGCTCCACCATGCACCTCCAGGGACTGCAGGGGACAGCCTGCCTCACCAGTCTTCTCCATGGGCTGCAGGGGAATCTCTGCTCCGGCACCTGGAGCACCTCCTCCCCCTCCTTCTCCTCAACATTTTTTTAAAAGTCAGGATCCTGAAGCCACAATGATACTCAAAAACCTACAATATCAGAAATTAGTGACAGTTTCTGAAAACTTTTGCCAGAGCCACGACATTTCTGTTTGCAAACCTCTTTCTGTCTCACCAGTCCTCCTCTTGTTTTAAAGCTGAAAGGTGTCTAATTTGCGCTTGTGAGGTACCTTCAAAGAAACTGTTGCTTCCAGTAACCTGTAACTTACATGTGCAAACTCAAACCTGTGAAAAAGAGAAATGTGAGGAATGCAAATCAGGTCAGAATCATACTGGCAAAATTATAACACTCAGAAAGCACTTGTAAGGTTCTACAAAAAATCCAGACCTTGAAGCTGAATTTTGAATCCTTGCCCTTTAAATTCTATTAAAGCTTAAGGTAAACCTTAAGGCTTCTTAACATTCCATTTTGACAAGTGAATAAATTACTAAGAGAATATAATTCATTGGTTTAACATAAAGGAAGAATAAGATAACATGTAAAGACAATAGTAAATGATACATTATAGACATCATCATTATGCTGTTATGGACAATATTGTCATGGGGCGTAAGATTATTTATTAATTTTTACCTAGTATAGACCCAAGCACAACTTCATTGGTTAAAAAGAACTAAATAAGTAAAAATTACAAATTAATGTAGTGAAATTACCATATGTCCATACAGCATATATGCTGCATATGGAAAACAAGCAAATAATCACACGTTAAAACCAGACTGTTGCCAGAACTTCTGCCTTGTCTAAAGGTCTCCCTGTTACTTGTGCTTAAAGATTTTTCTGCTTCAAAAGTCCAGGGTCCCATTATTTGTAAACAGCATTTGCAAACCAATGGAAAATTGTGTGCTTTGTTATTTAAGAATGTTTGCATGTCCTAAAGACCCTGGGATCACTCTTTTTTTCTTGATTCACAATACTGGCTGTTCTTTCAGGGTACACTTGGGTGTAAGAATCTATACACTTATGAACCAGTTGACGACGCTACTTCTTAAACTGGGATAGATAGCTTCATAAACTAGGTTTTGTAATCCATTTGCTTTTGCATTTTGAAGTCTTTGGCATCTAATATATCATAATATTAGTATTTCATCAGGATGACATAAACCACAAATGCTCGGATGTTCCTCCTCACCTGGATGATGAGAAAGTAGAAATACTCATTCAAAGTTTTGGAGACTAAACTGCAAGAGTCACAATTTTCTGGCAGAATCCATGGATGTGTTTAGCTAGTGCAGTCCACGGAGGGAAGCTCTCTCTGCAGACGGTCAGCTCAGGGGAAGGTTGTGTAGTCATCACAAAAGCCCAAACGCCCATTCCCATGGCAGAGTTTCTTGTGTTACCTTCACATGCTGAATTCAATTGGAGCTATATTTGCAGCATGCAGAGAGCTTCTCCTAAGAGAGCTAGATTTGGGAGGCTGTGCAAAATTTCCTCTTGGTAAGGGTGTTTATTGTTAAATTGAAATGAGAAAATGCTCTGAATCCTTAAATAGCTCCTTCTATTCATGCTTGTTTATGGAATCACAATAAATATTTGAGGTTCTGGATTTCTTTGGCCTACCATTTTCCCTTGTCGGTGCCCATCATGTAACTGACTATATGCGGAAACTTACCAAGAGACCAAACAAAGAACTATAAATCTCTCTAGTTCTTGGTAATCTCATGCATTCCTGGCTCCCAGCTGATCTATCAAGAGGTCATTTGGTTGAAAGCCAGCTTGCCAGACCTCCCTCCCTCTTCACTGTTTTAATTTCCTCTTTTGCTTGCTTTATTCTCAGTACTGGTACATTTTTTAAAAAATAGTATTTGCATCTTTACAAGGAATTGCATTTTAAATAAGACATTCTTGGGCAGCAACAGAAAAGACCCTCTGTCTCTGAGGATGTGTCTTGACAACTTGTTTTTAGTGTTCGGGAACACACACCACTTTGTTCAGTGCTGCACAAGCAGACAGTTTCAGATGACTATTTAATAGTATCCCAAGAAAAAAAAAAAGGCAAATGGAACACAAATCATTGGCTACTTATCCCAAGCCTTGATACTTACTGTAGACAGAAGTCTTCTCCCTGTCTGATGGAAGAAGTATTTTAGATGTAGACACGATATGTTGCAGATTTATATATAGACTGACTCACAGGGAATCAGACACTGGATGGGGGGCAGCAGTCTTCCAGCATTGCAAAGGACCAACTTCTTGCCTGGCCAGTTTTCTTTTAGGTTTTATAAGTGAGAAGCACTTCTTCGCCTTGATTGATCTAACAGCCTGGTTTTGGCTCTCTAGTCTTTGTTCTCTTTCCCAAGCTGGCTGTTGACAGGCTATGGAGTATTACACATGGGTTTTAATCTTCAGGAAACATAAAGCATACGTAGCTGGCTCCAAATCACCAGGTCTCCCATACCACAGAAGAGGAAAGACGGGATTTAGGGAAAGGGGTAGAGTACAGAGGGGTGGGTGTAGCAGGAGATCTCATACTGGTGCATATAACCCCAGCCACTGCCATGCTTCCACTGAGACTGAGACATCTAAAATTACTTGACCATTGTCTCAGCTATTTGAAGCTAGGCCAGGAACTGTTCGTTCTCTACAAACACCTGAAAAAATATCAAAAAGGCAGCATAGCATTGTCTCTTCCTCTGCTCAACCGCCACTACTTCCATTTACAAGCAGTTGGCCCATTTGATCCATTATGTTTCTTGCTTACCTGAGATGCAGCTGGAAATCAAAACAGTCCTTCAGGAGGAAAAAGGGAAAACTTTTCTGCAGATGGTGTCACTTCTCTCTCTCCTCTCCCAGATTCTGTTGCTGATGTCATTCTTTGTGGTGAAAGGAAAAAGCCCAAAGGACCCATCTGATTTGCTGCCAGCCAGAGGATGGCAGTGCTCTAACCTGCTCGCACTCAGCCCCAGATTTGGGTGATGTCCCAGATTCTGCAGCTCAGGCCGATTTCTACATCTCTCCCCAGCCAACAGTGTCAGAGCCCAGGGTCGGTACCACCACCAGACCAGCAAAAACCACTGTTGCCTCCTTTGACAAATTCACAAAATAGGGGCTTTTTAGGTAAGTTACTTCGGAAATTCCCTGTGTCTAGGCTAGGCTTCAACAGAAGAAATGCCTGTGGATGTTTGCATTGTCACAACACGCTCCGCAATATAATCCCGCAACTGGCCCAGCCTTTCTGTAATTAGACCGGAGTAATCCCAGCTCCCCAAGAACCTGTGCCCCTTCTCCTTCAGCAGCTCAACAGGTGAGCAGGAACCTCAGGGATCAAATTATGCCTCTGCCTTACTGTTATCTGATAGCTTTGGGAGGGAGCGGGTGTGAGGGGAGAGGGAGTGTCAATGGTTTTTAAGGGCAGTCCTGGAAGAAGGAGTCAGGAGAGAGGAGCTCTGCGGGAGAGGCAGAGAGCTGTCAGCTCAGCCACACGACGGACAGGATTTCCTACCTCCAGCCAGCAAACATGCTTTCAGATTTTTTACCCTTGCGTCTTTATATTATAGTATTATTACTCTTCATAGTTTAGTAAGTTTCCCCATTGTTGTGACATGTGACAGCAGCACCTGTGTTGGTGGGTGAAGCAAAGTGGGAACAATGCCTTGTTGTCTGTAACAAATACCTGTCAATTCCAGATTGACAATTTCTACTTAAGCTAATTTAAAACAGGAAAGGTAAAACACCCTCTCCTGGGGTATTATGAAAAGAAATAACGAAACATTTGATATATGCTTTTACAATTAGAACAAAACCTAAAGCTTTAGCTTAACAGCATGAAAGAAAATAATAGAATGAAAAAAAAATTAACATGTGACCTGACTGACAGTTGCTACCAAAGAAAAAAAAAAAGTTATACATCAGTGTATATATTCTTATCTGTAAAACAAAAGTATTCATCGCGAAAGTGGGTGAAAATCTTCCTCCTTCTCTTCCAGACTGACCTAGATGTGCCACGAAGCACTCCAAAGGCCATGATCTGCAGGAGATGAAAGTGGCTTTGGCCTCCAGGACCAAGCCGTTACTGACTCACTCGCTCAGTGAACACCAGGCCATGTGGTTTTTATCAGTGCAGCTGGTATGTTTATAGCATTTAACGGAGCAGAGCGCGAGCTCTCCTAGAAAGGGCTGGGTGTGCTTCGGAAAGGGAGCTCTTTACCAGTTCCCTCCTTCTTTTCTCCTCTTTTAGGGATTTAACGACTGAGTTTGACTTTCTTACTATGCTGAGCATCCTCAGCTGAACCCAAAGAGGGTGGAAACGTAGTGGAAAAAAACCGCTATGCGTTCTCCTTCGAATTTCTGTACCGGTACGGACAGTGGCATGCAGAAGGATGCCCTGAAAGGGACAAGGAGCCCCCTCCCCTGCTGCCATATATGCTCGCCCACCACCTGAACCACGGCAGCCCCAGAGTCTGCAGGAGCACCCTGCGTCTGAGGGACATGTTAGCGGGCGGCCATGTTGGCTAGGATGCGGGCAGACAGACGGCACGTTTCAAGAACGCATTCTCTTAAACACATCGCTTCCCGCTTTTCTAACTTCAGCAACTGAGAAAATGGGACTTCATTAATGTTATTCTAGACAAAGAGCGGGGGAGAAATGTAACTTTAAAAAAAGCCTATATTTTTAAATTGAGAGAGACCAATTACAAAAGCTATAAACACTTTAATCATTTCTCTGAACATGTGGAAATACATACATTGCGAACCTTTTTCATAGGACATGCTGGAATCTTTTCCTTAATGGCACATTTTCTTAATGGCTTTACAGTTTCTCAGTTCATTTCAAAGGGCTGTTATTTGTTATGTGGACATAAGTTTAGATTATGGTTTAGAATGCTGAGAGATGTTTGAAAGAATTATCTGGTGGATGGTGGCAGCTCCTTTTGCGTTGCCTTCTGTTCTTGCTTTGAAATATACAGAGGTGGGAATAAGGTGGGGGGTGGAATGCCTGTGTGCTAAACCTTCCCCATAAAAATGTGGGGTGAAACCCTGTCCCCGGTCAAATCAGGAGTATAGCTCGCATTTCTTCAACTGCCAGATTTTATACTGGTATTTTACTTTATTAAGTACTAAAGTAAAAATAAAGTATAGAAAAGGATGCCTTTATTCTTTGTAATGAGATATTTTTTCCTTATACGATGACTCTTTGATCTTCAGGGGGCATAGCAGTAGCATGTGCAAGACTGAGAGAAAAAAAAGAACAAAAATGTGTTGCATAAAAAGAAGTCACAACAGGGGCACTGCAGATGATGAAGTCAGAAAATTAGAAAACATTGATAATTTTGGAAGCAGTATACTCTTTGTAAAAGATGAAATGCGGGCTACATGAGTGTCTTAGACTGATGTGGAGGTCTTGGATGAAATCCCAGCCCTGTTGAACGCAATGGGAATTTTTCCTTTCAGTGAAACAAAATCAAGTTTTCACTTGTCCCTAGATTTAAAAGCACTTGGAGGTGCAGCAGAATTTCTTCTTTAGAAACAAATCTCATCTGGTTTAGACATTCGCACTCTCCTTTCCTGCCCTGCACTCTTCTCCCATGTCTTCCAGAGCTCTAAGCTTGAGCTCCTTCACTACTCAAGTATCTCACACAAGGGAATCCCCCCCTAAGTCAGAGACTGCACTCATTCACCAAACGCCTAATTTATACAACTTGCACTGAATAACTATCGACACCCCTCTACCCTTGGTAAAAAACCTGTTCCACTGACTCTGAGACTATTTATAGAGATTTGGGAAAGCCTGAATGCAATTTCTGGAGGTCCAGCAGATCACCTCCCATTACAATCCTCTTGTCCAAATTCAAGTCTTGCTGGAAACAGTCGAGGATTACTGGTCTTCTGAAAGCAAAATTGTAAAAACAAAAATAGTGATGGCACATTTTATTGGAAGGCAGATGGTTAAACCAGCCTCGGTGGCTGGATTTGCCGTTCCTTCAAAGCAAGTAGAGACTGCTAACGTAATGCCATACAGTGCTGGTGTGAGGCGAGAGCTGCAGCTTCCTCGGGAGCTCAGCCCCTGACCTAGAGTGGGTGCCAGCTTGCCTCGGGCCCTTCCTTCCTCAGGGAGCAGTTCATCATCCCCCTGACCTGGTTTCCATTCCACTGCAAGGAGGAAGGATGCAACTGCCTGTGAATCCTGAATGTCTGGAGTCCTCAGCACTCCAAATATAACCTCCAAGAGGTTACTCCACATGCTTTGCTACAGATATTTTGCTTGTGCTTGTTGATGGAAAGGCATACTCTGGGTCATTGCTCTGTTCTCTTCTATCACAAATCCAGAAATTACACAAACATGTCTTCTGAAATGACAAGGCAAATTTGACATGACCTGTGGGATTCCTCCTGTGAGGAGTCACCATTCAGTCCAAACCACGGCGAGCAGAGTTCAGCTGATGTGGACACAAATCAGATCAAAGCTTTTTTTTTTTTCCTGCTGTGGCTGATTTCATAAGCAAGGAAGACTTTTTTTTTTTTTTCTGAAACAGTTAAGCCTGTAGCTTTCATTTTTTGCCACCACTACCACACACACTGTGGCTGTTCACCTTGTATTTGGGAGAGGGCTACAGACCCCTCCATATTAGGTAGTAACGCAGAAGACTACAGCCCATTGCTTTTTTTGTTTTGATGGAAGGCTCACATTACCTATTCTGCTTACAGACTGGGGACCTTGCAGTACCTAATCTAAGTAGAGGTAGCTGCAAATCGCCTCTCCATCTGCATCACGGACTGTCACTTGCTGCATGCAGGCTTTCCACATGCCCAGTCAGCTCAATTACAGTGTTGACATGGCAAATATTACCCAAAAGTTTTAGGATAATTTATATAATTTGTGTAATTAATCTGCGGTTTACACATTGCATAAAATTGTTGGAATGTTCTCCCTTATTGGAGCAGAGCAGATAAATTCACCAAATGTCAACCTCTAAAGAACATATTCAAACAATGATGTTGTTCTACGCCTGTGGGGGAGTAGACTGAGCCTGGCAGCCAGATGTCCATCGTGCTTTACTCCCAGAGAAAGAAAAGGCGTGTGCACGTGTGTGTGTGTGTGCATGTGTGTGTGAAACAGAGAGAGAGAGAATCCTAGAAAGGAAGATTTCTTTTGGTCTTTTATCAATAAAATTTAATTTTGAGAATCTTATTCACATGGAATAAAACCCACTTGGAATATGTTGATTTTGCCTTCCCCATCCAGCACAAATGATTCTTATATTTTAATCCCTGGCTGTACAGCAGGGTATTTCATTAAAATATCAATCCAATGACTTGTCTTAGCTGTTTGCACCAGACTGGGAGGTCTGCAATATTTCACACTGTGATTCATCCCTCTGAATTTGAAGCTGGATTGCACATTTCATCTGCAGGTCACACAACTACTATATCTAGTGCAACATGAACTACTTCAAAACAACATGTAAATGGTGCCTGAAGAGCCAAAATCTTCCTCCTAGGCATTGAGATAGCCTGGAAATCTTTGTGACTAGCTATGGCTGGAGCGGCATGTACGTGGCTCATGAAGAAGTTACAGAGCTCCCTCCACACTGATTTGACGAGTATCACTTGTAGAGAACAGGGTCTCCAAAGGATTTATGTGGGAGAAGGTCCTTGTGTCTTCCACTCCTGGGTCAGCAATTCCCATCACATTCTGGTGAATGAAAGCCTGCACAAGGCAACTGGGGGTTAAACACAGATGTGAATGCTAATCCCCATGCTCCTCCTGCTCATCAAAGCTGAGGCGAGCACTTCACAGCTCCTGGGAATTGACCAGCATGACCATATCCACCAGGTTCAATAAACGCATTCTTCCTACCTGAGGAAAGAAGAAAAGGAGAAGGAGCTTTACGGAAACAAGGAACATACACCACTCATACAGTAAGTGTGACTGCAGTAACTGGGCGGTCAGGAGGACCTTTAGCTCTGGAACTTCAGTGGACATTTCGAAATGCTGTGCACAGCCCAGAGATATCTTTATCAATACACAAGAGCACAGAGCTCCTCACATCCAAGAAATCTACATGGCCATCAATAAGATTGGATAGCTTTATTGTTTTCATTAACCAGTGTCAGATTTTAACGCCAGCTGAGGCACACGCAAAGAAAGGACAGGCTTTCTTAAGATATAGTGCTCATGTGATTAGCCTTTCCACCCACCCCAGCTCATGATGCCATACATACTGACATGATGGTCTTATAGCACTGCCCAGACATCAGAAAAGCTGTAATTTATTTCTTCCCTTTAAAGTCTATAAGAGACTGGGAAGTACCATGGCACCCATTTCACAAATCAGGAAAAAAAAAAATCACTGAGAATCTAAGCAGACAGGATCACCCCGGAAATTGACCCAGGATGAGAGACGGTGTTAAAGTCCCTCCTAACAGACTGGTCGAGCCTTTTTCTCCTTGGCTTCTGTATGTGATTTGCTAATACTCCCAGAAGTGCAGGTGTTACAATGGCCTTCCCCCTCCCACCAGTTTGCAAGCATGCTGGGAGGCCCTTCCACTTTGAAGCTTTCAGGTCACATTTAGCCTAAATCCATCTCTTTGCAATCAAACAGAGAAACACCTGTCAGTTTTGGGGAGTGCACTTCAGCTTTAGGAGGTGAGGGACACTGAATATGGAGAGAAGAACAAAAGAACATCTGCTGGTGCTCGCCCCAGGGCAGGAGTTCAAAGATCACCCTTTTTCAAAGGTGGTCATACTGTCCAGGAACATAGAACAAAATAAAAGACAAACTGTGATTGGTAAGCAGATTCTATCACCCCATAGACCCCTAACAGCAGAGAAAATACTTATTTATATTTCTCTATATCCCTTTATATATTGCTTCTTCCCTCCCTCAGCGCTTGTCTTCTGATTTCAGCTTGCTTAGCATTCTTTTTCATTATTGTATTCCCTACACTTTGGATTCTGGTTTATGTTCAAGTTCTTGTTTTACTAGAAATGCTACATCCTGGTGGAATTAAAATCCAAATTGGATTTAGATCACTGCCTAATTTGAACTCCAGTGTCCCAGATGTTGGTTAGGTGCTATGAACACTGCAAAATCTAATAACATTTCTCGCCTAAAAAAGATCCACTAATATAATGCTAGGAATGAGACGTGCTGAGAGCCAATGGAAACCAAAAAAAACCTGAGTAAAGGTTGCCAAAGTGCTTTTTCTCCCCCCAATTCCCACCTTCTCCCTGGGCTTTAGGTATTGTAGCACATGTGGAAGGCCCCTATACCACTAGGAAATGCTGTATAGTTGTGATTTCATAGAACAAAACAAATAGTCTTACCTCCTCTAATATTTAATCCAGATTTGTAGTTTCCCAGTGCGTCGCTGTAAAATCACCCCGTGCGGCAGGGTCCTTCTATAGCACGGCAGGGCTGAGTCTCAAGGTGGCTGAGCTGAGGGTTATGTTTCAATTTGGCAGTGTAACACCGTTTCCATAGACAAATTAACATTGTTTCATTTCATTTTGACACCATAATGTCTTTTCCATAGACCTGCACTGACACTGTCGTGAAATCATTGCATCCCAATCAAGTGAATGGGAAATTAGCACCATGACACAAAACATACTGAGAAGCTAACCACAGCTTAGTTTATTTGTCAAACTGAAATACCTTAGCCACCTTCAAACGCATTTTCTGAAGCACTAGAAGAGCCGAGTGCAGGAATCAGCACTAACAAAGCATGCTCTGTAAAATACGTTCTTTCGATTCAAGATCTAGCAAAGCTGCTGAAAATGAATGGTCCTTTCTGCAAGCTTTGCAGGTTAGGGCTCATGCCCTCCCTCCCTCCCTCCCTCTCAGCATTTTTCCCCGGTGCTTGTATGTGAGAGGAGGGTTTGCAATTTCTGGGCATCGGCGTGACCCCCGCGTCCCCCGGCTGCTCAGCGCGCTCCGTGCAGCGGGCGCTGGCAGAAGGCTGCCGTTAGTGTTTTGATCGGACTGCAATGGGAAACATTTTGGGGTTTCCAGGGTTTGAGCTCGAAAGTCTCAGTAAAAGTGCTACCATAAGAGATAATTTGAAACCACAAAAATCTCTGTTTATAGGAGAAATGTCCTGTTTACTGGAACATAGAGTACAGGCAGAAAAAAAAAAAAAAAAAAAACAGTAGCCCAAATCACTCAGTCCTTAAAATCTTT
>Ga0065711_1042259_pt1 | contig 15522 bp, 8 predicted proteins | sample Hoacrofraction12_FD_59098 | JGI IMG/M metagenome (GOLD analysis project Ga0065711, IMG submission 59098) | Hoatzin crop microbial communities from Cojedes, Venezuela - Epithelial fraction 12 v2 (version 2) | ecosystem: Host-associated > Birds > Digestive system > Esophagus > Crop | place... | reverse complement strand
TCAGTGGTGCCCAGTGACAGGACAAGGGGCAATGGGCACAAACTGAAGCACAGGAAGTTCCAGCTGAACATGAGGAAGAACTTCTTCCCTCTGAGGGTGATGGAGCACTGGAACAGGCTGCCCAGGGAGGCTGTGGAGTCTCCTTCTCTAGAGATATTCAAGACCCTCCTGGACAAGGTCCTGTGCAGCCTGCTCCAGGTGACCCTGCTTTGGCAGGGGGGTTGGACTAGACAACCCACAGAGGTCCCTTCCAACCCCGACCATTCTGTGATTCTGTGATTTTTCGGAGGAGGAGGAGGTGGCTGTATTAGTAGTCCCAATTTAGAAAATGTGACTTCATGGAGACTTAAGCACAGAAGAGATGTTAGAGCCCTGACATGTAAGAGTGATAATTCAATGGCTCAAGTGGCTTTTGATAAAACTTTTAGTGTCTGAATTCACCCATTGACTTAAAAGATAAAAGCTGGACTCCTGAAAATTCAAAGAACTTGCAAACTGCAATGATGCTTCTTCTTTCGTAACTTACTCCATTCCGCCTAGATTTTATTCTTCACCTTGAAATACTACAATAATAGGTAATATACACAATACGGAAATACCTATTAGATTCATTTTTCTGAAATGAATGTATACAGCTCAAGTTAAAAACTCGGCCTTTACAAACATTCAAGGATGGCTTCAGCAGGTAATGCAAGACCTTGCTGCAGCCACAGGATTATTTTCTATTCCTTTCATCAAACATAATAAATGCATCTTTAATACACAGCATAACAGTACTGCATGACTTCTGAGGAGAGGACATGAACTCTCAGTCCTCATGATGAAATAACGCTTAGTCTTTGGCACTTTCACGCAGAGCTGCAGCTTGGAGAGAAATTTAATATCCCTAATTTGACCTTGTACACCAAGGTTTAAGACTTACACGTTTTGGGGAAAGAATGGAGTTAGCTTCAAGCTGTTTTGGTAACATGAATATAAGATTAAAAATACATATTTTCCAGGAGAAGCAGTCAGTCATTAAATTATCCCATAGATGAGAGCATTAGCAATTTAATCGGTAGCCAAGAAGGCACATCCCTCAAGTAACAATGACGTGCCACTATGATTTGTTAAGATGACTTTCTACTAATATCAAGACCATATGATTTTTAGAGAATAAATCACATCCCAGACTGAGAGCCCATCCTGAAATTACTTGACTAAAATTCTTAGTCTTAACACAGTTCTTGAAGACAAAGCTGAATGTACACTAAAAGTGAGAAACTTGCAACAGAAAACTTCTAAGTGCACCTAATGCAATGGATATCACATTATTTTTCCTGGGTGTCTCAATTCTTTTATTTTGTAGACCTAACAAAGTATGAAAGCATTAAACACAATCTCTGAGCTCAAAGCCACTTCCAAAACTGCCAAGTATAAAACTGTTACTGAACTGCTGTGTTCTGTTTATCATATTAAGATACTTTTTTTTTGATGAAAATATGCTAGATTACAAGTGTAACATAATAGAACCAGCAAGCACTGCCAGCAGGTCTGAGGAAGAGAGAATAATTCAGAGATATTGTCATCTGTAGGCCAATTTATATTGTCAGACAGCAGGTTCACATTAGTCTATGATGTCACTGCAATAATGGCATAATGTAACGATTGAACAAAGAATACCTGTGGGGTATAGCTATGTGGTGCGGTATGTCTATACTTGTTAAAGCATTTCAGGATTCACTCAAAGCAGAATCAGCAGAAGCAGCAGACCAGGATTAAAAGAGGAGTGAGAAAATGGTGTTCGTAAAGACTTCCGAATATTTCAGCCCGTGTTTTGTGATGATGAAGGAAGCACAATGTTGTATTTCATTGATTCCGTGGGCTCATGATTAAAACAAACTAATGTAGCAATTTAGGGGTTTTGTGTTTCTTTTTTTTTTTTTAGCCTCTAACAAGAAAAAAAGCTTTTTAACAGTTTCTCGCGGCAGGCATAATGTGCATCTGTGCTCTGATTTACTGCACATGCTGCCTTCTCCAGCATCATGTTAAGTTAGGGTATCAGCATGGTAGGTCACACAGTGGGAGTGACCTTTCGCTAATCACTACACATCAGTTACTAGTGGCACACAGCTCATTACTAAGAAACCCTCCAACTAGCTGGCTTTCAAATCCGCTCATACTTTGATTTTTTTTTTTCCCTTTTCTTTCTTTCTTTTTTTCCCCCCAGACTAAAGATTATACTTTTACATAAAAGCTTCTGTTGTGTAATTTTGTCAACTAGGGTTCCAAAGTCAAAAAGGCACCCAGTTAATTTTCCGTGATTATAAAAGGAGCCTGAAAATTCCTACTGAAGGTAGGTCTGTAATCTTGGGTTTCATTAAAAAGGTCAGAACATTTTTACCCACCATGTAATATTAAAATGTTTGAGGGCTGCCATTAATTTGATTTTTCAGGACACAGAAATCTCACTGGAGATTAGAATGTAATCCTGCTGTTGCTTTACTGAGACTTTTCATAGGGTAGGATACGGCTGCGGGGACTAAGAACTCTCCTGCAATTTACAATTCGTTACTTTGGACAAATGGCAGGTGACTAATGCAAGACAAACTGTTTGCACAACCTGGGATCACTGGGTTTAATTTCAGTTTCTGAAAGAGGGAAGAAAGTGTTTCTATTGATGTTGAACCGCGAGCTGTCCCCTGCCAATACATCTGCCACATTTAATACACAACACGCTCCCCCCTGCCCCGACAATGTGATTATTAGAGGTACAGAATTCAATAGCTTCAGAATACAAAACATAGCTGGAGCAAAATGAAATGGTTTTTAACTTACCGGCCATTTGCTGAATGCCGCTGAAGGCACCCAAGTTACTGGAGGAAGTTGCTTGCTGCAGAAGCTGCAAATTAACAACACAACACAGCAATCCATCTGACATTCATGTAACAAATGAAGATAAACCTAAAATGAGCTATCATTCCACATTTGGAGTATTTACGCTTTCCTTTACATTTATATAGTCTCTTGCTTCTGTCTATTGTTGGAATGAACATCCCTAGAGTCAATGCTGTAAATCCATATTAATGTCTAATCTCTATTAAGAAACACAGAGACACAAGGGAAACTCAATAACATTGCTGCTTTAAAACAATTAATCAATTTATTCTTTTTAACAACCAGGTGTTAAATCTATTTAAACCAACATAGCGTGACTAATTACAACCCTCTGTAGTCTAGTAGTTACCATAACTCATCTCTGTCAATCACGGTCCATTCTCCCCCACCCCTCTGAATTCATTTTTTTCTTTATTATCTTTATGAATCAAGCAGAGAGACACTCATTAGACTGGTATTTGTATATAACAATTTAGTCTACTTCAATATTAATTAGCCTACCTCAGTACTAATATATATTTTTAATTGCCAGGTAAATTGCTGTTTATAATTATATCACTTTACCAAAGCATTGTATGCATACAAATGATATATTTATGCATACACAGTACATATATACGGACGCATCTATTTGTCTAGCTCGGAACCATCAGGAACTCTCCAAGTTATCTACAAGCTGCTCAGGAAGACTTCTCAACTCCAGAGCCCACAAGGCAAAGGCTCCCCCTCAGCCACCCAGGACCTAAGACAGGTGGCTGTGGAATTCAGGTTTCTCCCACATGGGCAGCAGCTAATGTCTCTTTCTCACCTTACAAATGCACCAAGGAGAACGCCGTGTTAAACTGATGAGAAGCAAATTGCTTTCCTCGGCCGTCTCTGCCTTCTGCAGAAGGCAGTATGAACCACGCATTAAAGTGAACGCCATTTCCAAATGAGAATGTGGAAAAATAGAGGATTGAACCACAACATTCTACTTAGAGGCTGTGCCATACAGATATGGCCTCTACCAGCATTCAGCTGCTCATTTGCCCTCCCCTAAGGAAGAACTTCAATTTTACTCCAGCTACAAAACAACCAGACTCCAACATTCAAACGAACAACAAAACTAATAGATCAAACTTTATTCTGCAGCACGAGTAAACTTCTAATGCTTCCCCTGGACAGCACGGACACATCTTGAAATGTTTATTCAAATTCTGTTCCTCGTTATTTATTTTTAGACCATGTGATAAACACACAGATTTTTTTTTTTATATAGAAGAAGTGATGCTATGTATCCTGGAGGACTTTGCAACTTATTGCGGGGAGTTTACTATAGCTGATTTACTACGGTTCTAAAATAAAGACAGTATCATACAGCCACCGCCTGCATAGTGGACTTACAGCTAGGTACTGTGGTGTGAGTCCTCCAAGACCTGTGAGGTTTCCCCATGTGGCAGTATTGAGCTGTTGCATCTGCTGTGCCAACTGCTGCTGCAAACGCCGCTGCTCCTTGTCCTTCTGGGTGTCGGCAAACTTCACCACGATTGGCGAAGAGCAGCCCTGTGGTTAGACAGATGGGGAAAGACAGAAAGGGTTAAATCACACTGGGTCACCCTCGCATTGTGAGCTCAGCCATGTCCCTTCAGGGCCACCGGCAATGGCATGACCTGATCGCTCACCCTCTCTTTGTGACCGGCATATGCAGGACCGCAAGGACTGAGATTTTCAGCTTCTCAGGAAAAGAGGCTATGGAGAAATTATTGATTCCCCAGTTCTTTGTATGAAGCACCTTTCCTCAGGCTCTCTTTTCCTTCCAGCTATCAAAACTGCTGCCAGAGACAGCAAAGTGTACCAGTCCTCTTTAATTAAGCTTCACAGTTGATGAGATGGACGTGATGCTGTCTGCAGTCTGTTTTCAAGGCATCGCAAAGGGAGAGGTGTCCAACCTCCCTGCTGCCAGGGACCACACAGCCAACACCGCCATGCCACCACGGCTTGGCTGTGCGGGCACGCTCGGTGCGGCCGGCTTGTGTACCCTACGTAAATAGACTGTGAGCAACAGATTTACTTCAGCGCCCGTCATCAGCGGGTCACTGGTCCTTTTCACACCAAGGACCCTCAGCCCCAAGTGAGCGCAAAGGGTGATGCTGCTAGGACAATTCACCCACCTGTGGTCTGCTCCCAGGCACGCTTTGTACCAAGCACCCTTGAGATGTGAAAAAAGGGCAGGACGCAGGCCAAAAGGGACTAGTTCTGGTGATGGCAGCCCATTCCTGACTGCCACCATTTCTTCTACTGCTTCTCTAGGCCTCTCGTTACATAATATGGGAGGACTGCAAGACACCTTAGGAAAGAGGGAGGCTGTAAGAAAGAACTAGAGATCTGGTCTGTAGCCTACTCCTCACACACATCCGAGGGACCCCTGAGAAGAAGTAGAAGGTCATGGACCAGGTGGACTATTGAAGTAAGCTGGATATTTCCCTCGGACTTCAGGTTGGGTATTCCTGGGCAAAGTCACTGAGAGAATGAGACGTGAGTATGAGAAGTCTCTGTTGCTCCTGATCTACTTTTTTTCCCTCCGCTAAAATAAAAAAAAAAATGTTTTCAAATTTTAACCTTTCAATTCTTCATTTTTTCAAATCAAGGGAGCAAACTACATACTGCAATGATTCAGTTCTTCAAATTAATTCAAGCATTTTGTGAGTCATAGAAACTGTCAATCCATTTCATAGTTTTCCAGCTTCACAGGATCCAACGATTAGCTTCCCTCCACCCTCCATGCTTCGTTACACTCATTTCTTGTCTAACTTCAATCTGAACACAATGGTAGGAGTGAAAAGTGACTCAAGTCCAAAAAACACAGCAGCACTTTAGCCAAGGTGTATAGCGTGGGATGGGGAGCGGGGTTAGGCTTAACCAAACTCTTCCTATGGCTGCTCTCACAACACTGCGAACGTCTTCGACAAGGTCCTGTCCTCTATTATTTACAAAAAGCAGCCATGTACCTTTTCTCTGAAGAACCTCCCATCAGGGCAAACGCTAAGAATATTCACAGTTGACAGATGAAATGATGAAATAAATCACAATAATAAAATCTCTCGTATGAAGATCTCCCATCAACACCGTTCCTTTAGGATTATCTTAGAAAATCATCACTTGTGATTTATTATTCCACCTTCAACTCCTTTCCTGTGCGTTTCATTGTAAAAATGTCTTTCAATGTTTCAGTGAGGAAGAAAGGAGACACGTACCACTCCAGCAATCAAATAAAGATTATGAAGGAGTCAGCTTGGTACACAATTACCTCTCCTCAGTGCTTTTTATACCAATATTAAAAACAAGACCCTTTAAATAAAAAAGTAAGAAAAAGGAGCTGGGGGGTGGAGGGTGCGAGAGAGATTTTTCTGGTTTCACTAATTAAAAAAACAAGCTGTTTCTATTTAATATGAGATTTGGTAGCACTGGGCTAAGAACAGCTAGAACTTACTGCCTTCTACCTAGGTGTACAGGAGAACCAAGTGTATTTCCAAAGAGATCGAAATAAATTTCAAAGGAAGAAATATCATCTGGCTATCTCCGTTCTCAGTTCAGCAGCTCAGCACTCAACACTACGGCTGATATCAAATTTATGAATGCTTAAATGTCAGTAAACTGTATAAAAACAATATATCTGCAATTTATGAATCTATAATTCATTTTTTCACTGTCTGCTCTATATTTCATCACTTCATCATTTTCAAGAGAGCAAACATTCTGAAGACTGAAATTATATGTAGCAAGTGGCTCTATATGAGAAAAGGGTTGTTACTGTTGCATCAAATTTACTCCATGATAACAAATTAGTGTCTTTTACTGGTGCTGCGTCTGAATGCCTTAGACAAACAAACAAACAAACAAACTCCACAGAAATGAGACAGAAGAGCAAAAACTTAGGGCAGCAATTATGTTTTTTAAAATCAGTTGATTCAACCAGGTCAGAAAGTCAGGTGGAAAGAGTAGTCAGACAATTCGTTATTCTAGGAGCTGTGTTCATCTGGCCATCAACCTCCTCATTGCTCTTTTTTAGCCCACTTTGAAAAATCATCTTGGTCAACGATGTGTGCCAAAGCACTGAAAATAATGAAATCAGAAAAAAATTCTGCAGTACTCGCATTGGAATGTCATTGCGTGCTACATAGTGTCCTCCCAGCCCACTTTTGTTTGCAAAAAACATGAAACAAAAGTGTCCAAGGAGCACTCTTTCAGGCTGAGAGTTGAGATTTAACACCAGCTAACCCAAGTCACCTTTGTACTACAAGAGTATGGGCAAAAGCAAGCAGAATTTTTTTTGCTTAAAGAATGATTTCTGCTTTATGCTTTTCCATTTTCCACCTTGAGAAGAAGTTCCCAGCACATGGGTAAGGTGAATCTCCCTTCCTCATCCAATGGCCCGGTATCTCCACCCCTTTTAGCGCCATTTTCTTCCCAACAGCTGGTGCTGCCTTCACGTTTTCCTTTGTGTCGGCAAGAGGGGACGTACGGACTCTGCCGAGTCCCTCGCCCTCCGAGCTGGAGAGTCACTGCTGCTCTCCAAGGAGGGACCCTCAGCCTAAGCTCACCGGGCACAACGACCCAGATCTTCAAAGGGCAAAATATTTGGAATCGCCTGGCCAGTTTGGGGATCTCATTGATGATGTCTCTAAAGGTGTTAAGAAACATTTTCATCCAAGAGTAACTACTCTATAGAGCTAATGTCGACAGAAGTATCACACCAAAACGCAGCCTCAGTGGGAGTACTGCACACAGCGGAAGAATGGGAGAATTTGTCTGGGAGGTATTATCTCTTTAATTTTACCATCTTCTGAAGCAGAGCTGTGCAAAATTCATTTCGCTAGACAGAAAAATACATTAAAACACATGCAAAAATATAGGTAAAACACAGCGTTACCAATAAACATTTCCTTTTTACTTGGAATCAAACCCAGCAAAACATACAGATCTGACTTAATGGAGCAGTGCATGGCAGACAAATTACTACGAATACTATTTCAGAGACTCAAAGTGGCATTTTTTTTACAATATACTGTCAGACTGCATAGATTGCACAACATCAGCTTTCTAGTAAAGATCATTTCAATTATTCTCATCTCATTGGCAGATTCTCATCTAAAACTGTACACTCGGGGTCTAAAAATGCATTGCACTGAAAAGAAAACACAGCGATTATAAAAGAAGCTCAACCAAATTCACACGTGATGTTTGGAAAGACAATAGCTTTGCAATGCCAGTATCATTACTCGTAGTATACAGGAAACAGTTAGTGACATTTTCATGCACTGGATTTTTATCTTCTCCTTCTTCTTCTCCTCTCTCCGCCCTCCCACCCCTGGTCTCCCCCCTCGGCTCGTTACACAAAGCACCTAACGACATGACGCAATAATGATTGGTTAGCACCCAGCATGCTTTGGGAGACTAGAGCATTGCAAAGAAAAATCACTGAGGGGGGGGAAAAAATATCGAAAGGTCCTGGTGGAGAAAGAAATAAAAAAAGAAACAAGTGCACATAACATCAATGCCACCTCTGAGAAAAATCATCACTACACGAAGATACAGTATACATAATACAGTATAACATGCACTCTCCAGTGATAAGCTAGAAGCTCCAGAGTAAGTAAAGACTTCATACTTGTGCGGGGGTTTTGTGCAAAATTCTGAAAGACCATGACAAAAATCACAGACTGGAAAAAGTTTTGAGCTTGCCAGACAAGCCGTGGCATTCGATCACCACTCCAACGAACAGATCATTAGCCTGCAGCTACAGTCACATTAAGTGAAGAGGTTTAAAGTTTGGTGTTGCTCATCACGATAAAATACGAGGCCGTAGAGGCAGTTTGGGAGGAGATAAAGAGCGTTGCTTGAGAGGGGCCAGCCACAACGCGGCTCGGCAGGGAGTGCCACACTTCGCTATGCTCTGTCATCATTAGCATTTTTATTGGCTACGTGAAGAAGGAGAAATTGTATTAACTTAAGAAAAGATTCTATTTGCAGAAAAACACATGCACTAGTAAACTCAGCGTGGCCAGGTTAAATCTCTTGAGCTTTTTCTCAGAGCAGCGCAAACCACAACACTTCAAAATCTATTTAAAAGAAACAAAGATTTTACTTTGGGGGGTGTGTGTTAAAATTAAAGGTAATTTACTCATCAGATACACTCTGAGCAAGACCGAGGAGCGGTATTCACAGCATTTTTATTTTCCGCTGAATGCCACTGAAAACAGGATCAAGAGCCGTGTTTGGATACCACACAGTAGCCTTATGGTGCGCCTGCAGGTCATGAGGAAAAATCAGCTCCACGGGGAGAGGCAGAGTGAGTCGGTAAAAAGTTGAAATCTGTGATTGTCATGTGTCTGGTCTGGTCCAGGAGAGCATGGCTTTACCATTCGCAATCATTTGCACAAAGAAAACAAAGAAAGGGCAAATGATACAGTACTGTACCTCCATGGTCTGAGACTGGTGCATGGCTTTGATTGCATTCTGTGCCATTGCCCTTGTAGAAAATGTGACAAACGCACAGCCTGTGGGAACAAGGGGACAGGGAGCAGGAAAGACAAAAAACAACAAGACAAAAGGGTTGGACGCTTGTTAAACCAACACAGTCTACGAGAACGGCCACAAGACGACACTGTTCTCAGTAGTACATAAAAATAAACAACTTCTCTAGTTTATTTATCGACAGTGCTGACTTGCTAATCTGACCATAGATGAAAGAAAAAAAATTAGGTGGGGGTGGGGCAGGAGAAAGGGTTTTTTCCTTTCCTTTTTTTTTTTTTCTTTTTTTCCTTTTTTACTTTAGCCACAGGGTTTAAAATGAGTAAGGCTTTTATGTCGTCTTTGGATTGCATAGTTCAGTCTATTCAGGCCATGCATTAACAATTGCTTGCTATGGCTTCTGTGCAGGTAAATTGTGGATAGTGACTGGCATCACTGGAAGCTGAACTGGGAATTTACGAGTCCATAACGTCACGTGTTTCTGTGATGCACCAAGAACAACCATACAAATAAGGATGAGAAAAACTCCACTGTGCAGCCTGTGACTAAGTGTGAAAAGACTCAGACAAAATTCAGTAATGTAGGTGGAATCCCAACATTTAAGAAAATAACATGTTAAAAATAAAAATCTTTATATTTGTTTCTCCGAGTCCTAGGTACAAGTATAATTCTTTGATCCATGAAAGCTACCACCAACGTGATCAATTCTGAAGGTATGTGCATGAATGACTAAAAAATCACTTTTCACCCTCCTCAGCTGTTTAAATCGTCATGAAAAGCCAGGAGGCTAACGCCCGGGCTATTTTTCCGCTCTTTTACTGTTGTCAGTCATACCTATACTGGGCATGGCACAGGTCAACTTTCTTAGTGCATGACTTACTGCCCTTTCGCCTAATAAAAACATTGCCTTCTGAGATTTACATTTTATTCTTCATGCACCCTTGGGCATCTTAAAGAAAAGGACTGTGAAATTAATGCAGATTCAGGCTGATTTTGTAATAATACCATGGCATGCTAAAAGCTTAGCTAAAGCAACACAGACTTCTTTCACTTGTGATCTCTAATGACTTTAAAAGTGCATTGATTTTCAGCTCCCTTAGCCTTGCACAGTTTGAACTTAGGTTTCAGAGAATAATTTAGTGTTCCACTCAATTTCCTCAAAACATTATTATTATTACTACTTAAAAGATTTCCAAATGAAGCAAATCTAAGCACTGAGAGGCTAAAGCATATTGTCATTTTAGAGCTAATGCATGAAAACTACATTCTGGCATCAAAAATACAATATTGTTGCCCCTGTGGCCAATGGGCAAAATAAACCATTCTGCAATCCAACAAGCAACAGATTGTTTGGTTTATGCAAATCAATTTGAGGCATAAAATACCTTTTCTTTTTCGCTCCGTGTGTACCTGGTAAGATTATCAAGTCAAGACTGTATTCACATTTTAATCAAACAACAGTAAGAGAAAGCAATGCCTGATCATTACCCAAAAGCACTACATCTAGTCATGAAAATAAAGTCAATGCATTTTTGCATCATGCGGTATTTTTTTTTTCTCTTGAATGTAAAGGCCCTTGATACAAAGAGAACCTAAGCTGGCTTATGCACCTCTGACTGATCAGTAAGAATCATAAATCAGAAGTCAGAATTCTTTTACGCAAACTTCACAGCAGTGTCGTGACTCTTTACGTGTTTCTCAGGTAACGTAACAGCTGATGATGTCTCACTGCTGTTTAGCCACACTACGTGTTGCCATACTGTTCTTATGCAGCAACAAATCTCTGTCAAAGAAAAGGACGTAACAGAACAGCTTTCTGTACGGCAACCTAGACAAAATGTGCAGTAGAAGGGTAAATAAACTACAGTACCTCTGCTAGATTCCATCTTGCTGCTGTGCACTAAAATTAAAGAGGCCCAAATTCACCATCAGTCTCAAAGTAATCTCTCTTGAAAACATTTCTGTTATTATCATTAACAGAGGAGATAACACCAAGAGTTTTCATTTCTCATCTTGCAAATTCAATGGGGGATGAGCACAAATAGAGATATACTGGAGGGCAGGCAAGAAACCCCACACAGAGCCTTGATAATACTGTTTATAATGGTCAAGAAACCGCTTCATTCACTTGTTTCGCTCTCGTTATCCAGGAGTGCGTGTACCACAGTGACAACTATTGAATGGAGGTTTAGAATGCATAAGAAGCATGTAAAACGTCAACAGAAATCAATAAGACACAGTTTATGCATTTATCACAATTTCTACCCAGCAGAACTGCTGTAAGTAACTTACTGAGAGATGCTGCAATTAGCAGGTCTCAAAAGAAATGTGAATCAGCAGAGAAATAAAGCTGCACTCCCATCCAGATAAAGCAGGCTCGCTCTTCCCTCCCTCAAGCTTTTTCTCTTTTTAACCACAAAGCTCAGCTGCTGGGGACCTTCCGCACCCAATGCTACGGCAAAACCTCCCTCCGCGTTCCTCAGCCCAAATCCATTTGCGTGGACCCCGCTGCCTTTGTCGTGGACTGAAAAGACCTTGCTAGCAGATCCCTGTAAAGTGCCATATAGCGAGCTAGCAATTTAAAAGAAACTTGTTCTCGGGGCAAGGGGAATGCCTGATGAATGAGGTTATGCGGCTTCAATATGAGCATTTGGAAACAGCATTCCAGAGAGAAGACGAGACTGCATTTTAATTACGGTTTGCCAGCCAGAGGCTACAAGGTTAGGTCCCCTTGTTATCTCCAGGCAGCAGGCCATTTCCCACCGATGGGACAGTGGCCATTTGCACAGTAAATACCCAATTTTCCTCAATAACCACGGTAAAAACTCAGTAGGCAACTTTGTATCTAAATTATTTGAAAACCTAGACCTTTGGTTGTTTCCATGAAGCACCCCAATTAAAGGCTAGCTAATTTAACCATCTTTCCAGACGTTGCTACATGTATTCACATTCAAGTGTTATTTTTTCAGCTACCAAACCTGGACTCTCACACACAAAATTTGTATATTTATTATGTGTGGACATATATTTTATTACATGTGAAACATGGGATCCTATATATGTGTGAACCATGGGATCCTATATATATTATTAAGTGTGAACCCACACTGGAGGGGAGCTAAGCCTGTATCATAGGATGCAGTACACTTAATCACCGAACTTGCACATATAATTTCAGTATTCAGAAAAGCTGCTCTTCTGTGATGCTTGTATTCTGTGCCGCAGTCTATGGCAGTACCTTTGTTTTTCTATCTGGGGTGCATACGCACTTTCGGAGGATGGTTTTGTTGGGCACCTAGAACTTAACCAGAAGCTGTTGTCTAAGGACACTGGATTTCCCTTGTTTAAACCAGATGAGCTCTGCTGAAGCATCCTGTACTCTTGCCGCAGGAGTTGCTGAGGGGCTGGGAAAACCCTTGCCAGCATAGTCTCACTCACTGTGTCTCATGGATACAGGTAGTCTTTTGGGAACATACTGCCAGCTTTAGAACCCTAAATCACAATTCTAAGAGGACAAGACTAATCAGATTTCAGGCCTCATGGTGCAAAGAAACAAGAAAGATTTCCGTGGCCTCTTACCTCATCCTACGGAACACTGCATGGGCTGTAGCGCTGTGGGTTGAGGTCTTCCAGACCAACAGTTCCAAGCAAACTATTTCTGTTCTACCATACTGAGTCCTGACACTTCAATTACTGACTTCTTACTGGAGCTATGGAGCTCTCCGGGAGAGAAAATGTGAAGAGGGGGATATTTCTATAGTGAATGCCTGGAAATTACTTCGTTTTGTACCACCAGCTATCTAACCACAAAAAAAAGTCATCCTTTTGTACATACAGCCAACCTGCAAGTCACCTTGCAATTATTTATCACCTCTGGTTTCAGAATGTCAGGGATCACTAACAGAAACAAAAGGGGAGGGAGAAAAGAGGTCTATGAGTTTTAGTTGCTTCTCCAGGGCTGCCTTCTCACCCCCTACACCAGATAAATGACTGACCGGGGAAAGGCTCCTCAAAGTAATTTCCTCCTGCAGGCAGAAGCAGAGCCAGCCCTGTCACAGAGGAGATTTGGGAGCACATTATCACATTGGCCATCTCGGCTGAGAGGACATCTAAACTCCCAGGGTTGGTCCTTACCCCCCTCCCACCCTACAATGAAAAAGAATTTTGAAGAGCCTGCAAAATTCGAAAATCTTCCTCCTCAACCCGTGCTGTCCCAAACCTAGGGCTTGCTGCTCGAGCGACGGAATTCTTTGAAATACTTAAAAATGCTCAGCACTGCCCCATCTCAGCTCCTGCTTCAGTCGCTGCTTCTCATCTGAGGCTTTCATGGACTGTTTCAAAACGTTCAGTCAGCAGTTCACGCACAGTCTAACATAACATCAATACTTGCAAGCTGCAAGTGAAGGAGAACGTTTTTAAGTATGGAGGCCTCAAGGTAAGGGGTCTGCTTTCATATCTAGACAAGAAACCTCCCACATAAAACTACCATGGTCCACCAGCGGTTTTAAAGCCCCCAAACCCTCAATGAAGGCAAAGGGAGACGAAAACCCCTAGTGATTTTTGCATTGGGCCTAAAGTTAAAACCGGAAGTTTAAAAACCAGGGCTTTAAAGTTCTCGAGATGAAAGAAAGGCAGATGTAATGAATTTTTTTAAAAAATATATCGTGACCCCTCTGACACTGACGAAGGCTGAAGAGATTTCCAAAGTCATCCGAGCAATCGCAGCACCACGTCCGGTGGCTGCGCAGCTGGTGGTGTCACGGTTGCACGACAGCCTCCTACGTCACCAGAAACAAGGTTTTTCTCCACTTTCTGTGAAGAAACAATAGCGAAAAGCTGCCAAAATGCTCCTGCAATAAGTATTTGGGATCCTCTGAGATGAAAGACTCTATTTAAAGGAAAGTCAAGGCTTGAATAAAAAGCTATGGAAATTGAAGCAGGATAAAAATAAGCTCTAGTTGTGTTAAAATATTTCTAGCTGAGATTGCGAAGTCGACCTTCCCTTTTCTACACTGTGCTAATGTTGCACAGTCTGAAGGAAGGACCAGCCCGGGAAATGGCCTTTTACTGAGGACACTGCACAAAAATCTTTGTGGTTAAAATACATTTCAGCTACACATTGAGACACTGAATTGGTTATTGCACGGACATCTGGTCATTAGGTGTTGCTTAAGACACGCAACGACAGCTCTGAGAGCAGCTCCGCCCGAAGCAAAGCATTTTGAGGCAGTCACAGAGAAGCTCTCCAGTCTATGCCCGTCAGGCACACACAGGCAACACCAGGCACATCCTGTAAACATGCCCCATCTCTTCGGCTTTCCTAACTTCTCTTGACTATCAACCAGATTCTAGATTTTAAATTTCCTGAAGTCCACGATCCCCTCGAAGCGTTTCTAATTGGACAGTCAATCAGCCACCCTTGAAAAGAACAGGTTTCAGTAACTGGAATTCGCACAAAACCAGAATCAAACTGGTACCAAAGACCACATTCTCTAACAGTGCCTCGATGACCCTCTTGCTGGGACAAAAACTCCTGTAAATTATTTCATTTCAGACTTCCCTCTGGGGAGGGACTGCTGCGAAGATGCAGTGACGGAGATCTGAGATGTAGAGTCACCGGTTGAAGGCCAGCAGAGACACTGGTCACTTGGCCGCGCTCATTCCTTCCAAACTTCGAAGGAGTTTCACCAGGGGATAAAAAAAATTGAATGTGCCACAAAGATTAGAAAAAATTAAAATGTGACCATATTATAGCACAAGAAACGAGGCATCGAGGTGCTTCTGAAGAGCAACCAAAAATACAGCACTTCCACCCTGCTCGTTTCCCATCGCTGATACATAAGGGAGAAGGTGGCCCCTAATCCAGGCTGTTCCCGAGGCTGGCACTTCACAGCTCATGAAATGGAGCAGCAAATATCCATAAGGAAAAACAAACAGGCATAAAATCTCCTCACCTACCCTTCGCTGACATTGATTATGATGAAAATACTAATTTTCTTTTACCAATTCATCAAAACCTTGATCTGAAAGTTATGAATGGCTTTTCACAAAATCAAATTGCCTGACCAGGGTATAACTCTCTGTGCCATTTCCGACCTGCTCTTCAAGCAAAGAAAAAAAAAAAAAAAAAAAAAA
>Ga0065711_1042258_pt1 | contig 15523 bp, 8 predicted proteins | sample Hoacrofraction12_FD_59098 | JGI IMG/M metagenome (GOLD analysis project Ga0065711, IMG submission 59098) | Hoatzin crop microbial communities from Cojedes, Venezuela - Epithelial fraction 12 v2 (version 2) | ecosystem: Host-associated > Birds > Digestive system > Esophagus > Crop | place... | reverse complement strand
GGCGGGAGAGAGCGATGGGACCCCGGCGGGGCTGGGGCTGCCCTGCAGCCCCTGGGCAGGGCCCGGGCGGGAGCAGGGAGAGGCGGGAGGAGGCCGGGGCGGCAGAGAGGGGCTGGGCTGAGGCGGCCGCAGCCCCCCGGTCCCTGTCCCCTTGCACTGCTTGGAGAGGAACAGGTAGAGGAGTCGGGGATGGAAGAGTAAAGTTGAACCCGCGAAAAAAACGGCGTATGGCGAAGAAGGTGTGTTAGTTTTTGTCTTTGTTTCTCACCATCTGCCTCTGTTTTACTTGACAGTAGATTAAATTATTTTCTTCCCACATTGAATCCGTTTTTCCTGTGACAGCAATTGCTAAGTGTCCCTGTCTTTATCTTGACCGACAACCTTTCCCATCTCATTTTCACCCTCTGTCTTGTTGAGGAGGGCCTGTGAGAGTGTGGCTGGCCTGGTGGCTGGCAGCCAGCCACGGCCGACTCACCACAAAGAGTTATTTTATCAGGCTTTCTTGCATTATGTAAGGTGCAGGCTGATGAAAAACTTTTTATTTGTAAAGTTTCTGTTTATATAAACTAGAGAGTTGGTACATTTTTCCACAGCAGTCCCCTCCTTTTCTCTCCTTCCCTTCCTCTCAGATTAGCACTGTCTAAACTGTCTAAGAGACACAATTGAGAGCCTCTAAATGTATGTTTGCTGTTACACTGATACCATGGAGTAGGGTACTGTTTCTCCATGAAAAGAGGTAGCACTGCACTTGTTTTTGTGTGCTGAGTGTCAGGCTGGGACATGGTCTTCTTCATTTACAAGTACAGTCTACTTGTATGAATGTGTATTTCATGTAAAGTCCATTGCTTAAAGTTGTTGCAATCTGCTAGCCATGACCTTGCAAAGGGGCAGCTGGGCTTGCCTTGGCCAAAGAAGACATGAATTTGATGACCTTGAATATTTTACCTTTGTACAAGGATGCCAGGTGTCTTTCAAACCATACTGTATGTAAAGATACTTTACTGATGTAAAGACATCAGAATTGGATTTGTGAATTGGTGTCATTTTATCTGATCTAAAAGTGAGTCATAAGCTAAGACAAATTAAACTTAATTGACCTTAGTATTTGTACTGCCTTTCCTGAGAGCCGAGTTCTGCGATCCAGCAAATAATTTGCTGCAGACCTGAAAGGAACTTTACTGTGTAAGTACTTAAGCACTCTGTGAGGACAGGGTAATAAACCTTGCTGCTGGAATTAATTGAAGGTGGGCATCTGGTTATACACACATCTCTGAAGAAGTTTTCTGATTTTATCTGTCAGGAATTACCCAGTTTATCTCAGAGCAGAATAACAATTTCTTCTTTGCTGATGAATAAACACTCTATAAAATCACTAATGATCTATCTAATTGTCCTGTCAAAAAGAGCATGGTTGTGGCTAATGTGCAAAATAAACAACTTTGGAAAACTCATATGGTACTTACTATCCTGAAAGTAATGAAGCGTGATGATGAGGTCTGTACTTGATCCTTACCACTGTGTCATTGATGTCAAAGTTTTCTTAAGAAACTAAATGCTCTTGCAGGAACATTCAGAACATGAATGAACTTGACTTTTTCCATCTGAATCACTGATTTTGCCCTGAATCATTATTTGTTCGAGTCTTAAGTGCTATCATTTCCCAATGTGTCAGCAGTGAGGCAGATGTAGCTGCAGAATGACATATTTAATTCCAACATTAGAAAGCCTAAGGTAAATAATAATTCTTTGTTTGTGTTTCAGTGGTGCATGAAATAATTGCAGAGTTCAGATGTTTTTGGTTTCCTTTACTTGTATATGTATCTGTTAAAATCAGCATCAGCTAATCGAGAAATATATAGCATAGCAGTCAGTTCAAATCCAGCCTGTTGACTGGAGTCTGTTTAATGAACAACAGTGAGCACATTGCTGGTAGCGTATGTGAGAGTGCAGAATCAGGCTACAGGGCAAAAAACCTGAAAATTATTGCTGCTTGGTGTCTGTCTGGCATCCTATGAGTGTGTGAATTAAGAAGCAGTTTTCAGGGACTACATTGCTGAAATTAATTGATGCTTTTATTAGCAGCCTTACTAGTAAGGCTAAGTTCTTTTCGGTCCTAATTTAACAAAACTTTAAAAGGTATGTTTAAGTTCCATCCAAGACAATTCATCATCAAGTAAGATGTTATTATTTGGTTGGATACTATCTGCTCTTCTCTATACCTGCTAAATTCAGGAACAGGACCTGCAGTACAGGGAAGACACATGATGCTGAAATCCAAAGTTCATGTGCAGGCTTTTACATCTCTTAAGGAGCCTGAATTCAAATGAAACACTTGAAGAGGAAAGAACAAACAAACAGTATCAAGAAATATGGTCAGTAAACATAAGTTATTACAGTGTTCAAAATCATACAATGTCATCCACAAAAAGATTTCTTCATTTCCCAGAATTGCACGTGGCTGTTTTAAAAAAGAAATAAACAACAAAGAATGTAAATCATAAATGTGCTTACAGTACATTTTTAGATATTGGAAAATACCAAGTGAAAACATATTTTTTAATTAAACATCTTAGTGAGCCATATTTTGCACACATTTAAATTGTTTGAGTTATTTTGACTAGATGTTTTTTTCTCTAATAATGAGCAAACAGAATAGACAGAAATTACTTCTAATCAAATTGTTGTAGTCTCTTTTGTCACGTGTGGTATTCTGAATACACTTCCCAACATACTCTTCAGGTATCAAAGTACTTTAGCGATTTGGATGCTACCCTATCAACCCTAAGGAATGAGGTTAAAGTTCACAGCTATGGCAACTGACAGGGCCATCTGTTACGTGCAATAATCACAGATTGATAGGCCTGGTGACATTAATCTGTCACTTTTCATACGTGTGAAGCTGACTGAAAATCCTTTTCAAAAAAGCAGCAAATAGAAATAAATTTTATTTTAAACAAAATTCAAATATTTGCAGATTCCTCTTGCTATGCAGTGCCATCAATGTCACTGCTAACTGCAGAATATCAATCATCCACACACACACACACAAAGTGCCATATGCTGTAGTAGTTCAGAATATTTTGCTCATGGTTTGTGGTGTCTGAAGAGAAGACTAAATTATAGAGGAGAACAAATCTTGACTTTCATGGAAGGGCTCCAGTAATCCAATTCAGTTTAGGTAATGATATATCATTTCTTGTTTGTTCTGGTTTGGATTGTTTAAGCTTCTGACATTAGTTCCAGCAATTTGATTCCTTTTCTATTTAACCTTGCCTCTTCTGTGATATAGAGAAGCCTTCGTTCAAACAGGTGGTATACACTTTTCAATCTCATTCTTTCCCACCTCCACCTACCTGCAACCATCATGCCCATTAGATTTACAGGTTAAACGTTTAAGCTTTCATGAGACATTTTTCCAGTGCTGAAAACTTTGTGTAAATGCTCATCGAATATTAGCATCCAGCCACAGCAGTCGGAGATCCAGTGCAACCATCAAACAACAGTTTCTTTCTTGACACTGCTAGCAAAATGTGTGCTTTGGCAGTGGGAATCGTAAGTCTCATTCAGACAGTACAATTGCTAATCTCCCTTCACATCATGAGAAGATGGTCACTCTTCAGAAGGCTTATATCAAGGAGTTGAGGACAAGGGAGTCCCAAGCCCCATACACAGCACTGAGGATGAGACAGGGAAGAATGTAGAGAGGCTTTGTTCAGTGAAGTAGGGCACATTTCTGGATTAACGAACACAGGAGAGGCTTTGCAGTATGGATGTCTCATCTGTCCTATTTCCTTTTGCCAGATGTATTTCCTCAAGGCTTCCAAATGCATTACAGTTGCACAGAAAGCTTGACCAACGTATTCATCATCATTGATCTAACTGACTTTGAGGGTGTCCTTCAGGTGCTTCTGACAGTGATTTGAAACAAGTGCCACTTCCTGGCTGTCTTGTTTTTTTTTATGGCTCCTAGTGAACATCAATAATATGAATTTCATTTTAATTCCTCTGTAAAGGATCTTATTTATAGAGCAATTTCTCGTGCAGTGTCTTGTCTCTATGAAATGATTGCCAACTCAGGCAGCCGTTAAAGTTTACTGCTTAGGCCTTCCTTCAAGGTACAATATGGATACTACTTTCTAAAAGTAATTTAGACTACAAAGCACTAAGAACATGTTAACTCCTTGTGAGCTGCCCATCCCATACTGGAACCCTGGCTGATTTTATGAACTGATCTAACTTAATTCAACAGTTCAATAACTTTTCCCTTTTCCTTCCTCTTAGACATGTGGCTGACAATTGACTCTGATCATTAAAATAGTGTCAAGTACTATTTAGCATTAATATTTTTGTGACTTAAACTATGATTTATTTTGCCACTATGTTACTCTTTATGCATGCTTGGGCAATGACTAGCTATTTATTAACTGTTTCAATTTCCAAAGTAACTTCGTAGTAAAGAAGAAAACCATCAAAGAAACTCAGTTTTTGAAACCTCAGGAGCAATCCAAATAAAAAATAATGTAGGAAGTAGGTTGCAATACTTGTTGCTTCAGTAAAGAAAATTAAGAACTCTACCAACACACAGTTTCTAGATTAATCTATTTTAGTATTTCATGGCAAAAGACCCTTTTTTCCAAACCTACAAGTCAGTGTTATGTTCATGCACAAAGTTATGGGCCATATAGCTCGTCTATGCTGTTAATGGAATATTATGCATTTTCCAACCTTTGTCTGCAAGAGAGAAAATCAGAATTTGGAATAAAATCAAAATTATTTATGCGGGCAAGTAAATTAAATTGGGGAAATCTTGCTTATGCTTACATGTGAATGTACATTTACCCTCAATTCCCGCATGCTTTGAGTGTTGGGGATAGGAGGAAAGTAAGGAAAGTAAGCCTCAGAGCTTTTCTTGGCAAATGTCACATGAAAGATAGGAATGCATGTAAAAGATGTTACCTCATGGAGAAACACTAATATTCTCAGGAACAAATGAAAAGTATGTCACATGCTTGGGAACAAGGTCCAAATTTAACACATTTGGACATAATCTGTTCACAGACCATACTAAAGTGCTGGTGTTTGCATTTCAATAGGAGAAAATGCTATCTATCTAGGATCTTGAAACTTCTGCACACTGCCTTTCTGGTGTGTCTACTTCAATGTTTGTTGCCTAAACAAGTGAAGGATTCTTTTTTTCTCATTTTCCTTGTGTTTCCTTATATCTTTATGTATGTTTTGCAAAATAGTAACGGATACTGATCCTGAGTTTTCAAGATTCTTGCATAGTGGTTTATAATCTGCCTTGTATCTGTTACAGGCCTGCAGGTAAATTACTTTCATTTTAAGTGCCCTATATGCCAGTTTGGTATAAAGGAAGATGTGTAAGCAGTTTGTTGAAAAACTAACATGCTGGAGGGAAATTTCTGACCAAATGAATAAAACAGTTTTCAAAAAATGAAAGCCTCTCAAAGCCAGCGGGTTTTTTTAAGTCACAAATTGTTCTAATAATGTCAGATTCAGTCCCCAGACAAACTCACAGAAATCTGTAGTATTCTGTTAATCTCTTTTATTTTATTGTTGGATATGAAAGCAAAAAAACAAAATTCACCATTTTTTCCTCTGTTTTTTTCTTCCAGTATAATTAATTCAATCAATTAAGTAGAGGAGAGAGGTAAAGGATTCTAGACAGGTTGTATTAAGTACCTGGTTTCAACAAGATGCACTTAGGAAATATCTATCACTTTCCATGCTAATTCTCTTTCTATGGAATAGACTAGTCTTCTTTTCACTGCTTATTGCTATTGTTCTGGGTAAAAGTCAAGGTTATAGATCCATTTTCATTATTTTTCTTCTATTGTCAAATAGCTAATTTTGCAGTGATGAGCCTCTAGGACAGCTTGCTACCACTCCACCATTCTGCAACTTTCTTCCCTCCTGCTGACTGAAAAATGTATTTAGGTAGTTTTTACTGTGCATGTAAACAAGTGATTTACATTAATTTACATATAATTTCTGTGTTTGTAAACATATAAAAGTGTAGAAATGAATTGTTTAAGATCATTTTACATAATTTGCAGAAAAAGCAGGCTGAAAAGGGCACTGATTATTGTAAGTATTCCAGGTTCAGTAGGGCAGAGCCAGGACAATACAATGGAGTTTTCGGCAGAACATGAAAATGCTATCACAGTATGGTACAAGTTCTCATTTTCATTCAGATAGGACCAGATTTTGCCACTTTCATCTTGGAAAGAACATTACTCTGCACTGAAGTTGCTGGAACTGCCCATAGTGCAAAATATGGGCACATGGATTGGGGCAATCCCAAGCACAAATGCAGACTCGGCAGAGAATGGGTTGAGAGCAGCCCTGAGGAGAAGGACTTTGGAGTGCTGGTTGATGAGAAGCTCAACATGACCCAGAAATGTGCACTTGAAGCCCAGAAGGCCAACCGCATCCTGGCCTGCATCAAAAGAAGTGTGACCATCAGGTTGAGGGAAGTGATTCTGCCCCTCTGCTCTGCTCTGGAGAGAGCCCACCTGGAGTACTGTGCCTATATTTGGAGCCCTCAGCACAGGAAAGACATGGACCTGTTGGAGCGGGTCCAGAGGAGGGCCACAGAAATGATCAGAGGCATAAAACACCTCTCCTATGAGGAAAGACTGAGAGAATTGGGGCTGTTCAGCCTGCAGAAGAGAAGGCACTGAGGAGATCTTACAGCAGCCTTCCAATACCTGAAGAGGGCCTACAAGAAAGCTGGAGAGGGACTTTTTAGAAGGGCACGTAGTGATAGGACAAAGGGTAATGGCTTTAAACTGATAGAGGGTAGATTTAGATTAGATACAAGGAAGAAATTTTTTAGGATGAGGGTGGTGAGGCATTGGAACAGTTTGCCCAGAGAAGCTGTGGCTGCCCCCTCCCTGGAAGCGTTCAAGGGCAGGCTGGCTGGGGCTTTGAGCAACCTGGTCTAGTGGAAGGTGTCCATGCCCATGGCAGTGGGGTTGGAACTAGGTGATCTATAAGGTTCCTTCCAACCCAGACTGTTCTATGATACTGTGATTCTACGATATTGCTTAATATTCACTCCCAAATTAGAAAAAGATGTTTGTGTTGCCATACAGATCATAATGTTTAAATACCAGTCATAGAGATGTGCATACAAGAAGAACTTTGTGTGATTTGGCTTTTAATGTAGCAAGGTTTCAAAGGTAACGAATAGACCTATACAAATTTTTTTGTTTGGGGTGTAATACATGATTCCTGGTTAGGACACCTTCAGAGTACCTTGGGCAGGGTTTGTCGTGGTAGATCTGAAACCAGCGATGTAGCATGTTTTGACGCCCTGCCATCAAGAGAATCTGAGGTGCAGTTTTCTGGCAAGGAATTTAGTTAGAGTTTTGCTATTTGCTGTGTTCTTTGGTGAGTTAAGGTTTACATCAAAGGAGGACCTATGGTCTCCAATATATTATTGGGTTCTGTAGTCAGGTTATCCAGATACATACATTTGCCTGAAAACGTACTTAAAATACTTCTCCTGAAATTACCTGTTTAACTAGTGAATAGAATAATTTGCGTAAGGTTGTATGATGTGAGAGACTTTTGTATTAGAAAAGAACTAATGATTAAAGAATACTGAATTAGGTAATGATTTAATTCACAAGGAAGATGGAATGATAAGCTTGAAAAGCTGTAATAAAAAAATGGTAGAAAATAGAGCTCAAAAACCATTTAGATTACTAAGCTGTGATTTATTTACTTTTAAGGACATAACTTGACAATAAATTTGTGAGGAGAGTGCATCTCCAAAACATCCTGTTTTTAATGTAGTCTTTAATTTTCCAATTATCAGTAGTCAGTTTTGTGGGGAAAAAATATAAATACATAGACTTTGTCTGTAGCTCTCACAAAATATTTTGCTGTCATTCTGGAGGATGAAGAAGAAAAAACTGCTGCACAACTGCAGCTGGAAGAGAGGAGTGAGAATATGTAAGAGAAACAACTCTGCAGACACCTAGGTCAGTGAAGGAGGAGGGGGAAGTGCACCAGGTGCCTGAGTAGAGATTCCCCTGCAGCCCATGGAGGTCCACAGTGGAGCAGATATCCAACTGCAGTCCGTGGAGGACCTCATGCTGGACAAGGTAGATGTGCCCAAAGGAGGGTGTGACCCCAGGGAGAGGAGCCCACACTGGAGCAGGTCTTCTAGCAGGACGTGTGACTCCATGGGGGACCCACACTGGAGCAGTCTGTTTCTGAAGGACTGGACTCCATGGAAAGGACCCATGATGGAGCAATTTCTGTAGAACTGCAGCCCGTAGGGAGAACCCATGCTGGAAGAGTTCACAGAGCACTATCTCCTGTGGGTGGGATCCCATGCTGGAGCAGGGGAAGAGATTGTGGAGGAAGGAGTGGCAGAGACAACATGTCATGAACTGACCTCAACTCCCATTTCCCATCCCCCTGCACTGCTCGGGGGAAGGAGATCGAGAATTCGGGAGTGAAATTGAGCCCGGGAAGAAGGGAGAGGTAGGGAGAAGGTGTTTTAAGATTTGTTTGATTTCTCATTACCCTACTCTGACTTTTCATTGTCAATAAATTAATTTCCCTAAGTCAAATCTGTTTTGCCTGTGACAGTAGTTGGTAAGTGATGTCTTCCTGCCCTTATCTTGACCCCCGACCCTTTCATAATATTTTCTTTCCCTGTCCTGCTGAGAAGGGGAGTGACAGAGCAGCTTGGTGGGCACCTGGAGGCCATCCAAAGTCAACCCATCTTTTCCATTCTTTTCTGAAGCAAAATCAATAGAGTCAGTGTCAGGTCTGAACTTTGGCCGTTTTGAAATAATGAAAGTGAAAGTTCAGAGATAAATACATTACTGATTCTAGGAAAATTCAGATGTTTAATTAATAATGAAATACAAATGCACATCATCTTCTGAATTAATGTTGTACTGTGTATTTTAAGACAGAGTTGAATTGCAACTGAAGCCAACTGGAGAAAGGGGTATTTTTAAATAAACTGAAAATTTTTAGGATACTGTAACATTCTACATCTCAAAATAGTTGTTTGGAAATGTACAAGTCTTTGCAGCCTAGTGATGCTTCCTTTGCATTTTTCTTACCTTGCTTCTCCCACATATTTCTCAAGAGAAGTATTCTACACACCACGACTATAAAAGAAATATTGCTACGACCTTTTAATGGAAACTTTATTCTTATTACAAGAATATGCCATATTTCTCTGATATGACAGCTGAATTACAGTGATGTGGTCATTGCACATAACAGTAGAGTAACTTAAGGGTGATCCATCCTAAAGCTTTCCCTTTGAAAAGGAAATGAAAAAGAATGGTGTGTTGCATCTGTTCCTCTTCTCCTTGCAAATGTCATGTCCATTATGACCTCCACCAAAAGATGGCAATCCAAGTCCACAAAAGATTTTGTTTTCTGTATTGATGGTAGCATTTTGGATGTACACATACTTTTCCTTTAGTCACTTCATTGTTATGATCTCTTTTTGGCCAGGCTTTTGTTGGTGGACGGTTAATGAAAACTATCATCAGTGGATCTGTTATCAAAAGATGGCAGTAATGAATTTGTTCTGCTTTCACTTTAGTACCACTTGTTACTCCCATAGAAATTTTTGTAAATATGAAAAGGAGACTCCTTACATTCTTGCCAAAGTCATGTTTGTCTCTGCTTTGAGCGGATTTCCTCAGTCTCCCTCTCCCTCTGTTACAGTTGCCTCTGCTTTTCCATTTAATCATCTCTAGTGGAGACTGTGGAGGAGATGCTATGGGTGGAGGAGGACGGATTTGTTTAGGCTGACACATAAATATCGATTTGCCTCACTAGAACAGGAGGTGTGTGCTGAACAAGAATGTCAGTCTGGTTCCTCTTAATTACCCTACTCTAGATTACTCATCTTCCTCCTCTCTTTGGAGATTTCCCCCATTAGTAGCCATTTCCAATACCCATTACTAATTGCCATGATGCTATCTGTATTCTCTCTCTCCTCCTCTCATCTAGGCTTGATTTTTTTTTTTCTAGCTATTGACTGCTACAGTAAATATTTTCTATGAAACATTTATTTCCTCATATCGCTATCACTGGCCAGCAAAGCGTCAGTTTGAATCTCATTTGTCATAACAATTGAACAAATATTGAACAAATATTGAATGGTGTTTCAGTTATGTTTTATGCCTCCAGTCTTCAAACTTCATTCTCATTCCTCCCTCTGTTTTTATCTTTACCTAGTTCTTACTAAATCAAGTATCTGGGAACATTCTGGCTCACTGTACTGCAATTGACACCCTAAAGGTATAAGCTGAGTTTATCTTCACTGCAATAAATGCCTAAAAACAGACACCGCTATAAACCTTCCCAAAACTTGTTGTCATGTTGCTATTCTCAACTATTCGTGCCTTGTCTATTTCCCACTGCCGTCTGAAAAAGCCATACAACAATATGGTATAGAATTTTTCTGTGGCTTGATTTATTGCATTGAGAAGTTAGGTTCAAAAATATGGTAGCATGTACTTTATTTTCTCACCAAACAAATGATTTATTTATGCATACAAAAATCCTACATACGTGAAAGTACATAATATATTGAACTTACATTCATTTTTGCATTACTGAATCCTGCTTTGTAGACCAAAATAATATGGAGATGTTTCACATATTGCCTGAAATATAAACCTGAAATATAAATAATGAAGACTACAGGCTGGATTTTAATTCAAAAGGAGAAAAGGTGTAACTTTTTTATAAAACTGTCTTGTAATATGTATATAATGACAGACTTCCTTCACTGATGTTTTAGTGAACATTTAAAATAAATCAACTCAATTTTTTTTACTAGATTATGTTCCGATTTTAAATGAGTCTTTTTTTTTCTGTTAAGTTAGTTCTTTAACAGTTAGTCTGAAGTGTTTACTATGTGCTCCAGTTTTGTATTAGGCAAATGAAAGCCACAATCTTGACCTGCCTTAATGTGTTTCAATTCACAGTGAATACACAGACTCTTATGTCTGTGAATATCATATCTTGCTAGTCCTAATCCTACTTAGCAAATTTTTATGATAGAAATGACTGACTGTTTTTCTGTTTAGTACATGCTTTAATATGAAGTCTAGAATATATTTCAGAGTACATGGACTAAAGCATCTAAAACTGTGGGAATGAAACTTTATATGGCTTACCAACAACACTGAGCTAGCCTCGGTAACTTCCTTCTCAACAAAAGAGAACTGTCACCAGTTCGATAGGATTCATGTAAAATACTTAGCAGTGACCACCCTTCATTTCCATTGCCTGTTTCTGTACCAGGTAAACTCAGACTCGTCATTAAGTATGTCCTGAGTTTACAGCTCAGCAATAGTTTTCCTTTCACATGGGAACTGCTGTTTCGCATGTGCAAACCCATGCTCCTACAAGCATCAGTTGTTTGATGAGGTCAGCGTGAGCAACAGTTTCATGATCACAGCTTTACCTCTTCAGGGCTTGTTGTATAACCCGTTTACACATGCAGCTTACCTTTGGTAACAGGGAAGACTGTGCTGGGGGATGTGACAAGTTCAATCATTTCATCTCCTTGCTTTTTTACCAGTATCCTTTCTTTGTCCCTGCAGTTAGATGGGCAATAGCCTTCTTTCAGTGTGCTGAGATACCACATCCTCCTCAATAACTCCAAGCTCCATTTCTCTGTTTATCTCTACATCGTGTTGCCTGCCCCGATTCAGTTCACTCTTACTATCCTAACCTTTTTCTCTGCATTAAATTTAAATATAAGGGAGTTTACAGTACCTCAGTGGCAAAAGGATTTTTCTTTCTTAAGTAGTTTTATATACCTGTTGTAGTACCTAAACATACAGCAACATAAATTAGAAGTCCAAATTGTGCTTGAGACTTGATCCTCCTCCACAGAGAAAATTTGTCATGAGTATGAAGTGAGTGGATATGCAAATTTCCCCTGTATATGGAGGTGATTTATTCTGGGACAGAGAAGGACTGATCTGCATTGTAGAGAAAGTATATAATTCCCAAACAGGAATTATGATGCTCTTTGAGGAATGTAATTTTGTAAGCACTGTCAAAGAGGTCCACAAAAGTATTAGGAGACTGACATGGCAGCAGAGAGATAATTTATTTTCATTTATTCAGGGATAATTTATTTTCTTTACAAGAAGGAATGAAGACTCACATCATTACTAGACTAAGAGGCTCCATCCACCAGCTGAGCATCTTGAAACTTGAAATTAAGAAGCTGGCAATATTGGAGGAAGAAGCTAAGGAGAAGGAAGAAAGACTGCTTAACCTTTAGTGTTAGCCTAAGAGCTTTTTTTGGTTTTGTTTAAATTGACCCGTTTTGTGTCTCTCAAATCTCCACTACCATGAACTGCAGAAGGTGTAGATAAGGGTAAAATTTCGTGCATTTCTCAGTTCCAGTCAGTTTAATAGATGGTCAGCATTCAATGAAAAACTGTGAAGGCACAAGGTCCACAAGTTCATCCACGGTGAATGTTCACTTGCTTTTTCCCTCTATCCTCCTATAAAATACTTTCAAATTTCCCTGAAAATTTTAAATGTGATTTTAAGAAATCTGAGTTCAGTTACATATATCCTTTCAAAATAGTCCGTCCACTGAGCTTTGTTTCTAAGAAGTTGGGAAAAGACCAAAACAGAGAGAGAGGAAGAAAACATACCTTTAGCTTGTGCATTAATTTGGAGGGTTGATACACTAGGTTTAGATACCTCTTCTCATAGGTGTAACAAACAATGGCAATAACAAGCATGATTACATCTGCAGATTTTGAAATTTTACATGAGGTTTAATGAGGAAGCTGCAAGGTAGCAATATTCTTTATAATTCCACTCAAAGAATGGGAAGAGAGTAAAAATGAAAGCTCTGAACACTCTGGAGAAAAATCTTATCTTCTGGTTACTGGCTGCAGCAGTTCTAGTTCAAGGCTTTTCCTCTCAGGGTATTTATACAATAAATTTGGGTCATTCCGAGTTGTAACTCTGACAATTTTCCAGTTAGAAGCATAGGTTTGGATAAAAGCACTAAACATAAGTCATATCACAAAGGTAATGTGGCACGGGTATAGTGGGAAACTTACATTGAAGTTCTTCCCCAGGTATAAAGTCATAAATGCCAGACCTGTCAGACAAATTACTACCAAAATCCAGCAAAGAAATGCCAAGATAAAATAATCTGACCAAAATAAACAGTGTTAGCAGAAACTTCATGTGAAAGTTACAGTAGGTGAGCTGAAAATACTGATAAGGCAGGTCAGAAGATCTCTCTGTCACAATGTCAGCATTTGAATAATAACTTTATTAGTACTGTAATTAGAAAATTCATAGCATGACTAGCTTTCAATATTTTCTTTCATGCTCCTTCTCCATAGTTTCCCTTCACCTCTTCTGGAAGTATGGAATTTACACAACAAAATAAGTATAGGTTATACGTTAGATCGTAAAAAAGAGAAAATATTCTAAAATGTTATAAAATGAGACACTTTGTAAATGATAAAAATGGAAATCACTCTTTTTGAGTAACTGCTGTAGTTCACAGGTACACTACAAATGGGAACATGAAGGAATTCATTTATTATGTCTCTTTTTTTTTTCTGAAGCAGTGCAATGAACATTTTTCTTTTCACTTTGATTGTGTTCAGTATTAATTAAAACATTTTGCATAGTTTCTCTTGGTAGTGACACTTAGAAAATTGGACAAAACGCACAGTGTCTGATAGTGCATAATGTCTTTGCAATCATCAAGGTGAGACAAAGGCAGTATCAACTATAAATCATTATAATTAAATAAATGAACATGGAGAGATAACGTGCTGAAACAACTGCTACTTCTAACCAGGGAACTTATTCCAAGCCTGAAGCGGGTTCAGTCTTCATAGCTATACTGGAATCCATTTTACTGTTGGTAGAAACACCAAATATGAATTTAAATCTGATCTTAGAGTCTTTCTTCTTTTAGGGTCAAAGTATTGACATCCCATAAAAGGGTACCTTTCTCTGAGATTACTGCCTACAGTGCTATTGAAAAAATATGTGAAATAATATAATTTTTAATGTGAATTGCAGCTCCTCCCAGAAGCAGAACCAATGTACTAGTGCTGTAACAGTAGCTGAACCAGAACAGAAATAGCAAACAACCCATTACATGGCTGCCATATGAGCAGCTTGTTTGCCTGTATTCTCATTCTTATGGAAATAGAGAGGACTTTTTGAATTTATTTATAAACTTGACAGCATGTTAGGTTGTTGGATGTGGGGTTTTTGACTGGAGTAGGACAGATATATGTTCTGCACAAAAAGAAATGTGGTTTCTTTTTCCTTTCAAAATTGAAGCTATTTAAATGCTCATAAAGGGAAATATTTAGAAAACAAATATAATGTGTCTGTGTGCGTACATACATGTATGCATAGTAGAGAAAGATAATTCTTTTTTGTCATTTGTGTGTCAAGCATGCATCTCTGATGTTTGAGAATAAAAAAAATTATATATAACAAAATATAAATTGTTGAAGTATCTCCAACTCCAAATCAGAATATGGATTCTGTAGCCAATTTTTACCTTTACTTGTTCCATAACAAAAAAACCCACCTGTAGGTATAATAAAATACATTTGTACTTTTTAACTTTGGTAGGGTATTTGTACATAGCAAGTAATAGAAAAAATTCAGTCTTAAGGACTTGTACACATTCACATCAAAAGACATTTGTGACTGTTCATTTTTACAGCATGTGTTTCTGTTCCAGATTAAAAAGGTGAAATATTTATTGGAGTGTACAAGATTATAACAAATTGATTCTACTCCCCTTTGCAACAAAAATTCCAAATGCTGTAATTCATTGTGAGGGAGAATTAATCATGCTGTATCGCTCTTTTCCAGGAGCCAGGGTTTCTTGTAATCTCTGGAAACTCAGACACTTAAGAAACTGCAAGGCACAGAGGGAGGGAGACAACGGAGGCTTCAGGCTTCCAGGGCAATTGCCCTCCTGAGCAGCTCGCAGCAGAGCCAGCAGCCCAGCACCTCATACAGGCACACTGAGAGGCAGCCACACCAATGTCCAGTGCAGCCCTTTCCATTGGGGTCTATTTTCCAGTCTATTTTCAAGGACTACTAAGAGATACGTGACCCCACAGAAGACTTTCATTTTCACAAATTAGAAAATTCAGGAAAAGAACTGTTCCATAAAATGTATTCCTTTCTTAGTTTCTGGTCTCTCCAGTGTCTTGGCACACATACGCGTGTTCTCACACCTCCACATAATTTCTGCTAAATCTAGCAATTGCAGTTAAACTTTCAGATAACAGTGTGACTTTGGGGGTAACTATAAATATCATAAATTCTGGCTTTAACTGTACCCCATAAAAATCTTCTGAATCACAGAATCACAGAATAGTAGGGGTTGGAAGGGACCTCTGTGGGTCATCTAGTCCAACCCCCCTGCCGAAGCAGGGTCACCTACAGCAGGCCGCACAGGACCCCGTCCAGGCGG
>Ga0065711_1042257_pt1 | contig 15524 bp, 5 predicted proteins | sample Hoacrofraction12_FD_59098 | JGI IMG/M metagenome (GOLD analysis project Ga0065711, IMG submission 59098) | Hoatzin crop microbial communities from Cojedes, Venezuela - Epithelial fraction 12 v2 (version 2) | ecosystem: Host-associated > Birds > Digestive system > Esophagus > Crop | place... | reverse complement strand
GACATCTTCCACTAGACCAGGTTGCTCAGAGCTCCATCCAACCTGGCCTTGAACACTTCCAGGGAGGGGGCATCCACAGCTTCTCTGGGCAACCTGTTCCAGTGTTTCACTACCCTCATGGAGAAGAATTTCTTCCCAATATCTAATCTAGATCTGCCCTCTTTTAATTTACAGCCATTCTCCCTTGTCCTATCACTACACATCCTTGTGAAAAGTCCCTCTCCATCCTTCCTGTAGGCCCCCTTCAGGTACTGGCAGGCTGCTATAAGGTCACCGCAGAACCTTCTCTTCTCCAGGCTAAACAGCCCGGACTCTCTCGGCCTTTGCTCATAGGAGAGGTGCTTCAGCCCTCTGCTTATCTTCGTGGCCCTCCTCTGGACCTGCTCCAACACATCCATGTCCTTCTTGTGTTGGGGGCTCTAGAGCTGGATGCAGTACTCCAGGTGGGGTCTCAGACGAGTGGAGCAGCGGGGCAGAATCCCCTCCCTCGACCTGCTGGCCACGCTTCTCTTGATGCAGCCCAGGATATGGTGGGGTAGTTTTGATCTGTTTGTCTCCACCTGCTTAACTTCAAATGTTAGGCTGACTTAATTTTGGCTTTTGGCAGTGCTGCTGAGGAGACAACAGTGGTCTCCACTGAGGTGTTACACTGCTGTAAAGATTAGACTTTATAGTTTGTATTTACTTGTCAGCAACAGATACCCTTACAGAGCTTTTTTTGTAAGATGCCACTTCTGTTCTAACATACAGTCAATTTTATAGACATTTAAATATTTAGAAAAAACCCACCAACACTTCCAATAAAACCTACAGAAAGTTGGCAGACAAACTTTTGGTGTTTTATGACTCTGAGACAAATCATGGGATCAGGAGTAGATGATAACTATAAATGAAACTGTATTTGGTTTTGCTGCTCCTCTTCACTAACTTCAGATAATTCATGTACTGATAGCACATGGAGATCAATTTAACACCTGAAATTTAGAGGAATGAGACTGAGTTTTAGCAAGGCACAGTGTATTTTTTCTACCTCGACATCAATAAAAAAGGTGGAGGATCAATAAAGAAACTGTAGACCTTGCCTTTGCATTTAGGGTTTACAGCAAGCAGGTGATAGTATAACTATTTAAGGGCAATCCATAGTCCACACAGTAGAAGCTTTAGCATCATGTGGTCCTGGCTGGGAACTACTGGACACGTTCCTCTCATCAGGAATGATTAGTAGGAGTAGGGTTTTCACTGTATAGTTTTTCTATTTTGATTATGACTGCTTTATTGGTGCAGGCTGTAAACATTATAAAATACAGTTTAACAGGACTTAGATATCTGATTTTGGTCACAATGTTGCTTTTTAAAATTTTATTCATGTGATTTGCAAGATATTTGCAGAAAGAAATGAGTATGCTGATCTCAACATAAGAATTCAGATGCTAAATGTCTGTTCAGACACTTTTTCGTAAATCTTTAGTCATCTGGGGACTAGAAACAAGATAAATATTTGCAAAGAAACTGAAGATCTAAAAGTAACACTAAGAAGCTGCTGGTGGTAGTTTTATTTCCATCGGTCTTCCCTCTAGCCCCTCTACAGTTTATGAATAAAACCAAGGTTAATGGTGCTGTGATAAGACATGCTAAAGGCTTATCAGACAGCAGATGTCTGCATTTACGATAATCTCCTTACTGTACAGTAACTCTTCTCCAAGTTCAAAAAAACCAAAGTGCCCTTTAGCTGTTGTAGTTCTTGCCAGGGTCACAGATTTGTTTGTGGTGGGTCTGGCCACTCTGGCTGTGTATGTTTCTACTTTAGAAAGAATAAACTAGCTGCACATCTTTAATAATTTACTGCAGCAATATTATGTTCTTCTCAAAATGTTCAAACAACGTTTCAGCAAGAAAAGGATATTTGTTGGAAATGGCATTAATATGGTATTTTGATGCTACAAACTGAGTTCTTTTCTCACCTTTTAATCATTTGTCCAGTTAAAAACAGAATTTTTAAAATCTGAGAACTTTTATTTAATGGTCTACCAATATGGAGTATGATGGGGAATCTCAGAGAAAAGTGTTTTCTGGGTTATTATGTGCTATCTTGCAGTAGAGATGGGACTCATGGATTAAGCAATACTACTGCTCTATGTTTCAATTTGTCATTTGCTTTTTTTACATTGAAGTTACTAAATGTAGCCAGCAATTTGGCCAAATAACATGAAATAATGTTCTATAAGTATTTCCTAGTATCTTGAACAGTTGCTGTTTTAGCTGGGATGAGACTTTAGCTCAAGCAGATCTAAATCAAACAGTGCCTGTGCTGATGAAAACACCTGGCATGTCTACACTAGTACTCTCTCTGCTGCATGTAGAAGTACTGTGACAATATCAAGCTGGGGAGACTGCCGGGGAGCTGTGAATTGTTTTATGTTGAAAGCTTTCTGTATTTTAAAATCAGTTTACTTAGTACATGGCAAAATAAATGCTTGAGTAGGTTTATTATTCACACTATTTATGATTATCAAGGAGGGGTGAGGGACTAATAACTTCCAAAAGCCTGAAGGCAGAAGAGAAAACATAAAACGTGGAGTTTTTCTACTCGGTTCTTTATAAAACCATGGGAGATCAGTATCAGGGCAGAGCATCATGAAAGGTTTCCAAATGCAGAGGATAATAGAAGTGTTACATTTGGAAGCAAAGTTTCTAAGAAGAAAATACTTTCCACTGCCCTCTGCTGACTGCAGGCTATGTAGTGAATCTGTTTCTGCTCAGCTGTGTGTAGCTGCGTGTGCTTTTCTCAAAGCCGTGCACTTGAGAAGTAGGTGCTAGCCGTGTTGTGAATAGAACTGTGAAGGTGAGTCATACTTTGAGGATAAATTTTTGCTGCAGGTGCTACTATAGTATCTAAAAGCTTTTCTTTATGCTCACCTGCAACGGTCCATGATATATTGGCAGATGTAAAAAGCTTTTTGCAAGTCAACTTTGACTGCCAGGTTGTATCTGGCACTTAATTTTGGTGCACTGTCTTTGTACCTCCCCTGCTTGGAGTCATGTGAATTTTTGGCTCCTAGAAAAGTATGAAACACTGTTCTGGCCTATTTGTATTGTACAATGGCAGTTTTATCCCAGTCACTGTAGGAGAAAAAAAAGAAAAAAAAGCCCTTAGAACAGAAGTTTGCCCTGACTTTTCCCGAACAGCATGATAAAACTTTGGAGAGTACAGGGCAAAGTAGGCTTTAACATTACAGCATCTGCATGCCCTCTCAGCCTTTAGGCTGTTTTGGGATCAAAATCATCTTTAGGGTACTTCAGAATGAAGACACTATAACTTTCCTTTACAGGTGATGCTATCACTAACCAGGCTTAAGATATGATGTGAGAGTAACACATATCCTGCTTGCTTACTGTGCTGTGGTTTGCTGGGAAGCCTTGACTTACCCACCTAAAGATGAAGTCTTTCCCCTGTAACTGTTTGTAGTCTGAATCTCGCTCCAGATTAGGAGAGGTAGTGTTATTGAAGCAGAAGGTTGGGACTGACTCCAGTACTACAAATAAGAGCAAGGAAAAAATGTAATTGTCAGTATTATAAGCATTATAGCCCTATATAGTGTTTCTATACATTGATTATAAAATTTCTAACAGTATTCTAGTATCTTTCTCCCCCAATTTCTGTAGTGTATCTATGCTTCAGTTTAAAAATGTCAATGTCCTTCACTAGTTTCTCTGAAGCAACTTACCTGGATGCTATGTGCACATAGAGTGATGTGGTTGAGCACCAGACACCTTGATTTTTCTCAACATAAAAGCCAGCAGCACTTGAAAGCTAAGCTAATATTACAGACCAAGTAATGACTCTGGGTCGGTAGACATATCTCAGTAAATACCACTTGGTTATGTCTGGTTCCAGAAGTAGATTAATTGCAGCAAGATGCTTCCAAGGTAAGTCTCTTTATCTCATCCTGAACTCTGTGCAATGTGGCTGAAAGTTATCTTGTAGCTTAGTTTGGCTACAGTCAAGCTATAGAGAAGAGTTTGTGGTATGTGGCCTTCATCAGGTCTGAGGATCAGGTAGATGTTTGACATGCTTATTGCCCTAAGGAAAGCAAAACACAAGGTAGTGTCTCAATTTTGTAATTAAGTATTATTCTTGAGCTATTATTTTTCATGCTTGTACTTCCATTCAGAGTGCTTGCAGGCAGCAGTCTCCTTCTGTTTCATATTCAGTATCACAAGGGATCTTCAGGGTTTCTTGGATGCTACTGCAGTGCAACCTGTCTCCTTGGCAGCCAGAACTGCCTCTGAATCCTGCATCTTCCTATCCTGTAGATTTGAAGTACTCTTGGCACTTAGGCATGAACACTTGGCACCTGCTGTAAGAAAGCATGTGCCCCTGATCTGCTGAGTTCAGAGGCCTCTACATCGGAGAGACAATTTGGAAGGTTATATGACTACACATTGTGAATACACCTGAGGGTCAGGACATGGAAGGATAATGTAGGTACCCAGCTTATCACACCTGTGGTGTCCAGTATGTTCAGTTCGCTGACTGAAGGCAGAATTCTGTATGAAACGGCTGTCTGACCTCTGCGTCCTTAAATCAGGTCAATGATCACAGTTAAACGTAGCTTGGAGGAAGGCAACTTATGAAAGTCTGTTTCTTCAGTGAGAAATTTGGTAGCAAATGCTATGCCAAGATTAAAGCCTGCACAGTTCTGAAAACTTCCATAGATGGAGCACTTGCGAAATTGCATTTATGACTAATTATAAAATGGGACCTTGTAAAGGTAGGTAAACCCTAAGAATGCACTTGCAAAACAATGTTTTGCTGGCCTATCCTAAAGTGGGAACAAACCCTCAGTATGGTTGTCTTGTATGTTCAAAACACTTCTGTTCAATCAGTTCCAGCATGTTTTCTAAATCAAACAAATCAACTGTTGCTTTTTCTTGCAAGAAAAACCCTTGAGAGGAAGGTTCATAGGATTTTATCGGTTTTAACTTTGGCTGCTGCTTGGGTCTTCTGGCAGTTGCACTTGTCTGATGCAAAATTTTACAGAAATCTTGTGATCTACAGAATGAACCCCAAACTATGAGGTATGATTGCCTATATATTATTGGTAGCTCCTTTATTTTATTCTGACACCTGTAACTCCTCCTGGAATTGGGACTGTGCAGTGCCTTTCTGGATCAATGGCTACAAAATTGCATTTTAAGGCTGTTTCATGCAGCACTTAAATATTAACAGTGGAAGTAAAGGGGAGTTTTATTTTGAATGCAGATTTATAGTTAAAATACCATTGTCATTGGATTCTTTGATAGAAAGATATCTATTCTAGGTACATCTGTCTATTGACTGAGTTAATTAGCCATTAACTGACTTAAATAACTATCAACTGTGTCTATTTCTATTAAATGAGTAGAGTTAATTTAGAAATTATTCATCTTGCAAACTAACTGCCAGCTCTGTAAACAGCTATGGGTACGATTATGATTACATCTTTCTAGTATCCATTTGATCACTGCAAATGGAGCTCTGCAAGCTAATTTAAACCCTCTTCACAATACATTTGCAAAGTGTAATTGGTTAGTACTTAGTGACTGTTCTGTCAGTCGGGTGTAGAAATAGCATGCAAATTATTCAATCTGTCCCAATCCTGTAGGACAAAGATGATTAAAATGTATCACCTTTCATCTGACCTGAAGTCAGACAGTGTGAGATTGGCTGCTCGTGAAGAGAGTTGAAAGTTGTCATTTTCACCTTGTCATTTTGCTGAAGATGGCTGCAAATTAACAGTCCTGTTCAAAGGAGAACTCCTTTCCAAGTAGACTGCTATAAAGTTTTTAAAGTGTATTCTTAATCAAATTTGAACTATTAGTTTGGGTTTGGACTAAGTACACTACTCTTCTGTGAGAACCAATGTATCTTCCTTCCAGTTCTGATATTAAGCCAAGATCATTTGTTGCCTCTGTAGACAGAGAACAGCTCCACAATGATCACTGTTAGAAAAATCAAATTTTGTCAAGCACAACAAATTTATATTTTCCATTTATGATTTATTAATATAACAGGATAAGAAAGTCTGCAATGATTTTAAGTTTTCCATTATCTTATTTGTGAAAAATTACTACCGATATGAGTCTCCAAAGGATATTAACCAGGAGCTTTCAAACGACCTGGCCTCAAAAACTTGTTTTCTGAATAGTATTCTCTCCCTTCCTCACCCTTTTGATGAACATTTCTGTCTATATAGCTGCAAGGTGCTTCTTCCATGCTGTGACAGCTATGGCTTTTCGGTCAATCAGAGGTCTTGCCAACCTTTTGAAAGAACCTATGAAAAGTATCTGGGGGGATCTGCAGCTATTTCAATGACTTCCAATTACATTTCCACTCAGAAGCATGCAGGGTCTCAAGGGAACGTGTCACTATGTGTGTTTCTCCAGCCCTTCTCCTCAGCTCTGCAGGGCTCTGACTCTGCTCAAGTTCAGTGGACAAACCTTTTCAACTGAAGAGTCATGAAAGAAATATATTTCAAAGGTTTAAGCCTTCAGGAAGCGATCTGTTGGATCCCAAGCACTTCTATTCAGATAACCAGAGACTGTTGCAATTGTGCAGTTTTCCTACCTAAAAAATAAATCCTAAATCTTCTTTAAAAAAAAAATAGCCTGAAGTTGTTTGTTTAGTGGGCACTTTGATGCTGGTTTTTTGTTTTATTTTTTTCTATTATGACCTAGTTGTAGGGTAGTTACATGCCCCAAGTCCCTAGATATTGTCTGAGGCTCACTAACTAATGTGCTCAGGCATGACATGGGAAGCCACAGTTAACAGAAGAAAGAGCTAGTTACTTTTATAGTTTGATAACTATTTTGGGAACTTGCAGTCTTTTGCTATAGTTGCATATGTTCCTACTTGCTGGCAGAGCTGTTTGTTTTCTAGCTTGTCATTATTATCAATGTCTTTACTACGGTCTACTTGCAGGTATTTGGTATAGTGAAAGACAGTAGCAGGTATTGAAACAGAAATTTATGGGCAAATTGTTGGTTTAATATCTCTAAAGGTAGTCAAAAAAAGACAGAGGGATGGTTAAGCCACACAATTGGAAATAATGTTTCAATAATTAAGAAACGTATAATATTCCTCTTGGTGCTTACAGCATCCCCTGGAAGGTACAGCTATAGCGATCAGAAACTGAAAAATACTTTATTTGATACTGGATGCAAAAACATCTTAAATGCTGCCCAAAAGGAAAAAAGTTGTACAGCTAATATAGAACTGTACTGTATGATATCTGCTGCATGCTAAGCCCTTCAGGAAGAAGCAGTAAGGGATGTGCAGTCTTGTGACAAAGGCACTCAGAAGGTGAGGAGTTCTGGACACTGCTCTGTATACTGTTTTTACTATTTACCAAACATTCAGTGTTCACAATACATATATTGTGTACATATAGCTATATATGTGTGTGTGTATATATATAAAAAGTATTATGGAAAAAGAACAGAATGTTCCCCCCTCCCCCAAGCTGAGCACACTACTTGGTATGACAGAGCATCAATGGCATCATGCTCTTTCTCATGCTAGAAAAGAAACTGAACTTGGTCTCCAATTTCCTGAGCTGAGGATACTAATAACTAGTCTCTAACATAATAAAGGAACCACTGTTGGCATTACTGGAACCAGCACCCAGTTAAGAGGAAAAATTGATCAGGTCCTTGTGAACAGTTCTGCTTCTTGAATTCCGGGGAGGATTTGGAGCTGGAGCAGCTCAGAGGCAGGCACAGTCTGAACCCAGTTCAGGATTTGGTGGCACAGGGAAGGGAAGCACTTCACAGACAGTGCTAGCATAGTATTTTACGTTGACTGGTTTGAAGTCCATGCCACAATTTGTACAGATTTTTGAGGTGCCCAGCTCTTTCCCATACATAGTATGTAAAACCTTGGCCCATAATGCTGGGTGTGATACCACTTGAGAGGCCAGACCCCTAAGGACTCGGATGTTTCTGTCTCTAACCCGTAGTAATGCAAGGCTGCTTACTTAACACTTTTGATAAACAGGAAGAGTTGTTCAGCAGGTCCTACTCATTTTATAAATCACTTTCCTGACATAAGGTGCTGAAGGTAAAATTAAAGCCAGATCCATTACATCAAACAATGTTCCAACTTATTAGATTATATCACCAGGCTTTTCTTCCCTTGTGGGTAAACAATGATAATGTAGCGCTCTCCCTAGTGCAGGGTTATAATTAAGGTCTTTTGTAGGCAGGTGTACCGTTTGTCTATTGTTTAGATCCATGCCAATACACTGTGGTGAATCTGCTCTCTGGCAGGAATCCCAATTAGAGGGGTGTGACTTTTATCAGAAGGCTAATTAGTGAATGATATTGTATGTGTGAAGAATGTAGTAATACAGAGTGCGGACATCCTTAGTTTTGTGCCAGTGCCCTGTTACAACTATTAGCACTATATCAGAAGCATGGCATCCCGGGCTCCCCCCACCCCACGAGGACTTTCAAAGCTGTTGGCATATTCCTGTTTCGGACTGAGTTTTTTTTTTCTCTGCTTTCTTTTTTTCTTAAAAATGGTAAGTTTTCTCTTCCGCCTCTCAAGCGACTGTATTACAATGGCTGTCATTTTACTTGACCACTATGAACTTTGGCAGTAGGAATATTTTTTTCCAGAAATTCTTTCAAGTTTAAGCTTACATAACAAATTTGAAAGATGACAATCAGTTTAGAAATTCAGCTTTATGATCAGTGCTTTGATTCCCATTACCCTGTGAATGCTTCCTATAGGGTATCAACAGTCAATTTCAACACAAATGCTCAAACTATTCCAAGTTGTTACTTGCATGTTTAACTAAGTAGGGAGAGTTACAAAGTTGGTATTCACAGTAACTATCTGGTTGTAATATTTTTCAGATAAAATATTTAGTTTGCCCAAATATAAAGGTCATGCTTTTGGAAAAACAATAAAATATTTTTAAAATCAAGATCGGGACATTGAGACCTTCTCTCTCCTGAGCTGCTCTAGTAAATGCTATTACAGGATGCTCAGTATCAAATACCTGTGCACTTTTAAACATTGTTTCTCATTCTGATTGACAACTCCTTTTATAAAACTCAGAAGAGCTTGGAAAGAATGATCTCTCAATGGAAATCAGCTCTACTTTGTCATCACATGAGGAGAAGCAAAGTTGTTCTCTTCAGTGGCAGAGCTATGTAGCTATACAACCATTTCCCTGAGATCTTCAGGAAGTCAGGGTTGTTCATGGAGAAAAAAATACTACTTGAGGTCAGGTCTAACAGTCCTTCTTTCGGCCAGAATTTTTGGCAGGAGACCTCTGCTAGCATTGCTTTTGCCATGTACACAAGCCTTGGGAATGCAGGCAAGGAGCTCTATGTAGGGTAGTACCTTCTGTAATTCCCTAATTAAGAAGAAAAAAAAAAAATCCCACAACAAAATATCCTTAACCCCCCCTGCCCCCCCCCCCTTTTTTATGGAGTCTGCAGATAAATTGCCATTGCTTGTTCATGTCAGACTGCTGTGCACCGGCCTGCGAGGTGGGCTGTGGCATTCATTACATTATAGTCTAAAATTAAACATCTGAAATATTTATATATGGTGTTATGTAGAATGGAGATGAACCTCTTTCTGTGTAAGGTCATACACAGAAGCAGGATGGTAGTGTAAGACATCATCTTTGTAAACTCACACCTGGAATTTATTATGGTGCATTTTCAAAGTTCCAGACTAACCACTGCTTGATTTCTTCAGGCTTATGTGTATTTTTGAGGGCTTTTTGCATTTGTAGCTACCATAATGAAGGCAGCCTTCTGTGGATACACTGATTTCAGGAAGCAAATGCTGTACCTGGATAAGTAACTAACTTTTTCAGGCACTGTCTTTAGGGAGAGAAAAAAATCCAAACTTCTTAAAGGTCACTTTGTAAACCAAGAGTTTGTGTCAAATGCTTCTGCAGCTCTGGACACTCTCTAGTGGTCACCTATAATTGAACATCGTAAGAAAATATAATATCTTGTCTTTGTCACTTGTTCTTTATCTCTGAGGGCCAACTTCTGTCTTCCTCCACTCTCCCACTTGCTTTTACATTTAAGTAGTTCCATTTCAGTGTATCTCATTAAAAAATGTTACAGGTGGCTCTGTAGGTATTTCTTCACAGCAGAGAAATTTATCAAAACTATTTCTCAAAAAAGACAATTTTAGAAAATAAGTGTTATGTTTCTGTCTTCCAAGTTTTTTTAAGAAGGAATGAAATGTGAAACTTGATTCTGAAAAATCCTTTATATTTGGTGATCCATTGCGTAAGAACAATGTCAAATTGCCTGTGCATTTGTGCTCATTTCCCTGATTTGTACCACACTTAGCATTAAAAAAAAGCAGTGTTTGGTTTACTTAGAGAAGAGTTTGAGATGCATGCTTTTGTCTTGATCCCAGTGGAACACAGTTCATCTATAGGGACAACTTTGATATTTCTCCCACTCTGTGCCAGCATCTTCCAGCCTTTCCCGCTGCTTCTCTGGCAGCTGGATGGCATGCAATGTCACCTTGTTCAGTCTCATTTTCCTTGCAGACATTGCTAAACTGCAGATGTTATTTCTGTTATTCTGGGTTTCAAGATACCTTTGCAGTCTAGCACAGCAGAAGTTACTCATGATGTGCGATTTGGTAGCTGGCTTGAAGAGTGCCCACAAACTTTAGTCATTACCTGGAGCATAGAGACTGTTGGAAATAATTGGGCAGCCAGCAGTTGGGATGCAGAGCCCTGGAGAGGTCTGTGCTGCTGCTCAAGGATTGCTGCCCACTTGAGGCTCTCTGTCTGCCTTGCTCTAGGCAGCAGGCGGTGTGGGGTCTAAGCCCTTGGTGCATACGGAGGCAATCCTTCCACCTGCTTGCAGCACATGTGAAAGAAGAAATAGAAGGGAAAACAGACTGTTGTCACCAGACTAGAGGTACAAGGTTGCTGACATTAGTTGCCTCTAGACATTCTTAGTATGTGAAATTTTGTTTGAATGTTTGTCTTAAACAATGATTACCATGACACAGTACTATTATTGCTAGTGATAAGCTGGTCTGTCTGGAACTGCCTTTTCCATGATATTTTAATATAGAAGTCAAGTGCTTTGTTTTGCTTTTATTAACTGGCTGTCTTCAGCATATCTACGAGGAAATTCACAGATGTGGTCAAACGAAAAGCTTTCAGTAAAGTTTTGGAAGAATATGAAAATATCTGTAGAAATTAATTCTATGAGAATTCTGAAGTAACTTTCACTAAACTGCACATCTATACTTGTCTGAAGATTGTTAAGCTTTACAGGCACAACATGCTCTGCAAATACTCCACTTCAGAGCATCCCAGAAATTTAAACTAAGTATGGCCTTAAACTCATGTACCATGGAAATATAGTATATCCCATGGTAATGCACAAGACAAGATGTAAGATGTACATAAAATATATAAATGATGTTACTGGAAATGTGTACATATGGTGTCCACCATAGACTGCCTGTCTTACAACTGGGCTGATATTGGTTGTGTTCTTCGCTGATTCATCCAACTGGAAATCAACACAACTAACAATGTGCAGGGTATGTGCCTTGTGTAAACATCCACTTTTAGCTGTCCTAACAATAGGTAGCCAGTGAGAGTTATAAATAATGTTTTGAGCCATTGCATCCAAATTGGGAGCTAGTGCCATCTTGCCTTCGGCATTTAAAGTGCTCATTCAATCACCTTCATATAACTGCTTAGCATATAACTGTATTTTGTATTTGGCCCAACAGAGGTGGAAGTGCAGCTTCATCATCTACCACAGTAAAAAATCAGTGGGATCCTTGAAAGAATGACACGCAAATGAATCTTGCTGACGGTAGCATTGATTAACTTAGCAATATACTACAATTCCTATCAGTAAGGAATACAAACCTGAGCAATCCTGAGCATATCAGAGTTCCGCAGGATCCTGGCCATGAACACCTTGCCAGTGCAGCAGCACTAAAGGGTAATAACAGCCAAATAATCCTTGCAGAACTAATGAGTAACATTTCAAGTTATACTGGTGGGTCCAGTTCAGCATGCCTGCTCCTCCCTCTGTTCAGCCATGCACAGTTTGAGACTACCCTCCACCAGAGTGTTCTACATACTCGTAACTGGTCCATAAAGAGCTTTCAGAATAACATTGCAAATGCATACACAAGCAAGCTGGTGTTGGTGTTGCTGAACCATGCTGGTTATTCAAAGCTCTGTGGACTTCCAAAGCAGCCTGTTACACCATGACTTCAGTGTGCTGCTTCTGTCCTTTGGTTCTCTGTCACTTGCTTTAGCTGCAGAAAGATGGGCCAAGAGCATTAAACTGGCCCTGGAGGCATGACTGGTCAGTCAAGGTCTGCAAAGAGATATTGCAGGCAATGCCTAGAATATGCACAGGGCAAAGTAGCAACCATGGTACTTTACATTTTTGCTACTATGCATGTGACTGGCATGGTACCTCCATTTGCAGGACTCTGTTGCAACTTCATAGTGACATAACTTTGAAGAGCTGCTTTAGTTTTCACCTGCCGAAAGATGATCCAATAAAGAACATCCTTTGGTAGCCGTTTTTATACCAGTCTTTGGTTTGTTAATACAAGATTTCTTGAGGGAACCTGACTCTTTAAAGCTGATGTTACAAATTGTAAGCCCTTAAAGTGAGTCCTTCATGGATTACCTGGTTAAAAAGCTTAATGTCCTGCATCATCTTAATTTTTTTTTTAAGTCAGATATTTAAAAGTAAGAAAATGCAATAGTACTAACTGCAAGAATGCTAATTCTGCATGTTGACTTTTTTACTCCCTATGTCTGTGCGCATCCCAAAGGTAGGACAGTTTTTGTAAGAAAGATAAAAAGAGGGCATGACTAATGAATATTTGCATCGTAATACCCATTTAAAAGGCATAGGATTAGGATGAGGGAACTTATTGTGGTGCTTGATTTTATAACTTAATGTCCTCTTGGTGTAATTTCCATGGTTTCCACTTCTTTTGGAAGGATGATAGTAAAGATTAGGACTTGCTTCAACTCTTAAAATAGGAATACGTGTTTTGCATGCTGGCATTTTCAGGTTTTTGTTTGCCTTCATTTTTTGAATGGAAGGAGAATATGCAATGTGAGGGAATTATTTAGTGTTTTTCTTTTCCCCTTGTTTAAAAGACTTTTGTGAATGTTAGCTTTCCCAGGTTTATAAATCTTAAAATTTTCATTGGTATGAAGAAAAACTTAAGTTTCCAGCTTTATTTCTTGAGGGTGGCAAGGCATCTCCCCTTTCTGAAGGTTTTTTGGTTTACTGGTTAGTTACTCACGTAAAACTCGAGGATCTTAAAATTTTCCAGCATTATCAGAAAGAATACTATTTTGAAAATAGGTTATCATCCATATTTAAAGTTCCATATGTTTAAAACTATGAACAGGCATAGGAATCTGCCAAAAAGAATGTACTTGCAAGACTTCACTTCCGAAATAATTATTAAAATTTGATCGTTTTCTGTTTTGACCTAGCTGACTACCCTTTTTGATAACATTTTTTTATGATAATGACACACTTATGTTCACAAATGTGACCGTCTCGATTCCTATCAAAATGTGTACAACAGAAGTCTTAGGGATTGTTGCAGGATACTCAGCTAACGATATGAGATTTCGTTATGCTCTCATCAAGGAATGTGCTATGTAATGTGATTATAAGTGATTTTTTCTAATTAAGGTGTACCAGTGTCCAGTTATAACTCTTCTCCTAGTTAATAATATTTCTTCAGTCTCATTAAGGTATATTATGCAGGTAGCCATTGAGAACTATTATTTAGTTCTTCAAGTAACAAAATCAAAGAACTGAGGGAAGACACTGAGCTAGTTTGACAGTTCAACCTTGCACAAACATTTTTAAACCAGAGCTCGAGGGGGGGGAAGCATGCAGTTCAAACTTCGTTCAACCTCTTACACTGAACTTATTCCTGATGCCCTTATTGCAGAGAAAATGTTGTGTCACCTCTGGTGGTAACTTTACTTCCAAGCTTACAGAACACAGCTTCTCTTTGCTTTTTAAGAACCCAGTCTTGTTGTGGGAAACAAATATCTGTAATTTCTCAGCAATAAAAGTTCAACAAATTCCGTTAGAGCTCATTGAAAATGTAACAATTCTGTGCACGTTGAATTGCTGCTATCTGTCTAACAAAAGTAAGAGGAATATTATTACCACGTTATTATATTAACATTCCTAATACTAACTTTCCTCTCTTTTTTAAATTTAGGTTTTATTAAAATTCAGATCTGAATGCTGCCATTTTGTGTGCTGTTGGGTAGTAGTTTTCTTTGCAAATAGTAACTCAGGCTACTGGTAATGCAAAGTGGTGTTCAATGCGATTAAGGGTATTGAAATCACCCTAAATTGTTAACCTCTTGCAAATGCTATCATATTTGAAGTTCTTGCTCTCTGGAATTGGGGAAACTGAGTTAGAAATAGAATATTAATAAACTGAGATTGATACATTGAAACACCTTCAACGTAATTTATTTTGTCCACAATATAAGACATAAGGGGCACTTCTCTATATCTTAACAGACATTCAGTAGTCTAATAAATGCGCAAAGGACATAAATTACTTTCAACTTTCTCTCCTGTGATTTAACCTATTCACATTTAGTAATCCAGGCATAGACATTTTCCCTGAGTTATTACACTAAAACATAAGCAGTAATACAATAGTTTAAAGACTTCACAGTTGGATTGTCAAGCAGGATATGTTTTTGTCTAGGTCTTATCGGGATGGTTAACTGGAAGATGCCCAGTGGGAGGGAATGAAGTTTTGGGGTCCACCACCACCACTTGCCCATTACTTACAGTTCATATTGTGCCTAATTAAATTCAAATTTATATTTGGTTTGAGTAAAAATCAAGGTTTGTATATGCATGCAAAACATGGGCTGACAGCAGTTCCTGCCCTGACCACCTCTAGATGTCTCAGCGTTTGGCAGTGAAGGTGATTACATAGTCTTAGTCACAATGGGCTTCTGGGTATAACGAAGTTGAACTATAGACAAAGATCCTAAAATGCCAGAGAATTAGTAATGACAGAACCCAGGTGGCTGAAGGAAAAGAGCAATTTTACTGCTGAACTTAAAAGGTAACTATTTTTTTTCCTTTCCCCCTTTAAACTTGGAGAAAAGAAAAAGAAAACAACGGTGGAGCAGCGAGACAGTTTCAGAGAGGCTATTCAAGCTATGAGAAAAGATAAGAGGCAAAATAGTAGTTTTTGTGGCACAGATTAGACAAATATATATTGGGATGGTTTAATTGTGCTCAGCAGTGTGCTTGTTTCAGGGTGTTTTGGTTTGGGCTGGATAAATGCCAGGTGCTCACCAAAACCACTCTATCACTCCCCCTCCTTAACTGGATAGGGTAGAGGAAATATGATGAAAGGCTCAAGGGTCAAGAAAAGGACAAGGAGGGAACACCCACAAATTACCATCACAGACAAAACAAACTGAACTTGG
>Ga0065711_1042256_pt1 | contig 15524 bp, 11 predicted proteins | sample Hoacrofraction12_FD_59098 | JGI IMG/M metagenome (GOLD analysis project Ga0065711, IMG submission 59098) | Hoatzin crop microbial communities from Cojedes, Venezuela - Epithelial fraction 12 v2 (version 2) | ecosystem: Host-associated > Birds > Digestive system > Esophagus > Crop | place... | reverse complement strand
CGTGCATACCCCATACCTTTTCTGTATAGTTTATATAGATCAAAATACACATATTTATTAGGTTACATAACTTATCCCTTTCATAGTAAAATTAGTTCATTTTCATACACTCCTCCCACCCGCGCTTGTGCAGTGCCTCCTAGTGGTGGTCGTCGGGGGTCTCAGGATGAAGGCTTATCCTCTTCATCACAGTATCCGCTGGTTGACCCCAGCTTCTGCACATTCGCAGTCCTCTTCTGGCTCTTGTCCCGTAGCTAGGTCGCTGTAAGTATGTCGCTGTAGCTAGGTCGCCTTGACTGGCTCTAGGCGACCGCTAACATTTCAGGTGGGAAACATGGGACTTTTTGTTTCAGTTAATTTGGGCAATAGATAAAAACCACAAACACACCTGCAACCATAGTAATGCTATTCCTATTAAAAATCCCCCTTTACCGTTATTGTTTAACATTGATAATTACCTAGAAACCAAACTCTGTTGCTGGACCTAACATACAGATGGGCAGGGGCTATACAAGGGACATAACTAGCAACATGGTTTATGTTTATGGTTAACAGATTTCATCCCCTTGGTTACAAGGTCATACGAGCTAACTCTGATACCCAGACCTTGTGCAAATGAGAAGGCAGTAAGACCAAAAAGAAGAGAACTAGACTGGAAATGTAGTGAGCATGACCTCAGATATGTGGATTCAAGTGCTTTCAGGCTGAGAACCTGTCAGTCCACCTCTGGTGCCTCATTCACAAAGCAGCATGTCTGGAACAAAGAACATCGGAGCAGTCTGATGCCTGTACCTCTGCACCTTCAGCGACAAGGGACTGTTCCCTCCATAGCAAATTCACAAGCGCAGTTTGCAAAAAGGACACATGCCATTTTCATAAGATGGCTTTTGCTGACCTGAGTCAAACATACCCTTAATGCCAAAGAGGATTTCGATTGCACTTGTCTGAGGGAAAAGTTATTCGTAATGAGAAATGTTGCCAAGCTGGTTTTCTGGTGCATCCAATGTCTGTTAATGAACAGGACAGCAAGGCTGACATGCTCATGTTTGACACTCAGGCCCTGCCATGTTCATCTGTCCTTAAAGAAATGCAGGAAGATTAACTCAGGCTTAACAGCCTGATCTGCAAGGATCTTATCAGACGTCCTGCACATACCTGTTGCAATGGCATTGCCAGTTCTTCATCTTGCGTGCCCTCCACCCGCTTTAATGATTCAAATACAAGGCATTTCCAGTGGGTGGGCTGACAGACAAAGCAAATGAGATGCCTTGGCAGGACTCGAGGTAACCAGCTTCTCCAGGTTTCTTCTGGGAGATGTGTTTGTGTGTGTGTGAGTGTGTGTATTGGAAGGGTGAAGGAATTACAGTAGGAAGATGTGTTAAAGAATAGTGGAGGGTGTCTGCAGATCTGTTCAGTGAGTTTATCTAAATATTCCCTTTTCTTCCCTTTCTTTTCCCCTTCCTTTCCTCTCTTCTCTTCCCCCTTTTACTGTCAGGAAGGGCCACCTCTGAAGGGTCAATTCAGTACAGCCTGGCACCAACGCAGACGGACGTTGACAACAGTTACAACAGTGAGTCTATTTGCATCTGGGGGACTCCTTAAAATGATGTTGGTTTCTGTGCATGTGGAAGGCGCAAGAACTCTGCAGAGGGCTTCCAGACGAGGGAGAGGGTAGATTCGTCACCCCTAACTCCTTCTGGTTGGAGTATCCTGCAAGCTTTTCATGTCTCACTGAAAGCATTAGATAAAGGTAGCTTTTCTTGCAAGGTACAAGCAACCTGTTGTGCAATGTGTGAGGGCCAGTGCAAAGGCATCTCACCGATAGAATAAGCTTTCAGAGGTGGATGCTGTTCAGAGAAACATGGCCACGAGGAAAGCTTAAGACACTTCAGATGACTAGAGAAGAAGAGGCTGGAAGCCATGCACAGACAAGGCTCTTCACGGAATTGTTACTTTCCCAACTGGAGACAAGAGCTGCCAGTCTCAGATTTGAGCACTGATCTGTTTTAGGACAGGTGAAGAGACTTCCCTTTCAGTTTTGAGGTGGTTTGTCTGCTATCGCTCATATTCTCTGGTGCTCCCTGGAGCACCTGAAAGGAGAAGATGAGCGCTTGCGTGGTATAAGATGCTCTTTCTCTCTCATTATGCACACAAAAAACATTGTCCGACACTTAACAATCCCAGTCCTCGGTGGCCCCTGCTACTGATATGTGTGTTGAGGGGGACACACTCTTAATGGTGTTGTAGGAGGAAAAAGAACAATTCATCACCCAGAGCAAAAGAAAAATGACGCCTGCTGCTCACTGTTCACGAAAAGTAATCCTGTCATGTATTTTGCTCTTGGTAGCTCTCCTGCAACCAACAAGCTTTGGCACTGCATCGTAGAGAAGGTAGCTGGGGAAGGAGGTAGTGGGTTAAAGGGGAAGTGGACAAATGCATGAGCTGGAGGGTATGAGAAGAGGTGATGGCAAATGGAGAGGACACCAGAAGGAGAAAGAAATGACAGTGAAAAGATCCAGAGAAAGCAGTTATGGGTCTCTGGAAGAGCAGTCAGAGGGCTGAAAATGTCATAGTGAACTGTTTTTTAGCTAAAGTCTCTGGCCCGAGATCTGGAAAAATCCTCCATTCACTCCTTCACTTCAAAGACAGTAGAACAATAGACACCCTCTGGCAGAGACTGAGTGAGCAGACCCTGCCTGGCACTGGTTCAAGACTGACCACCAGAGCTGTATAATTTGTAGCATCTCACTCATGGAAAGTTAGTATAAAGCAGTTGTGAACTACTGCACAGTGATGGGATTAATCCTGTTTTTTCTCACTGCACTGTCCTCAGCATAGTTCTAACATTTTCCATGTGTCTACGAAAGACTATCTTTGGTACATATATGAAGATACAGCTTTGTATTAATATATTTGAATATATTTGTAAAAAATCTTGCTCACAAACTGTAAATGTGACTGTAATGTTATCATAAACTGTGCTGTAATCTATTTTTAAGCTGCACAGTGAACAATGGCAATTTTACAGCACAGACCAATGTCTCACTGATCTGTGACTCTTAAGTGAAGAATTGGTTGTTTCTTCTTACCATACTTCTTTGCCTCAAATACTTGAGTCAGTCATAGTGTTTTTGTTCCCCCTTTTAGTTTTCTGATGATTTGTTTAAGTTCCACAGTTTGTGCAGTCTGATAGTCGCATCTGTGAACTATTGCTTGGAAGTGCTGATATCCTGGGCAGTGCATCAAACCAGATGTTTTGACAGCTGTATCAATCCTATGAGCAGTTCCTTGTGTCAGCAAACATGTGGACGTGGGCTTTGAGATCAACAGGAAGACTCATTGTGAAGTTGCAGCATGCAGTTGAGGGACCTGGGCCTGTATTTCTGCCAGGTGGAAGTGATTTTAAAGGATTTTAAAATCTCCCAGACATAGGAGGCTGAGCAGTAAGAGAATTCAGGCAGATGCTTGGCTCATCATCGGATACCTTTAGCAGTCAATGAGTGGATCTGAACTACAACACAGGGATTACATTTTTCCAGGTCCTAGAAGAAAAAAACAGCAACAGAAAAAGCAGCAGCCTCAGACATGTACAGCTCCATGGTTTGGGAGAGGGTGACCTGCACGGCGCTTTTTTGGGACTTAAAGTCCCTGTGAAATACAATACACTATCACATCTTCCTTTTAGCTCGCCTGGTCATCAATCCTGTACTTGTCTAGAACACTACTCTATTTCTGGCTTTTTTTCTTTTCTTCCTCAAGTTGTTAGAGCACTTCATCAAACTTCAGGATGGTCTGTGACTAGAACTCAAGCTCCAGTTTGAACCATGACTGATGTTTTTAATGTCCACTGTACTTCCTCTCTAGGAAGAACAGTTTGAGGCTACTCTATATGAGTTTTCAGGGGAAAGTGCAGACAAGAAAAGCAACAGCATAGTAATACCAAGCAGGTGAGCTATTGGACAAGGCTATTCACAATGCTTGGCCAATGCATCTTTTTTTTTTGCTATTCATTTGTATGTAACCTCTCCCACTCTCCTGGTCAGAAACTGGACCTGCACGGCTTAGTGTTGAAATTATTGTAACCATGCAATACTGGGAGATTTCCAACAACATCTCAACATTGTTAGGGCTTCATAATTGTTATTAAGGATGGTCTCCTTTGAATGACAAAGCCTTGTACAAACAGGAAGAGATAGTCTATTTGTGGACAGACTGAAAGACAAGAAAAAGGAAGGGGTCTAAGCTCTGTGACAATGTAGAAATCTCCCTCTGATGGTGGAGCTGAGAGAGGGTGTATAATCCTCATGCTTGGAGATATTCAAAACCTCACTGGACAAGGCTTGGAGCAAGCTTATTGAACCTGGAAGTCATGCTCTGAGCAGGGATTGGACTCAATGTCCTCCAGACAGCCCTTCCAAAAATCATCTTCTAATTCTATTATCTGTGGTAGAATTGGTGGCAAAGTCCTCTGTATTGTGATACATATAACCTGGTACTTGGTCTAGCACCCAAGCTGCAGAAAATATCCTCCTTCTTTGGAAATAAGCTGTCTCCTCCAAAACCACAAGGTGAATGTTGTCTTCTGCCAGTCTGCAGTGGACAGGAGAAAAAGGTGATGGATTTTTTTCCATCAAATTAAAGTGAAGTCTGCTATATACACAGTGTAGCTAGGATTTTAGGAAGCAAGGGCTGGAAGGTGAGTTGGCAGTCTTAAACAGGCAAAGAAATCTGGCTTCCCATAAGGCTGAAACTGACTGAACTCTCTCAAGGGCAGAAGGACAAAACTGTCCTTTCACAGATGTCCTGGGGATCGGAGCTAGAGGCATCTCCCTCCAACAGCATTGTTCCTGTTGTGTAGCTAAATTAAACGGGTCAGGTCCTGGGGCTGTCAATCCAGCTAATTTTGCACCAGTGTTTAGAAAGGAAGTAGATATTCTCCAAGGGCTAAGTGCCGGTGACTCTGATGTGACATTGTGATAAAGTCCGGGGCTCTTTCAGTGGGAAGAAAGTATTGTTCCATTACTGTAATGACTTGTGATATCACATTCATTGCTCTTTTATTGTGTGTTTTCAAACCCTGGGCTCCCATTTAGTTTTGATGGACACCAGCTTTTTTCTTCTGAATGTTTCTTGAACCTAATTTTTTTGTAGTGATGGGAATGTAAACTGAGATCTCATTATGAAGTCATGCTGTGCATATTGAGCTCCTAAGTACTACCTGAGGCAGGATCTGTAGGAAGAAGTAATAGCAGATATTCTCTTATACCAACTGACAGAAGTGTGAAAAACAGACTGATTTCTGACACTTTAGTCAGTGTTCATATCTGAAACAGAAGTAAGACATTTCAAGCTATTATGCTGCATTCTGGGTTTCTTGGCTGTTGTATTTTACTTCTTCAAATTCTTATTTGGAATCCACTGAGGCTACTTGGTTGGCTGCTGTTCATTTTAGTGCGTTTGGGGATAAGTATCATATCACATCACCAAGATTAATGATTGTAATTGAATTTATAATGTTTTCTGTTTTTTGCTTCTATCTATCTATGATATTACTAGATTTTAATGGCCATTCATTAAAAAGCAAACTAGCTGACTCCCTGAGACATGCCAGATTGTTTCTGCAGTCTGCTAATGACCACTAGTTCTGCTGACAGAGTTCATAGGGAAAATTTAGAAAGTGACTATATGTTACTAACAGCACTGTTGCCATCTGACTTTGTTATTACAAGAGTTAAACCCGTATCCTTTCTGTACTCTGACTTCTACACCATGATGCCTTGATTTTGTCAGCACCCTAATCATGTCTGTCGCAATACAAATGGTATGGAAAATCTTCCACAGGAGCATCCTGCCCATGATTTTAGCATTAGCAAGAAATAATTGTGCAGTGCCTTCTATGGAAACATTTAATTCTATCACAGCTGCCAATTTAAAATGATTGGTTTTGTTCCGCTTAATGGGAGCTGCTACAGAAATGTCACTCTGGCACAGGTTTTGGTGCTGAGATCTGCAAGCAGCAGAAGAACAGTAGCTATGGAGAGAAAGGGTCGATGGCTCTCATTGTGTGGAGCAACTTCTAAGGACAGCAGGATGGCTGGACACCAGTCATTTGTGGTTACAGGCTCCTAATGCACATAGGGTTTTATGAACCTGAACAACTTTGGAGTGAATTTGTGACAGGACAGTGGCAAAACGTCACTGATCTCCTTCTGAGATGATGACACGTACCAACGCTGGATTGTGGCCCTCAGGTTCCTTATCTATAGCACTAAAACACAGCAAAAATTCTGCTTTTCCAGGTCAGGGGTACAGGCAAGAGGTGATGGCAGAGATCAGACAAAAGCACATTCCAGTGCTGGCTGGGAGACTGGGAAGTCAGGAGACTCTCAGCAGTGTTTGTACCACTGCAGAGTGAGGCCCAGCAAGGAGTTTGTGTCTATTTTTCAAGATGTGGGATAGGGGAGGGGCACTCATGGAGTTCAGAAAGAGCATAACTTGATCTTTAAATTCTTCAAGGTGTTAAATCTGTGAAATATTCAGAGTTTTGAGATATATTTTTTTAATGAATGCCTCCAGATTATGGATTTAAGAGATAAAAACAGTAATTGTTTTTTCTTGGTTTTTTTTTTCCCCTCTTTATTTATATTGTATCTTATATTTCACAGGTGTATTTCATAGATCTGGAGACATATGGGGACACTCAGGCAATAGGATCTGAATGAATTTTTGAAGTTCATTTGTTACACAGGATTAGATCCTGGTGTGGGCACTCTCATTCAGAATTGAGCTAAACCAAATAAAGAGTTAAATTCAAGAGCAGGGTATGAAAGTCAATGAGGACAGAGGAGAATTTGTGTTTGTTTGAATTTTATGAAAAGCTCATGGAGATAAAATGCTGTAAACCAGGTCCTCAGCCAGTATAAGTGAGCATTATCCAGTGATTTCATTCATGTGTTCAGTAGGGGAGAAATTAGTCCTTAGCAGGTAGTTAACCATGCAGAGGATGATGAGGGGACTGGAGCATCTGTCCTATGAGGAAAGGCTGAGGGAGCTGGGTTTGTTTATCCTGAAGAAGAGAAGGCTGAGAGGGGACCTTAGAAATGCTTATAAATGTCTGAAGGGTGGGTGGCAGGAGGATGGGACCAGACTCTTTTCAGTGGTGCCCAAAGACAGGAAAAGGGGCAATGGGCACAAACTGAAGCATAGGAAGTTCCATCTGAACATGAGGAAGAACTTCTTCCCTCTGAGGGTGATGGAGCACTGGAACAAGTTGCACAGGGAGGTTGTGGAGTCTCCTTCTCTGGAGATACCCATCTGGATGCGGTCCTGTGCAGCCTGCTGTAGGTGACCCTGCTTTGGCAGGGGAGTTGGACTAGATGACCCACAGAGGTCCCTTCCAACCCCTATCATTCTGTGATTCTGTGATTTGGTTGGGATGTAGGAAAAGAGTGTAAACTGCAAAGGTTTACAGAATCATCTGTTGTTTAGATCAACATAAAGCAGCTTTTGGCTTTTCCTGCTTTGTGCAGAAATCAAATTACTGTGTTTCTTAAGTCAGTGCTCTTGCATCTGACTGTTCCTTTTGTGAACAGGACAAACAGGAGGTGATCGAAAATACAAAATGGAGTGATGTAAACATGGAGGAATAGATTCCTCTGCCTCAAAATATAAGAACTCAGAAGCAGTGGTAGAAATTAAAGACGATGGTTTTGTAATATGTAATTAGACTATGGAATCCGCTGCCATGTGAAGATTTAGAAGCCAAAAGTTTAGTTAAATTCAAAAAAGTCTTAGCAACTTCTATGAATTACAAGATGTGCTGGTTTTGGCTGGGACAGAGTTAAGTATCTTCATAGTTGGTGATACAGAGCTATGTTTTGGATTTGTGCTGAAAACAGTGTTGATAATACGGAGGTGTTTTTGTCACTGCTGAGCAGTGCTTATACAGAGTCAAGGCCTTTTCTGCTTCTCGCACCACTTCACCAGCGAGCAGACCAGAGGTGCACAGGAAGTTGGGAGGGGACACAGCTGGGACAGCTGACCCCCTCTGACCAAAGGGATGTCCCATACCAGAAGACGTCATGCTCAGCTTATAAAGTGGGGGGAAGAAGAAGGAAGCTGAGGATATTCAGAGTGATTGTGTTTGTCTTCCCAAGTAGCAGTTACATGTGATGGAGCCCTGCTTCCCTGGAGATGGCTGAACACTGCTGATGGGAAGTAGTGAATGGATTCCTTGTCTTGCTTCGCTTGTGTGTGTAACTTTTGCTTTGCCTATTTAACTGTCTTTATCACAACCTGCAAATTTTCTCACTTATACCTTCCAATTCTCTCCCCCATCCCACCAGGGGAAAATAAGCGAGCAGCTCTGTGGTGCTTGGTTGCCACCACACAAGAATACCTGGACAGGTAATGATTAATTATGATGAAAATTCTGGAAAGGATATGAGATGCTGTGCTTCTTTGAGTATTATGCTTGTCTCTGCTGGGATGAGATAACCTAGAAGACAGGCAACCTGCAGTAGGCAGAAAATTACCTGAGAAATACCTGGGGTTGATCAATATGAGACAGAAGATTTAGAAGACCTTGGGTCATATCCAGTCTATCATTTCATCTAGCTCCCTTTTTTGAACTGCTCCATCCTTATTTTGGCTGAGTTAACCCTTTCAGGTGTCAAGCTGCTGATGAGTAATTTATTCTGGTCATATTTATCCACAGTGAGTTAGGAAATCTGACTGACTGCAACTTGCAGAGGAATCACGTTGATCTAGGTGTGCTTAGAGCCTGAATATTGCCGTAGATAACGGTGCTGAGGAAACAGGTGCATAAGTTTAATTCTCAGCCTAGCACGCAGTCAGTGATTGAGATGTAGAGTTGGAACTGTTTAGTATTGTTAGAACAGCGGTGTCCAAGTTTATTGGCAACACGCTGTGAAAAAGCAAGATGTGGGAACTGACAGGTAGCTTTGCTTGAAGTATCTTCAGTGTTGCAAATAAAGCGTCCATGTCCAGATCTTCTGGGGCACATTATGCAACAGACTTTCTCCTCAGCGAAGAAATCAGTGGACATCAAGGAACAGAACAGGAGGAAATGCTGCTCTCTCTCCTTCCATGACTCACAGGTGAAGCAATGTGAAGGGTTTTGTATGAGATGGAGCAAGACCCAGGAGTCATGGTATAGGTCCCTGTTCATAGACATCTGGATCATGAACAGCAAAGCTGAGGGTGAGAGAAAAAGCTAGTAGGCACTTAGGGGAGTAAGAAGTATGTCTTACAAAGTAAGAGACATGTCGTACTGAGTGCCTGTGTAAACACCTAATATCCACTAAACACAGAGGAACTGAAAAGGAAGAAGGATAACTCCTGCCAAAGCACAATAAGTATGGGCCACGTTTTGCTGCTGGTATTTCTGCCTAAGCCCCTGTATACTTCTGGCCAGCTTTAGCGTCTCCTTTTCAATTGCCTTCAACAGCACCTTGAACTGCTGTTACAAGTACTCAGTTCTTCTCTGGACTCAGTGTGCAGGAGGAATTTAGCCTTTTAAGAGTTCATCTCAGCAGTCAGGATGGAGAAGCCCAGTATGCAGCAATTTAACATCTGAATTCCTCAGCACTCCCTTTATCTTCCCTTTATCTAGAAGATACAAAGGAATTATTGCAAAATAGTGAGCTAAGAAGCACATTTCAAACACTTCTTATTTACCTCTTTTATGTCAGTATCACAGCTCAGCATGTAATAGCCCTGCTCATGCCACAGCAATTATGTTCAGACGAAGTTATACATTCTTTATGGAATTAATTTATGACAACTTGCGCAGTGTCCTATGAGTGATGTGCATGTCCTGTTAGATCCCAACATCATCAGTAAGCATCTGGTGAAATCTCTACAGCAGTGCTTGTCCTGGGAGTGCTAGAGGAGGAATTTACAATTCCTCTCAGTATAGCCAACAAAGGTAGTTTGAAACTACCTTTCTTGTTTGGAATGGCCAAATCACTTACAGTGGTGTTTTTCTTTTTCAAAATGCAGTGTTTTCACCACATCATTGTCCTGAATTATAAAATTAGCTTCTATCCTTTCTTTTTTTTTTCATAAGACGAACAGAATTTCTCTGTAGTAGACTTCAGCTCTGAAATAACTAAGCATTATAATTGCGTCACTTCAGACCAAAGTATCTGCCACCACTCTTAACAGTGTTGTAAAAGAAGAATTCAAAAAAGGAAGATTTTTGCTCGCCCTGTAGTGTTTTCATGTGAAGTTTATGCTTATATAAGGAAGTAGAACTTCAAAAGGTCAGCAGAAACCATAGTTTACAATCCCTTTCTGTTCTGGCTGCTGCAGCTCTCTTTCTGGTCTTGCACTGGGCATGTAGGGTCCACTTAAACATAACTTGGATGTGACCGTTTCCAAAGCATCAGAGAAAGAACAGAGGAGGAAGTATATCTGGGAAAAGCCAGGACAACTATGTGGCTGAGATGACCAGCTAACTGCTTGCAAGCCAGCAGCTGATTTGCTGTTTAGATTCAGAAATTTCTGTACACAAGCCTACTCTGCTGAAAGATGCAACACATCTTTAGTTATCATACCTGAATCTTTAACTAGAGAGAGCAAAAAACCTCACAAAAGTTGTGAGACGTATGCTAAGAGCATCCAGAAGTAGTCCAAACAGCAGATAATTAGGGTCTGGTAGGCAATGTGAGCTTTACAGTAAAGAAAGCAAGATATTGAATTTAACAGCTAATAAAGTAGGCAGGTTATATTTGGTGAACTAAAACACGGCATGTTGTGCAACTTTTTACAGAGGCATCGGTTGTAGCTCAGGGAGGAAAACACCTCTCCCTCCCTTTCTTGTCCCTGGCTCTTTATATTCATGCACAGCTAAGTGTTGTGGGCTGTTGGCTCCTTGCAGGAGTAGGTACTCGCTTGTGTAAAGCCCTGCAGATGGGGCAATTAGGGTGAACTGCACAGGGATTTTTGTTACTGGTGTAGACAAGATTTTGAAGGATTAAACTGCTGCAGGAACAAACAGGCTGGTCACGCTAGAGTGTCATTAAGGATCTTTTCCTATGCTATTCTTAATATGTCTCACTTATAACAAGGATAAAGTGTTTTTCTGTAAGAGGCCTGTTACTTCCTTTAGTTTGGCACTCTCTGCACCAACCCACATGTATTCATCACTGTCACGGGGTAACTCCTGCCATCAGGCTGACTAAGCCTGCAGCAATGTGAATGGAGTTGTGTGCATGCCACCAGCTGCAGCTGTCTTCCCGTGCCATCCCATAGATGCAGCCAAGGTCTTGATTTCCTCTTGCTGTTGTAAATCAGGACTAAGTCCATAAGGCCTACAAGGGCAAAAATGGGATGCAAGAGACAAAACGATGTCTAGTGTGGTGGACATAAATTCATGAGGCAGAAGGAAACAAAAAAATGCTACTCGGTCTCTTATGAAGATGCTGTAATGACTTTGGCTACTTTCATATTCCCAGTATGCAGAATTAAATATATATATGTATGTTCCTCCCCACCCCCACCCCCCACCCCACCCCCTTTATTTTAAATGAGTTATAGCCTTTGGGGTTTTCTCTCCATTGAAAAACATTTACAAACAGCTCTTTGCCATTGTTTTCCAAGGCCAATGATAACACTGTTGGCACACTCATCAGGATGAAGAACTAGGATTAGGCTGCACTGTCCCCAGATTAAGTCAGTTATGATCTCTGCATGCACGGTCAGCCTTCTTGCCTTCTAGTCCTCTCTGAGACGGCCATGCTCCATGGCCAGCCCCTATTACATCCTAATGTTTGCAAGGATGGCTTATTGGTCCCTTCTGTCTCTCTTAGTGGCCTCCTCTGCTAACCATATCTGTACATCTCCAGATGATCTAGCAAAGACAGAAGAGGGAAAGAGGTGGAATAGCCCTTCAGAGCAAGGGCTCAATATATTGCTGAAGTAGACTGGGCCTTTCACAAGCACTGCTTGCATGTAGACGGGCCAGGTGTTCAGATGGTGTCAAAGCTGTTTTGTCCAACATCTGGTATTATTCCTTTACACCTGCCCAGTGCCTTGAAACTCAACCTTAGCTCAGCAGCTCTGCATCTCTGTCCCTCTGTGTCTTCACGTTCATCTAAAGCCGTCCAAGACCTGGGAGGTCAGTGCTTGCCCCAGCTCCCAGCTATGCTTCCTTAACTCCTTTCATGTCATCTTTCCCATTCCGGCAATTGCAAGAACAGACTGAAAAACTAGTCAAAACCCTCCTTTTACAAGGGTAGTTTCAGGTGGATCAGTGGATTCACAGCAGAAGAGACTGTTAGCATCTCTGCTCAGGGAAAGGCTGATGTTTCAGCTTAACCATTATTAGACATTGAAGTCCAGATCAGAGAGGTGTTAGGAAGGCCTCGAATGAGGGGAAAACCTTCTATGAGTGGTCACTCTGGCTGTGAAATGCAGCACAACAGAAAAACATTGTTTGTACTGCTGCCAACAATACTGGTGAAATAGCTTAAGCACTCCAACATGAACGTTACTGGAACACCTCAACATGTAGGAGACACTCAAGCCACATGCCTGGTGCGGTTTCATAGGACTGCCTTCCCAACAGGGTGACTTTACTTTTCTTCCCATTGCTTGTACCTGTTGCCAAACAGTCATTACTGATGGGGGCTTCTGCAAGACGGCTGTTCTCAGAATTGCAAGTAGATTTCTCTTACCATGGCTGCCTGAAGTGCTTCTAACTTCCCACCATTCTCTTCAAAATGTAATGCCTGCCCTGAAAAATATAAGAAAGATAATTAACCAGCAGATCAACTTCATGCTGGGTACAAAGAATTCTCTTGTGCATGTGGTCTTTAGATCAAGACTGGATTTGGGGCAGTCAGGAACCAGTTGTTTCCTACATGGATTTCAACTGTGAGGAAAGCTCCCCTGTCTTCAAGGATCAAGGCTAGGTCTGGCTGTGCAGTTGGGTGTAAGCTTTACTGACAGGGCAGACTCACTACTTCTGAGAGAAGGAAGGCAGGAGCTAAACTACAATCCAGGCTACTGCTACAGGAACAATATGCCATAGATAATCCAGCATATACCTTTGCAGAATGTCAGGTACTCAATTTAAAATGAGTGCACCATTTTCTGTCACCCTGTCACCAGCATGAGGCAGGTCTTCCTGTACAGAAATGCTTCTTGCTTAGAGTAAATGAAGAACTGAAGTTGCCAGGTTTCTATCATGTCTTAAGCCTATTGGTATGAGGTAAGGAGTCAAGTCCCAACTTTTTTTATCCTCTTTCCAATGAATGCACAATGATTTGTGTTTTGCTCGCAGAGAAATACCTCACTGATCTTCTTGCTAATCCTGTTGGTATTGAGTTTCATTTCCCTCTCTGATACAGCAGGCTACCAGCATGTTCATGCCCAGCAGGCATCAGTTTGCATCCGTTCTTAAATTCAGAGCACATAACAGTGCCCTCAGTTTCCATTCTTTGGAAATCTGAATGTACTATGATTAAAACAGACTGCAAACAGATGCTTGATGATAAAGAGGTCCTGTCTGCTTGTACTAATTGCAATTTATTCTGTGAGGATTTTGTCACTGTCTAATGGCTAATCGTTGTAAGGATTCAGTGAATCCGGTGGGCTTGGGGCTGTGACATGGTATAGCCATGATAGGCCTGCAGTTTTGATTTGTGGAAGCTCTGGATTCAAAACTCACTGAGCAGCCCGGAACTGCCTGGCCATGGGAACTGACAGCAATATACACACTCTATCACAGCCTCCTGCTGCAAATATGACAGGTAGGGAAATCCCTCTTCCAGAGTGCGTGAAAAACACAGTAGAGTCAGTTTTGTCCACCCTGCACTGCTCATGCCCTGGAAGATCGGTCATTTGCCTCAGGGATGTGGAAAACCTTCCTTAATGGAGCGTTTAGAAAGGTTCCTTCAATTTTCTTTCTTTTATACTAATTGAACTTCAAGGAGCAAAGGCTAGAAAAGGCAGGTGGGGGCTAAAGAAAGTGGTCTTAACAAAGAGGTCACTTAAAAACTCTTCTCACAGCAGGGAAGAACAGGTCACAAGTATATGAAGGGAACAGGCAAAGATGACTCTGATTGAATCTGGAGGCCTGTGTCTGAAGCAGCTTTTTGATGATGTTGTTGATAGTATCAGCTGTTCACATACCTTCAAGATGAGTTTGGTGCCCCTGACTCGAGAGAAGGAAGGGAATAGTGCGTCTCTTCCCACAGCCCCAATGCCAGTCCTCGCTGTGAAGTTCTGGGGACAAACCAAAACAGCCCCACTTTCTACTTGTTCTTGCACTGTTGTACATGAGGAGTAACTCCCTCCACATCAGCCTGAGACTGATGCGAAGACAAACTGGACTTTAAGTAAACCAGAGCTCTCTGTTCTTCTAGATAGTGCCCTCCTGCGTTTCAAGATGTGTGAGAAGGTCTGCAGCTGCCCTGCCAACATTCTGACTCTCACAGAGAGAGACAGCATCGTAGCATACGTGACACATCCCCTCGCTCCTGCTGTGAATGCACCCAAGACTGCAGCAGGCCTGCGGAGCAAGATACTTTTTGTTTGTTTTCCTGACTGCTCTGTTCGATGCTTGAATCCTGTACTGAGAGTAAAAGCAAGCTGCAGGCAAAGTAGAAGCTGGCCAGGCATGTGTTTATAACAAACACATCTGGTTTTTTCAATGCAGTAAGTCTGGATGGAGTTGGATTTTCAGCCCACGTTTATCACTCTTAGATTTTGTTTACGTAAAGCCATTGGTTCTGTGAAAATGAACAGAAACGGCAACATGATAGAGGAAAAAAGGGAAAAAAAGTTAACCAAGGTAGTAAAGGCAGCAGTACATGGGGCTTTTTTTCAGGCATTTGTGTGTTACTGAAAATGTAAAGGGTGGAAGGCAGGGAAGATGCAAGCAGCAAGAGTATATGGTATGATGAGTTTAGCTCTTCGGTGTCTTGAGCTTTGTATGTTTGGGGCAGAAGTAAGTGATTTCAGGGCACATAGGGCTCTGTTCAAACTGTTTTCGTTATGTCACTGCTAGCAGGCATCCTACGCCTGTTGAGATCATTTGAATGATGTGCTAACACAGCCCATCTCTGTCTTTCATTTCTTTGTGCGCTTGAGGTAAATACTGCTGTGCCGCACAAAGCACCACACACAGGCGGTGCTTGCCTCCTAGCAAATAACTTTCACCACTCCTAAATCATACTAGGTGTCTTATTCCTTCCTTGTCTATGCTTCCTAGCTGAAAAGTGAAAAGCATCCAGATCCCTTCTTGTACAAGATAAAGCTGTGCGCTATTTTAAAGGTAATTCTGACTTTGCAGCAGGGTCATTTAAGAGACCTTTAGTTTCTATAAGAACTTTAATATTTCAGTATTATTTATTAAGCTGAATAACTTAGTGGAATTTTGTTAATTACATCCACCAGCACAGTATCCCCAGTTGGCCTAGATCATCACTGTAGGTCCCTCCCAACCGCAGTCTCCTCTCCTCTCCTCTCCTCTCCTCTCCTCTCCTCTCCTCTCC